>OJCB01000118.1_pt1 | contig 33938 bp, 28 predicted proteins | sample 1591501 | NCBI WGS metagenome assembly OJCB01 (sample SAMN05416813, study PRJEB24817) | seawater metagenome | isolation source: Sea water | place: Canada:Atlantic | collected 2013-07 | reverse complement strand
TCTACACTATCCTCTTCGTCGGCAGCGTCAGATGTGTATAAGAGACAGATTATACCCGGGCTTGTGGGTGGTTTGTTAGTGCTAGTATCGCTGGGGCTGGGAATGGTTGACCGGGTCGAGTTTGAATGGAAATGGACGGGCCTTCCCTCTGAGTTTTCATGGGGAGCATTGTTGGACAATGCCATGGTTTCGCTGGCGATTGGCCTTGTGGGCGCACTGGTGTTGATCCTGGTCGCGATGCGCTTTCTTCCTTCCTCTCGAATGGGACGATGGATGGTGCTTGAGGGAGCCGTTCCCGGTGGCGCATCGATTGACGGAGAGATCGTGGGAAGCGAGTCTGGTGATTCTGTTTCCCGGAGGACTTACCTCGGCTTGAAAGGCGAATCGACTACGGATCTTCGCCCCGCAGGCAAAGGCCGTTTTGGAGACGATCTCCTCGATATTATTTCCGACGGTGAGTTCATCCCGAAAGGAGAGCCCATCATGGTCGCCAAGCATGAAGGCAGCCGCATCGTAGTGAAGCGGATTACGTAGATTCGGGATGCATCTGAGATGTGGTCCGTCGTTTACCTTCGATCACGAATGGAACAATAGAAGACGGTTCTACATCGGAGCAATGCGTTCTGAGCCCACATCCGTCGTCAGATTTACATGCGCATTGAAACTTTTTAGAATCAGCTCGTTCTTTACGGTTTGAAACTCAGGATTGTCCCACAAATTTCGATGTTCCCACGGATCGGATTCGAGGTCGAACAGTTCGCCTTTATCAATGCTGTGGTAGATACTGATTTTGTATTTACCTTCCCGATGCATCGATGCAAAAGTTCCGTTTCCACCGGTGAATTCTGAAGCCAGTGCATCGAAGTATTCACAGCGGACAAAATCCCGGACCGGTGTGGATGCATCCGTTTCTTTCTTCAAGACGGGCATCAGGGAGTAGCCCTGGTGATCGTCCGGTATCGCTGCTCCTGCAATTTCCAGAAGAGTCGCCGATAGATCGAGGAGTTCGACGGGGTGCTCATATTTGTGAGCTGTGGCAAAGGCAGGGGGGAAGTGAAAAATAAGCGGGACACGAATCAAGCCTTCGTAGAAGCGACAACCTTTGTAGAGCAATCCATGATCGCCAAGTGTTTCTCCGTGGTCGCTGGTGAAAATGATCACCGTATTGTCGGACTGGCTTGAGGCTTTGATCGCATCCCAGAGTCGGGCAAACTGATCATCGATCAGGGCAATCATTGCGTAATATTTCGCCTGAGCATCTTTCGCTTCGATTTCCTCCGGAGTTTTCGACCGGGTCTGGAAGTCTGCATCGACCAACTTGTCCTGAGCCGCGATATCGCCGGTTTCGAAATGCGGTCCCGGCATATCATCCGCTGAAAACTTGTCGGCGTATTCCTTCGGGGGAGTGAAGGGAGGGTGCGGGTCGTAAACATTGATGTTTAACATCCACGGCTTGTCGCCCCGCTCTTCAGACAGAAACTCGATCGCGCGAGTCGTCGCCCAGGTGGTTTGATGAAACTTGGCAGGAACCCGGTCCGGTGACTCACGCATCTCGTTGAGATCTCCTCCGTTTTCCCTAACCCAGTCGGCGTAGTCATGCTCCCCTTCGGGCCAGTCGTCGCGAGGTGCGTGGGAAAATTTCCAATAACGAAAGCCGTCGTGGGGAATCCGCGGCTCGGTGCGCTTTCCTGAGCTTTGCAGATGGAATTTCCCGATCATTCCGCAGTCGTAGCCTTGATCGGCAATCAACTTGCTGATCAAAGGGGTGCTGTCTGGAAAGGTATCATTGCCATTTCTGGTGTTGTGAACCTTTGAGGGATATTTTCCCGACATGATGCTGGTCCGGCTCGGTGTGCAGATCGGGCTTTGGCAGTAGGCATGGGTAAATGCTGTCCCACCCTCAACAAGCAGATCGAGCGTTGGTGTATGCACATACGGGTTGCCCAATGCGCCGATTGTATCGAAGCGCTGTTGGTCGGTGCAATACCAGAGAATATTGGGTTTTTCTGAAGAACTCACAGCGCCACATTATCGGAGAAGTTGAAAGTTGCAAAAGCGGTCTGGCACGTTTACAGGGTTGGCCATGAAATCAGTTTGCCGATTGTCTCTGCTCCTGGCCGCAGCCGCGTTCTTTTCCGTAGCTTGTGAACCGCACAGTTTCGATGAAACCTCCATTTTGCACCAGGGTCATGGCAGTCATGATGACGGGCATGAAGATGGTCACGGAGGGCATGGTGATCATGCTGATGATCAGCACGGTAAAAAAGACGATCATCACGCTGATGACAAGGGGCACGGTCACGAGTCCACTGAGAAAAAAGCAGCTCCTGCCAAAGAAGAAGCTCGCGAAGTAGGGATCGAGTAATTCCTTCCCGATTCGATTCTTCTAAAGGAACAAGCTCAATTGCCTGTTCACTTTGCTTCTGCCGCCTTCGACTCAATGTAGGCGCGGAGATCTTCGATCTGCTTATCGCTGAGCCGTTCCGTGGTGTAGTTCGGCATATAAGGACGTTTCCCTTCTTCGGGGTGGGTTCCTAGGCGGATAAAGCCGTAGACGGATTTTTTTGAGGAACTCTTGAATTTACGGGCAAGCGAGGACCAAACGTCGGGCTTGTCTCCGAAATAGTGTTCCGATGCGCCCTCCGCCCCATGACAATGGAGACAGCTTTGCTCCCAGATTATCTGACCGACCTTGAGGTCTTTTTCGCCTTCCACCGGATAACCTGCTTTCCCGTCTTCGGGCATTCCGCTGAATGTCGCTGGTGATGTCAGAGCATACTTGGCTTTGATTTCTGATACAATTCCCGATCGACTGGCCGGATCCAGAGCTCGGCGTTTGAGCTCCGCTACATCGGCGGATGTGTATCCCAGATTAGAGAGCTTCCATTCCAGCGTCCAGAAATAGGCAAGCATCGCTTCTTCTTCCCAGGGTAGAGGATCCCTTCCTTGAGAGCACTCCCGCGAACAGAGCTTGATCGATTCGCGGAGCGATTTGCGGGCCGCTCGAACGGCGAGTGAAAAGCGATATTTTTTAGCGTAGTCTCCGTTGTACCATGTTTCACGATTGACCATTCCGGCAAAAGTGGATCCCTGAAGCAGGGGCAGTTTGTTGGACGTCGCGTGTTCGAGTTTCACGATCGAATCCGAAACAGAGGCGATATTTGGTTCTTCTGCTTTTACATTGTGGCAGTCAGTACAATAGAAGTAATCCGAGATTCTTGGACCCGGTAGTCCCGTCTCAGGATTTTTCGCTTTTCCGGTAAAAACTAATTCCTTCCCGGCTTCAATTGTTTCATCCGGAAAGTCCGCCAGATAGTGCTCGGGTGGAGATTCCCCGAGAGCCAGCAAAGTCTCCCAAACTCCGCTGTTCTCGTCTAGTCCGGAGAAGTCCACTGGCTTCACAGGAATGTCCGGAGTCTTTTTCCAACATCCCGTTGAAAACAGCAGAATTAGAACAGCGGCTGCAGTGTTGAATGTGTGTTTCACGCTGTTTGATATAACACGTTGAGTTGGTTCTTGACGAAAAAAAACATATTTTGTGCAATCAGATCGTCAATACTAACGATTCTCTGTTAAGATAAACCAAGATCCGCTGATGAAAATGACATCCAAAACCTATTTAACACTGCTCCTGACATTGATCTCGACATTCAGTTTACTGAGTCGGGGAGTTTCTCAGGATATGACACCTAAAGTTCTCGAATTGTTGGAGAAACGATGCCAGAATTGCCACCATCCTGACACCAATGACGATTTTCCCTATCTTCACAAAGAAATTACGGTCGAGGATTTGATCTCGGATGAAGCTGTTATACCCGGTAAGCCGGAGGAGTCGCCGCTTTTCAGTCGGATTTCTTTAGAGGCTGATTCCCGGAAGCGTATGCCGAAAAGCCGGGGAGCAAAAGGGGATGAGTCCTACTCAGATGTCTTGTCAGCCGAGGAAACGAAAATGATTTCTGATTGGATTGTTGCGCTGGGGAATGCTCCGGCAAAACCTGTAGAACCTGTGGAGTCTCCAGTCCCAACAAAGAGGAATCCGCCAGAGGGAAAACCCGGGGATGCCCCCAAAGGGCCAACTGTGGTTGCTGCCGCGAAAATCACTCCAGCAGAGAGAAAGATCATTGATAATGTTGTTCCTGTTGAGGATGTAAGGCGTGAAGACGTCCTGCCAAGCGGGGTTTCTCTGGAAGAGAAAGTTCACTGGATCTTCAAGCAGCGTTGTTCGGGTTGTCACTCAGGGGATTACGATCCTGAGCTTCACGGAACGGTGAACCTGGCGCAGTTGTTTTCGGAAAAAGATACTTCGGGAAGTAACTCTCTTGCCTCCCTTATTGTGGATCGGGTCGTCCGTTCACACGATGATTCGGATCGTATGCCGAAGTCCCGGGGGAAAGAAGGGGACAAAGGCTATCGGCCGCCGCTCGTGGAAGCGGAGATGACAGCCCTGAGGAAATGGATTGAAGCAGATCCGCCAGTGGCCGTTCAGCGTGAAATCATTAGCAACGATGACATGATCGATGCGATGTACTCAGATTTGGATAAAACATCGGAAAATGAGCGCCGCTTTGTTCGCTATTTCACTCTGACCAATCTCTACAATGCGAAAGATGAGAAAGGGAACTCAACAATTTCTGACCTGGATCCTCACTATGCAGGTGTCAGCAAGCTGATCAACAGCCTCTCGCTGAACGCCAAGATTACACGACCCAAGGCGATCGACGAGGAGGAGACCGTCTACCGCATTGACCTTCGTGACTACAACTGGAAGGCCGAAGACTGGGAACGGATGATCAAGTACTATCCGTATGGAATGTATGGAATCGACAGTCGGAAAGAGAATTTGATGGAGAAATACACCGGCTGCAGGATGTCCTACGTCCGGGGCGACTGGTTCGTCTTTGCCTGCTCACAGCCACCTCTTTATGATGAGATGCTCTACACGCTTCTGGACTGTTATGATCCAAGCATGGATACAGACATTGTGAAGCCTTTGGAAGACCGCTTGGGATTTGATCGCAATCACAATCTTCGTGAAGGCGAAGCCATCCGTGCCGGATTTCAGTTTTCCGGAGTTTCCCAGGCAAACCGTCTCGTTGAAAGGCATGAAATTGGTTCGTGGCCTGGAGGTTACTGGATCAGCTATGATTTCACTCCGCTCAGTGCGGACCGGACTCAGGATCTCCAGATGGCTCCACTGGGGCCGCCTACTGCAGAGCTGACTCACAACGAAGATCATATGTTTAAGCACGACGGAGGTGAAATGGTCTTCAGCTTGCCGAATGGGATGCAGGGTTACATGCTCGCGGCAGCCAGTGGCAAGCGTCTCAATCGCGGACCGGTGGAGATTGTTCAGGATAAGAGCCGTGCCGACGGAGTGATTATCAATGGGATCTCATGCATATCCTGCCACGATTCAGGAATAAAACCTTCCAGCAAGGTATTGGACAAGAAGGCACAAACCCTGGCGGGGATGAAGGACGAGATGCGTCCTCTCGTGGAAGCCTCCGGAATCCTGGATTTTAAAGAAAGGAAACTGATGGAGAAACTCTACGTGGAACCCGAAATTCTCCGGGCGAAAGTCAAAGAGGATTACGATCGTTTTGCTGCGGCAAATGATCTCGCTATTAAAGACCTTGCCGAAACAACTGAGCCGGTTCGTGGACTTTACGATCATTTTAAAGCGCCGGTAACGGCACGCCGTCTCGCCAGCGAGTTCGGGATGTCTTACGAGGAACTTATCAAACAACTGGATGAGGAAAGTGATCAGAGCGAGACCCTGGCTGTGATTTCCAGTTCATTGGCACGGGATCTTCCCGTCCGCCGGGAAAATATGCTGCGTGAGTATATCTCAGTAGTCTATGCCTTGGGATATGAGCTGATGTCTTTCACACCACTCGGCTACGAGGATTTCGGTGGTGAGAAATACGCCGATCTGATTTCGAATTCGGAACAGTATCTCGGAGCATTCGGTAACGCTGACTACACGACAGCAGAAGTGAAGCATGCCGTTCTCACGTCCGATCATGCCGCGGAATCCCTCGCTACAGAATCAGTTCTGTTGAAACACGGTGGGAAGCTCAAGGTTTCGATTCAGCCAACCCTTCATGTCGGGGAAAGAGCGAAGCTGGGGATCGTCGCCACTGCCGACACTCACATCCGTGTGTTTCACTTCAGCTCGGATAAGCATGTTACTGAATTGTTTCCGGGAACACTTGGCAAATCTACCTTGCGGCCTAAGAACAAGAAACTTGAAGTGTCCTGGGAAACCACGAAGCCGGCTGGAGCTGAGCATGTCATTGTCTATGCTTCCAAGGCTGCGATCAAGAACGTGGCCAAGGGCGAGAAAGTTGGAGACTTCACCGTCTACGATAAAGGCGTCGTTTTCTCCACCCGGGGAATTCCAAAAGCAATTAAGGCCGACGAGGTGAAAGAGGGAACATCAGTTCCTGCTCCGATCACGGAGGCCAAAATTGGATATCTGCTTAAGGATTGATTTTCGAACGTCAAATAGCGTATAATTAAAGTGTCCGTTTCAATTAAGGAGGAAAAAACGATGAAGAGAAATATTCGCAATACAACAAACATCTCTAAAGCAGTGATCGTGGGGGCGATCTTTGCAATGGGAGCAGGTTTCACATTTGCTCAGGAGTCCACGGAAGATCTAGTCAGGAAGTTACGTGGACAGGCTGGAGCAAAACCGGAAGCCGGAAAGCCTGCCGTCCAATCCAAGTTCAAGACACGTGGACTGGGTACCCGGGGAATTACACCGTCAACGGCGACACCGAAAGTAGAAACGGAAACCCGCTCGCTCTATTTCTCTAAACGAGGAACCCGAGGAATCCCTACGGCCATTCAGGCGGCCGCGGAAGATGACAAGATCCAATTAACAACGACTACAGCGAAAGCGTCGACGGGTGCAGGAGCTTATTCTGTGGCCGCTGGGGAAGAGGCAATAGAAGTGAAATACACCGTTGATCCTCAATCCAAAGTGACTCGGGATAATATCCTTTTCAAAAAGGGGAAGACTGACTTTGCTGATCAAGGTTCGTTTGATGTCATCGTCCAACTTGCTACGGCTCTGAAGGATCCGTCTCTGTCCGGATTGAAATATGTTGTCGAGGGTCATGCCTCGGCAGAGGGAAGCGCTTACGCCAACCAGAATCTCTCTCAGCGTCGTGCCGAGTATATTGTTCAGGTCATGGGAAGCCTCGGGGTATCGCCCCACCGTCTCCTTCCAATTGGTTTTGGTGAATCTCAGGCCCGCTTTCCTGATTACTCTCAGGAAATGATGCTCCGCCAGGATCGCCGCGTGGTGATTTACCGCTTAGAGCATTAAGCCCGGAGGGCGAAGGGAAGGGAATCTTCTCAAATTATCTCAGCTTCCAGGTGTGGAAATAGTCCATAAGGATTAACTCACCGGGAAGCTGCTCTGCTTTATGCCTTGCCTTGATTTGAGGGAGGTTTGATAGAGTCGAGAACTGAAATCCGTTTTCCAGCGGCAGAAAAAAGTTGTCCTGGTGACTGGGAAGCACATAGCGCGGATTCAGTTTTCGAACCGCTCCGGGGAAACGTGACTGGCTGTCCGGGACCGCCGTGCCGATGATCGCGAGATCAACATTTTTTACCGGGGGAAGGAATCCGGGAACTCCACCGGATTCAACATAGATCCTTTTCCCTTCCATCTCGATGAGATAGGCGAGCGGAGTGCCCAGCAGCCAATCCTTCGGCCGATTTGGAGATGATGACATCGGTTCGGTGATTTTGCCCGGATACGGAGTCATTCCGAAAATCGTGTCGTGTTTCGCTTCCAATACGCTGACCTTGGCACCGCCGAAATGGTAAACCCGGCCGGGTTCGGAAGGACGAAGATTGCGCAAAGGCACTCCCTGAGCCTGGGCCAAAAAACGACCCGTATGCGAGCTCACTATTTTCCCCCCGAACTTTGGTTGCAGCGCCGGGGCATCGAAAAGGTGATCGAAGTGGGAGTGAGTAATTAGCCATGCATCGACTCGCTTTGGAAACGCGGCCTGTGTCGTTGCGTAGTCGATACGTTGAGGAGAAGGGGAGATGGGTGCATTCAGCGCTATAGGGCGAATCGGAATCCGGGAAAAGTAGGGGTCGACGGCTATGGTCGAATCGTGGGAGCGGAACAAATATCCGTTCGTCCCGAGATAGGTGATATGAACATCGCCGCGTTGGGGCTCTGAAGTTTCGACCGAGGGTTCGCCCACCAGCAGATCGTTGTAGGCAGCTATGTGATTCGAGCAACTGCTAAGGAAGGGGAGGATCAGTAATGCCGGCAAGGCGATACGAAGCAATGGATTGGTTTTCATAAGAGCCCTAAGCAATGAACGGATTCCAGCTCTACTGACACCTTTGGGTGTGCGACTGGCCGACGCATCAATGCTTAGCGGATTTTCTTGGCTGAGACAATCACACATTTATGCTCTGCACGGAAAGGGAGATAAAGGGAATTAGATTTCTACACAAAAAAACCGCCCGGAAACACTGGATTCCCGGGCGGTTGATTTTTCAGGAAAATAGAAAGGACCTATTTAGTTTTTGTCACTCCCTTGGTAACATCCGCGATGGCCGGGTTGAGGCTCGATCTGCCAGAGACAACTGCTTTGAAGCTGGTGCGCTTGATTTTCCTGGTGCGCCTGTTCTTCAATCTTTTAGATGGCTTGACCTGAATCCGGGTCGGGCTACTGCTGCCCGCTCCCAGACTGAGAACCCTTGTGCCGGCGTACATGGCTGCAGTGGCATTTCCGAGCGTATCGAAGTATTTGACTCCGAACTTGCTGTTCTTCCTTGTTCCACGAAGCGTGATATCATCCGGGGCGTCCCCATCATTTTCAACTTTTCCGTGGAAGGTGATGGTTTTTAGCTTTTTCGATATTTGAGTAAACGTCTGACCGCCACCGGAAAGATTGTAGATTCCGTTTCCTCGAGTGGATGAAAAAGTTTTTCCGACCCGCAAATCCGGTTGCAGATTCAGCAAGCGGTCGATGTCTATCAAGAGATCATAAGCTCCGCTTTCCGAACCAGTACCACCTTTGATTTCCACCTTATAAGTTCCTGCTCGCAAAAAAGCAGAAGAAGAGGCATTCCCCCCGGTTCCAGCATCGTCATCGGCGACGGGATCGTTGAGAAGGTTGTTGTCCATATCGAATAGAGAACCAAAAGTATTGGTCGATCCCATTGTTCCGAGCGTAATGGCCGCAGCCTCCGTGAGCGTGAACTCAAAAAAGTCCATGTCTCCGGCAAAAAGCGCACCGGGCACGTAAATTGAGGAGTTCGAAAAACTAAATGGTGTAGCGTCCAGGGGCGTTCCTCCATAGATATCGATATCTACGGAGTTGTCACTGGTCGTCGCAGTTCCGTTTCCGTTGCCCGCCAAATCAGTCGCGCGACCGCTGCCAAGGGTAGCAATCACGGAACCTTCCCGAGTCGTTCCACTTATACTGATATCGAAGTTCCTGGGGCCGCCGGATATATTTGCCGTAGTGGCACCCGCAGTTCCTCCAAGGCTAATATCTGTGCCAGCGAATCCAAAGATGTCTTCGTTGAACGAAACATCAAAGTTGACCGGGCCTCCCGAGGCCGGGTCCGCCTGAGATCCGTCTTGATTGATCGTCGCAGTTGGAGCGGCAGTGTCGATGGTTATTGGCAGGCCGACAGAGTTGCCACTGTCGTTCCCGGCTGCATCAATCGCATAGGCAAAGATCGTGACGGGGCCGTCGGGAATGGTGGTAAGAGAACCACTCCACGCGCCCCCAGTACCGGAGATTGTTCCGAAACCCTCATTATTTCCGTGTAACTGGATGTCGACACCGTTCTCCGATCCGTTTCCGGAAATCAGGGGAGTATTGTCATTGGTCACATTGTCTGTCGATGAAGGACCACTATCGCTGCTGACGTGGAGGTCCAGACCCGAAGGTGTCGGTGGCGGAACGTTGTCGATGGTTACGGTGAGGTTTCCCGTCGATACTCCATCTGAGGATGCAAAGATTCCCTGCTGCTGCACAGCAAGTGCTGACGAAGGCGTGTAGGTCCAGTTTCCACTCCCCGGAACGGTGGTTGACCCGATATTACCGGTCGCATCGGAGTTGACCTGTAAGGTGGCACCGGGCCTGCCCGTTCCCGTAAATGTTGGGGTCGTGTCTTTGGTGAGATCATCGGAGTTGGAGGTCCCGGAGTCCGTTGCTGATGTCATATCCGGCACCTCGACGTGGGTGAAGCGGAATGTCATGTTGGTTCCGGTAGCCGAAATATTGTCAATGAGGTAGGGAGGTGTGGTGATAGTTCCACCCTGGTAGCCCTGGATGTTTGGTACGGTACCTGGAAAAATCTCGGTGACGTGTCCCGAACGATAGACATCGTTGCCATCACCGCGACCTTGACCTTGCTCAAGATTGTAGTTTCCATCTGCCTGCAGCAAAGCTACCCGGTAGTGATTCCCATTCGCAGGCCATCCGGCTTGTCCCGGAAACCCTTCCTGAGTGTAGCTCGCCTGGTCGTCAAGATGAAAGATAGCAAGGCCTCCCTTGCCGCCAGTCCCTGAGGGGATCTTCTGGTCGGTCCCAACGGCTTGACGATTTTCGATCAGAAGATACTCATCGGATGCATAGTGTTCCGCGATCTTGAAAACCTTTGCCCCTGGCGATTCGAGCTGTGGAACGGTGTACGTTCCCGAATCCGTAATGACCGTGGGCGTGATCCATCCGAGATCGACCTTACTCCATCCGCAGAAGTGAGGAGGATACCACTGACTGTTGTCGAATCCCCAGCTGTTGGCCATCATTCCCCAGGATCCGATACCGGATCCTCCACTACCGTCGTAAAGGTCAGGTAACCCGAAGAAGTGACCGGTTTCGTGGCAGATCACTCCGATGCGCCCGATAGCGGTTCCGGACGTTCCCCAAACTGCAGGACTGATGTGGTAGTCGTTAACTTTGATTCCTTCGGCAGACGTGAATTGGCCGGTATAGATGCTCCATCGGTGAGACCATATACGGTTCGCCCCGGTGGCACCGTAAGCGTCGGTTCCTCCGAACTCGGCTGCGTATCCGGAGTGCAGAAAGGTAATGGCGTCGACGTAATTGTTACTATCGCCATCGAACTGACTGAAGTCGATGAGAGGGTCTGCTGCTGTGAGCGCATCGCGGATGGCCTGGTGAAATCCCGTATTGAGTCCAGAACCGCCTCCCGCATAAAAAGCCTCTGTCTGAGGAAGGGTGACCCACGCAAATACGGTCGAGTCCAGAGTGAAGGATCCGTAAGAATTCTCAAGATAGACATCCCGAACGCTTCCTGTGGGAGCGTAAGTAGCGTCACCTCCTACTGCATTCATCAATTTATCGACATTCGAAACGGTCGGAAGAGTTCGACCGGTATGGTCTGAAAAACGCATCAGGATCACGATATTCTTCACAGTGCCGGAAGCATCGACAGGAGCAGGTCCGGATTGAGCTCCCGGTCCCATTGCTAAAGCTGCGCCTCTGGTTTCTGCGATCACAGCTGGAGCTGGAAGCGTTCCCTTTTGGAGGCCTGCCGCCTGTGGGTCAGATTTGCCGACCTGGCTCGCTGTGGTGGCAAGGCTGCCATTTGCATCCAGAGTAGCGTAGACATAGCTGCCGTTTGCTTCCCTCAACACCGTGTAGCCATCCGCTTCGTAGTAGTGAAATTTCTCATCACCCCGGATATAAAGGGTGATTTCCGTTCCGTCCGGTTGAGTATCCGTAAATGGAAGCGGACTTGCAGGCATTGCCTGCAATTGGCCGATACTCATTCCGACGATTAGAATGAACGCGAAAACTCTCGAGAGGATTCGATTCTTTGGACAGCCGTCGATCTCATGAATACAGGATTCATGGTGATTTTTTTTCTGATCGATAAAACCAGAATAACTTTTGGTTGGTTTCATTGGCGTTTCCTTGTGCTCGTGTGGTTGGTTCCTTTTCTTTGACTGCTCCCGGTTTCTCCAAAAAACGGAAACGTAATTTTCTAAATTTGTCTGATATCAGGTTTCAGGAGCATCTTGAACGCATTGCTGAAATCCCCGCTTCTGAGTCGCTTTTTTGATTAAATACAGATCACTTCTACCTATACAAGCGTTTTTTCTCCACAAAACCGGCCAAAAAAGTTTCACTTATTTTGGCAAGGGACCTTCATTCCCCGAAATCGATACAGGGATTCGTTCTTATACCTTTCCCTGCCAGGTAGAGGGGGGGAGCCTATGTCTCTGGTTTAGAGGCGTGCGCGCAATGCGCTAAAGATCAATAGAATACAGGATGATTTCCCGCTTCCTTCCGCGAACTTCCTGGGGAGGCATTTTCTGTCCCGATGGCTTTGGGTCCAGTGCTTCCCAGGTGGATTCGGAAATTAAGAGTGGTGATCCGAGGTCTTTAGTCATCCCTTCGATTCTCGCGGCAGTGTTGACCGTGTCTCCGATGGCGGTGTATTCCATTCGGCGCGGTGATCCGATGGTTCCGACGACGGTTGGCCCCGTATTGATCCCGACACCAATCTTGATGGGATCGAATCCAAGTGCTGCCAGTTTATCGTTCAAGTCTCCGATGCTTTTCTGCATCTGACGACCGGCAGCGACCGACTGGTTCGCAAATCCGCGCGTCTCCTCAGTCGCGCCGAACACGGCCATCATCCCGTCGCCGATGAGTTGATTGACGATGCCTCCGTTTGCTTCGATCGCAGCGGTCATGTGCTCGTGATAGGAGTTGAGTAACAAGACTGCTTCTTTCGGCGAAAGGGTTTCACAGAGGGTAGTGAATCCGCGAATATCGGCAAAGAGCACGGAGATGACACGTTCGACACCGGCGAGTTCCTCCTTCGCTTGAAGCAGTTTGCGGGCGATCTCTTTTCCTACGTGTCGACCGAAAGTAGTTTCGACTCGTTCTTTTTCCCGAAGGCCGGCGACCATAGCGTTGAATTCGTCGGCGAGAATCCCGAACTCATCAGCACGCAAATTGTCGACGTGGACATCGATGTTGCCTTTGCCCACTTCCTGGGCTGCTTTGCGCAATTGATCGACCGGTTTAACAATAAGCCGACTCATCAGGGCTGCGCTGACGATGGCTGACCCAATCCCGAACGCAGCGACAAGGAGTGCAAAATTTAGATTCTTAGTATCCGGAGAAGGCGAAACGAGTAGGAGAAGCAGAGCAATGATGGGACAGATACTTGCGGCGAGAGTCCACAGAATTCCCCGACCGGAAACCGACAGTCCATGACCGCCCTTGATCCGGCTGGGGCTTACGGTGTCAAAGAAAGCCGGGTAAAGCAGGACCTGGCGGAGCCAGTCGATCGAGAAGTAACCGACCGCCAGGGCAATGATCATCGCGATGATGACGGATACCGGGAAGTGGAAGAACACGTGCGGGTTGATCGTTTCCCCGGAAATTCGAAGCCCGATAAAAAGGGCAGGAATACAGAGAATCCAGCCTGCGCCCGCGACGATCGAGGCGATCCACGGAAGGTTGATGACCCGGCGCTGCTGAATGAGTCTTTTGTCAGGATCTTCTTCAACTTTGCGGAGGCGAAAAACTGCCGCTGCCCAGATGATCACGAGGACTGGATAAGCCGCTGCGTTGTAAATATTGATCGAACTTTGAAACGAGGCGCGCTGGGGGTCGGAAAGGAGAGGGGAGATGTGGACGAGATTGTAGGTAATATTGAAAACGCTCCCAACCGCCTGGGCTGCAAACATGGCAAGGAAGATGAGAATCAATTTACCTGCCAGACGTGGCGCGGTTTGCTGTGGGAGCGGTTCGATATTGAAAGGAACGACAGAAGCCGTCAGTTCGCAAGTCTTGTGGACTGTACAGCAAACAGGGTTGGATCGATGATCCAACCCTGTGCATTCAAAGAAATGTAATATCCTCAGTCGTTGGTGCCAAACTTCAGTTCACGCACCCAGATGTTGCGGAAGCGGGTCGGATTGCCGTGGTCCTGCAGCTTGATCGGACCCGTGTCGCGAACGGTGTTGTAGTTTGCGACGCTCTTGTGACCCGTGGGCCCGAGGTAGGGCTGGCGGTGATGAGTGACGACTCCGTTGTGAAGAACAGTGACGTAGGCTTTCTTGAGAAGATTGCCTTCGGCATCCCATTTGGGGGCTTCGAAAATGATGTCGTAGGTCTGCCATTCACCCGGCTTGCGGGTGGCGTTAACCATTGGCGGCTTGTAACCATAGAGAGCAGAAGCCTGACCATCGGCATAGGATTTGTTCTCGTAGGAATCGAGGACCTGGATCTCGTAATTGTTCAGCAGGAAAATTCCGCTATTGCCGCGGCCCTGGGAATCTCCTTGAACTTCGGCAGGTGTTGCCCACTCCGCGTGAAGCTGAACGTCACCGAATTCACGTTTGGTTTTGATGTAACCGCCCTTTCCGCTTCCTTTCGGAGGAACTTCCATGAAGCCGTCTTTTACGGTCCAATCAGCTGCAGAACCATCTTTGTCCATGACCCACTCGGAAAGATCGGAACCGTCAAAGAGCACAATCGCATCGGAGGGAGCATCGGATGCTGTTTTCCCTGGAGTAACAACAGCGGGACGGGGACGGGCATCGTCATGGACGCGCCATTTTCCACCCGGGAGAAAGGGGGTGTCCGTATAGCCGGTCGGATGAGCTTTTGGCGCTGCCTCCTTTTTCTTTTTCTTCTTATCCTGCGCATTCGCAGGGCTGAGAGCGAAGGCCAACGCAAGGCAGGCTGTAACTAAAGTAATCTGTTTCATAGGCGGGGGAGAGTGACACGGAATTGGAGCGGTGACAAGGGCGCGAAAATGGTAGTGGTGGAGGTGAGCTTGACCAGAATGCAAACTTCACTTGCAGAGTGAATCCGAAGCCTATCGGCCGGGGCACCGTGCATGGTCGCAGCTTGCGGATGGTCTTCTTTCGGCGAAAGAGGACTACCTTGAAGAGCAAAAAAAAGCGCTCTCCATTACAGAGAGCGCTCTTTGAAATTTGCTGGCGAACGTCGCTTAAACGTTGCCGGAGATCGTCTTGCCGGTTGAAAGCAGATCGTCGCAGGCTTCTGCGATACGGGCAGCCATGCCTTCTTCCGCAGCCTTGAGATAGGCGCGCGGATCGTAGGCTTTTTTGTTGCCAATTTCTCCGTCGACTTTGATGACATTGTCGTAGTTTTTCAACATGTGATCAGCGATAGGACGAGTGAAGGCATATTGAGTGTCGGTATCGACATTCATTTTCACAACTCCGTATCCGAGAGTTTCGCGGATTTCTTCAAGAGTGGATCCTGATCCACCATGGAAAACCAGATCAAACGAAGAGTCGGCTCCGTATTTTCCGGTAACAGCATCCTGACCTTCTTTGAGGATTTCAGGACGAAGTTTCACAGCACCCGGCTTGTAGTGACCGTGAACGTTACCGAAAGTCGCGGCGAAAGTGAAGCGACCAAGGGAAGCCAATGCTTCGTGCACAGCGATCATGTCTTCCGTCGTCGTGTAGAGGTCTTCGTCGGGAGTGTCTTCGGTGCCGGCGGCTCCGTCTTCTTCTCCACCGACAACGCCGGCTTCAACTTCAAGGATGATTTCGTTCTCGGCACAGAGTTTGAGATACTCCTGTGAGATTTCCATGTTCTCGGCCAAAGGAAGTTCCGACGCGTCGAGCATGTGGTTCTGGAAAAGGTTGTTCTCACCTTTAGCGCGGCGTTTTGCGGTTTCTTCGATGAGAGGCTTGAGGAAATCCGGTGCGACGTGTGGGCGGCAGTGATCAGTGTTCAATGCAACGAGGACGTCGTACTGTTCTGCAAGGCGATGAGTCGCTTCAGCAAGAGCAATTGTTCCGTGAACGGTGTTTTTGTGATTCAGGCCGGAAGCAAACTGCCCTGCACCGGTCGAGAACTGAATAATCCCGTCGGATTTTTGATCAGCGAACGCTTTGAGCGCTGCGTTGATGGTAACGATGCTGGAGCAGTTGATTGCAGGGTAGGCATAGCCTCCCTGTTGGGCTGCATCCAACATGGCTTCGAACTGTTTTGGAGTTGCTACTGGCATAATGCGGGACCCATAAACTCCACAGGAGAGCATTTCAAGTGCAGAATTCGACACCGGCTTTGCGAAAAATGGAGAGAAATCCCGAGGCTTTAATGATTGTCAAAACCTCGAGGTAGATCTAGCATTCGCTTTCTCAGGAAATGTCAGAATCGATCTTCACAAACGAGGGCTACATTCGTCCGGCTGTTCTAATTGCCGCATACCGTGGTGGTATGTTTCCAATGGCAATGGACAGCCGCGGTGATATCGGGTGGTTTTCTCCGGATCCAAGGGGAGTGATTCCACTGGAGTCTTTTCATATCCCTCATGGTTTGAAAAGGGCTTTAAAAAAGAATCCCTTTGAAATAAGGATCAATACGGCCTTTCGCGAAGTGATGGATGGATGTGCGGCCAGGACCACGACCTGGATCAGCCGGGAAATCAAATTGAGCTACGAGAAATTATTCGAACTCGGCTATGCCCATTCGGTGGAATGTTGGCGTGATGAGAAGCTGGTGGGCGGACTTTACGGAATCGGAATCGCCGGTGCATTCTTTGGAGAATCCATGTTCAGTCGGGAGGCTGATGCATCGAAAGTGGCTCTTGTCGGACTGGTGGATCGGCTGAACGAGAGAAACTTTGAACTCCTTGATACTCAGTGGTCGACCAAGCATCTGGAATCTTTCGGGTGTACTGAGATTCCGAGGCACGAATACATTGAGCAGCTCAACAGGGCTCTCCTGGTAAAAACCAGCTTCGTTTGAGTTCTCAGCCCCCGGCGACCATCAGCACGATTTCTACGATGTCTCCATCGCCGACGGAGTGTTGATCCAGTTCACGGGCGAGGAGAGCGCTCCCGTTCAATTCCACGAGAACAGGTTGAGGCCCGAGTTTCAGTGTTTCAAGAAACTGAGGTACCGGCATTTCCTTTTCAAGATCCTGCGATTTGCCATTCAATGTGATCGTCATCTGTAGTGGGGAAAATATCAGAATCAGGCGAGAGCCGACTGATTCAGTAGTATCGACGAATCCCAGTCTTTCCAAACTGGTTCCAATCCAATGCCGCGCAGAAAATCGGCGATCTCTTCCGGCGAGCGTTCATCTGCAATGTCGAACTGGCCTGTGGCGTCGGTGGATTTTTCGGATCCAGAAGAACAAGGTTTCGTGTTGGTCTCGTCCAGTTCGACGCGACGTCCACGAACTGTAAGGTGTAGATCATCGGCACCCTCTCCGGTGTATCCCCCCGGAGCAGTGTGGCTGCCTGCACTGATACTGGTGATCCCGAGCGGGAAAAGTGAGTCCCGCAGTGCTGCCGGTTCCCGGGTGCTGAGAACGATCCCTACCTGAGGAAAGCAGATCCTGAATGCACAGATCAACTGCACAAAGTCGCGATCAGAAATTTCGTGATCGGGTTGAAAGCTGCCTGCAGCCGGTCGGAGGCGGGGAAGACTAATGGTAAAACTAGATTTCCAGCAAGTTTTGAACAGGTATTCCAGATGAGCTGCGAGGCGAAGAGCGTCGTATCGCCAGTCTACGAGCCCCATGAGTGCACCGATTCCCATTCGACGAAAGCCGCCATCGTATCCCCGTTCCGGACATACCAGTCGCCAGTCGAAATTCTTCTTTGGACCCGCCGTGTGGAGTTCGGCGTATTTTTCCCGGTGATAGGTCTCCTGATAAACCACAAGGCCTTCGCAGCCGGCGTTCACCATGCGGGAATACTCGTCCTCCTCCATGGGGCCGATTTCGATGGCCAGTGTCGGGATTTCTTCGCGGAGAGCGTTGAGGCATTCCTCCATATAGCCATCAGAGACAAATTTGGGATGTTCTCCGGCGACCAGGAGAATATTGCGAAAACCCCGTGAGGAAAGATGCCGTGCCTCAGCGACTACCTGAGTGACGGTGAGAGTGGTGCGCAGAATAGGGTTGTCCCTGGAGAACCCGCAGTAGCTGCAGTTGTTGATACATTCGTTGGACAAATAAATGGGGGCGAACATTCGCATCGTCTGTCCAAAGTGTTGACGGGTAACCCCGGCAGATTCCATCGCCATCTCCTCAAGACAACGCGGGGAGACCGGCTCGATCAACTGCTCAAACTGTCTGAGCAGAGCGGATCGGTGGCCGGTCTGATCCAGTTTGTTTAACTCTTCAACAAATGACATTCTCTGCCCAACATAGCCACGGGGCTTCAGCGGGCAAATAGTCATGTGTGCGAAAATTCCTCTGAAGACAGGGGTTTCAGGAAAAAAGAACCTAAAAAATCATTGCCAAATCTGGGAAGCACCGCTAATAACTGCGGATAACTTAACAAAATTCTTCCATATGGCCGACGCAGAGATCGCAGAAAAAGTAAAAAACATTATCGTAGAGCAGCTGGGTGTCAGCGAAGATCAGGTGAAGCCTGAAGCTAAATTCGTTGAAGACCTCGGTGCTGATTCACTCGACACAGTTGAGTTGGTCATGGCTTTCGAAGAAGAATTCGATATTACGGTGCCAGATGAAGAAGCTGAGAAGCTTACTTCCGTCGGAGATGTAAACACTTACATTGAAGGCAACAAGGACTGATTCGTAACTGTTTCAGTAACAAAAATTTCGAAGATGCGCCTCCTAACCGGGGCGCATTTTTGTTTTCCGAAATAATCGATTTTGATTAGAGGTGGATTTCCCGTCATTCACCTCTAACTTTGAATTATCTGGATTATGCGATCGCTCTCCTACGACGACATTTCTTATGCGATGGAAACGACCTCGGTGATCCACGAACCGGATCGCCGGATCGATACCTTCGGCTCTACTAATTTCGAATATTGTCTGATCACGGAGCTGATGGACAATGCGAACCAGGTTCGGATCCGCGAGGGGAGAGTCGAGGCTGAGCGTCCCCGTATTTTGCGGCCGGAAGGATACTCCGATTTGATGTTTGAAGGTTTCGGTGAGCAGGCCGAGGCATTTCGCGATTGGTTTAAAGAAGTGGGAGGGAATCTCAGCTTCTTGAAATACGGCTTCAATTTCGCGGCCCGGGATATTCGGGAAAGTGTGGTTCACGAAGCCGTTGAAGTGGTATCCGACCGGGTTCTCGAGGATATTCGTTCAAGCGGAAATCCTTCCAAGGCAGTGATTGTAGGAGTCGATGATACCTGGGAAATCTCACTGATTAAATTCACGATGGAAATGGTGGAGAAATCCGGCGACATTAATGTGTTTGATTTTCAACGTCGCGGATTGTTGTAAAAACTCGCGTTTGATTCTTTCGATATCGTCATGGCTCGTTTCAAACTGGTTCTCGCTTTTCTCGCATTCGTAATTTTCGCCGCGGGTGCAGGCGGGGCCTACTATTTCTGGAAGAAATTCATAGTGCCTGATACCGTGGTGACACGCCATATCGAGGGCAGCGCAGAAGTTCCACGGGAGAAACCTGACCTCGGGAAGCGTCACTTTGACGATGCGATCCAACTGCTCCGCGATGGGGAAATGCTGGCAGCGAGGGACCGGCTTCTCTACCTGATGGAGTACTATCCGGAGTCGAAGACCTTTGAAGATGCGAAAAGAATTGTCGGCGAGGTCAATATGGATCTACTGATTTCCAAGATTCCCATCGAAGGAAAAGCAGAACATATGGTGAAACGCGGGGAGGCTCTCTTGACAATTGCTCGTCGCAGCAAGACCACGATTGATTACATCATGCGGGCGAACGGAAAAACAACCGCGCTGATCTTTCCTGACGAAGCGATTACCGTATTTCCTTTGGCTTACACCACTGAGATCGATTTGGGTAAGAAGAAGCTGCTTGTTCTCGATGGGGATAAATTTTTCAAGGAATACGATATCCTTGATACCAATCTGCCGGTGGGACTTTCGGCTCCGGTCTCCACTTCGATCAGTGAGAAAGTCGCCTGGTTTAATGACAAGCCGATCAATTTTCAGGATCAGAATTATCTTGATTGTCAAAAATGGATCCGAAGCGGAAAAATGGGGCTTTTCATTCGTCACGTCATGCCCGATGATGCCGGTAGAAAGAAGCCCTTCGGTGTCATGGTTTCCAAGCCGGATCTGGAGGAGCTATTTACCATTTTGAGGAACGGAACCGGCGTAAAACTGGTCGACTCTTCCCAATAGTTATCATATCACCTGCAAGGATACATTTCATGAACGTAGAACCATTGGAATTTGAAAAACCGATTGTGAATCTGGAACGGCAGCTTGCCGAACTGAGAGATCGCGCTGCCGACAGCGATATCGACATGAACGGTGAGATCAAGCGGATCGAGGACAAACTCGCCAAGACGAAGCTGGATATTTACCGAAACCTCTCCTCCTGGCAGCGGGTGCAGATCGCGCGGCACACCCAGCGTCCATACATGCTGGACTACGTGGAGCATTCTTTTGAAGACTTTCTGGAATTGCATGGGGATCGCCATATCGGTGATGACGAAGCGATGCCCGGCGGATTCGCTTATTTGGAAGGGCGACGCGTCGTTGTCCTCGGTCATCAGAAGGGAAGAGATACCAAGGAGAATTTGCGCAGGAATTTCGGAAGTGCCCACCCCGAAGGTTATCGCAAAGCGATGCGCCTGATGAAGATGGCGGAAAAATTTAACGCTCCAATTGTGACTTTGATTGATACTCCCGGTGCTTATCCCGGAATCGGTGCAGAAGAGAGAAACATTGCTGAGGCGATCGCTTTTAATCTTCGGGAAATGATGACGCTATCTGTTCCGATCGTAGCCGTAGTGATCGGCGAAGGAGGTTCCGGTGGGGCTCTCGGGATTGGAGTCGCTGACCGGGTCCTGATGATGGAGAATGCCTACTATTCAGTGATCAGCCCTGAAGGCTGTGCAGCAATCCTCTGGAAAGATCGGAAGTATGCGACTGAAGCCGCTGAGGCACTGAAATTGAGTGCTGCTGATTTGCAGGGACTGGAAATTGTAGACGAAGTGATTCCCGAGCCACTCGGTGGGGCACATCAAGATCACATTGGTTCTGCCGCAAGTCTCAAGAAAGCTGTCAGAAAGAATCTGATGGACCTTCGAGAATTCGATTCCGAGACCCTTTTGGAGAATCGTTATCAAAAATTTCGTAGCTATGGGCAGTTCCGCGAGCGTAATCGTTAAGGAAGGCTTAATTTTCTCTAGTATTCCTACTTGATTCATCCAAAACCTGACGCATTTTCAGCACCATGAATTCTTTGACTCTCGGTTTCTTTTACTTAGTTGGCCTCGTCTGGGGTCTCTCTGAGACTTGCATGATTGCCAGCAACGGAAACTGGACTCCACTAATCATCTTCCTCCTTGGATTCGTCCTGCTTTTCGCGATTGTCGGCTGCTGGCCGCTTCCAGATGAAAAGGTCAATTTTCTCGGTTCAATCTTTGCAGTAATCCTTGGACTTGGCCTTCTTATGATTGCTGTTGGTTCATTTTTCGCTGTCCCTGAAGGTGCTGGAGTCGGCGGACCAATCATTAAGACTTTGATCGCTGCCTTGTTCGTAGTTTTCGGTCTGATTTCCTTTGTGAACTGCAAATCTTCCGGTTCCGAGCAGCATTAGGTCTGAATTGCTTTTCAATTCAACAGGGTAGACGGATCGATTTCACCCTGTTTGGATAGACTGTCGTGAGTAGAAATTTGACCATCTGTGTCGAGGGCGCTCACAACGTTGAGTGTCTTCTCGAAAGTTCGAATTTCGAAACGCTTCGGGTATTTCTTGAAGAGGGGAGGCACGATGTTCTCCATAAAAAAGTTCTCGATCGTGGAATCCCTCTACAGGTGCTTTCCGCAGAGATGATGGCCGGTGCGGCCGGCTATCAGTTTCATCGAGGTGTGTTCGCTCATGCGAAAAGACCGGATGCTGCCTGCCTGGATCCCACTAAAGTGTCGCGCCTTGTCGTATTGACGCATTTAGCAGACGAAGGAAATCTCGGGACGATCATTCGCACCGCGACAGCATTCGGGGCTGATGGAATTCTTTTGGAAAAGAACAAAGGGGGAGACCCCTATTCCAGAAAAGCGATTCGGGCTTCATCGAGGGGAATTTTTAAGCTACCGGTCTTTGAATCATCGGATGTCCCGGCAACTCTTCGAGAGCTGAAAACCAGCGGGTTTGAAATATTCGGTACCTCGCCTCACGGTGAGTCGATTTCCGTTTCGGATTGCGCCATGTCAGAAAAAATGGCCGTTGTTTTCGGAGCGGAAAAGGACGGCGTTCCTGAGGCGATTCTTAAGGAATGCACTGTGCGCACATCTATTCCCATGGAGCGGGGAATGGACTCTCTCAATGTTGCAGGCTGTGCCGCAGTGGTCCTCTACGAGTTGTTCTCTAAAAAGAGCTAGGGAATGCCTTACTCAACTCCAGGCTTCGCGCAGGACTCTGAGGAAATTGCCGTGAAAAATACCGGCAATGTCTTCCGCGCTGAAGCCGCGTCCTGAGAGAATTCCCTCGAGGCTCTGAAGGTCGGCAATCGTGTCGAGATCTTTTGGGCATTGTTCACGTCCAAATCCGCCATCAAGATCGCTCCCGATACCACAGTGATTCGCATTTCCCGCCAACTGACAGATGTGATCAATGTGATCCGCAATGTGGGCGATGGTCACGCCTGTTGATTCCGGCGTCGATTCGCCGCGGGTCCAATTGGGGATCATCATCCAGGCATCGAAAACACCTCCCAGAACTGCGCCGCGTTCGATAAGCAGTTTGATTTGTTCATCGGAATATTGACGAACATCGTCTACAAGAGCGCGGCAGTTTGAGTGACTGGCCCAGACTGTTCCCTGGTAAATATCCAGGGCTTCGAAAAAGCACTTATCGTTGAGGTGGGTCGCATCGAGAATGATTCCAAGATCGTCCAGTTTTCGGACCAGATCTTTTCCCTGTGGAGGAAGCCCGCCGACAGCATCGTGTCCCATTGCATAGCGACCGATACCGTAGTGAGCAGGTCCCATGGCGCGAAGGCCATATTCGTAAGCGCGGTCTACGTGATCCAGCGTCACCATGGAGTCCGCACCCTCAAGGCTGAGAATGTAGCCGATTGGCTCCTTTGCCTTTGCTGCGGCATCCGGATCACTCCAGGTAGCCAGCGATGATTCGAGATCGGCAAGGTTTTTCACCATCTTCATTTCGCCGATGGCCTCCATTTCCTGGTAGTAGGCAATCTGTGCCTGAGTCATTCCCCAGGCTTGAGCAGGGGACTCCCATCCGGCCGCAGGCCCCTTCGGTTTCATGCAGCCGGCAATTTGAGTTGCGACGCAGAGACCGATCCCGCCTTTTCGCATTTCCTCAAAATTTACAGTGCCCATGGCACCGCCTTTGATGGTGCTGTCTCTCTCCAGATCTCTAATTTCGTCGATGGAAAGGGTCAGATCCCGGTTCCATTCCATCGCATTGAGGCTGAGATCGAGATGAACGTCAAAAATCAAATTCATGGCAAAGACTGGATTTTTCCTGAAAAAAGGGTCAAATTAGGGTTCGAACGCAAACAATCGAAGGATATGAGAACATTACCAGTTCAATTGTGCGCCATGGCGATTTTCGCGAACATGGCTTTGGGGCAGGATGCAGCAGAGGGAACGGGGTTTCCGTCCGATGCTACATTGGCAGCAAAATTAAAGGAGGTTTCTGATGCTCCGGCTGTTGCGCCGGTTCCAGTGAAGGCACCGGCAGGGGCTACGACGCAAACGACTCCCACAACTTCATCGGAAAAGCCAAGGGTGACATTTACGGATGAGCCAGCACTTGAGCCCGGACCGGAAATGCATATTGGTACTGGAAGCGTTGCCTGGAATTCGATGCTAAAGAAGTCAGAAGCGGAGCGGGCACTTCAGGAAGCTCGGGAAAAGAGAAATATTTATCGCAATATTGCTGCAGGCGGCTCTCCAATTGTGAAGCCCCGGACAGCTTCAGAATTCCTCGCCGCAAATCCTCCCACGCCCGTTCCTGTGAGCGACGTGGTTCAGAATCGTGCCAACAATTTGCTCGAAGTCAGGGCGAGTGGCGCCTCACAATTCAACCGGGCGCCTCAGGGCGGAAACCGGGCGCCTCAGAGCGGCGGCGATGTCCCTCAGTTTTCCAATCCACAAGTGGGGCAGGCACCTCGCAAGAGTCGTCCGAAATTCTTCTCCTTCCTGAAACCGAAATCTCAAGTTGAGGCAAGGCCGGAAGATTTCCAGAATCCATATAATTTGGAACCCGAACCTGCGCTGTCGCCGACTGCTGCTTATCCTCAGGGGCCTGAGCCGGTGACGGAAGGGCAAAGACCTCCGGCAATGGACAACGATTCTATCGATGCGCTGATCGCAGAAGCGGCGGCCGGATCCAGTGTGGCACAGCAGGCTCCTCCGGTTCCGCAGCAGCCTTCCAGAAATTCAAATGGTGGCGGATTTCTCAAAAAACTTTTCGGAAAGAAACCCGTACATCAGCCGGTTACTATTTCTGATCCGTTTCCTTCTGCTCCTCCACTTCCAGGAGGCTTGCCTCAGGGTGAACTCCCGCCTGTGCCAACAGAAACAAGCGATGAGTTTAATCTTGATATTCCTGCGCCTCCTTCATCGGTAAATGCTCCGGAAGCAGGAGCAGGCAATCCCGCGCCTGCGCTCCCTGTTCGCTAAGAAGCGCTGCCTGCTGCGGTAAAGGCTTCAGACTCAGACCGTGATCTGACGGTCTCGTGCGTGAATGGTCCACACTTCACCGCTTGGACGATCATTCTCGATGAGATGAGCTTCCCGATGCAGTGCCAGACTCGGGCAAATGTGCCAGGGGATTCCAATCAAGGTGTCGCCGACATTCCATTCGTCCGCCTTTTCTGTGGCAATGACGAGATGCTCTTCGCTTTGGCCGACAAAGATCGCGTCAGGAATTGCGTCGAGTCTCACCCGGTGGGTGATCGGGTTTTCTCCGGCGACGGATTTGTGCCCCAGATCAAGACAGAGGTGACCGGCCTGTGGCTTACTGATAACACGGGTCAAAAGACCGGCTGCCGGAGTGAACGGCAAGTCAGGATGATTCTCACTGTATCCTGCATCCCACAATAAAGTGGTTCCCGGTGAACATTCCCAGGGAATCGGGGATTCGCGGGCGACCTTCGTGTGCATTTCAAAAGTTGGGGAGCCGCCGGCAACGATTAACGGGATTTCAATTCCTGCGTCCTGAACACTTGCAGCAAATGCATGAATTGCGGCGAGACTTTCCTCAAAGGCACCTTTTCTCTCCTCAAGGTTCTGTTGGTGAATGTGGCCATCATAGGCGTGGATTCCACCGAACCTGAGATGGGGATCCTCATTGATCATTTTTATCAAATCCAGAGATTCAGTTCCCGGAGATATTCCGGTGCGGTGCATGCCTGAATCGAGATCGATAAACAGAATGAAAGGAGATTCCGAAGCCCTTGCGACTTCTGCGGAAATAGCAGACGCAATAGTTAAATTGTCAGCCACTGCTGCAAACTGTGTTCCCGGATAGCTTCGACGGAGTTGTAGAATTCTCTTAATATTCGGACCGACTGGTTGATAAGCCAGGAGAGCTTCTGCGACCCCTGCTTTGGCAGACATCTCCATTTCGGCCAAAGTTGCACACTTCACCTTGTCGATCCCGTGTTCGATCTGCCGTTTCAAGATTTCACCGAGTTTGTGCGTCTTTACGTGAGGACGCAGTAATTCCGGCCGGCCGTCAACGAGTGCCAGCATTTGAGAAATATTGCGGTCAATCAGCTCGGGAACCAGCAACAGGGATGGTGACGGGACATTTTCGAGATCGGTGATGTTATGCATAGCAGTGGAAAGAAGGGGATGGATCAGTCTTTGATCTCAACGATCAATTCAATCTCTACGGGAATATTCCCGGGCAAGGTATTCGTGCCCAGCGCACTTCGAGCACCGATGCCGGCTTCTTCTCCAAAAACTTCGGCGAACAAATTGGAGGCACCGTTAATTACCTGAGGCTGTTCTTTGAAGTCGTCTGTGCAGTTCACCAGAGCCAGCATTTTTACGACACGGGAAATTCGGTCGAGTGAGCCGTAATGGTTTTTCAAGGTGGAGACAAGGGCGAGCGCAGTTTGACGCGCTGCGTTTTGAGCACCTTCCAGATCGTATTCCTCTCCAACGCGACCGGTCATAAATGTCTCGTCATCCTGCCAGGGGCCGTGTCCGGAAAGGTAGGCTAGATTTCCGGTCTGGACGACCAGCTTGTAGACACCCCCTTTCTTTACCGCGGGCGGGAGTTGAATTCCTTTTTCAATCAAATTTGCTTCAGCGCTCATAGTTCAGTTTTTACAAACAGGAGTTAAGACAAGACGAGCCCGTCGGTCAATGGCGGTTTAGTGTTGAGGGCCTGCCACTTTTCAACAAATCGCTCGCAGGTGTCCGCGAATACCGGGGAAATTTCGAAAGTGATAGAGGGAAGTCCGGTCTCATCTGTTTCAATTTCGATACCTGCAGCTACGGCCCAGCGGGCAAACTGGCGGAGTTGATCGTCTTTGGATGTCGCCGGGGAATCGACGCCCTCGGCATTCTTGACCGGAGAAAAGTCATCGGCCCGCCCGGTCTCGATGATTACCGGATTTTTCGCGAATGGAAGAGCATCAAAAACGAACATCTCAAACTTGCAGGCGTTTGGTTCGGCGGGCTCGTTTCGCTGTCCATCCGTATCGACAAAAGGGACTTTCTTGTTCGCTTTGTGAAAAGGAAGTCGCGTCTCTTCACTGTCGCCCGAGCCAAGTTTCTTCACGAAATCGCGGTCGAAGAGGTGGATAGCAATGCTGCCACCACGGAAAGTGAGTTCGCCGGCATCGTCCCTTTCCTGAGACAATCGCTCGGGTAAATCGCTGTATTCGACTACCACGGCTTGTCCGTTCTGTTCACAGAAAACTCCGACCTTCTCTTCCGGATAGGCCTTGGGAAGAGCTTTGCTCGAAAGCTCCGAATTTCTGAGAATATGAAATCCGATAAATTCGGGATCCAGACAACGAACAAGCGGATTGTCGACTTGAAAGTAGCTGACGATATCGATGCCGCGCTCTTCCATTTTCGAAATTGCACCTGACCGCACTAATGCTCGCAGGGAGCCGCCGTGACCATCAGGACTCAGGGCTATTGAGCCTTTTTCATCGAGTAGAATCTTTCCTTCAGAATCCACCGCCGGCATCAGGCCCTGACTGAAAAAGGAAACGTCTTCCTCTTTGAGGCCGAAGAAATTGTTTTCGCGGAAGAAACTTACCGTCGCCTCGTGATTGCTGATTGAGGTCATCAGAAACCAGGGGATGGACTTTCCGTAGTGATTTCCTGCAGCAAGAATCTTTTCGGCAAAGACCTGGAAGAGTGTCTTTTTGAGAACCGGAGTCACCGGGAAAGTCCCTTTGGGCCCGTCGTAGCCCAGCCTGGTTCCCTGACCTCCGGCTACGGTGAAAGCGGCGACGCGTCCGGCGCGAAGAGCCTCTTCCCCCGTTTCCTTGGCCTCGGTCCAGAGAGCTGCGTCGCCCCCGTTCGCAGGGAGTGGAGTAAAGTCTGCGGGGCTGAGTTCGTCGGCGATTGAATCGTTTCCTTCGACTTTTCCTTTTACCAACGAATCAACGAGTCGGTCCAGTTCATCAAGATCGATATCTGCAGCTTGAGCGCTCAGCTGTTCCTGCTCGGCTGACGAAAGCTCGTGAAAAAACTGAAAGACCTGTCCCTGTCCCCGGGATTCAAAGCGATTTTGAAGTTCATTCATGATTGAGGCATTCCTGGAAGAGTGTCTGTAATGGAAGGTAAAGAAGTGTCAGAGGGCCTTGTGCGCATCAGCTGTCTCCTAACTCAATGGAACGATCCCGGGCAGCATCGAGCGCTTTACTGACAATGGCTGAATAGTCGCTTTCCCTGAACGACTCGAGCGCAGCAAAGGTAGTTCCATTTGGGCTGGTCACATTTTCCCGAAGCTGAGAGGGGGACTCACCGGTTTGTTTGACGAGTTCGGCGGCACCGGCAACGGTCTCCACAGCGAGATTGTGAGCGATCTCAGCTGGTAGGCCCTGGGCAATTCCTGCGGCAACCATGGATTCGATCATTAGAAAAATGTAGGCCGGTCCGCTTCCCGACAAAGCGGTGACGGCGTCGATATTTGATTCCTCAACCTGACAGGCATAGCCAACCGAACTGAGCAGTTTGTCGGCAAGTGAAATGTCCTCCGGCGTGGCCAGTGCGCCCGGTGCAATAGCGGAAGCTCCCCGGCCGACGAGAGAAGGGGTGTTCGGCATAACCCGAATGATGCGATGTTTATTGTTCGTCTTCCCGGCAATGGTGTCGATTTTCACCCCGGCGGCAATGGAGATGAGAAGTCGATCGGATGTTCCGGAAATCTCCGAAAGCATGCCATCGAAGGTTTGTGGTTTCACGCAGAGGAGGATTACTTCGCTGGCTTCGACGACTTCGGAATTTGAGGCAGCCGCCTTGACCCCGAATTTTTTTACGGTGCCTTCGACTGCGGGTTCGTAGGCATCAAACACTGTGATATCCGAAGGCGCGCAAAGCTTTGCCTTCAAGATTCCCCCGAGCAAAGCCGAGCCCATTTTTCCACATCCGATGACACCGAGTTTCATGTCTCATCCTTAGCGAAGGATCAATCACGGGCAAGGTGGAACTTTGCTCTGCTCACGCAAGAATGTCTTTTGCGACATGCCCGTAAACGTCTGTCAGTCGGAAATCCCGGCCGGCGTGACGATAAGTGAGTTTCTCGTGATTGATTCCCAGCAGGTGAAGAATGGTGGCGTGCAGATCGTGGACGTGCATTTTATTTTCTGCTGCGTAGTAGCCATAGTCATCAGTGGCACCGTAAGCCATGCCGCCTTTTACGCCGCCGCCAGCCATCCACATGGTAAATCCGTGCGGGTTGTGATCCCGTCCGTTGGTTCCCTGGGCAGTTGGAGTTCTTCCGAATTCTCCACCCCAGACGACTAAAGTATCTTCGAGAAGTCCGCGGGATTTTAGATCCCGAAGTAATCCGGAGATGGGTTTGTCGACTTCAGCCGCGTTCTTGGTGTGGCCTTGATAAAGGTTCCCATGCTGATCCCATTGGACCTCGGTGTCGCTGTGGGTCACTTGGACAAAGCGGACGCCCCGCTCGCAGAATCGACGGGCGAGGAGACATTGGCGGCCGAAATCCTCGGTGATAGGATTGTCGAGGCCATAGAGCTTCTTCGTAATTTCCGTTTCGCCACTAAGGTCCTGAGCATCAGGCATAGAGGTCTGCATTTTATACGCCAGCTCGAAGGTCTTAAGCCGCGCATCGAGCGCCTCGTCGTCGGGATTGGATTCCGCAAAATTCTTGTTGAGGGACTGAATGAAGCCGAGCTGATTTTTTTGTCGGTCGGGAGAAAGTTCCGGGTTGTGAATGTGTTTCACTTTGGCCTGGAGGGAAGGAGTGCTGGCGGTTCCCATTGGGGTGCCCTGACAGGATTGGGGGAGGAAAGCCGATCCCCAGTTATTCACACCACCGTGAGCAAGGGTGGGGCAAATGGTCATAAAGGAAGGAAGGTTTCCGTTTTCGGAGCCCAGTCCGTAAACTACCCAGGATCCAAGACTGGGGCGGACGAATGTATCGCTACCTGTGTGGAGTTTCAGTGCCGCTCCTCCATGCGCGGGATTGGTCCCGTGAACTGAACGCAGGATGCAAAGATCGTCGACACATTGAGCGACGTTGGGGAAAAGGTCGGAGACCGGAAGGCCGCTTTCGCCATAGCGTCGAAATTTCCACGGCGATTTGAGAAGATTTCCCGCTTCAGCAAATGTGATTCTTGGAAGATCAAAGGGAAGGGGCTTTCCGTGATCCCGGGTTAGCAGCGGCTTGGGATCAAAGGTGTCGACATGAGAAGGCCCGCCCTTCATGAAAAGAAAAATGACCCGCTTCGCCCTCGGCGCAAAATGTGAACCCGCCAGTCCGTCGATCCCGCCCTCTGCCTGCAGCATAGACTGAAATGCAAGCTGGCCAAAACCGACCGCAGCGGTTCCGAGCAATTGGCGGCGTTGCATCATAGGGTTGATCATCTTGACTCAGTTGACGTGAATAAATTCGCTGGAGGCAAACAGGCCCTGACAAAAAGCGGCCCAGGCTTCGGGATCCTTTTCATCGCTTCCGAAAGAGGAGATGAATTGGCGGGAGGTGGACAGTTCGGTGGCAACTGCCTGCCTTCCAAAAGCAAGTTCCCAGGCGAGTTGAATTCGATTTTCAGGGTCTTCGCCGGCCTCATCGCGGAGTCGGGCAGCAAATGCCTTTGCGCTGTTCAGGGCGAGAGGGGAGTTCATCATCAAAAGCGCCTGTGGAGCAATCACTGTGGAGTTGCGATTCCCGGTCGGCATTGTCGGATCAGGATAATCGTAGAGCTGAAGCCAGTCGTAGACATGATTCCTGACAATCGGCAAAAAAGCAGCCCGCCTCAAAGAGAGGTAGTCGGTGTGATCTTTCGAGGTGTGATTGAATACCATCTGACGATTTCGCAGTGGAATCGTCTTTCCTCCGATTTCCGTATCGAGACGCCCGGAAACGGTAAGCACGGCGTCCCGGATCTGCTCGGCTTCGAGTCGACGTGTTGGAAAGACTGAAAGAAGTCGATTTTCAGGATCTACGATGGAAGCTTTCTCTCCCGCAGGAAGAGCTGCCATCTGGTAAGTCTGCGAACTCATAATGAGTTGATGAAGCTTTTTCAACTGCCAGCCATTTTCGACAAACCAGCTGGTGAGCCAGTCAAGCAACTCGGGATGGCTCGGTTTGTCACCAAGTAGACCGAAGTTTTCAGTAGAAGAAACAAGGCCCGTTCCAAAATGCCAACGCCATACTCGGTTCACGATCACTCGGGAAGTAAGCGGGTGATCAGGGGAGGCCATCCATTTCGCCAACTCCAGGCGGCCGCTTTTATCTTTTGGAAAGGTTGCTTCGTTCTTTTTGAAAACGACTGGAAAGGCCCGCGGAACCGGCTCTCCCAGATTCAAGTGGCTGCCGCGAATGTGAATAGGCAGCTTATCTAGAATTTCCTTCGCGTCTGTGACACCCATGGCAGCAGGCTTGTCGGGGGCATGGCTCTCAACGAGTCGGGCCTCTTCATTGAGTTTGTTAAGCTCTACCAGAAAGTCTTCATCAAATGCATGCTCGGGTTTGGCGGGAACGGCGAGAAATCCGGAATTGTCGAAGAGCGCGGCGCGGAACGGCTCTAGTGCTGCGTCTTCAAGTTTGGTAGCCTTGGCATCTTTTTTCTTCGCTTCCTCAAATGCGATAAATGATTTCCCGAATCGGTCTTCGTAGAATGACCGCATCCCGTCGATATCGTCCTTTTTGGAAAAATCCCACCAGGGGGCGAAGACAGGATCATCGATGTGGTATTCCAGATGCTTCCGACAGTGATGAAGGATTCGCGGATGCAGATTCAATGATTCGGCGACCTCGCTGATTGCAGCGAGGGTAGCCATTCCATCAAAGCGGGAGGCGGCTACCAGGTAATCAACTGCCTTGATCCGCGCCTCTCCCCGGAGCCGGACGATCTCCTTGGTTTTTGGCGTGGCGGCTTTCTTTTTCGCCGCAGCGATTTTCTTATCCCACTCTGCCAATTCTTTCTTATCTTCTTCCGTGGAAAAATCGAACTCATACCAATGATGAATCGCTCCGGTTTTGGTTCCTGCAAAAGGTTGGCTGCTTTTGAAAAAAGCGGCCATCGAATAGTAATCCGCCTGCAAAATCGGATCGAATTTGTGATCATGACATCGGGCACATCCCAAGGTCAGGCCCATGAAGGCCTTACCTGTCGTGTCGAGCTGTTCGTCGATCACATCCATGTCCAGCTTCTCGCGGTCTTTCTCTGCCAGAACTCGTGCGCCCAGGGCTAGAAAACCGGTGGCTATTTTCTGTTCCTGCCCGGAATTCGGAAGCAAATCCCCCGCAATTTGTTCGGTCAGAAAGACATTGAAAGGCTTGTCGTCGTTCATCGACTTGATGACATAGTCGCGATATTTCCAGGCGTTTCCGAAGGCCAGGTTTTCGTCGAGTCCGTTGGAGTCGGAGTATCGGGCAACGTCGAGCCAATGCCGTCCCCAGCGAACTCCGTATTGAGGCGAGGCAAGAAGTCGATCAACTACTTTTGCGTAGGCGTTTGGAGATTGATCCTCTAGAAATTTGTCAATTTCTTCAATCGATGGAGGAAGGCCGACCAAGTCATAGGTCGCTCGTCGAATCCAGGTGCGCCGATCGGAAGCAGGCGCCGGTGACAGCTTTGTTTCCGCCTGCTTGCGGTAAATAAATGCATCGATCGCATTCGTCGGTTTCTCTTTTACCTTCGGCACATCCGGTTTTCCTACCGGCTGGAATGACCAGTGTTTACCGCGCTTTTCGATATCAATGCCCGGTTTGGCACCCCCTGCATCCGGATCATCCGTTCTTGGATCAGGAGCTCCCATCGCGATCCATTTTTCAAGATCTTTAACCGCCTGAGCGGGTAGCGGTGATTTCGGTGGCATCTGAAGATCGCGATCCTTGTAGCGAACCGTCTCGATCAGAAGGCTTGTTTCCGGATCCCCGGTAGTCAGTTTAGGTCCGCTGTCACCTCCATGCCGAATGCCGGAAGGGCTGTTCAGAGCCAGACCACCTTTCAGTTTTTTCCCGTTGGAATCATGACATTCGTAGCAATTCTCCACGAAAATGGGCCGGATCTTCTTTTCAAAAAATTCACTTTGCTCAGATGTGATCTTTGATTCTTTAGCCGATGCAGACGCAAACCCTGTTAGCAGTAGGGCAATGCAGCATTTGGTGGCTTTTGTGAATAAATCCATCTCGACACCCAATCATAGTGTATTCGACGGGTTATGGCTAATTTCGGTCGTGGCGTGATGGAGGGATTAGTTTCAATAATTGCAATGCGCTACTTGCCTTGCTGAACGGTCTCGTGATAGTTAAAAACTGTGTCAGATCTATCCAAATGACTTCATTCGATTCTTCCACCGCCACGGGCCCTGAAACTATTGCGGAGCTTTGCCGAATCGTTGGCGATGACAATGTCCTTACGGCTCTTGAAGATCTGATTCCTTACGGTTTCGACGGAACCGCGGCGATGAAAGAAAAGGCGGCTTGTGTCGTTCTTCCCCGTGAGACTGGCAAAGTTGCAGAGGTGATGCGCTTCGCTGCGGAGAAGAAGATTCCCGTGGTGACTCGTGGATCCGGAACTGGACTGTCAGGTGGGAGTATTCCTGTCCAAGGAGGGATTGTTCTCTGCCTCGTTCATCTCAATGAAATTCTCGAACTCGATCCTGCCAATCTTACCATTCTTTGCGAGGTCGGAGTGATCACCAAAGCGATTGATGATGCCGCTCTTCCGCACGGGCTCTTTTATCCTCCGGATCCCGGTTCGATGAAAATTTCGACCATCGGGGGGAATGTGGCGAATAACTCCGGGGGGCTGCGCGGATTGAAATATGGAGTGACTCGTGACTACGTCATGGGGATGGAAGTGGTATCGCCGTCCGGAGATGTGATGTGGCTGGGATCCAAATGCGTGAAGGACGTGGCCGGTTATTCTCTCAAAGATTTGTATGTTGGGTCGGAGGGGACACTGGGAATCATCACGAAAGTGCTTTTGAAACTGGTGCCCCGCCCACAGGCGAGGCGTACGCTTCTGGCCTCCTATGACTCGATGGAGGCTGCAGCGCGGACAGTTTCCAAGATCATTGAAAATCAGATTATTCCCTGCACTCTCGAGTTTCTAGATCGAAAGACTTGCCGCTGTGTTGAAGATTACGCCAAAGTAGGCTTGCCGACAGAGGCCGCTGCCGTGGTGTTGATTGAAACTGACGGCCATGAAGCAGTCGTAGACGAAGAGGCAGACGCAATGGCCCGGATCGCCGAAGAAAACGGGGCCATCTCGGTTGAAAAGGCGCGGGATGATTCTCATGCCTGTCTCTTATACACATCTCCGAGCCCACGAGACCGAGGCTGA
>OJCB01000117.1_pt1 | contig 33951 bp, 30 predicted proteins | sample 1591501 | NCBI WGS metagenome assembly OJCB01 (sample SAMN05416813, study PRJEB24817) | seawater metagenome | isolation source: Sea water | place: Canada:Atlantic | collected 2013-07 | reverse complement strand
GATCAGCCTCGGTCTCGTGGGCTCGGAGATGTGTATAAGAGACAGATATTGGAATTGCTCTATGCCAGTGGTTTGCGGGTTTCGGAATTAACCGGAGCAAAGCTGGAGCTTCTTCATTTGGAAGAGCGTGTCATTCGGGTGACGGGGAAAGGGAACAAGACCCGCTTGGTCCCTGTCGGGAAAGAGGCGGTGAAATGCTTGAGTGATTATATTGATCACGAGCGCCCCGGGCTGGTTGGGCCTAAATCCGGCAGCGAGATATTTCTTTCGATGAGAGGGACGAGTTTAACCACCAACCGCATCCGGCAGATCGTTAAAGACCGCGCGAAGATGGCGGGGGTCGAGCAGAATGTATATCCCCACCTTCTCAGGCATTCCTTTGCCACTCATTTGCTGAGCAATGGAGCAGATCTCCGGGTCATTCAGGAATTGCTTGGTCATGCCGACATTTCCACGACTCAGATCTATACCCATGTGGATCAGAAACAGCTTCGATCCGTGCATAAGAAATTCCATCCGCGCGGGTAATAGGCACCGGCTCTCCAAGACACCTAAGGATTGAGACCCGCTTACGAATCGATCTGGATTCTCTTCAATCTGGAAGAAGCTCCGGATTTGATTACTACCTGTGCCTTTTTCAGCTTGAACTGATCAGCGATCAGGCGAATCAACTCTTTGTTCGCTTTGCCATCGACAGGAGGTGACTTGAGGCGCGCTACCCAGATTCCATCATCCTGCCGTAGCAGAGTGGACTCACGCGAATTCGGCTTCACTTTAACTTCGATCCGTACCATCGCGGAAATCGAAGTGCCTAAAATTTGATGTGGCGAAAAGGGGAAATCCGAAAATGAATTCCGCCTGTTTCACTCTTCGCCGGATCGTTTCCACCAGTCGGATGGACGTTCCCAGGGATCGAGAGATTCTGCCTTCTCTTCTTTAGCAGTGTTCAGATCTTCGACAAAAAGAGCTTCCTCCTCTTCGCGGGCGAGTTCTTCGAAAAGAACATCAAGCTCATCAGGTTGCTCGATCGCCTGTTTCTCACGCCACATAAGATAGCCGAAAAACAGGCCGATTCCTGAAATCATTCCAACGATTCCACCAATCATAAACACGGCGAGCGTACTGTCTGCTGTGACCGTGTTGCTGAAGCCTGAACCGAAGTTTGCTTCGCTTACGCTGGGAACACCGTCGATCACTAAAAGAGTGACCAGAACGATTCCGGTAACGAGGGCGAAGAGGCTGATTGGGGAGCTTTTGACGGAACGATGCATTTTTACAAAAGAGAGACGCGGTTTAGAGAAATATATCAAATTTGTGACCATTTTACAACCGCAAAGGCCGTTTTCTAAAAATTAAGGGGTAAAAATCTCTACAAATTGGTAATCAGGACTTCGGGAATTCGAATTGATCTCAAAATAAAGGTTACATAGAAAAAAATCTGATCCCTGCCCCTCGACCGGATGGGTATTTTCAGCGAGAATGCGAATGATGAGAAAGTTTTTACCCCTTCTTAGCGCTTTGATCCTACCCGTTCTCTCGAATGCGGCGGAGGAACGCCCCAATTTGATTTTCCTGCTGACCGATGATCAGAGTTTCTACTCTCTGGGATGCTACGGAAACAAAGACGTCAAAACGCCCAACATCGATGGATTGGCGGCGGATGGAATGGTATTCGACAACCACTACGACACCACCGCCATCTGTATGGCGAGTCGGGCCAGCATCATGACGGGAAATTTTGAGTACCGGACCGGTTGCAATTTTGAGCATGGACCGCTTCTCGCCAAAAGCTGGGCAAAGAGCTATCCGATGCTTCTTCGAAAAGCTGGATACAAGACCGCTGTTGCCGGAAAATTTGGATTCGTAGTCTCAGAAGAGCCGGGCGGGAAAGGAAAACTTCCGGAGAAGGACTTTGATCGATGGGGTGGAGGCCCCGGTCAGACCAACTATGCGACGAAAAAAAACAAATCGATGGCGAAGTATGCGGAGGAATACCCTCATTCCTCCGTTTCCTATGGTGCCTTCGGTCGCGATTTCATTCAGGACTTTGCGGGCAAAGAGGAGCCTTTCTGTCTGTCCATAAGCTTTAAAGCGCCGCACAAGCCGGCGACTCCCGATCCGCAGTTTGACGAAGTCTACAAAGGGAAAGTCTTCAAGAAACCCGAAAACTATGGCCGGGAGAACGGTGGACATTTCTCTGAACAAAGCCGCCAGGGACGTCAGTATGTCCGATTCGAAGAATGGGGGTATTCGGATAAATATGATGAGGTCATGGCTATCTATCATCAGCAAATTTATGCGATCGATGTGGCGGTGGGGATGATCCGAAAGGCACTCGATGAAAGCGGTGAAGCGAAAGATACCGTCCTCATTTTTACTTCCGACAACGGATTCCTTTGCGGGTCGCACGGATACGGATCAAAAGTTTTGCCCTACGAAGAAGCCTCGAGGGTGCCTTTGGTCGTATATATCCCCGGACACGAGAATTCAGGAAAAGAGATCCGCTGTGATGCGCTGACCGGGAATGTTGATTTTGCACCGACTTTGCTGGATCTCGCCGGAGTTAAAATACCCAAATCCATGGACGGAAAAAGTTTAAAGGCCCTTTATGACAATCCGGCAGCCACCATTCATGAGTCGCTTCCCTTGATCAATGTGTGGGGACCTGAAGAAGCCCACAGTCTCGGAGTCGTGACGAAAGACTGGAAATTTGTCCGCTGGCCATACGCGGAAGGTGGATTCAAAGCGGCAGAGGAATTGTTCTTTACCGGCGAAGATCCGCTCGAAATGCACAACCTCATCGAAGACCCTTCTCACTCATCGGCTTTGGAGGAAATGAGAAAACTCTACGATGGTGCAGTGGGAGACTGGCAGAAGAAAGCGGTGCCGTATCACAATTATCAGAAATTTGGGACATTCTTTGACCGGAATGGCCCGTGAAATAAAGACTGGTGATGACATCACCCGAGTTTGCGTTTTGAAAGGTTCGTGCTTAGTTCGCGTCAAAATTTGAAGAACAATGGAAGGGGAACCGCACTGTCGGAAACCACTTCTCAGAAAGGAAATCGTAATGGCAAAGCAAAGCGTTGAGGAAATCAAAAAGGAAAGTCGCGGATTGCGCGGAAAGATCGTTGAAACGATCAATTCCGGGGCTAGCCACTTTGAAGACGCAGAGTATCAGCTGATGAAGTTTCACGGATCCTATCAACAGGATGACCGGGATCTTCGCAAGGAACGCCGCAAGCAGAAGCTCGACAAAGCGTGGAGCTTCATGATCCGGAGCAAGATGCCCGGTGGCCGGCTCACTGCAGAGCAATACATCGCCCATGACAACATCGCGGATTCTGTGGGATGCGGAAATATGCGTCTCACCACCCGTCAGGGAATTCAGCTTCATGGCGTTCTTATTGGAGATCTTCAGACCGTCGTCAAAACGGTTGTCGCGTCTGGTCTTACCACCAGCGGTGCCTGCGGAGATGTGGTTCGGAATACGATGGGGCCGGCGTCGCCGATAAAAGACGCCGTTCATGAAGATTGCCAAAATCTTGCTGAAGAGATCACTCAGACTTTCCTCGCTACAACGAAAGCGTATTACGACATCTGGCTCGACGGGGAAAAGCTTCCCATGACCGAAGGTGAACCATCCGATGATCCGGAGGATCCCATATACGGAAAAGACTATCTTCCCCGTAAATTTAAAATCGGTATCGCTGTTCCACCGCGTAACGACGTCGATATTTTTTCCAACGATATCGGAATGGTTCCTCATGTCGTCGACGGGAAAGTTGCCGGTTACTCGATCTGGGTCGGTGGCGGCTTCGGAATGACTCACGGAATGGAGGCGACGCGTCCTCACTTGGCCAAACCTCTTGCTTATGCGGAGCGCGGTGATGTCATGGAAGTCGTGAAAGCCGTTATCCAGGTGCAGAAAGCGAACGGGAACCGTGAAAACCGGAAGCTCGCCCGTCTCAAACATGTCATCATGGAGAAAGGAATCGAATGGTTCCTCGGCGAAGTGAAGAAACTCGTTGGCGAGGGCCTTGCTCTGGAAGATGTAAAAGAAGTGACCTTTGAAACCGTAGGCGACATGCTTGGATGGCATGAGCAGGGAGACGGAAATTCTTTCCGCGGTATCCACGTTCCCCAGGGACGTGTCGAAGATATTGAAAACGGCGCTCAATACAAAACGGCGTTTCGTCTTCTCTCAGAGAAGCACGGTCTTTCGTCGATCGTGACGCCAAACTGCAATCTGGTCTTTTCCGACATTTCTGAAGATCAAAAATCCGTGGTCGACAAAATTCTGGCTGACCACAAAATTCCCGGTGGCGAACAATTCTCCGTGATGAAACAAATGGCTCACGCCTGTGTTTCCCTTCCGACCTGTGGTTTAGGCCTGGCCGAAAGTGAGCGTGTGCTCGGAGGCCTTCTCGATTCAGTTGATGATATTCTCAACGATTTCGATCTGGAAGATGAGCAACTCCTCATCCGCATGACTGGTTGCCCTAATGGTTGCGCGCGTCCTTATAACGCCGACTTCGGATTCGTCGGACGCGGACCGCAAAAATACGCCATGTATGTCGGAGGTTCCCATCGCGGTGACCGTCTTGCCGGTTTGTATAAGAAAGTCGTGATGTTCGACGACATCCCCGCCGAAATGCGCGAAATTCTCGAAGACTTCGCAAAGAACCGGGAAGCGGACGAGACCTTCACCGACTTCTGGGGACGCACCCGTAAGCCCGGCGAAGAGCCCGATTCCTCACACTTCCACGTGGAGTTCGAGGAAAGAGCAGTGGCGAAAGCAGCAGCAGCAGCTGCGGAATAAGCAAAAAAAACGCGGAAGATGAAAATCTTCCGCGACTCGCTTTTCCCAAAGAAGTAAAACAGCCCAACAGGGTTGTTTCGTTGATTGTACCCTGTTGGACCGTTGTTACTTTAAGTGGTCACTTAGGGTTGTAATCAAAAACGAAAACCTTGTCCAGCTTCGGTTTCAACAAAGAAACAAATTCCTGGTGAGCGGGATGAGGCAAATAGGCTTCAAGGGCCGCTTTGTCTTTAAACGTCGCCACAAAGCAATGGGTGAATTCGTCGTTTAATTCTTCGATGCTTTCTGACGGGCCCCATTCGAAATCAGTGATCCCGTCGATCTTGCCTTTCAAAGCGACAAAGGCGTCGACGATCTCTTTTGTCTGCGCATCCGTGGTGCCGTCTTTGAATTTGAAGAAGACAATATGGCGAAAACCTTTTGATTCATGATGATCTGCTTGAACAGCCATAGGTATGAACAATCCGATAAAGAGGATGAGTGAAAGAGCGTATTTCATTGAGGAAACCTTTTGCTAAACGGGTCGATGTGTCGAACATAAAAGTGTATGAGCGAGTGGGACACCTACAACGAAACCTTGATCAGATATCCGGAGCTTGGCTTTTCGCTGGATGTGAGCCGGATGAATGCGCCGTCAGGAGTGCCGGAGGACCTCGAGGATCAGGTGGCAAAAGCCTTTCAAGACCGGGTCGCGATCGAAGCCGGTGAGATCATGAATCCGGATGAAGGACGCGCAGTCGGTCATTACTGGCTCAGAAATCCGGACCTCGCTCCGACCGAAGAGGCCGCCTGGATTCGCAAAGTGAAGGACGGTATCGTCGAGTTTGCGAAGAAAATTCATAATGCGGAAATCACCGCACCGAATGAAGTCTCCTTTCGACATATCCTTCTTGTTGGAATCGGTGGTTCAGCTCTCGGGCCTCAGCTCTTGAACAAGGCTCTCCTGCCTCCAAATTCCCCGATTGATCTGCATTTTCTCGACAACACCGATCCCGGTGGAATGGATGACACCTTTGCCGAGCTCGGCCACGGTTTGTCGGAGACTCTCGTTGTTGTTATTTCCAAATCCGGTGGCACGGCTGAAACGCGAAACGGGATGGTCGAAACTGAGCGGAAATTTTCCAGCATCGGGCTCGATTTTCCTAAATATGCTGTTGCCGTAACCGGTGTCGACAGCAAGCTGGATAAAATCGCACAGGCGAATAACTGGCTCGCCCGTTTCGAAATGGAAGACTGGGTGGGTGGCCGGACATCCCTCATGAGTGCCGTGGGCCTTTTGCCTGCAGCCCTTCTCGGGATGAATATTGATAATTTTCTGGAGGGGGCGGCAGTCATGGATGAGCTGACCCGTTCCGAAGATGCCTCCAAAAATGCGGCGATGCAGTTGGCCTTGATGTGGCATCACGCGGGCAATGGTCGGGGGGAAAAGGATATGGTCATTCTCCCTTACTGCGATCGCCTTGAGCTGATGAGCAAATATCTCCAGCAATTGGTGATGGAGTCGCTCGGCAAAGAATACGAGATCGGGAACGAAAAGCGGGTCAATCAGGGGATCGCCGTTTATGGAAACAAAGGCTCCACCGATCAGCATGCCTACGTGCAACAGTTGCGCGACGGACTCGCCAATTTCTTCGTGACCTTTATTGAGGTTCGCAATACCCGGGGCTCGGCTGAATCCATGATGGTCGACGAGCATGGTTCTACCAGCGGAGATTATCTTCAGGGCTTTTTAAGAGGGAGCCGCAATGCTCTTTACGAAAGTGATCGTCCTTCCATGACAATTTCACTTGATGAGCTGAATGCGAAATCTCTTGGATCATTGATCGCCCTGTTTGAACGCGCCGTTGGATTTTACGCCAGCATCGTGAACATCAATGCCTATCACCAGCCCGGAGTTGAAGCCGGGAAAAAAGCAGCTGGAGATTTTCTCGATCTGTTAGGTCGGGTAAAACAACACCTCACCGAAACCGGCAGTGCCGGAGTAACTGCATCGCAGATGGCTTCCAACCTCGGGGAAGGGGACGTTGAGACGGTCTATCACTGCCTCAATCACCTCGCCGGAGTCGGCTTCTGCCAACGCGACGACGGGCAGAGTCCGGGAGACGATCAGTTTGTTTGCTAAGCAGGCCGCACCGGAATATTGCGTTCGCCCAGGTAGTTCTTCACGTCGGCGACAGTGAATTCGCCAAAGTGGAAAATACTGGCCGCGAGAACCGCGTCCGCTTTTCCGGCATTCAGAACTTCGACCATGTGATCGAGGTTTCCGGCACCGCCACTGGCGATCACAGGAATGGAAATCGACTCGCTGATTGCGGCGGTCAACTCGATGTCGTAACCGGCTTTAGTACCGTCGGCATCCATGCTCGTCAGCAAAATTTCCCCGGCTCCCCGGTCGGCGACTTCGCGTCCCCACTCGATAGCATCCTTGCCCGTGGGCTTGCGGCCGCCGTGAGTAAACACTTCCCATCCGCTCCCATCCGCTTTTCGCTTTGCGTCGATCGCCACGACAATGCATTGGGCCCCGAAAGCTTTGCTGCCGCCAGACACCACTTCAGGATTCGCGACTGCGGCGGTGTTGATTCCAACCTTGTCGGCACCGGCCATCAGCATAATCCGCATGTCATCCACGGTGCGAATTCCACCGCCTACGGTTACCGGCATAAAACATCTCTCAGCAGTTTGCTTAACCACATCGACCATCGTCTTTCGTTCGTCGGAAGAGGCAGTGATATCGAGGAATACCAGTTCATCAGCACCTTGACGATTGTACTCGACGGCGCAGTCCACCGGATCGCCGGCGTCACGGAGATTTACAAAATTTGTACCTTTGACGACACGGCCGTCCGTCACGTCGAGACAGGGAATAATACGTTTTGTAAGCATAAAAAACCATCATTCCCCAGCCTTGGAACGAAATCAAAGGGGTAAAAACGCCCATCACGCAAAAAAGATAGTTAATTTATACTAAATTTCTGGTAATTTAAACTAATCGTGGTTAAATAAACCTCTCTAACAAATTACGAACGTTATGCAAGTTGCTGCCAATCTTCAATCCGACCCAATTGCAAACCCCCACGAAGATTCGTTTGTAGCGATGCCCCGCAACTGTGATACGGCGGTTGTATACTGGAATTTGACGGCAGACCGTCAGCCTGCGCATTCTGGATCCCGCCTTTGCATTTTCTTGAATAGTGAAGAGTCGGATGTCGAAGAGTTGATTATTCTTCACCGCGAGTCCGGCCACTTCATCGTTCCGTTGATGGCTGAAGACCGGAAGTATGAAATCACTTTGGGATGGTCCGATGTGAATGGTTTTCGGCCGATTTTCAGCCAGCACATCAAGCTTCCGGAATTTCCTTCCAAATCGCTTGGTGCTATGAGTTCGTCCCTCAGTTACCGCGGGTCCCAGTTCTGGCCGAAGAGCTACAAGTCTTCCGTAAACTAAGCATTCAATGGCGGGATCGCAGACAGGTTCTGCATCGGGTCACTCCGCTTCAGAAAAAGACGACCTGCTCGTTGATACTTTTCTTGAGTATCTCTCGGTTGAGAAAAATTCCTCCGACCGAACCCTGACAAATTATCATCACGCCTTGACCCGGTTCCGGGCTTCGGCACCCTCATTCAAGACTTGGGAGAAAGTCGATGCAGAGGACTTTCGCGACTACTTGTATGAATGCATGAAAGCGGAGTGGGCGCGCGCCACGATTCGACTGCATTTCGCAGCCTTGCGCAGTTTCTATAAATTTCTCACACGCCGACAAGGGTTCACTCACAATCCCGTTGCAGAGGTCCAGCTGCCCAAGGCGGAAAAGAAATTACCGGTGGTTCTGACTCAGGCTCAGGTAGTTCAACTCCTGGAATTGCCGCACAAAATTGAACAGGCAAAGCAGGCACCTGCATGGATTGCCTGGCGTGATGCCGCGATTCTTGAGCTATTTTACAGCTCGGGTATTCGACTCTCGGAACTGGCTGCCCTCAATGTAAGTGATTTCGATCTTCACAATGAATGTGTCCGCGTTTTCGGAAAGGGTAGCAAGGAGCGGGTTTGTCCGGTGGGAACTCCGGCAGCGGACGCCATCCATGAATATCGGAATCAGGCGAAGGTCATGAGCGGACCGCTGTTTATTAGCAAGCTGCGGAAGCGGCTCACAACAAGGTCGGTCTCATCAGTTTTTAAAAAATATCACGCCGCCTCCGACATTCCTGTGAATGTCAGTCCTCATAAACTCCGTCATAGTTTTGCCACTCATCTGCTCGATCACGGTGCAGATCTTCGAAGTGTTCAGACTTTGTTAGGGCACGCCAGCCTTTCCACGACCCAGATTTATACGCACGTTTCGATCGAGCGAATGAAGACGGTCTACGAGAAGACTCATCCCAGAGCATAGACGCTGTTGCGCTTCGGGTGAATCGACTGAAGTCGATTCTACGATTGCGACTGCCGGGTTCGGGAAGAATACCTTTTTGAAAAAGTTGGATCTACGAGATCACTTCCTGAATTACTTCCCCATGCACATCAGTCAGTCTCACATCTCGACCGGCATACCGATAGGTGAGGTCGTGGTGATTAATCCCTAACTGATGCAGAACCGTGGCCCAGAGATCGTAGAACGTTTTCGGCTTGTCGACCACCTTGTAACCATATTCGTCAGTCTCCCCGTAGATGGTTCCGCCCTTGATACCACCACCAGCCATCCACACGCTGAACCCGTAGGGGTTGTGGTCACGGCCATCGCTTCCCTGGGAGAAAGGAGTGCGCCCAAATTCTCCCGTGAAAACGATGAGGGTTTCGTCGAGTAGCCCCCGGGATTTTAAGTCGGTGATCAAGGCCGCGATGGGTTGATCAACCTGATGAGCCATGGCCCGGTGGCCTTTTTCTACAGCTGAGTGTTGATCCCAGGGGTTCGCAGCTCCGCCAGCGCCGATCCCTTCGGTGAGGCAGGACAACTCCACAAAGCGGACGCCTTTTTCCACAAGCCTTCTTGCCAGTAATGCCTGCGTCCCATAAGCGGAAAGTGTGCGATTCGGGTCTCCAATTCCATACATCTTCAGGGTCGCTTCCGTTTCTCCTGACAAATCACAAATTTCAGGGACAGCCGACTGCATGTTGAAAGCGGTCTCGTAGTTTTGAATGGCGGCATCCACTTTGTCATTTCCACCGAGGGAGGAGGAAAATTGTTTGTCGATCTTCTTCACAAAATCAAGTCGGGTTCGTTGCAGTGATTTCGCCTGGCTTGGTTTGATGTTAGAAACTGGATCCGGTTTGTCTGCCTGCAGGATCGAGGCCTGATGCTGAGCCGGAAGAAATCCGCTGCTGTGAAGGCCAACTCCTCCGTGCGCGATGGTTGCGCCGCCGCTTTGAAGAACGCAATAAGTCGGAAGATTGTCATTCGCCGAACCAAGTCCATAGCTCACCCAGGCTCCTGCACTGGGATGACCAAGAAAAGGGAAACCGCTGTGAGCCATGAAATTTCCCTGGGCGTGTTCGTTGACGCTTGTCGTCATCGATCGAATCACAGCGAGTTCGTCGGCATGTCCTCCTATGTTTTTGAAAATGTCGCTGACCGGAATCCCGCTCTGTCCGTAATTCTTAAACTCGAAAGGTGAACCGAGTATCTGGCCATTATTGTTGAACTGAGTCCGCTCGACTTTCATCGGCATATCCTTGCCGTGTTCGTCCTTGAGCCGTGGTTTGGGATCAAAGGAATCGACCTGAGAAAAGCCTCCCGACATGTAGCAGAGAATGACGTTCTTCGCTTTCGCTTCGGGTTTCTCTCCTGCTGCGAATAGGTCACGATGAAGCATTCCGGATAAAGCCATCGCGCCGAAGCCAGCGGACGTGCGCTCGAGAAAATGTCGCCTTGAATGTGTTGTATTCATTTATTCAAAAGATTGATGAGAATTAAAAGGCCTGATATCACCGAGAACAGATTCCTCCACCCTTTCCGGGACCGGGCCGGAAGAGGTATCCTGTCAGTAAACATAGATAAATTCCTTCAGGTTGAAGATGGAGTGAGCGAAGTTCTTCCATACGTCGATTTCGGTGAGGGCGTTGCCCAGGGCTTCGCGTTCGGACTTTGTTGCAGTGATCTGTTTATCCAGATCGGAAATGCGTTCGACCTGACCTTTGGTCAAAGATTCCATGACTTCTTTCTCTGTCACGTGGTTCCTCTTTCCTGTTGCGATCGCATTGACTTCCGAAGGAGTAAGCGCGCGATCATAGAGTCGGGCATCGAAGATCTTTCCGCGCAGCGCCCGGCCTCCACCGGGATTGGTTCCGTGCCTTAGGCCGAAAATAACCTGGGAGTTCCCTTTCTTATAGTCTTCTACATGATCGGCCACGTAAGAGTCACCATAGGGCTGTCCGTTACGGTATGCGTTGATAGTGCCGTCTTCATGATAGGTAATCACCAGATGAACGGGAGACTGTTGAGCATCCTTTTCGTCCGTCCCGTTGAGGTCTTTGGTTCGCCTGAAACCACTACTTCCCGGCATCCATCGGAGTGGACGTCTTTCTGCATAAGTAATGCTGTCAAAGGGTTCGCCCGGCAATCCCTGGACTGACATGGCCCCTCCTCCTTTTTGATTAAGATCATCGAGTTGAACCCGGACTTCCAGGGTCTTCGCCTTAAGGTCATTCCCAAGAGGTTTGCTCGCGGCCATCCCGCTTCCATCGACAATGAGAATGCCCTCTTCGAGGCGGGCTGAACCAAGGAGCTTCAGATCCGCATTCCCTTTGAGATCATTAAGACCTTGGGAAAAATCCCAATGCCCAATCGCTCCGAGGTCAACCGGGCCCTTGCTTTCAGCTTTTGAATTTTCTTCATCGAGGACAGCTTGTAGTTTCGTTCTGACTGGAGAGAGAGTCCCTTCTTTGGCAGCCTTTAAGTCTGACATCCGTTGATCGAGAGACTTCTGGCTTTCTACAATCTGTGAGCCTTGTGACCGTATCGCTGAAATGAAATCGGATGCGGAACCTTTCTCCTTCGCGGAAGGATCCCGGCCCAGAGCTCTCACCCACATTTTTCGAATACGATCTTCGTCGGAACCTTCGGAAGTTTCTCTGGCCAACTGTTCTGCCGCTCCGATTACGAAATTGTTGTTGAGCATGGTTAGCGATTGCGCCGGAACATTTGTTTCGGCACGACGTCCGGTGGCAGAGAAGGGAACAGGAGCATCGTAGACGCTGAGAAACGGATCGAGCCGATTGCGGATCACCTCAACGTAAACGGATCGACGCGTAGATCCCCCATTCACCGACCCCTCATACATTTTGGGATCGAGCTTTCCGGAAGCAACGAGCAGGGCGTCGCGAACGGCTTCGGCTTCGAGTCGTTTTACAGGGAAGTGGGAAAGAAGACGATTGTCAGGATCCTTTTGCTCCACATCCGGAACCGGCTGACTGGATCGCTGAAACGCACCGCTCGTAACAAGGTAGGTAATCATCTTCTTGATCGACCAGTCAAACTCGTCGGAAAATTTCACGGCTAGGAAATCGAGTAACTCCGGGTGGCTCGGTTGTTCTCCCATGCGGCCGAAATTGTCGGCCGTCGGGACGATGCCCTGGCCAAAGACGTGATGCCAGATCCGGTTGACGATGACTCTTCGAGTGAATGGATTGTCATCGCGAAGTAGATCATCCGAAAGTTCGAGACGTCCACTTATGTCTGTTTGATAGGGGGTAGGATCGATCGCATCCAGAAAACGACGGGGAATATCCCCGAGTGGTTTCTTGTGGTCGCCCCGATCATAGAGGGCCTGATTTGAAGCGACCCATTCGTCGAGACCGTGAACACGAGTCGGCGCTTTGATCTCGGTTTCCAGGACACGGTATTTCTCGATGAGAGCGGATGCTTGAGGGAGTGCCGATAACTTGTTCGGCAAGGCTTTTTGGTCGAGTAGGTAGTTGAGGAAATGCGCGTCGGCATTGGTCGATTTACCCTGACCCCAACTTGCTACGGCGCTCGATGTCGCGTTGCGGAAACGTTCGGAGAGATCTTCGCCTTTGGCCCGGGCGATGGCGTCGAGGTGCTCGGTAGAGAGGGCGGTGACAGCGATCGCGGTACCCTTTTCGACGAGCATGGCTTGCCGGATGCCGAACCAGGAGCGCTCATCCGGCTTGGTTAGGAGAGGTGCGTCGCGGGCGGTGGAAAATTCAATATGGATGTCGTCGCCATCCCAGAATTCCAGATCGAAAGTGTGCCACTTCCACTTGTCAGACGCCGACTTGTCTTTCGCTTTTTTGCCATTTGCACCCAGGGTGATGACTTTGAAAACGGTTCCGCTACGAGGGTAGTTCTGGACGACGTAGCGGACCATGGCGTTGCCGCCTCCCCGGGCCAGCACTTGCAGGGTGTTCTTACCTTCCAACGTAAACTCCGGCGAAGTCAGCCGCGCCGCTTGTTTGTTGGAAAGGAGGCCTGAATAGATTCCCGAAGGGAAAATGTCCGCAATGACACGGTCTCCCCCCTCCGGGGCGATGGCGAAATCTCCCGCCGGGGTCGCTTTTTCAGGGAGTCCGTTTCCGTAACGAAACCAGGAGTGGTAATCGTCTGTCTTGCTGAGATCCCAACTCTTCGCGGAAGGGATTGATTTCCAGGAAGCGCGTTCTTGAGCGTTTTTGAGGATCTTCTCTTTCTCGGTGGCCCAATTTTTTTCCAGCTTGGCGATTTCCGCGGGGACTTCGATATCTCCGATCATTGTCTGCCAATCTCGGGCGACCGCATCCTGGATTTGTGGTTTCAGTGCGGCGAGCTCCGCCTTGTTTTTCTCCAGAGTCTCCGGAAGATCAATCAGCTTCCTACCGGGACGGGTCGATCCGAATATCCCGAAGAGGGCGTAGTAGTCGGCTTGTGAAATGGCGTCGAATTTGTGGTCGTGACAGCGGGCGCAGGAAACCGTCAGTCCCTGAAAGGCTTTGGTGAAAACATTGATTTGATCGTCGGTGAACCGCACCTTTTCATCGAGGGCGTCGGTCGGTGCGAAGCCATGAAAAACCATGCGCCAGTGGGCTGTGGCGATCATTGATTCATTGACGCCCAGCTCCTTGTTGAGCCGGGGTTTATCGATCAGATCACCCGCAAGGTGTTCCCGCAGAAGTTGATTGTAGGGAATATCTTTATTGAGCGCCCGGATGAGGTAATCGCGATAGAGGTGAGCGTTATCTATTCTGGGATCACCCTCAGAACCGTGTGACTCGGCGTAGCGAATCCAGTCCATCCAGTGGCGTGCCCATCGTTCTCCGAACTGGGGGCTGTCGAGGAGCTGATTCGCAAGGTCCTGAATTTTGGCTTTTGGATCCTGTTCCGCCGACCGAAATTCTTCGATTTGTTCGGGAGTAGGGGGGAGGCCGGTGATGGCGAAATAGAGCCGTCGCATGACGAGGAGTGGATCGGCTGGCGCTGCAGCCTTTAGTCCCTTGCTTTCAATTCCGGACTGAAGAAATGCGTCGACATTGTCATGAGATGTCGGGTTCTTGATTGGTTGAAAACTCCACCAGTTTTTTCTGGTCTCGAGAATCGCATCCCAGGAAGTGTCTGCAGCCAGTTCATCATCGCTTGGAGGATTGTCACGTGGATCGGGCGCGCCCATAGCGATCCATTTTTCGAAATTAGCAACGATAGGAGGATCGAGCTTCACTCCGGCCTTCGGCATTTCGAGATCGTATTCGTGACGAAGGGCCTCCATCAGGATCGACTCGTCCGGTTTTCCTTGAACGAGGGATGGTCCCAGATCACCGCCTTTGAGGAGTCCGTCCCGGTAATCGAGAATCAGGCCCGACTTCGCCTTGTCCCGCGAGTTGTGGCACTCATAGCATTCCTGGGCAAGAACGGGTCGGATCTTGTTCTCAAAAAATTCGAGCTGATCCGCCGGGATTGGAGCTGCCGCAATGATTTGCACGAGACCAAACAAGGTCAATACGACAAGCAGACCCTTTTGAATCGGTGAGGAGAGATGTTTCATGAAAGGAGGCGATCGCGAATTTCGGATGCAGCAAGAATACACTTTTTACCGAGATCGGGAAATTGTTCGGGGGGAAGTCGAAAGATTGGAGCCATCACGGTGACAGCAGCGACTGGATAATCGTATTCGTTAAAAACCGGAGCGCTGATGCAATGAATCCCTTCAAGCCCTTCTGCCAGATCTACTGCGTAGCCATTGGCCCTGACCGTCTCCAGATCCTGAGTGAGAGCTTTACGGGTGGCCCGGGTCGTGGTCGTGAATTTTTTCAGCTGAACGGAGGAAAACCATTCTGCCAGTTCACCGTCAGGCAACCAGGCGAGGATTGCTTTGCCTGGAGCACAGGAGTAGAGGGGGACGCTAAGCCCAACTTCACCGAGGACTTTGACGGGATGTTTGCCGCCGACTTGTTCAAGGACGACTCCTTTGTTGCCCGAGCGAATTAGCAACTGGGAGGTTTCACCGCTGGCTTGTGAGAGACTTCTTAAAGATTCGTAAGCACAGACGGCGAGACTCTTTTCGTTCACTTTCGGACGAACGAGATCAAAGAGCTTGTTGCTGATGATATAGCGCTTGTCGTCTTCGCGCCGATAAAGATAGCCCCGCTCGTGAAGGGTGGCAGTGATCCGGAATACGGAATTTTGAGAAACGCCAAGTTCGCGAACCAACTCAGCTACCGACAATCCGCGGTGGGATTCGCTGAGCTTTTCGAGAATCGAAAGGGTTCGGTCAGTTCCGGGAGAGAGGCTAAGTCCGGTGTCTATTGTGGGTGTTGGCATCTAAATACAGTTTTGAATCTATATTTAGATGTGGGTGTATTCCATTGCGCAAACGCGTCATTCTTCGAAAAGTGAGAGCAATTCTCCAAGGCCCTCCTCCTCAAGCTTGTTTTTGGGGATGAACCGAAGAGACGCGGAATTGATGCAGTAACGAAGTCCGGTTGGTTGAGGACCGTCCGGAAAGACATGTCCGAGATGGGCATCACCGGTCTTTGAGCGTGCCTCAATGCGGACCATTCCGTGGGTTGAATCTTTCACCTCGACAACTTCCTCCTCTTTGATCGCCTCGTAGAAGCTGGGCCATCCGGTACCGCTGTCGAATTTTGTTAGGGATGAAAAAAGTGGTTCACCGGAAATTACATCCACGTAAATGCCTTCTTCTTTATTGTCCCAGTATTCATTGTCGAAGGGAGGTTCTGTGCCGCACTCACAGGCGACCTGGTATTGCATGGGGGTGAGCTTATCGCGGAGTTCGTCTTTGTTTTCTGACATGAGGAGTTACGGGCTTGGAATTACGAAAATAAGAGACTGGAAAACTGCCGCTGATACTGAGAGGTGACTTCGTGGCGGGGACCGAGCAGAAGAAAAATATTCTTGAGCGCTTCTTTGGCCCGGCCATCGAAAAATTCGCGATCGGCTTCAAGTACTTTGAGGAAGGATTCACAGGCTCCGGCGAAGTTGCCCTCTTGAATAGCTTTTGAACCAGCCCGAAGGCTATCGCCATTTTCATCGGCAGGAGCCTTTTCAGAAGTGATGATGACGTCGCCAATCGCGGCGATGTTCTGAGCCGAATCGTAGAACTCATCGCCAATCTCGATTTGTTTTACGATGGGACCGACGGCTGGCGGATCCAGAGAAAGGGAGATTCGGGCGCTAAGGAATTTGGATTCGCTGCTATCGGGGGCGTCTTTCAAGAGATCAGACGCTTCCTGGAATTTCCCGAGGCCGATCAATTCGCGAGTGTCATCGATCAGCGAGTCCGCATCGGTCGGAGCATATTCCGCGATCCATTTAAGTAACTCCGGCTCAGGCAGTGATCCCAGTCTTTCATCTACGGCTTCACCATTCCGGAAGATCTTGATCGTTGGCAGACTCTTAATTCCAAATTGTTCCGCGATCGCCGGATTGGCTTCGGTATCCACTTTGATCAGTGCCCACCTGCCTTCTGCATTATCGGCGGCCGCTTCGATGATCGGACCAAACATCATACAGGGACCGCACCAACTTGCCCAGAAGTCGACGACCACGGGGATGTCGAAACTGCGTTTTATCACTTCACTCTCAAAGTCCTGAACTTCATATGCCATGTCTGAATGTAAGGGGAACGAGCCAGTTTTCGACTCGAAAAATCAGGCGCTACTAGGAAAAATACTCAGGCTGAAACTGGCTATAGGGCCGTTCAATGGAATCTGGCAGGGGCTCCTGTTTCTGAAAATTCCGAAATTTGCGCTTTATTTCCATCGGAATCGCATACATGATTCTCAATACCATGAAAATTCTCAATTTCGCGTGGATTTTATCCATTGTTCTCAGTATTGGCAGCGCATTGGCTCAGGATTCCGATTATGACTTGGAGAGAATCAAGACTCTTCGGGGGCGCATTTTCCATGAAATCACGATTGTAAGTTCCGATGTTGATGGATTGATGTTTCGTCACAAAGAAGGCGTTGCCAAAGTAAGTTTCGAAGAGCTTTCCATCAATCTCCGCGAAATGTTCGAGCCGGTTCCAGATTCTGAGGATTCATTCTCAACGAATGTCGTCTTTGCGGATGAAGGAAAAGCGGTTCATGAGGAGGCTCTTCAGCCGTTTGCTGAGGAGGAGGAGATTATTATACCTCCGCAGTATGTTGTTGAGGCGAAGGTACCGCCACCGCCTGTCAGCACCCTGGCTATTGACCAAAAGGGGTATCAAATTGATATCATTGTACGAAACCGGCTTGTCCTTCCTGCAGGGTACGTTCTTGGTTACGGTGCTTGTGATCCGTGTGCCCGACCGATTTATTGGCCCTCTCATTGGTCCCGCTATCATCCTGCTCACCGCCTGTCTGACCCTTGTTTCAGAGAGCTTGCGGTCCGCGATTTCCTTTATACGACCGGGCTTCTACCAAGACCTCCCGGAGTTTCCGTAGTTCGTTTGCCACACAGCGATCCGTGGCGATTGCATTAGGGGGTTCGGTCTACTTCAGGGGATTCGGTGGGGTTTTTCGCCTGAAATTCTCACAATGATTGCTCTTTCACGCTGGCAAGGCGTGTAGTATACTTCCGACGGTATGATGGGTTCAGAGGACATGATCGAACGGAAGCCGGCTAATAACACGCCGACGATTGCGCTGGGAATTGCGGCTGTATTGCTCTTGATCGTAGGAGCGATGAGTTACAAGGACTTCGTCCGTCGTAGCCTTGAAAAAGAATATGCTGAGAAGGAGAAATCGATGATGGAGCGAATCGGTTACGTTCCGGTTGGCAGCAACAACACTCCCTACATTCATCAAAGCCAGCTTAACCAGCAACCGCAGGCTGCTCCAGCGGTAGCTCCGGCAGTAACAGTGGCTCAGAATCCGGTGACGCCACAGGTAACGCAGGCACCACCACCAGTGGCAGGATCGGATATTTCAGCAATTGATCCGCAGCGTTTTCCGGCTGAGACGAATCTCCCGCGTCCTCTTGATCCTGATATCGAGGCGATGCAGAATTCATTGAATCAGGTAAAGCGTCAGGCAGCGGCGACAGTGAATCGGTACGGTGAGTTGACGAACAACACAGGGACTGCACTGCAAAATTCCGGCACTGCCATTCAAAATGCGGGAAATACTGCCGCTGAAATTACAGAGGAACTGCCCGACTTTTTGCGAAATGCGACAGCAGATCCTCCGGGAGGAAACCCGGAGGTCGAGGCGCGTATCGCCAGATTGAAACGACAGGTTGTCGCGTCTCCTGCCCTGGCAAAAGTGATCAGTTACGATAAGAGTTGGGGAATTTTGGTATTCAATGCAGGAAGTGCGAGCGGTGTTGCAAAGGATCAACGATTTGCGGTCCGTCGTGGCGACGCAATTCTGGGGTGGGTCACAGTAGATGAAGTTGAAGAGGGGCAGTCGATTGCCCGGCTTGTTACAAAAAACCGTGACAGCGATACCGATTTGAAACCGGCGGCAGGGGATGATCTCATATCTCTGGAACTCTAGCAGCTCCGTTTTTTCGTGAATTTATCTGAAAAGGCGATTCTCGTCACAGGCTCGACCACCGGTATAGGTAAAGCCATTGCCAAACGATGCCTCGAAAACGGAGCCCGGGTACTTCTTCATGGTCTGGAACCGGATTTGGCGGAGTCAACCTGGCAGGAGTTGGATCCTGAGCGGGAGAACAGCGATGTTCTAATTGCAGATCTGGAGGATCCGGAAACTCCGCAACGATTAAAAGAAGCCATGGTGGAACGGTTCGGGCGAATCGACGGCTTGGTCAACAATGCCGCGATGGTGGGGACCGGGAAGATTGAAACCACGGATATCGAAAAATTTGACCGGTTTATGTCGATCAACGTGAGAGCACCGTTTTTTCTGATCAAAACTCTCCTTCCTGAGTTAGAGAAAACCCGAGGATGTGTTGTCAATATTGGATCGGTCAATGCCTACTGCGGTGAGCCTGATTTGCTTCCTTACTCGATTTCCAAGGGTGCACTGATGACGATGTCCAGAAATCTGGGAGATACTCTGCACCGTGAATACCGGGTTCGGGTGAATCAAATCAACCCGGGCTGGATTTTGACAGAGAATGAAAAGATTCGAAAGACGGAGCAGGGCTTACCGGAAGACTGGCCCAGACTTCTCGGAGATCAGTTTGCCCCGAGTGGTCGAATTTTTGATCCCGCTGAAATTGCGGCAGCTGCAGTCTACTTTCTCAGTGATGAATGTGGTCCGGTCTCAGGATCAGTTCTCGATATCGAGCAGCATCCTTTTATCGGGAGAAATCCTGCCAAAGAAATTTCCGATTCGTGAAAAGCACATCAAGGGATGGTCGCTATTATTCCTCGTAGTTGAGTAGAAGGTCGAGGGTCGATTTCAAATCGGCTATCTCGTAAGGCTTTTGGAGAAATTTGATAGGTGCACTGTCAGGAAACTCGTAGTCGCCCGGATCTTCGTTGTATCCACTGGTTAGTAAAATGGGAAGATGCGGGTCCTCTTTCGATAAAGTTTGAGCCAGCTCCCATCCATTCACTCCGTCCGGCATGACGATATCCGTCATCACGAGCGTGATCTTATCGGAAAGATCAGGCCATTTTTCCAGGGCATCTTTACCGGAAACTGCTTCGAATACCTGAGCGCCATGCATTTCGAGAAGCTTGCGGACCATCTTCCGAACAGCGTTGTCATCTTCCACGAGGAATATGGTGGCGTTAGAAACTTGATTTCGACTAATAGTTGGAGCCTCCGTTTTAATTGTTTTCGCATCGCTTTCTTTGCTTGTTGGGAAATAAACCTTGAAACAGCTTCCAGAAACCTGGTCGCTCTCAACTTCGATGAACCCATCGTGCTGTTTCACAATTCTGCTGACATTAGCCAATCCTATTCCGGTGCCCCTGCCGGCATCTTTTGTCGTGAAGAAAGGTTCGAATATTTTCTCAAGATCGCATTCGGAAATCCCTGAGCCGGTATCGTCAACTTCCAAGCAGATATATTCTCCGGGAGCTGGAGCCTTGGGGTGATCCGGTTTGATGGTGACTTGCCGCGTCCGAATATTGATGGTGCCTCCATCAGGCATAGCGTCACGGGCATTGACGACCAAGTTCATCAATACCTGGCCAAGCATTGCTTTGTCTCCAAAAACGGGGGGAATCCCTAATTCGAAACGAGTGTGTAAATCCACGGTCTCTTCGACCATGCGGCGCAGCATTTTTGTAAACTCGGCAGTCACGGCATTAAAATCCAGGGAACAGAACTGAAGAGGCTGATTCCGGCTGAAAACCAGCAACTGGCGGGTGAGTTCTGCGGCCTGCCTAGATGCATCGCGAATGGTTTCGATCGACTCCGTCATCGTCGAATCCAGGTCCGCACCTTTCATTCCGCATTGAAGAATTCCAACATGCCCCTGAATCACCGCCAGCAGATTGTTGAAATCGTGAATCATTCCACCTGAAAGCCTACCGACTCCCTCCATTTTTTGAGACTGACGAAGCAGGCTTTCAGTTTGCTCAAGCTCCTTTGCCTCTGCCAGTCTTGAGATCTCTGCCGAACACAAAGTTGACCCTAATGATAGAAGTAACTCTGACAGAGCCTGGTCCCGCATCTGTAAACTGTCTTCGAATTGGACTCCAATCAGACCGATAACGCCATCGTCTTCTGAAGGGAGCAAGTGGATCGCGAGGTGGTCTAGTTTATCTCCCGGAATCGAGAGTTTCAGCGCACTGCCCGGGACAGGGAAGTGAAACAACAGTCCTGATCTCACGGATTCCTGAACGAATCCAAAGTCCAATTGAGCAATTTCTAACTTTGCAATCCCTTCGAGGTGGCATGCCCCTAAAGGCATAATTTCCTCTTTCGCATAATCGATGCCAAAGATGGACACCGATTCAGCGTTTAGTGCCACGAGAAGGTTTTTTGCCGCTTTATCGAAGAAACCCGCTCCGGGATTTTGTAACACTCCCCGAATGAATCTGTGAATACGGTCTTCTGCCTGCTTGAACTGATTCTCCAGTGCGTGGAGCCGCGTCTGTTCTGCATCCGTCGCCTGGATATTTTCAACAAGGCAGGATAAGATCGGGGATCTGTCTCCAGTGGCAACAGCAGTGTGCCTGACTTTCAGCCATTTGCCGAGACGATGTCTCTTGATCCGGTAGTCAATGATCCGGGGAGGAGAGTTCGGCTCAGCTTCTTCGTCAAGAAAACGTGAAAACTCTGCCTGGTCCCGGGGATGAATTCGGGATATCCATTCTTCGATCGTGTCGGCTTGCATTGCACCCTGCACGGAAAGTTGATTGGTAGTGAGATTCCATTGCCAGAATGAAAAGGCACCCTTGCTAAACAATTGCAGTATGTCGGCAGGAAGATGGGGCACTGCCTGAGATGCCATTCCTTCGAGGAACTTGTCATCAGGTGAAAGAATCACCTCTCCGAGACCGGACATAGATCGGTCATTCAGAGATTTCTCAAGCATATTATCCATTTATTGAAATTACGAATAATATAAATCATTATTACACATATGGCAATAATTAATTTCCCTTAAGGGGTTTCAGTGATGTGGTGCCAGCTCTGGTCTTTGGGCGGGTACATAAAAAAGCGGCCAATCGAGAACGATTCGCCGCCTGAACAAGCGAGGGCTCTATGCCCTCGATTTGCTTACGATTTTTCTCAGGGGAGTTTACTGATTACCACCGCCGCCAGGAGGCAGGCCGGGAATCTGAATACCACCTGGTAATGAAGGAGGTGGCCCGCCGGGGGTTGCAGCGCCCTCTTTCGCCTCATCTTTGAGAAGTTCTGAGCGTTTTTTGGCGATTGAATCCACCACGTAACTACGAACTTTGTAGACGATTCCCTCGAATGATTTCTCTGTAGCGAGTTTGTCTTCAGCGCCTTTCAAGTCAGCAATAAAGGCTTCATCGAGTTTCTTCTTCTCCTCTTCGCTTTCTTCTTCTCCTTCAACCCGCTTTTCATTGAATTTACCGGAGACCTTCAGAGTGAGAGCAAGTTCGTTGAGGTCATTCTTCTCTCCAACGGAAATGTCATAGGTAAATCCATGGAAGGTCTCGAGATGAAATGAAGTCTTATCAGCCTTGTTCTTTGCCGCTGCTTCTCCGACCAGAATATCTTCAAAGCTGGGATTTGCGAAGGCACTCTTCATGCTTGAAGTCTTAGCCGGATCAAGCTCTTCGCCCTCTTTGGCTTTGGCGAATTTGAAGTCTCCACTTTCATCTTCACGAATCAATTTCCAATCTTCTTCCGGTGTTCCGGATTTGATCGAAATCGACTTGATTCCGTTTACTTGAAAGAACGTTTCGTCGAGCCACTTGGAGGGATCGCTTTCTACTTCCTTGAATGTTTGACCGACGAGATAAATGTTGTTTTTGTCTCCTCTTTTGATGTAGCGACCCGCTTCGGAAGTGGCCATTCCACCGCCAAAAGGATTGGGGCGATTTTCAGATCTCTCGTAGACTTTCCCCAACCAAAGAGAGGTCAGTTCTTTGCCTTCTGTATCCTTGAACCGAAGGATGGAAGCTGCCTCCTCTATATCGGTAGCTTCTTTCGGATTCACCAGTTTGACTCTTCCATACTGGCTTTTTCCAATAGGAGGAGACTGAATGATTTTCATATCCCAGATTCCCCGGAGGACAGAAATAATCGTCTCCGCTTTGGCAGGGTAGTCTCCGCGTTCCGCTACACTCCAATACTCGGCGCCACGATTCAAAGTGATCGTACTGTCTTTCTCCTCCAGAGTGATCGAGGCGATGTCGTTGACCGGAAAGTCAGGGAATACATTGGTTTTGTCTTCCGAGGAAGAAACCGTATCCACGCTGCCTCCAGTCCCGGTAAAACGAAGAATCGTCGCAATCGCTCCTATGACGACGAGAATGATGAGCAATTTGATTAGAGCTTTTTTTCCCATGTTAACAAGTAGGTTGGTTTTGGACTTCGGAGAGTTCTAGTTGGTTTACCGTGCTGCGGTTCTTGTTTTCCGAAAGACTGCCAGTCCGATACCGAAAAGGATAATCAGGATGGGCATCAACAGAGCGTTACCAAATTTAAAGGCAGCCTGACGACGAGTGAGTTCCTGTTTCTCCTGTTTTTGAAGTTCGCGAATGCGTTTTGCAGTATCCCTTCTGTTCTTCTCGACCTTCTCCATTTCCTGTTGGATCTCGGGTGAGAGAATCGCCTTTTCAACACCGCCTGGTGTCTGTGAAAGAATTTCCTGAACACGGGCTTCGGCCTCGTCTCTTTCCTTCACGAATTTGGAAATCTCTTCTTTGTATTTATCTTCCGCTTCCCGCTTCCATTGACTCTGGCGAGTGAACGGGCGACTGACTGATGAACGACTGCGGACCTCGAGCAGATCGGCATCACCGGAAAGTTGCTCGACTCCATTCTGAACCAGAGTCAGGTTTTCATTCATCAACTGGAGAATCGTTCCCATTCCGGGGAAATTACTTCTCTGGCCTACATTGTCATCGTAGATAAAATCCGTATCGGCGAACAACATGACGCGGCCCGGGGCTGTGGATTTTTTAAGTGAATCGTCTTTTTTCTCTTCTTTGGGAGCTTCCTCGCCTTTTCCCTTACCCTTTTCACCATCAGGAGCTTTGGCTTTTTCTTCCTCCTCTTTGGCGGCGGCAGGATTCCCTTCAGGAAACGCTGTGTTGAAGTTTCCGGACAATCGGACGACCAGCGCGCGAGGTGTTCCGCTGGGCTTAAAGTTCTTGCGGATACTGTCAGTGTTTCCTTCCGCAGTAGGGTCAGCGTTGGCAGCTTCAATGTATTCATTGACCTCTGAACTCTGGATGAGCGTAGTTGCTTCGATCCCGTCGACTGCTGCAATTTGAAATCCTCCCGATGCAAGAACATTAAGACGATTCAAGTTGTTAGTGACATTGTCAGGGGCATCGGGATTTCCGAGCGATTGCTTGTTCAAGGTAAGGAATACCGGAGAGAAATTTCCCTGCCGAATAATCTGTGAGGCGAAGTCCAGGTCGGCGACTACTTTTGTATTGTCGAAGCTGATTCCCCATTTTGGCAAAAGTTTGTCCAGATCGGACGAAGGACCAGGTCCACCACCACCCTGCGGAGGCATTCCCGGCATCTGCGGGCTTGCCGGGGCCATTGCCCGTGCATAGAAAAAGCTGGGGTCAACAAAGGCCATCACGCTACCGCCACCAAGTAAATACTGGTCAATCGCGTACTGCCCTTCCTCGGTAATATCGTAGGGGTGAAGAACGATCAGGGTCGTAGTTCCTGCGGGAATTTCCGAAACCGTTGGAGGGATTGTCTCGACGATGTAGTCCTGTGAAAGCTGCTCGTAGAAAATCCAGGGCTGCTTGGGCGGTGCCTGGAAATTTCCAGCAAATCCCCCCCCGACCGACATGCTGGTCATTACAGCGATTTTTTTATTCTTCTCCCCATGAACGTTGGCGATGGCCCTTGAAAGGTCATATTCCAGCATCACTTCGGGTCTCGCCGGGATGAATGGAATCGTTTCTTTTTTGTCAAGGCACTCCACTGCTATGCCGAAGAAGATATCACTTCTAGTTTCACCGGACATTCCCTGCTGGAGGCCGTCGGCTCTCGCGGAATCCTCGGCATCTGTATCCGGTGAAGGATTGAATTTTTTCACCGTCAGCATGCGAATGTTTTGCTTTTCAAACTCGCCGGTTTCCCTGTCTGGCAGCTCCACTTCTTTCGTGGGTGCATAAGAAATGTACTCGTTGAGAAGGTCTTCGACACGTCGAACCATCGCTTTTTCGCTCGGTCCGAGGGAGCCTCTGTCGCTCGATACGTAGTAACGAATCGTTACCGGTGTATCGAGTTTGCTGAGGATGTTTTTCGTTCCCTTCGAGAGGGTATGAATGTTGTTCTCCGTTAGATCAGCCTTAAAGCTGAACATTCCCACAAGGTAATTAACGAGCAGGGCGATGGCGAAAGCTACAACGAGTCCGATGATCGCCATGGGGCCGCGGCCCAGATTTTTTGAAGATATTTTTTTCGATTCACTCATGATTCAGTTCGTAAGCGTTTCAGGTAAAGGATGAAAAACAGAAAGGTTCAGGCGCGCTTCAGTCGAATGACTACAGAAGTCGCGAAGAGGCAGAAGAAGATGAAAGTGACAAAGAACATGATATCGCGAAGGCTTAAGACTCCTTTAGCGAGTTCGTTGAAGTGAGGCATCGCCCCGAGGCTGTTGGCGAGTTTAAGGAACGGATAGATCAGAAGCCACCAGCCCTCGTTGATACTGTCGAGGAAATTGGAAATGTGAGGCAGGCCGCTGAGCCAGAGCATCATGCAGATCGCTACTGATACGAGCAGTGCGACCAACTGGCTCTTCGTCATCGCGGATACCACGGAGGTTACAGCGAGGAAGCATAGGGCGACGAAGTAAGTGGCGACAAACCCTGCCATAATCACTCCGTTATCGGGATCACCGAGATAGTTGATCGTCCAGACGATAGGGAAAGAGAGCACCAGCATTCCGAAAAGGACGACCGCTGCAGCCAGGTATTTTCCAAGGATGGCATGCCAGGGCGCAAGCGGCATCGTCAGCACCAGCTCCATTGTTCCGAGTCGCTGTTCCTCCGACCAGAGACGCATTCCGACCGCTGGAGCGATCAGGACGAGATACCAGGGAAGATACTGAAAATAAGGCTGCAGCAGACTCGCTTCCTCGCTTTCCAGGACACCCATAAAAAAGAAGGAAAGGGTACTGGAAATTCCGAGGAAAACGACAAACAGAACGTATGCGATAGGCGACGTGAAATAAGCTTTCAGTTCGCGTTTGAATATGGTTCTGACCTCCCGCGGGAGCAGGAAGATCATGATAGTGGCGAAAATGGCGGCGACAATAACTGTCGGGATCGCAAATTCGAGGATCAAAGTAAGAAGAGCATCCATGATGGTTTACTTGAGAGAATAAATTGAGTCAGAATTCGAAGGCTTGTTTCAGTTCTCTCCGGTTCAGTCTTCGCTGTCCGATTTGGTGATTTCGCGGAAAAGCTCGTCGAGACGTCCTTGCTCCACACGCAATTCCTGAATTTCGAGGCCCTTGTCTTTACAGAGTTTGAAAACAGCGGGACTGAGTTCATTTCCTTTTCCTTTCGCAGGAACGACCCGGGCTTCGATGTAGTCGTCACCGGATTCGACCACGATGACTTTTTTTGCCTCCGTAAGTTTCTCCAGTTCCTGTTGGATGCCGGTTCCGGCGAGTCCGGAAGCGCGAAGCAAAACTGCCCCGGCGTTTTGCGCCTTGGCTTTGAGTTCGTCCGGGGTGCCGTCGGCAATAACACTTCCGCGATCAATAATGATTGCCCGGGTGCAGGCGGCTTCAACCTCTTCGAGAATGTGAGTGGAGAAAATAATCGCCTTATCTCTACCCATTCGTTTGATGAGGGCACGAACTTCGTGCTTTTGGTTGGGATCAAGACCGTCGGTTGGTTCGTCGAGAATCAGAATCTCAGGATCGTGAATGATTGATTGAGCGAGGCACGTCCGATGGCGGAAACCTTTGGAAAGGGTTTCGATGCTCTGGTGGCGGACTTTTTCGAGAAAGCAGGTTTCGATCGCTTTATTGACCGCGTCAGTCAGGCCTGAATTAGGAATTCCGCGTAATTCAGCAGCAAACCGAAGAAAACCCTCTACTGTCATGTCCGAATAAAGCGGTGCTGACTCAGGGAGATATCCTATTTTTGATTTGGCGGTAACCTCGTTGTCTTCCAGCTCAACTCCATCAATAAGGATTTGACCGGAGGTTGAAGGGAGATACCCGGTAACCATTCGCATGGTCGTTGATTTCCCGGCACCGTTAGGTCCTAAAAATCCCAGAACTTCGCCCTTTTTTACTTTAAAGGACACCCCATCCACGGCGACCTTCGAGCCAAAGTGCTTATGCAGATCATTAACTTCTATCATCAGATTGAAACTCGTTTCGGTTAGTCTTTGTTTAGCGGAACTTGTTACGCGATTTGTTTGGAAAAAAGCGAAAAATCCGACAGACTCCTAACGGGCCGTCGCGTTCCGCTTGCAAGTGGTAATTTGGCTGGTTTACGGAAATCGCAAGTGAAAATTTACTTTGTAAAATATGAAAATCATCAGTTGGAACGTCAACGGCATTCGCGCTGTGTTGAAGAAAGGGACTTTTTTCGAGTTGTTGGAAAAGGAACAGCCGGATATGATTCTGCTTCAGGAGGTCAAAGCGATGAGGGATCAGGTGGAGTTTCCCTTTCCTGATGACGATTGGAACATCTACTGGAATCCAGCCGTGAAGAAAGGGTATTCAGGGGTGGCTGTCTTGTCGCGGAAGCCTGCATTATCCGAGAAGCTGGGAATTGAGATCGAGGAGCACGATCAGGAGGGCCGGGTGATTACCCTTGAGTATGACGATTTTTATCTAGTGAATGTCTACACACCCAATTCTCAGAACGAATTGCGCAGACTGCCCTATCGTCAGGAGTGGGATCGCGATTTTCTTTGTTACATGAGGGAATTGGAAAAGACTAAGCCGGTTATTTTTGCCGGAGATCTCAATGTAGCCCACACCGAAATTGACCTGGCGAGACCGAAACAGAACAGGAAGAGCGCGGGTTTCTCTGACGAAGAGCGCTCTGGCTTTGACAACATAATTGGCGGGAAATTCGTCGACAGCTTTCGCCATTTCCATCCGGATGAAACCGATCAATACACCTGGTGGAGTTATCGAGGTGGAGCCCGCGCCAAGAATGTTGGCTGGCGGATCGACTATTTCTGCGTCTCAGAAACTTTGATGGACCGGGTCGAAAGTGCAAAGATCCACGCGGACGTTTTGGGCTCTGATCATTGCCCCGTTGAGATCATTCTAGGGTGAGGGCGCAGTCATTTCTCTTTAGGGAAGACTTCGCAGCAGGCTCCGGTTCGTGGGAGCCAGACGGTAATCACTGTGGCGATGAGGGCAAACGCGGCGCTGGTCCAGAGGCAACCCGGAAGACCCGCGTAGAGGTAGGTCAATCCGGAGAGTAGGGTGCCAGCGAGTCGCCCGCAGGCATTGGCCATGTAGTAAAAGCCGACGTCGAGCGAGATTTTGTCCGAGTCCGAATAGGAGAGAATCAGGTATGAGTGGAGCGCTGAATTAAGGGCGAAAACAATTCCAAAGAGCCCAAGCCCAATCATTACGGACCACAGAAGGTAAAAATCAAAGTGAACCGCACAGGCGATGCTTGCGGTGAGGACTGTTAATACGCCTCCCCAGATCAGGATTCCTTTCGCACCTTCCCGGGATTCCATGCCTCCTTTATTGGGGAAAAGAGCCGGGGCGGAGGCCTGAACAAAGCCGTATCCGATTACCCAGACGGCGAGGAATCCTCCAATCGATTCGTGGTTCCACTCAAGAATCTCAGCCAGGAAAATGGGAAGCCCCACCACAAACCAGATATCGCGGCAGCCGAAGAGAAAGAAGCGGGCAGCCGACAACAGATTGATCTCGCAACTCTTGGAAAACAATTGCCTGAAGCGGGATTTCACTTTCGATCGTCCCATGTCGCCCCTCAGAAAAATGGCGGTGACTATCAGTGCCAGCAGGACAGCTGCCGCCATCGCTTGCAGAGAAAGGGCGAAGCCCAGCAAACTCAAGAGAAGCCCTCCCAGAAAAAAGCCGACACCCTTGAGAGCATTCTTAGATCCGGTGAGAATCGCCACCCATTTGAAAAGAAGGCTTTCCGAATTTCCGGATCCGGCAGGTACCAGCAGTTTTACCGCGCTCTTTGAGCTCATCTTAGTGAGATCTTTTGCCACTCCGGAGAGAGCCTGCATTCCCATCACGAAAGTGACCGATAAAACCGGAGCCCATTCGGGGTTGAGGAGGGAAAGCGTTCCCAGGGCCGTTATCTGGATGGCAAGACCGGCGAACAGCGTGGCTTTTAGACCGGTTCTAGATCCGATCCATCCTCCGAAAAGATTGGTGAGAATTCCACAGAGTTCATACAGCAGAAAAAGGAAAGCGATCTGAACAGGGGAATACCCGAGCGTATGAAAGTGCAGCAGCACAATCATTCGCAAGGCGCCATCAGTGATCGTGAAGACCCAGTAGGCAGCGGTCACCAGGGAGTAATTTCGCAAATCCATCAAATTTCCTCTCAGGATATCGCGAGTTCCTGAGCCGATGGCATGAGGCTGTTCGAGACTTTTGCCGCAAGTTCCATCATCCGCTTGGCGTAGCCCCATTCGTTATCATACCAAACGAGGAGCTTCACCTGGCTTCCGTCGACGACCATGGTTGAGAGTGCATCGACAATTCCTGACCTGGGATCATTGACGTAGTCGCTGGAAACCAATGGCTTCTCTTCGTATCCGAGAATCCCCTTCAATTCACCCTCGGCAGCGGACTTGAGCAGGGAGTTCACCTCTTCAACAGTCGTGTTTTTTTTCAATTCCAATACACAATCCGTGAGCGAGGCATTGAGGAGGGGTACACGCACGGCAATGCCGTTGAGTTTCCCTTTTAGCTCTGGATAGATCATTGTGATCGCGGTTGCTGATCCGGTGCTGGTCGGGATAAGAGAATTCAGAGCCGAGCGGGCGCGTCGCAGGTCTTTGTGAGGCGCATCGACTACCGTCTGGGTATTAGTAACATCGTGGAGCGTGGTGATCATCCCGTGCTCGATCCCCAGTTTTTCCTGAATGACTTTTATAAGCGGAGCGATGCAGTTGGTTGTGCAGGAGGCTGCGGTTACGAGATGATGCAGACCCGGATCATAAAGATGATCGTTACAACCCATCACTATATTTAAAGCCCCTTCCTTCACTGGAGCTGCTACCACTACCTTTTGAACGCCCGAATCAAAATAGGCCTGCAGCGTTTCAGTGGTTCGGAATTTCCCTGAACACTCGAGGACGATTTCGACTCCCATTCCCGCCCAGTCGACTTCACCAGGGAATTCCTTTTCGCTGAAACTGATCTCGTGCCCATCCACTTCGATGTGCTCAAACGAGGCGCTGATATTTCGATCCCAGCGTCCGTGAACGGAGTCGAATTCGAGCAAGTGAGCCGCAGCTTCCGTGCCGCCCTTGATCTCATTGATGTGGACAATTTCGAAATCTTCGGAATCCCATCCGGCTCGGAAACCGAGCCTGCCCATGCGGCCGAAGCCATTGATCCCAATTCGCGGTATCGTTTTCATCTTTAAATCTGTTGTGGGTGATCAGGCGCAGACACCGTTCGTGGTGCAGGCAGAATCCGGGAGGCAAAGTTCGGGACGCCCCTGACAGCAGTCGTCAGTGAGAAAGCACATTAAGTTTCGAATTCCACCAACCTCGAGCCGATAAGTGATTGAACGGCCCTCGCGTTCTGAATTGATTAATCCGGCGGCAAGAAGTTCCTTGAGATGAAAAGAAAGCGTCGGCTTTGGGATTTTCAGCAAAGCGGAAATGTTGCCGGCACCCATTCCATCCGTGCCACATTTCACGAGCAGACGGAAAATCTCCAAGCGGGTGGGTTGGGCCAAAGCTCCCAATGCATTTGCGGCTTCTGATAGTTTCATGATTTTAAAAATATGGAACTATTCACGAAAGTAAAGTGACAGTTTCGATACGTGGCTTACTTTACGGGCCACTGTCCGATGAAATATCTATTCCTCGTTTTACTCACTGCCTTTCTCGTCCAATGCCGGACTGATCCCTCCGATATACCTGACTACCCGTCGACGATCGGGACGGCATCCACGTATTCCGGTGAGATGCAGCAGATCATCAATGTTTCCTCTTACGATCCCAAGGAACGCCAGCGCGAAGGTCGAGGCTTTTCTGAGAACGATGTTTCGGCTCTGGCTGCAAACGGGTCGAAGGGGCTCATTGCCCGTGCTGGAAAGGGCGGGAAGCTTGATAATAAGTGCGTTGCCTTTGTGTCTTCGGCCGACCGTGCCGGGATGTTTCCGGGGCTCTATTATCGGGTGCAAAAACATGTCAGCCCGGTCACCCAGGCGGATCAGTTTGTTGACCGTGCTAAATCCCTGGCCGGTAGTCGGGATTGGAGTGCGCCTTCCCTTCTTCTTTGCGGTGATTACGATGGTGATCTCTCGCTTTCAGCGATCTTGCGATTCATGGAGCGGGTCGAGTCGCGAACCGGGATAGTTCCGGTGTCGTATCTAGAGAACAGTCAGGCCTTGAAGCAACTGACCAGTTCCGCCGACTCAAAGACCAGGCAGCAACTGCTCCGCGCTCCGTATTGGCTCGCTCTTTATTCTCATACCAGCGGGGCCGAGACGCCTGAGCATCTCGTGAAGCAATATGGTCTCTGGCCCGGATGGACGATGTGGCAATATGGCGGAGTCGAATGGTCAAGCGGTGCTTCCAGCCCGAAAGTGTATTCGCACGGCCACTACCGCAATACGACCTATTTTGGAAATATTGATCGACCGACCGAACGAAATGTTTTCAAAGGTTCGACAACCGATCTTGCGGCGTTTTGGCAGAAGCACGGAATCGCTTTGAAATAGCCTCAAGCCTTGCGCGCGTTTTTGATAAACGCTTTTACCAGATCCAGGTCTTTCATTCCCGGAAAGGATTCCACTCCGCTGGCGACGTCAACTCCTGCCGGATTTACCTGGCGAATGGCATCCGCGATGTTGTCCGGTTTCAGTCCACCGGCCAAAATGATTTCACGGTCCGGCCATTGCCTGACTGCTTCGGCGCCGAGTGACCAGTCCATCGTTTCGCCGCTCCCGCCATATTCCACAGGGGCGTAAGCATCGAGAAGCAGGGTTTTGCCTTCAAAGTCGGTAGCTCCATCGAGCATAGTCCGATCTTTCACACCCAGCGCTTTGAAAACGGGTAGACCCTCTTGAATCAATGAATTGACCCTGTCAGATCGTTCGTCCCCATGAAGCTGGAGAAAATCGATGCAGCCGGAATCGAACACGGAGCGAAGCTCATCGTCGGTCGGATTCACGAAAACGGCAACGCGGATGACTTTACTATCAAGACTCGAGAGCCATTCGCAGGCGCGGGCCGGCTCGATGTAGCGTTTTGATTTCGGCCAGTAGTTCACGCCAATGGCATCGGCCCCGAGAGCGACGATTTGTTGCGCTTGCTCTCCCGTGGTGATGCCACAGACTTTCACCCCGACCGAATCACCCGTGAAGAGCGATTCAGTTTTTGGAGTGATGCCTTCAGGCATTTCTTCGGGGGTGAAATTGAGAGGGCGAGCTACACCTTGGGAAGTGCCGCGTCGAGACAGTTCAGCAAATTGCCGATAGTCTCTTCGGTTTCGTCTCCCATGTTGGAAAGGCGGAAAGATGTTCCCTTAATTTTTCCGTATCCTCCGTCGAGCTGGATCTTGTGCTCTTCGCGCATGATCTGCTGAAGCTTTGCCACATCAATGCCCTTGTTGTTTGCAATACAGGTCAGAGATTTGGAACGGAAGCCTTCGGGTGCAAAAAACTCAAAACCGTTTTCGCGAATCCACTCGTGAACGATGTTATTGAGCTTCTCGTGGCGGGCAAAGCGCGCCTCGATACCTTCAGCGAAAATCTGCTTCACCTGATGGCGTAATCCATAGATCGTTGCGATGCACGGTGTGCTCGGAGTCATCGATTTCGCCTGGTTCTTTTTGAACTCGAGAAAATCGAAGTAGTATCCGCGATCATCAATGGTGGATGCGCGGTCGAAGGCGCGATCGGAAACGGTGAAAACGGCGAGCCCGGGAGGCAGAGCCAATGCTTTCTGACTGCCGGTAAGGAGCACATCGATGCCGAGCTTATCGAACTCAATCGGAACAACCGTGAAGCTGGAGACGGTATCAACGACAAGGCAGACATCGTCATACTTTCTGACAACAGCCGCGACTTCCGCGAGCGGGTTCATCACACCGGTTGAGGTTTCGTTGTGAATGAAAGTGACCGTATCGAATTCGCCGGTGGCAAGTTTCGCATCAATATCAGCAGGGTCGACGGGAGTTCCCCATTCGTATTGGAGTGCTTCTCCTTCTTTTCCACAGCGCCTGGCCACATCGATCCACTTGTCGGAGAACGCTCCGGAACAGCAGCAAAGGACTTTCTTTTTCACCAGATTCCGGATGGAGCCTTCCATGATACCCCAGGCTGACGAAGTGGAAAGGAACACCGGCTGTTGGGTGCCGAGAAGTTCCTGAAGTCCCGGATGGATGTCGTCGTAAAGAGCAACGAAATCTTTGGAGCGGTGCCCGATCATCGGGGTCGCCATTGCTTCGTATGTTGCCGGGGAAATTTCCACAGGCCCTGGGATGTGAAGTCGCACGTGTTCGCTCATTTCGAGGCAATAAGGACTGCGTTGAGCAAATGACAAATTCAAATTCGTACCGTCGATGGACTAAAATTTGTCTTTCCCTGAACTGTAGGTGTTCACAAGCTTGAAGGGCTTGCGGTGAAACCTAATCCGAAGGCAGAAGGAGCGGAGGCTTGTCCGCCCTTTTTCTCATCCAGTTGATCGCGGAATTGATCGGTTTGATTTTCACCAGCCAGATTTCCAGATTTCGCTTTCCCGGGAAATCCATCAACATCAGACCGATCATGATCGTAAGAACTCCCTGACCGGGAGTGATCAACATAAGCACTCCTCCGAGGAAAAGAATGCCGCCGAAGAGATTTTTGAAGATCATAAAGACCATCCTCAGAACGGGATGACTTTCCCGGTAGGCTTCAACACGGGGACCTGTCTCTTATACACATCTCCGAGCCCACGAGACCGAGGCTGATCT
>OJCB01000115.1_pt1 | contig 34229 bp, 30 predicted proteins | sample 1591501 | NCBI WGS metagenome assembly OJCB01 (sample SAMN05416813, study PRJEB24817) | seawater metagenome | isolation source: Sea water | place: Canada:Atlantic | collected 2013-07 | reverse complement strand
ATCTACACTATCCTCTTCGTCGGCAGCGTCAGATGTGTATAAGAGACAGATCTCAGACTTCTCAAAACAGATCCAAAAGGGCGTCAATGATAGAGGGATCACTGTCGTTATTCCCATTTCCAAATTCTTCAGTTAGGCCTTTGCCTTTGCCTTTGCCATTCGCCTCGAGTAGCTCCTGCCCACCGGGAGCCTCTTCTTCAGGAGTAATATTGGTCAAGGTTCCATAAACATTAGTAGACGCGCCCCGGTTCTCAAAGACAAAGAATTCGTTGAAATTGGAAAATCCATTTTCAGTAGCCTCACCGAACTCCAGAGCAAATTCCAACACCGTGCTACCTAAAGTAAATTGAGTAACCCGGGAGTTGTCACTGATTCGAACGGTATCGGCGGAGGCAATCGCATCCGAACCATTGCCGTTGTAGTTCCCTACATTTAGAATATTCAGCAATTCGAATTCGAAATTGAACACTTCATTGAGTTGCTGACCACCGACCATCAAGTCGAGATCAAGGGCGAATCCAACACCATCGGCACCAGTGTTAGACAAAAAGGACCCATTGTGGTAGTCCAAAGCCCCCAATTGGAAACGCGTGCCCAAACCAACGGATGTGGGATCCGACCCATTGAAGAGCAATTCACTTTGTGACTGTCCCTGATAAGGATTCCCCCATCGATCGGTGGTGCGGCCCCAGGCAAAGTGATTGTCAGCATTCGAATTCGAAGTGAATCCACTCGGGCCTGTTCCACTGCTGAAATCCCCTTCCACGGCCGATTCAATTTCAATCGGCTCGTAGGTCACCACATTGCTCGCAGACTCACTGCTATGATAATAGTCATCACTCGAGATTGCACGTGATTCAATCACAACGCCGGACAGGTAATCTTCGCGATCCAGAACAAATGGCCCGTCATAAACCTGCCACGGACCACCAGCAACACGATATTCCACGTAAGAAGGATCCCCGGTATTGTTATCATAGATACCCACCCCTACGAATCGTGTGTCGAGTGCCCCGAAACTGGATGAACTGGTTTCGATAGTCGGAGGAAGCAGGGTCGCAGGTGTGGCCGAGTAGGTGGCTCTCGTCAAAAGGCTGCTGAGGAAATCAGTATCATCAGCCGCTATTGCCTGTGACATCAGAACAGAATCGGGGTCGAGATCCAACGCGTCTCCGTTGTAGGCTTCCCAGGGGCCGAAATCGACTGAGTAAAAGATGTTCGATACTTCGGGAGGATTCGGATTCGAAATCGTCACGGGAAGATTAAAATTCCGAATCGAATAGCTTCCTTCGCCAATCGAGAAAGTCGGAGGAGCCAACAAAGTCGGTTCCGGGGTATCTGGATCCTCCGGATCCTCGACAGTTGGAACATCCGGTACCGTGAGGGTCGTTTCATCGACCACAGCAACGGTCGTAGGGCCGCTGGAGGTCGGCAAAGCCACTTCCTCGAAATCCCAAACCCAACTGGACTCTTTCGCGTATGTAAAAGAGTGCACACGATCATCCTCCTGAGTCTTCGCCAGCTCTGGATCCGCATTCAATGCAAAGGCCTTAATACCGGCATCACCGCTACTCACTATCTCAAAACGATTCTTAACTCCATCCCAGACCACTCTTTTCTGACTGGTCTCAGCCTCTTCCTCTGATTGAACTTCAAGGGAGAGCCGTGCATCCACCATTGATGAAGAGAGGCCCGGGATATGATCAACCAGTTCTGAATTGGCAACCGATTTCAGCTTCATAATAATTTCTGTGCTGCTCGCATCATCAGGAATTTGTCCTCCTGATCCTCGATAGGCCGCCACCGCGCTGTTCAGCGTCATCACCTCAGTCTCCAGCTTCTGGGCCTTGGCATTAGAACTGATCCGACCAACTGAGGTGATCGAAAGGGTCGCCAGCAACGCCACAACGGCAAGCGCTGTGATCAATTCGACTTGGGTAAATCCTCTATCATTTCTCATTATATCGGATATTACCAATAATTATGACAATTATCAAGCGTAGAGATTTCCTCTCTTTTGAGACGCGATTGAGGCCACGCATTAAGACAATATACACAACCGACTAATAATTAGACGGTTGTGAAAATAATCCAATGCTGAGAAGACTCTGAATTCAGAGCATCCCTGCAATTTTTTTTGCGAAATAGGTCAGAATCATGTCTGCCCCTGCTCTTTTGATCCCGATCAAGGATTCCATTGCGACCTTTGATTCATCGATCCAACCATCCTTCGAGGCAGACTTAATCATGAGGTATTCACCACTCACTTGATAAGCAGCAAGAGGAAGATCCGACTCAGCCCGAATTTTGCTGATGATATCCAGGTAGGGGCCTGCCGGTTTGACCATGAGAATATCAGCCCCTTCGGCCTCGTCCAGTTTTGCTTCCCGAACAGCTTCCCGATGATTTGCCGGATCCATCTGGTAGGTTTTCTTGTCACCCGCCTTTGGAGCTGAATCAAGAGCACCCCGAAACGGCCCATAATAGGCAGAAGCATATTTTGCGGCGTAACTCATGATGGAAACCGTCTCAAAGTTTCCCAGATCGAGCGATCTGCGAATTTCCGCAATCCGTCCGTCCATCATATCACTGGGGGCAACAATATCCGCTCCCGCTTCGGCATGGCACAAAGCTTGTTTACACAAAATCGAAACCGTCTCGTCATTCACTACATGCAATTCCCCTTTCGAATCGACCTCCACGACCCCGTCATGGCCGTCAGAGTTGTAGGGATCGAGAGCGACATCAGTAATTACTGAAATATCCGGGTATTCCTCTTTTATCACCCGGATCGCTGCGGGCACAAGACCATCCGGATTGTAACACTCCTCAGCCTTTGAAGTCTTCAGTTCCTCCGGGATTGCAGGAAACAGAACAACGGAGTTGACTCCCACATCACGCGCTCTCCCAACTTCCTCAACCAAACCCCGTAGACTCCACCGATGACAGTCTGGCATTGATTCAAGAGCGACGTCTGAATCATCACTATGAAGGAACAGAGGATAAATTAAATCTTCCGTCTGAAGCACGGTTTCACGAATCAGTCCGCGAACGGCGGGATTTTTCCGATTCCGCCGGGGACGGGAGGAGAAGTTTAATTTATCGGACATAATTCAAATCCTTCCTTTCCATCTTTCACTTCCCAACCGAGCGCCGCAATCTCGTCGCGGAGTCGATCCGACTCCTCCCATTCGCGGTTTGTTCTAGCCACCGATCTCTTTTCCGCAAGTTCCCGGACTTCTGCCGGAATGTCCTGAACTGCAGCACTGGATAACTCCGGCAGCTTAAGGCCGAGTCCGGCAAGCGTTATATGAAGCCCCTGCCAGGCATCCTTTGCCTCTCTTGAATCCATCTCCTCAGGTTTCTTCCTTTTAATCGCGGAAAAAACCTGCCCGAGAGTCTCGGGAGTATTCAAATCATTCTCCAGAGCAGCAAACGCACCGGCGAAAACTTCACCTTTTTCAAAAGCCTTCACCTGCTCCCAATCCGGCAGACCATCAACGCCCGCCTTTTCACGCAGCGCCTCTTCGTACCGGGCGATTCGCTCCAAAGCTTGTCTGGCAGAGTTCAGAGCAGGAAATGATTCTTTCCCATCACCATCTTTCGCCACAAAGTTTAAAGGCTGACGATAACTAGCGCAGATTAGAGCAAACCGGACCTCCGCGGCGGAGAATCCTTTTTCGATCAATCCAGTGAGGGTGTAGAAATTGTTAGCACTCTTCGACATTTTTCCACCATCGACGAGCAGATGCGTCAGGTGGAACCAGTGATCAGCCATCGTCGCGCCGTTGCAGGCCTCACTTTGAGCAATCTCGTTTTCATGGTGAGGGAAGATTAGATCCACTCCTCCAGAATGAAGATCGAAAGAATCGCCCAGATATTCACGACACATTGCGGAACATTCAAGGTGCCAGCCGGGCCGACCTTCGCCCCACGGGCTGTCCCAGTAATTATCCCCGTCCTCTTTCCTTCTTCCTTTCCAAAGAGCAAAATCAGCGACCTGATCTTTTTCATACTCGTCATTCACGACAGCATTGGATGCTCCGGCACGTAGCTCGCGCTGATCCAGACGCGAAAGGCGGCCGTATTTTTCAAAACTGGACACCTTATAGTACACCGAGCCATCCTCACTGGAATAGGCGTGCCCTTTTTCAACGAGATCTCGAATCATTTCGATCTGATGAGGAATGTGATCGACAGCGCCGGGTTCCCGGTGAGGCTCCAGCATATTCAAAGCGGAGCAGTCTATATGAAAGCGGTCCGTCCAGAATCCGGTGAATTCTTTTAAGGGCTTTCCTTCGGCCTGTGAATCACGGATTGTCTTGTCATCCACATCGGTCAAATTCCGGACGTGAAATGTATCCAATCCGGAAAGCTCCAAAGTTCTTCTGAAAACATCCTGGAGTAAAAAGGTTCGAAAGTTACCAATATGAGCCGGTCCGTAGACTGTCGGCCCACAGCAGTAAAAGCGAAACTCCTTACCATCTCCAGGAGCCAGTTCACGGATCTCCCGTGACATCGTGTCGTATAATCTCATTCGTCTAAGAGAAATAGGGGATCAATCATAACAATTTGCAAGAAATGTAAAAAACTCCGGCATCTTTATTCAAATAATTGTCGAAAATAGGCCAAAAATGCCCATTTTCGCAGAAGTGATAGACATTTTCGTAATTTTTATGCTTTATGATAACCATTTTTCTGCTAAATTATCATACAACCGTGCCCTCCTATATAGCACTCACTCTATCTGTTTTAATCGCACCTCTATGAGACTCAAACTCCTTATTACCACAAATGTGGATGGCGACCTTTTCGAGCTTGTTCTGAAAAAGTCCAAGTATCGTGTTGGACGCCGCTTCGATAATGATCTCCGAATCAAGGAAACCTACATTTCTGCGTACCATTCAGAGATCAGAATGGATGAGAAAGGTGAGTATACTCTGATCGATTGCGGATCAAGTAACGGTACATTTCTGAACGGAGTGCGGGTGGAGGAACCAACCAAGATTGCGCCCGGCGATTACATCAAGTTCGGTATCTTGAAAGTAAAAGTGGCGGAGCACGCTGACACCCTGCCTAAGGTGGTTGCACTCAGCGAAAGGGGATCCGCAATTACGAAGCGGAATCGGACTTCAAAGAAATCGAGCGATGTGATCGCCTCATTTTCCACTCCCGACACGATTAAAGGAAAATCGAATACAGGCCCTCTTGGGGATTCAAAGGAACACACCCAGCTTGTTTCGCTTCGTCAAAAACTGACCCAGCTGGAGACCGCAAGAGACCAAGCCAGAGAAGAAGCGGCCGAACTTCGACACAGCGCCGCTGAACTGAAAAGAAAACTCGAGGCTGAATCAAAGATTCGCGAGGAGCTGTCCAAAGAAGTCAGCAACAAAACACGTCTGGTTAGCACCGTTACTGCGAAAGTGGAGAAGCTTGGAGCCAAATTGGAAACCAAGGAGAAGAAGTATTCCCAAGATGACAAGAAGAAGCTCGATGATTTGAACGGACGCATCGCGCTTCTGGAGACTGAGCTCAGAGTCGAGAAAGACAAGGCCGCCACCATGCCTCTGAAATTGGAGGGCTATACGTCTGCGATCAGGAAGGCAGACATAGAACTTGAGGAGCTGAAGAAACGTGAAGCCGCGAGTAAATCCGCTGAAGATAAGGCACTTACCGAAGCTGAGGCACTCAAAAAATCACTCGCAGAGGAAAAGGCCGCTGCTGCAATCATTTCAAAAAAACTCAAAGCGGAGTCCGCAAATCTGGCAAAGCTGGAAGAGTCTCTTGCTGCGGATGAGGCATCGAATACCAAAGGGATTCAGCAGAAAGAGGAAGAGCTTCAAGTTCAAGTCGCCTCACTTCAGGAGTCTTTGGAATCAGAACGCGCCACCCTTGAACAAAAAGTTTTCGGCCTGACCGCCGATCTTGTGGAAGCTAAAAAGGGTAGCAAGGAAGCAACCAAGGGGAAAACCGCGATTGAGAAGAAACTGGCTACCCTGGAAAAGAAATTTGAAAAAGAGAGCGCAGGAACAAAGACTCTCAAAAAGCAAGTCGCTGAAAAAGCGGCTCTGATTAAGGCTTCAGGTTCCGAACTGAAAGCAGCTCGAAAGGAAATTTCCGCCAAGGAAAAGCTGATCAGCGAAATCGAGGCGAAAGGAAGCAACGCGTCGGAGGAGATTCAGACTCTCGTTTCTAAAAAAGAGAGTGAGATCGATTCAGTAAAAGCGGAACTGAAGAAAACGCAGAAAGAACTTTCCGCTTCAGAAGCGGCGATCGCCGAACTGAGTGAGAAAGAGAAAGAAACGTCCAAAGAACTTCAGGAAGAGCTTTCCACCGTCCGTCAGGAACTGGCTAAAAAGGAGAAAGAGATCTCAGAAATCTCTTCGAGCGAGTCCGATACTATCAAGGAGCTGAAAAAGGAGATTGCAGAGAAGGGGGAACAGGTTCTCGCTGCAGAAGGCAAACTGAAAGCTTCCGATGAAGAAATCGCGGAGAAATTGCTCTTGGTGACCAAGCTTGAAGATGAAGGAAAGAGCTCGGTTGAGGCCCTTGAAACCGAACTGAAATCTGCCCGCAAGGACCTGGCCATCAGAGAGGAAGAGATCTCCCGCCTGACAGCTGAAGAGGAGGATGCCGTATCCGGCTTAAAGGAAGAGATCGCAAAACAGAGCGAACTCGCCATAAGCTCAGAGAAGCAACTCAATACAGCCCAGAAGGAACTCAAATCGCAAGCCGGGCTTGTTGCCTCACTGGAAGAGAAGGTCAAAGCCGCCGATGAGGCGACACACAAAGCCGCGTCTATGGAGAAGCAGGTTGCCGAAATGACCCGTCTTTTCCAGGGCGAGGTCAGCAAGGTCGCCGACCTTCAAGCCGATATCGATTCCAAAGACGACGAAATCAATGCGCTGGCTGCTTCTTCGAAAGGAGAAATCGACAAGGAAGTTTCCAAGCTTGGTACGGAACTGAACGATCTGAGACAGGAAAACCTGAAACTCACGGAGGAGATCAAATCCACCGAGTCGACTCTGACCACAGAGAAAGGAAAAGTCGAAAAGGAAGTTAACAAACTTAGCGCGGAACTGAACGACCTGAGACAGGAAAACCTGAAACTTACGGATGAGCTCAAATCCACGGAGTCGACTTTGGCCACAGAGAAGGACGAAACCAACAAGGAAGTTTCCAAGCTCGGCACGGAATTGAGCGACCTGAGACAGGAAAACCTGAAACTTGCGGATCAACTCAAATCGACCGAGTCGACCCTCGCCACGGAGAAAGCAGAGAAATCTTCAATCTCCAAAGATCTCGCCATTAAAGCCGCAGCGGCAGCTTCCGCAGTTGCCCTCGTTGCCAGTCTTAAAGCGGAAAGCGAAGAGAAGGATTCCGAAGCACTGATTGAAGAGCGCGACCTGAGAGAAAAAGCTGAGCAACGCATTGCTGCGTTGGAAGCAAGCCTGAAAGGGGAAGCGAAAACAAAAGAGGAACTTGAATCGAATCTCAAGTCTGCCGAAAAACAAATCAGCGAGACTGAAGATCAGATCAAAATTTTCAAGAGCAACCTCGCTGAAGTAAAAGCGGAAAACGCCTCACTCACGAGAAATATTGAGAGCAGCGAAGCAGACCACTCCAAACTTGCTTTGGAGAACATGGATAATCGCCGCCGCATTGAAAAAGATGAGCTCGTTATCGTCAGCCTCAATGAGAAGGTCGCGGCAGAACAGCAAAGGATTGCTGAGGAGGAGAGTGAGCGAATCGATGAACTCAAAGAGGAAATCGAATCCATTCATACTGTTCTGGATCAGGAACGGAGCACCAATTGCGATTTAGCGTTCAATCTTGACCTAACTCGCGAGGGAATGTCAGAGGTTCTCCGTAACGCATGGAGAGAAAGAGACGAGCAGAAGGCCTTTCTTCAACTCGAGGAAAACATCAAACTCAGCGAAGCCGAGAAGGCACTCAGTTTCGCTATCCAGGGACGTGAAGAGCTTTCGACCGAGAAACACGAGCTTGAAGATCATCTTACCCGCAAGGAAGAGGAAGTTGAAGAACTATTGGAACGAATCGACGATTTGGAAACCGATCTCGACGATGTCCGGAAAGATAAGGAAGAGATTGGCGAAAAGCTCAAGGTCACCCGTGAAGGCTTCTCCGGCGTGCTTCACAATACGAGGAACGTCGTCAGTGATACCAAAACCTCTTTCTTCCTTGAAAGGAAATCAAGAGTCGAAGCCGAGGAGCTCATCGCTGCCAAGAGGTCTGAGATTTCCGAACTCCTAGAGAACCAGTCGAAACGGGAAGCCGCCTTCGATCGCGAGATGGACAAATGGAAACTCCGTCTTGAGGATGCCCGCAGTGAGAGATCAGAATTCGACAAAGGGTCTGACGAACTGAAGGATCTGCAGGAAGCGATTACTGACGCTAACGCGAAGAAGAGCGAATTCGAGAGCGAGCTCGAAGGTCTCAGTAAAGGGATGTCCGATTTCAGAATCCAGCATGACGAATTGAAGTCTGAGAAAGATAGACTCCTCGCCGAGCGCAACGAAATGAAGTCGGGCTTGAACGTTTCACGTTCCGAACTGAACACCGTTCAGAAACGCTGCCGCGAAACGCTTGCTCAGGAAGAACGCCTGACTCAAAGCATTCAAGCCGCAGAGAAACGAGTGGAGGCACTCAAGCATCTTGAAGGACAGCTCGAACACGCCGTCGAAAGAAAACGTGAAGAGAACGGTCTGAGCCGAAAAGATGTCTTCAGCGAAAACGCGAGGAACAATGTCGTCGGACCAGTAAATGGAAACGAAGAAATTCTCTGCCGCAAGCTCATCAACAAGCTTGATTTAATTGACGATCTTGCCGTGAAATTTGATAAGAAGTGGCGTTATCCGAAAGTTGCTGAACAGCTCCATATTTTGAAAGGCAGCTTCCTTGATTTGCTTAAAGAATTCTCCGTGAACCAGTTTGATCTGGAACCGGGAACAATCCTTTCGCTTGAAGAGCGGAAGAGAATCAAGCTGGTGCCGACTCACGAAGTGAACCCACGGAAGGCCTATTATCTCAACGGTAATAGCTCAAATGGATCCAATGGTTCCGGAGGAAAATCGCAAGTCGTTGAAACTTTGCGTCCGGGATACATTTACCGAAACGGAAGCAAAGACGTTGTCATCAGAAAAGCTGAGGTCATTGTCGGATAGGAAGCTGATACTTAATTCTTCTTCATTATTGTAATACTTCTGGTAATTCAGACATTGTCCCGTAAATTTGCCTTGGCCCTGATGATCAGGACCGAGGCAAATTAGTTAGATCATTTAGATGGCATCAGGAGACGCTCGTTACGTAGGAATCGATTTGGGGACAAGTACCTCAGCACTGGCTCATATCCGTCAAGACGGAAACCCGGAGATCGTGCCTAATATTGATGGTGAAAGGCTCACGCCGTCCGTTGTCTTTTTTGACCAATTCGAAGGGGTAAAGCTGATCGGATCGGCGGCGAAAGACGGGGGCGATCCAACGAGGACGATTCAACACATTAAGAAGAAAATGGACGACCCTTCGTTCATCGTTGAACTGGACGGTCAGATATGGACCCCAACTGAGATTTCGGCCATGATCCTGTCCAAGCTGAAGAATGATTGCAGCAAATTGATTGGCGAGATCCAGAATGTAGTGATCACGGTGCCGGCAAATTTTAACGAGCTCGCCCGGAGAGCAACTGTAACCGCCGGGAAGATGGCAGGCCTCGAGGTTTCCCGCATCGTCAACGAACCCACTGCAGCGGCTCTTTTCTACGCTCACACCCAGAATATCGATGGTCGCGTACTTGTTTACGACCTGGGAGGAGGAACTCTCGATATTACGATTCTGGAGATTGAGGACGATCGAATTGACATTCTTCTCAGCGAAGGTGCCCGGCACCTCGGAGGATCAGATTTCGATGAGTCCTTGATTGAAATCATCTCTGACCGCTATCGTTCGCAATCCGGTAAAGAATTGATTCTCAATGAGCGGCAACGGAAGAGACTTCTCTCAAAATGCGAAGATACGAAGAAAATGCTCTCCAAACTGAATGTCGTTTCAGAAACCGTCGGCAATGAGAGAGACGGACTGGCGAAAATCGAGCTTTCCCGGGAAGTATTTGAAGACGCCATCAAACGGCTCCTGACGCGAACCGTCATGCTGGTTGAGCAGGCCCTGGATCATCTGGCTCTTTTGCCTCAGGATATTGATCACGTTGTGCTTGTGGGGGGCAGCACCCGTATTCCTAAAGTTCAGGATATGCTTGAGGAGCAATTTGGAATGGCACCGATCTCCTGCGGAAATGTCGATGAGTGCGTTGCCCTCGGAGCTGCGCTGTTCGCTCAAAAGGCTCGCCGGGTGTCTGAAGTTTGCAATCACAGTTACGGCACCCTCGCAATCATTGAAGATGCCACAACCGGTGAAGCAAAAGTAAGGAATTCCGTCGTGATTCCCAAGAATACTCCCATCCCCTGCGAAATGTCACAAATTTATGTGACCTCTGAGAACAACGAGGAGTTGATTGAGGTGGAAATTACTCAAGGGGAGGATCTCAATCCGAAATATGTGGATGTGATCGGAAAAATCTCGCTGGAAGTTCCACCCGGGAGGCCTGCAGGTTGTCCAGTTACAGTGACTTACAGCTATGATGAGAATCAGCGGGTTCGGGCCCAGGTTTATGACGAGACCTCCGGAATTCGTAAAGATGTAGGGATCGAATACAAAGGTGAGGGCGTTCTTACCGACGAAGAGGTCGAAAGAAAATCCTCCTATCTCAAGCAAGTCAAGATTGCCTAAGTGATCCTGAAAGATTACCTTTTCGACAGAATGTTCAAGAAAGTAGCCAGTTGGTTCCGAAGTGGGTCCAGGAAAGCCTCCGGTAAAAAGGGTGGCCTGGAATCCTTGTCTCCTGAAGAACTCTGTGAGATCGATCCTGAGACTATGGATAAAGAGGAGATCCGACTGCAGCTTGCGCGACTCTACAAGCGTCACAATCACGCTGCTGGTAGCCTCAATTCAGAGCTTCGTGCTGAAGCTGACATCATGCTCGATGCCGTGGTTCACTGCCGCGAAGAGTATGTCGACTGACTGACTCTTCCCTTTGCGCATCCGCGCCTTTGGCAATCCTGTACTTCCCTGCAGGATTCTTAGTCAGCTCTAATCAAAAACCCGGATTACAAACGGGGATGACTAACGCCCGAAAAACGCCTGGGTAGACTCCTGCACTGATCCGTCAGGCATCAGAATATGCGCGCCGTTCCCGTGGAGATTACCGCGCTCCATCAACCATGGCTGGTTCCACCGAAGCGGTGTTCCCGGAGCGTCATCAAAAGGTGTCGGTGCGTAGGATCCAAAATACTCAGTTTTTCTTTTCTTCTCCATCTTCTTATACCCCATGAAGAGCTTGTCTGAGGGGCACAACCACGTGTCCTGGGCAACACCGTACGGTTCAAGCGAGATAATCCAAAATTTAAAAAAACCACTCTCGGTCCATTCCTGGTCCTTCGGCATTTGCGGCCAATGCCCTTTGTCTTGCATGTAAGCAAGAAAGGCAGTGTGAAGCGTCCTCATGTGGGATATGCACTTCACTTTTTCTGCACGCTTGATGAATTTGCTGGAGACCGCAGCAACGACACCAATCAAAATGCCAATGATGAGGATGGTTACCAGCAGCTCAAGAAGACTGAGACCAGCTGTTTTTCTCCGAAGGGAACTATCTTTTTTCATCAGTGATTTCATTCTGTTCTCACCTTCCACGTCTCATTTCCGGCGCTGCCTTACCTTTTCTTACAGCCAGCCTATCATCAAACTCCGACATGCTGAAACGTGGGGAATTATCGGTACCAACTCGAAATGCACTTTGAATCGATTTGATTACCTGATCTCCCGCAATCGAATTTCGGCACAAAAAGAGGGGCAAGCGAAATCATAACGCAGCCCCTCCTATAATTGATCGAGAAAACTTTTCGGTCTTCCTTGTGGCATTCAAGCCAGGTCGACCCTCTCAAACAGACTTACTAAAGTCCGAAGTAAAAGACAGTGTCCTGCACCTTCGTTCCGAAAACAGCGATGGTGAAAGTTCCAACATCTGGAGAAGTTCCTGCAGCACGCCCTCTTCCTTCAAAGCGACGAACTGGGATTCCATTGTCACTGTTGGTAAACGTGGCAGTGAAGCCTGAAGAGATCGACTCAGCAACCCCGTTAATCCCTGCAGCTGTTCTTGCAACACCAGTGGCACTGACGATTCCCAAACCTGAGTTGACCGTTCCTGTCGTAAAGCCTCTGTAGTAATTGCCTTCAATGAACCAAGTATTGGTATAAGTGGCGACTCCATCGAAAGAAACATTGCCGGACACCGGGACGGTGAAATCAGACGAACTGTTTCCGAAGGAAAAGTTAATGCTCGTCGTATTGGAAGGATCAAGTCCTTGAAAAGCATTGGTAACAGCCCAACGAAAGAGCCCGATACCGTTGTTCCCACCACGTGGAATAGCAACCGCTTCGTAGATACCGTCATCCCCCTGCTCACCAAAATAAGTGTTGTTGGAAAAAGGGCCGCCGACCCATGCGTATGAATGGAAGCCGGGAAGCACGCAAATGGCCAGGAAAATTGCAAAGATCTGTTTCATGAATAAAAGACTGTGTTGGTGGTATAGGAGAATGTTTTTAACCTTTTAGCAAGCAGGAAATCAAGATTATTTTGAGAACTTTCGATCTCTCTTCAAGCCAGCTTGTATCCAATACCGTGGATGGTCACGATAAATTTGGGGTCTGAACCGTTATCTCCAATCTTTTTGCGCAACTGTGCCACGCATTGATCAAGCGTCCGGGTGGTCCCATAATACTGAATTCCCCACACCCGATTCAGTAAATCGTCCCTGGAGAGTGCCTTTCCTTTTTTCTCCCTGAAAAACTTCAGCAGCTCCATTTCCTTCGGCGTCAGGCGTACAGTTTCCCCGTTCAATGTGGCTTCGTAGCTCTGCGGGCTGATCGTGGCATCCCCTACCTCAAACGTCTCATTATCAGAGACTTGCTTCTCTACGCCATCCCTGCCATTCAAGAGGTGGGTTCGGCGCAGGAGAGCATGGACACGAGCCAACAGCTCCTGAACTCCAAATGGTTTCGTCACATAATCATCTGCGCCTGCATCCAGGCCGATCACTTTGTCAATTTCCTGCCCCTTGGCTGTCAGCATCAATATCGGAATCCGACATCCATTGCTTCTCAGTGACTTACATATTTCATACCCATTCTTCCCGGGTAACATCACATCGAGCATAATGAGATCAGGTAAAAAGTCGCCGATCTTAGCCTCCGCATTTTCTCCGTCTTCCGCACAGCCGGTCAGAAAGCCCTCCCCTTTTAGCACTTCTTCCAGTCCGAAACGGATACTGGGATCGTCCTCCACGATAAAAATTCTGGTTTGTTCCATGATTAACTTTCCTCGAGTCCCGGCAGTTGAATGGTGAAATGACTCCCGCCTCCGGACCGGTTTTTATAAAAAATTGCGCCGCCGTGAGAGTCGACAATTTGACGAGCAAGAGTAAGCCCCAGTCCGGATCCCTGGATTCCACTGCTGAGAGAGTCATCCACGCGATAAAACTTCTCAAAAATCTTGGAGGAATACTTCCGGTCAATCCCCGGTCCCCGGTCCATCACCTCAATACTCACTCCCCCCTCTTCTTCCCAACGGGAAATTCTCACCTCGATCTCACCGCCACTGCATCCATACTTTTCGGCATTGGATAAAAGATTCAGCAACACCTGAGAAATCGCATCGCAATCGCCATTCACCATCACCTCTCCCCCTACCTGATCGTCCAGTCGGAGAGAACACCCCTCTGATTCGATTTGCATACGATAATTCTCGACGGTATCCCGGATCAGACCAACCACTTCAATCGGAACCTTCTGATACCTCATCTCATCACGATCCATCCGCGAAAAATCGAGCAGGTTATTGATTAGACGTGTCAATCGGGCTGCCTCGGAGGAAATAATCCCTGAGTATTCCTGACTCTTTTCCTGAGAGCGCAGATCACTGCCGGTCAGCAAATCAGAAAACATCCGAATCGAAGTTAGAGGTGTCTTCAACTCATGACTGACATTGCTGACGAAATCAGTTTTCTGCCTCGCCAAATTCATCTCCAAACCGATCGCGCGAAAAATCAGAAAGGAACCAATAGCAATCGCCGCCAACAGAGTCGGAACCATCAACCAGATGGTCAACCTCACGGTTTGAGCGGAGCGATTCACGATTCCGGGATCGAGCAAATAAGCGGCGACCTCCCAATGGGGCAGAATCTCCCCGACTTCAGCAGCAGCAAACGGCCGCTTCCAATCCGTCCGAAAACCGGGAACCGTTTGGGCGACTACGTCTCCATCGGAATCAAGTAAAGCCAGGCTGGCTTCGTCACGATTCGTTCCACCAACTTCATCGATCACCTTCTTCAAATCCTTGCGGATCGCTCCCAAATTCAACTCCGCCCAGAATACTCTTTCGGGAGCGGATGGATGCCTCTTCCAAAGAAGAATATGCATCCCGTCCTGCAAAAAACGGCTGATGGCACCTTCATCGCGATCCCCCATCAACTCCTTCAAATTTCCGGAATTTCTCTCCAGACTGGACCAGTTCGAGACATCACCGTAAATCTCCCGCCCCCGCGACTCGTCGGAATCCTGCTTTTCAAATTGAACAGTCGCACCACGGAGAGAAGGCTGCACATTTCTTGCAACCGGCCGCAACTGCTGTTCCACCGAAATATTCGGGAGAGCCTGCTCTTTCAGCCCATCGGCCTGGTCACTAAGCTCCATTTCCTCCTGCTGCCTCGCTTGTTTATTTTCGGCATCCTTTCGATAAAAGGATGAGGATGAAGGAGGCTTGTATTGTGAAGAGCGGAGCTTATTTCCCGCGACCTCGACTTTCGACCGGACTTGCATCTGCACGGCAGAGCCGATCGATCCGGAGGAAGGGTCAAGAGCAACATTCTCTTCCGCAACAGAACCTTTGGGAGCCGCCAATCGCTTGTCCTTCAGACTGCTGCTCGCAGCGATTGAAGCCACAGGAACACTCGCCGAAGCAGCGACCTCTGCAGACTTCTTCAATTTCATCTCGCTCCTTTGCTCAGCCTCTATCGGAAAAGCATCCTCCGTTACAACGATCTGGCTATTGAGAATTGCCGGGGCCTGATAAACCAATGCTCTGGATTGATTTGTCAGAAACAGCCGGTTCTTAACCATAAACTCATTCGCTGCTTCTCCTGCCTCAGCTTTGGAAAGGTCCGGGGATAGAAATTTCCCGTCATCAGTCACCACACAGCCGAAGCTGGCCTGGGTCCAGCGGTTCTGAATGACTTGATCGAAATTCTGCGAAAGCGGCTCGACCCCTTGTTCAATCACCAAATCATCCACCAACTGACTGAAAAAGAACCGGACATCGTCCATGAAGGTATTGAGATCGTCCGCCAGGGCATCGGCTGCTCTTTGATGAAGCAGCGCCCGCTGACTGTTGATTACGATCTCCTGATCCCGCATCGAACGCACTGCAAGCCATGCAAGTACCAAGGTCGGCACCAAAACGGCTACGATGAATACGGTTGCGAGTTTCTTCATTGAATTTCAGTGATTGAATACTGTTGCCGATTTCGAGGCAACTTGCACGACTGATTTCCGACCAGACAGGCTTAGGTCGATGACCTAAGCCTGTTGAATTGAAACAGCTATTCGTTGTTCCTGTGAATTACTTTCGGGAGTTCCGAAACTGATAAGCGCTCGTTTTCAGTTTTTTCCTCTGAGATTTCGAAAGGGTCTCGTCAGATAAATCGGCTTTGGCTTCAGAAACAGCATTCAGCTCTTCCCGGATTTCTGCTTTCTGCGAAGCAGGAGCCACAGCCCAGGCCTTGGTCAGATTCACTTCCTGACTCTCCAATTGAACACGGCAGGCTGCAATATTCCCCTGATCTGCCAGAGCAATCGCCTTTTCCGTTTCAACGGCATTGTCATAGATAGCAGCTTCTGCGACCAGACCCTGGTCCACCGTTCTTTCCGCGAGCTTCAAATCTTTGGTGTAGCCGACCACAACGGTTTTCTTCAGCCGTTGAGTCGCACTCGGATTTTCCACATCGCCAAATTCCAGATCGACCTGGACGATTTCAGAAATTTCCCCCAGGGCCTCCGACTCGATCGCGCACTCGAGAAACAACTCCCGCGTCTGATCACTGGACAAGGTTTTGAATTCGATCGTTTCCTTGCGTGAATCCAATTTTTCCGGGCGACCGAGAAATCGGATCGGGCGAACTCCTTCGGGGCACTCAATCCGGATCGTAATGTTGCGGGCGACAAGACTCTTCAACTCACCTAACTCACTCCGAAATACCTCAGGAAGTTGTTCAACATCCGCGACATAATAGTAGTTAGCATCACTCGCTTCCGACAGTGCTGTCATCAGGTTTTCATTATAGTCATCTCCCAGACCAACGGTGGTTACCGAAATATCCTCACGAGCCAGTTGCTGGCCGAGAGTCGCAATTTCCCGATTGCTGGAAGGCCCGACATTCGCAATTCCGTCGGATAAGAGCATGACTCGATTGATTCGTCCCTCAGAAAGGAATTCACGCAGTTCACGTCCTCCTGAATTCACTCCATCATACAGAGCGGTACTTCCTCCGGTCTGAATCCGGCTGATCCGACGCTGAATATCCCGTTTCCCTTTGCCCAGTTTTCTCGCGGGAACCAACACTTCAACTTCTGTATCGTACATCACGAGAGAGAAAATATCGGACTCATCGAGCTGGTCTATTAACATATGGGCCGCCTGCTTTGCCTGTTCGAGCTTTTTGCCGGACATCGACCCGCTTCGATCGAGAACCACCGCAAGATTCACAGGGGTCCGGGAAAGACCCACGGTCTTCGCCCCTTCCAGATCGATCTTGATGATCACCCTCTGCTCGTTCCCGTCATTGGGAACCATGGGCCGGTCCACCCCGATACGAATTTCGACCGGGGACCCTTCCGCTCCGAAAGTGCTTACGGGCAGGTTTCCGCTGCATAGAGCAATAGCCCCCAGCGCTGACATGAATATTGAGAATGGCTTTCTTTTCATGGTCTCAACTTCGCAGGCTTTGAGAAGGAGTTGTCAGATGACCGTAAAAGGATTGTAAGGAAAATGTAAGACTACCTGTAAGCGCGATATCTGCCTCTTTGGTTCTCACGAAGGCAAAGGCGGGGAAAACAAGCCCTGAACTCGAGAAGCCTTATGGACAGGAGATCATTTCATTCAATGAGACAAGACGCCCCTAGCTTTGCAATAATGAATCCAATTCAAAACTTAATAACGGAAATTCATTCGGCGACCATCAATCTGCCGCGCTCGTAATTTATTCAGGAATAACAATTTCCCTTACAGAAACCCAAGTCATTTCGCTCTGATTTCTATGAAAATTTAAGCCATTCCAAGAAAACACCTACTTTTCATGGGATTTAAAGTTGCTTTAGGACCGAATGAGTGCGTTTTTTTGTGTTCTTACCTACCTTTCCGATGAAACACACTACTTCTTCACTGCCAACCGCCCTTAGGAGACCGGGGCTTCTTCTATTTTCCCTTCTGGGTTTTGTAGCCGTCACTCTAACAGGCTCAATATCCAACCTTCAGGCCCAAAGCCGAACGATCAGTTTTGAGAGTGATTCTGTCGGGATCTATAGCTCAACTTTCAGAAGCGCATCCGACCCTACCGTTGCGTTTTGGAATAACACCCCAATCCTACCAGATTGGCAGATCGGAGCATTCGGAGTCAACTCCAGAGGAAACCGGAGTCTTTTAACTCTCGGGCCTGCGAGCAACGTCGAGATGACATTCTCGTCAGATATCACAAGCCTCTCGTTTTATTACGGAGGTGACGCCGGCTCACTCCGGGGAAGCGGAGTGACTCGAGTTACCTTAAAACTCTACAACAATGGCATCGAAATCAGAGAAATAACCCAGGTTCCGAATTTCAACAATCGGATGGATCAGAGAATCGGTATCTCCGGCCCCTCATTCGATGCCGCGGTTTTTGCCTTTACAGGGGACAATGGCATAAGAACCACTGTTGGCGATGAAGTCATCGATGACATTGTCATCAATGGCGGTGGCGGTGGTGGCGGCGGTGGTGGCGGATTCGGAGAGCAATCCGATGGAACCACCAGAGATCCCACCCTGACAAGGAAGCAGAAGGCCAAGCTGGACCTCCGAAATGCTGAGCGGCAGCTTCGTAAAGCGAAAAGAAGTAGAAGAAGTAAAAAGTCTACGGTGAATAGACTGAAAAGACGCATCAAGCGACTTAAGAAACTCCTTAAGAGGCTGTAAGGCCCGGCTTGAGATTCGAATCTCAGCTTGCTTAGAGCCAAGCTATTTTTTTAAGGGTGATGGATAGACTCCATCACCCTTTTTCTTTTTTTAATCCACGCCCCTTTGATCGCCGGGAAAACGGGGTAGCGAAATGGTCCCGGGTCAGAGCTGGCGGGAGTTCGGATCCTGTTTACGGTTTTGGATCACTTGTCGATTTTCCAAAACAAGATCAAAGACTATCATCTCAAAGGGGCTAAGCCCTTTAACGGTTTCCTCTCCCTTTATTATCCGGAAACAGGTTCCGGGAAAAAGCTCCACTTTCCGAGGATAGAACCACGCATGCTCTCCGAAATCGCCCGGGAATGCAAAGAACGGAAAGCGCCGCCGAACCTCACAGCAAAAGTGAGTGAGAAGACCAGGCTCGATAAAAGGAGGAGGTATCCTCCCTCCTTTTCTCAGTCTTTAAAAGCTGTCAGGAACGCTTCCAGATTCTACGCAACGTATTCGCTCGAAACCGGAGAGGCCGCAGCACTTCGCTCAAGATCTGAGAAGTCGCGAGCGGTAATCACACGCTCTTCCAGCAGGCTGCGGGAAATCCAACTTTCGAAACGGGCGAAGTCCTGATTTTCCACTGCGGAATTGGAAACATGCTGCCAATCGAAATTGCTCGTAGGAGTGGGAGCAGCGTAGCGTCGAATTTGGAAAAGGCTTTGAATCGCATCAAACTCGCGGGGCATCAAATTCTCAACAGCTGCCGGCTCGGGCATGTCATCGAGAATATCTGCGTCCAAACCAAAACTGGTTACTCCAATACCGTATTTCGTGGAGAACTTGCGGATCTCTTCCACCATTTGCTGGTCATCGATCGAAGCAGCAATCATGATTTCACCGGAATTTGCCCACTCAGCAGTGGAAAGGCACTGGTAAAGGTCTTCATACAGATCCGAATGAGAAAGCTCGAGTCTGAGTTTTACAGTCGAAAGCTTGAATGGAGACATTCCCATCCGGCGATACAGCTCCAGTTGGCGCTTATCCAGAATAACAGAGTCATCCGCCATTTCCCCGGCAAGCCATTGGACGACGGCCAGATCAGGGACACGCCAGCGGTTTGCCTGGACATCAGAGGAGAAAGACTGCTCAAACGCAAACGGGAACTTCTGGATGGACTCCAGATAGCGCATGACCACTGCGCGAAACTTATTGGCGCGAGCCATCGAGATATCAGCATCTTCGCTGGTCATTGTCATATCCGAGCCGAGCTCTCCCTGCTGTGGCCGGAATAAGTTCCTCGCACTGTTTAGAGAGTGAATGGTCGTAGACCGGAGATAATAACCCTGCCCTTGTTCAACCTTCGCGATAGGAGAAGACGGATCACAGGACATGATCGAAAAATGGTATCGAAGCGTCGCGTCTGAATATTCCTGTTTAAGACGATACTTAACCAACTCAATCAACTCAGTCCCTTTGATTGCCTGGGCCGGATTTCTGGGGAGAATATCAGGCAGGATTTCTTTAAGTTGATCGCGAAGGTTCATGAGGTGAGTTGAATGATAAAATGGGGCAGTTGTTTAAAAATTGATGGGGTCATTGCGAAAAGCAGCATCTATTTTTAATATGCAGACAGCATTTTTGCGACTGGTCAAGCATTTGATTCAAAAAGTTGATAATTAATGTGTCCAAAATTTTAATTTTTGACAATTTTATAATTTCCATGAAGCCAAGTGAACGACGCAGCGAAATCCTCATTGAAAAGTGGGCACTGGCCCAAACCCGAAAATGGTCGAATTCCTGACAATTCCCGGGGTGGATATCGAGTTCCTGAAACGATTCTTTTCAGATCGCAGGGAACTCACTCAACAGATGCCGGTAACTTTCGGAACTCGACATTTCGATACTGAGCACGAGTCATGAAACTGGCAATTCCGATGGGAACACTCAGCTCAATATCACCGGGTAGAAGACTGATTTTGCGGTCAGCCAGATCGAGATCAACTTTCTGATCCTCGTCGATCCATGCCTCCAGCTTATCGTCAGTTACGCGGACTTTGATCTTGAACCACTTGTCTTTTTCGAAACCTTCGATGTTCATGGTTTCGTTTTCTGAAGCGTTCAGATCATCGACCGAGGAAATTCCGACGATACCACCGCCCCATCCGCCGATCACAAAAGTGGCGTGGCTTTCTTTTACAGGAAACGTTAGCGCGCAAAAGAAATCCGTACCGTCGAGCTTCATTGCATCCAGAGTGATTTCGTAGTTGCTGGTCGCCGGAACCTCTCCGCCCCAGTGAACACCAGTCATGATTGCTCCAAAGCCGAATTCAAGGCCTCCGGTTTCATTGACGAAAACGTCACCTTCTCCACCAAACTGCGTTTTTTGCCATTCCCCCAGATCTTTCCCGTTGTAGAGGACGGACAAATTGGGATCAGCAGGTGCCGCGGGTTTTGCCCCTTTACCTTTTTCTCCTCCGCCTTTGCGGGTTTTCTTTTTGCCATCACCGGCAGAAGGATCGGTTCCACTGGCAGCAGCATCCGATGTTGTGCCATCCGTTCCCGCAGTCGCCGGTTCCAAAGCAATGGAAGTCCTGACCAACTCGGTATTGCCTTCCGCATTCTCTTCGAGTGACCAAACAAAAACTCCCGGCTTGCTGTAAATAGCAAAGTGCATCGCGATTCCCACCGCGATGAAGACCAGGAGAAAGAAGAAGATTCCGCTAATAATTTTCACGTCTCACTGTTTCCAAGATCGCACTCGACTGCAAGCAATTTCAACCCCGTGATTCTCAGGAGAAAGAAACGTCTTATAAAACCAACCGGGGAAAGTCCGCTGTTTTTGACTTTCATTATCTCCCGGCAAATGCGTTATTCAGCCAACCGCATTGAAACTCGATCACGACCACAAACATGAGTGAAACCAATCAAGAAAGTCAGGCTTCCCTTGAGGATGCCAAAGCCGACGCAGTTCGCGCCGCCGAAGAATTACGTGAAGCCGCAGCACAAAAGGCTACGGAACTAAAAGATGCGGCGCTTCAAAAAGGACAGGAAATCAGGGACGCAGCGACTGAAAAAGCCGACCACCTGAAGGATATCGCCCGTGACGGACTCGGAGTCACTTCTGAAAAAATGGAAGACCTGAAGAGCGAAGGCGAAGCTTACGTCCGGGCAAATCCGGCAAAATCTGTTCTGATTGCACTCGGCCTCGGGTTCATCATTGGAAGAATCATCCGATAGTCATTTCCCGGTGAGTCTTTTTCACCGGGCCATGCTAATTTATGTCAGACGGTCAGACATCTCCGGAAAAAGAGAGCACCGGCTCCCCTTCCAAACTAAGCCAACTGGCGGCGGGGACCCTGAGCTCTGCCCTCGAATATTTCCAGGTCCGCTTCTCACTTCTCGGACTCGAAGCCAGAGAAGCCCGCAAAAGCCTGATTGCCGGAACGCTTCTCTTTTTCGTAGGAGCATTTTTTTTGCTTCTTTGCTGGATGGGATGCTGTGTTGCCCTCATTGCCAAAGTGGCTGCCGCATCAACCCGCTTCGAATGGACTGACGTGACTCTCATCGTAGCCGGTGTGCACGCGCTGGTGGGCTTCATCCTGTTCCTGATCGGTCGGCGACTCTTTTCGACAAAGCATTTCCGGGACAGCCTGAACGAGCTTGAAAATGATCGGGAATGGTTGAATCGCTTCAGCAAACGGCCCCCACAGGATTGAACATGCGCAGCCCGACAAAATCGCGTGCCGAGCTGAAGGCGGAGTTGAAGCGAATTCGCAGTGACGTCTCTGTTGATGTCGAGTCCCTCGGTGGGCGACTGAACATGACACAGCGAGTGCAAAACTCGCTCAAAGAGCACCAGACCAAATGGATCATCGGTGGAGTCGCCCTCGGGCTTAGCCTTGCCATACTCTCGGGCAATCGCAAAAAATCACGTAAATCCGACTCATCAGGCGGGAGAATCGTAAGAACGCTTTTTTTAGGCTTGCTTGGATCGGCAACAAAACAAATAATCCGGGAGTCAGCACCCAGTTTAATAAAGATGGCCCGGTCAGGGCTGGAACAATGGACGGGCAGCCTGACAGAACAATTTAGCAATTCAGAAGAACCTCCTATTTCTCCAACTGAAAATTTTCGAGAAGATTAATCACTCACCATGTCAGATACAGTAGCAGCCCTCGAACACGTAGACGAATACCTGAAGCTTGCTCAGGAGTATGACGTTTCCGACGTACACCTCGCTCCCACTTGCAAACCGAAATGGAGGCGATTCGGACTTCTTCAACCCATTTGGGAAAATGCAGAGGAATTGAGTCCGGAAGGAACCGAAACCCTTGCCAGAAATTATCTACCCGAAGCGGAGCTCAGGCGCCTGGAGGAAAAAGGTGATGTCGATTTTGCCTACGACCCCGGCTTTGGCCGTTTTCGTGCTTCTGTCGTGAATACCCGCCTCGGCTGGGAGATGGTCTTCCGGGTCATCAGCACCGATCTCCGCAGCATGGATGATCTCGGCCTCCCTGAGGCGATCAAACCGCTGCTCCAGTACCACAACGGGCTTGTCCTCGTGACCGGTGCGGTTGGTTCCGGTAAATCTACAACTCTGGCTGCCCTGATTAATCAAATCAACAAAGACCGCTCGGATCACATTATTACTCTCGAAGATCCGATTGAGTATGTGATTGAATCCGAGGGGTGCCACGTGAATCAGCGTGAAGTTCATACCCACACCGAAAGTTTCTCCCATGCCCTGCGGGCAGCTCTTCGTGAAGATCCCGATGTAATCATGGTCGGGGAAATGCGAGATCTGGAAACGATCTCGCTGGCGATTACCGCCGCAGAAACGGGGCACCTCGTTTTGGCCACCCTTCACACAGGTAGCGCCGCCCGGACTCTGGATCGGATTCTCGATGTGTTCCCTACCGAGCAACGCGAGCAGATTCGGATCATGGTCGGTGAATCGCTCCGAGGCGTTATTTCCCAACAGCTGGTTCCGCGTAAAGACGGAACGGGGCGGGAACTGGCTTTGGAGCTTCTCGTCAATACCCCCGCGGTTTCGGCCATCATTCGTGACGGGAAAACCTTCATGCTTCCAGGCGTGATGCAAACCGGTAAGAAAATCGGAATGATCATGATGGACGACGCCCTTGCTGAACTTTACCACGAAGGCCTCATCACAAGCGAAGAGGCTCTCGGTCGTGCGCTCGATCCAGGAACGCTTCGCACCGGCCTCGGACTTTGATCCGGCTCAATTCTTAATCCCAAACCTTTTTGTTATCTCATGGCAGTTATTGACCAATATTTTCAACACCTCGTAAGTTCCGGCGGTTCTGACCTTCACCTCAGTGAAGGGCAGCCACCAAAAGTTCGCGCTCACGGCGCAGTCTCCGCTATTGCGGAAGGAATCCTTGAGCATTCAACGCTCGATCACATGCTCCGGGAAATTTGTGATGAAAAGGCCTATGAGCGTTTCCTTGAAAAAGGCGATCTCGACTTTGCCTACGAAATGGATGAGGAGTCACGCTTTCGTTGCAACTACTTCAAGCAAAAGAACGGTCTCGGGGCAGTCTTTCGTCTTATTCCGACCAACATCAAGACGATCGCGGAACTGAACCTTCCACCGACGATTGAAACATTCGGTGATTTGCGAAGCGGTTTAGTACTGGTGACCGGTCCGACCGGTTCCGGTAAATCCACGACCCTTGCGGGGCTGATGGATTATATCAACCGCACCTACGCGCGACACATTATCACAGTTGAAGAGCCGATTGAGTTCGTTCACGAACATAAGAAATCAACGATTAGTCAGCGCGAGGTCCCCATTCACTGTCCATCTTTCGCTGACGGGCTTCGCGCCTCTCTCCGGGAAGATGCCGATATCGTTCTGGTGGGGGAGATGCGGGATTTGGAAACCATTTCACTCGCACTGACCGCTGCAGAGACAGGTCTGCTCGTGTTCGGAACCCTTCACACTAACAATGCGCGTAAAACCGTTGACCGTCTTGTCGACGTTTTCCCGTCTGATCAGCAGTCTCAGGTTCGAACGATGCTGGCGGGCTCACTTCGCGGTGTGGTCGCTCAGCTTTTGTTAAAGCGTGATGACCAGCCGGGCCGAATTGCTGTGAATGAGATTCTTGTTTCCACTCCTGCTGTTGCTTCGGTGATTCGGGAAGGTTCCACCCAGAAGCTTTACGATATCATTACCGGTGGTAGAGAGTACGGAATGCAGTTCATGGATGATGCCATCTGGGAGCAGCTCGTTGGTGGCAAAGTGTCTCCTCTGGAGGCCTACATGAAAGCGATCGATAAATCACGATTCCGCGCAGCCCTTCCTCCGGAGTACGAGGAACTCGGGCACTCGGCCGGCGGAACTCAGGAAGACTGATTTCGAGTTTCTCAGCCAAACCTGCTTTTATCCCCGGTATCTGCTCTCAGGAGTCGATGCCGGGGATTTTTTATGATCATTTCCCCCGCTTCCCGAGCAAATAACGCATCAGGTCCCACAATCCGGAGTACTTGAAGTTCGAATCAGCATAGTGATGCAGAACGTAAAACGCGAAATAGTAGAACCGACAGGCTGCCCAGACTGCGATCAGCAGAAGCACTACCGTGACCCAGTCGGGGGAGAAGCAGATAAGAAGACCACCTGAAAAAAGGCTTAGGAGAAGGAAAAGAACTCCTTTCAGTTTGAGGAGCTTAGGATTCTTGATGTCCATTCGCTTTTGAACTTCTCCACCTCCAGTATCCCGCCATCAAACTCCCGATAATGCAGTGATAGACAGCGCTGATAGCACAGGGGACAGGAGCGATCGTCCCCGGAAAGTGCTTCTTCGCCAAAACGGTCCCAAGTCCGGAATTCTGCATTCCCACCTCAATAGAAATAGTTCGCGCAGCATCTTCGGGAAGTCGGAAGATTCGAGCCATCCCGTACCCCAGGGCAAAGGCAGACAGATGAAGCAATCCCGGAGCAGCCAGAAGCCTCCAGCCTGAAGTCAGAATAGTTTCATTATTCTGGCCGATTACGGAAGCGACAATCAATACGATCGCAAGCACCGACACAAACGGTGACACTGGAGTGAGACCTTTGACCATTCTCGGGAAAAACCGATTGAGCAAGACCCCGGCGACCACGGGAATCAGCACGACCTGGACCGTGCTTTTGAATAATCCGTATGCGTCAACATCAACGATCGTGCCAACCAACAACTTGGTAAGAAGAGGCGTCAGAAGTATCGCTGCAAAAGTCGAACAGATCGTCATCAAGACCGAAAGTGCTACATTCGCTTTCGCCAGAAACGCCACCACATTGGAAGCCGTCCCGCCAGGACAACACGCCACAAGAATCAAACCGACAGTCAAATGAGGACTGATTTCTGAAAGTCCCAGTAGGTGAGCGATTCCCCACCCCAAAAGCGGCATAATCGTGAACTGACAAATCACGCCAATCACGGCTGCCTGCGGAAGCTTCAAGACCTGCCTGAAATCATCAAAGGTCAGGGTCATTCCCATCCCCAGCATGATGATACCGAGACCGATCACGATCCATTTCCCCCGAAACCAGGTAAACACTTCGGGATAAAAAAGCGCCAGGCCACTGCAGATAAGAATCCACAGGGGGAAAAGGGTCGTCAGGATTCCGAAGATGCGCGCCATGAGCCGCCATACAAATCATTTTCAATGATTTGCACAAGACTAAAGAGTGCGCACTTGCTTCTCGATTTCGGAGTTCTCTGAGGAATTCCCGGGAAAACTGAAGCGGAATTGGATGCTTCTAAGCTCAGAAGCTCACATTCAAGCTGACACCACCGTGAAGGAGATCACCTTGAGGAAAGAAAACACCCCACTGCTGAACTCCTTGATATCCTATATAAGGAGTAATCGTTGTGCGACAGTTCAACTCAAAGGGAATGGATGCGTTCAGGTAGTAGTGACTCCAGTCATCTGTCCCGGCTACATTAAAAAAGTAACCGTCATGATATCCCACTCCACCGCTCATAATAAGTGTGGCTTGTTCGCAAAGAGAAATTTCTTTTTCCAAACCGGCCCGATGAACCCATCCGTCACCTCCACCAGCGTTGAAGAAACTGTTGCGTGAGTTAATCCCAAGCGTGGAGCCCGCTACGAAATCGACGAATCCCAAACTCTTACGAACATCGACTCCCACATCTCCGTAACTCCCGTTCATCGCTTGAGCATTAGAGAAATTCAGGAAGCGATGAGTATAACTCAAGGCTACTGCAAATCCGGCAAACTCCCCAACTGCTGCCCGCAGGTAGAGATCAGTCTCATCAATTGGACCAATTCCCCCGTAAGGAAACGTATTCCGAATTCCACTGACGTGTGAGACACCAAAAGTGATTGGCAGAAAACTGTCGAATTGATAATTTACATCAGTCCAGACAGAATCACCATTCACTCGAAGTCCGTGTAAAATGTAATCCGTCTTGTAACCCGCACTAATATTTGCCCCGTAATCAATACAGTCCTCGACAATAGGGGCTTTAGCATGAATCGGAGCTTTGGCTTGAATCGGAGCTTTTCCACCGCTGTAGTAATCACCTGCGTTAAGTGAAACAGCGGACGCAACAGCGAGCAAAGTAGTGATTAATAATTTCATATCTAAAGTCTAAATCGGAGATATTTTTTATAAATTAACGGGAAATTCGAATTTCGCGAAGGAAATTACAATTCTTTAGTCTGCTAAAAGAGGGATGTTGGCTTCCGGGAACCGGATTTCTTCGTCACTGGCAGGATAAGCGTGGATTTAATGACTCCCGTATCTGCAGATCTCCCGTAACTTGCCGAAACACGATTGGTTGATACCCAGCGTTTGCTCTTGCTGCGGCTTGAAAGGGAAGCCTTCACTTTCGCTTTATCACCGCTTCCCATGGTAAGGCTCAACCCTCTGAAAATCGCCGCAGTTACATTACGTCCATTCAAGGTGTATCTGATAGTATCCCGCCCCCTCGCTCTTGTCCCCTTCAAAGAGATAACTCCCGGGTAAGCACCATCATTTTCAACCGTAGCAAAGAAATCCACTTTGAGACGCCTCACACGCTTGGAGAAACTCACCCGCTGTCCAGATCCCGAGCGGCTGTAAACATTGTTACCACGAAGCCGGGATCTCGTTTCGCCTACCGCTACATCCGCTTTGGCAAGTATGCCGGCCTGGGAAAGCCCTTGAATCGGAAGTGCAGAAGCATCTGCTTTACCCCTTGCGGTTACAACCGGTTCCTCAAGCAAAGTAAGGGTACCATTTGTGTCGATAGAGTTGAGAATATTCCCGATGTCGTAGAGATTCTCTTGCGTGAAATGAAAGGTTCCCTGACCGACAAATACGAACGAATTAGGATTCATCTGCATAAAATCCCCATTGACTGGAATCATCGTGACGGCTCCACCACGGGTCACTTTTGCAAAATGTATTCCATAATCGCCGGAATCATCAATACCGAGTTCCTCATTGTAGAATAGAACGTAGAAGCAACCATCCTCCGGATTGTATTCGATGTGATGATTGTATCCCATAGGAAGGTCAATCGAGACAGGGTTCTTTACCTCGCCATTTGCCAAATCAATTTCCACGAGAAACTGACCATCACCTCGCGAAAACCCGTAGAGTTTTCCCTTTTCATCAAAAGCAATCGATTCGGGATAACCGTAGTCGCTATCTTCACCAATGGAAAACTCCACATCGAGTTCCGTTACTTCATTGGCTTCAGGACCGCTACGGTCGATTTTATACAGACCGATTCCGGGGCCTTCCTCTGGTCCGAATAGAGGCGTGAATATAGGTCTTCTCAACCCTTCATCACCAAGGAATGTTAGAGCAAAAATATCACCCGTCACTGGACTGGTGGCGAGACCGCTGAACCCTGCAGGAAACCCTCCGATCGAAGTCGCTATCGGCTCATTTGAACTGGCAATAGCGGATTTAGTGAATTCTTCGATGTGACCGTAATTCAAAGCAACGACATTGTTCTCGTCTGCAGTCAGCGCCAATCCTCGAATATTCCCTGTAGAATTGTTGGTCAGCCTCGAAGAACTGAATTGATAGGTAGAAGTCGGGGGAGCTATTGGCTGCGCCCCGTCATCAGCAGCGTTGTTGTTGTAGATGGCAACGGAATAGAAATCATAAGTGGATTTTTTGTCGAAAACGAGAAACTCACTGTTTCCCAGACTTACCACCCCGGTAAACCCTCCGGGGACCTCACCCGTATTTTCGAAGGGAACACTTTCTTTCGTCTCTCCAACGACATCGATCAGCTCAACGAAAGGCGAACTGAATGAACCGCCACCTTCTGTATAGAAATAAACCAATCGATTCAGAACGGCATCGTAAGCCAGTCCATGCCCATCTCCACTGTTCCGGCCACCGAGTTCGACGGCATGGTCTGTGACTTCCCCGGTCGAGAGGTCAACGGAAACGAGGAAATATCCACTCAACAACTCGGGAGGACCATCCAGATACATAGGTTGACGCTTAATGATCGCATACAAGGTTTCCCCCACAAATTCAATCGCCGGAACTTTGACACCAAACGGGCCGCTCGCAGGATCGAATACCTGCACAACTTTTGTCGCAATTCCGTCGGCTTCATTCAAGGTGACGATTTCACCGGAATCCTGAACTGCATAAAGAGTTCCTGCAGAATTTCTAGCCATGTCCGTAAAACTCCCGATCCTGCGTTTTGTGAAATACTGCAGGTTGGAAGACTCCCGGGTCTCTGTATCCAGATCGGCGACTTGAGTAGGAGGTGAATCACCTCCACCTTTTCTTTTCACTCTTCGTGACGACTCATCACTGGTCGAAATAAGTCTTTCCGCTACAGCGGTTTGAAGAAAAAGTGAGGCGGTGAGCAAGCTCGCCAGAAAAACATAGGTTCTCCGGCTGGAAAAAATCATCATGGTGTATAAAACGGTTCTTGAAATCTCGGAATAGGATCGTCTTGATTCTCCTTAAGTGCAACTATTTCCACAATATTCATAATAAACAAGCCTTTGTATTTCTCGATTGAGGGAAATTGGCCAATGAAAATCGAAGTGTTGCAGCTGATATTTGCAATCATTGATACAAGGTTCTTAGCGTGAAGTATATAAAATCCTCCTGAAATTTGGTTAGTGAAGTGAATTTTCGAGCCTTATTTGCAAATCGCCAAAGGCAGTGAGTTCCGCCTTGCGAAGCGGCTGACTGCCCCTACCTTCACGCCGTTTCAAAAACACGACCAAACAAATTATGGCAATCCGAAAAGTTCTTGTCGCTGATCCTATTTCCGACCGCGGGATTGAAATTTTATCCCAGGCCGAAGGCATCGAAGTAGATTTCCGCCCGGAAATCGGTGGAATGGAGGACAAAGATGAGCAGGAAAAGCTTCTTGCCAGCCTCATTTCAGACTATTCAGGGCTCATCGTTCGGTCTGGCGCCAAAGCCCGAGCTTCGGTCATCGAAGCTGGGGCGGGAACTTTGAAGGCAATTGGTAGAGCCGGCGTTGGTGTCGACAACATCGATATTCCTGTGGCGACAAAGAATGGTGTTGTGGTGATGAACACACCAACAGGAAACACAATTTCCACTGCAGAACACGCCTTTACCCTGATGATGTCGCTCGCACGTCACATTCCTCAGGGGCATCAGTCCGTCGTTGACGGACGCTTCAAGGAAGGCCGGAAAGCCTACAAAGGGGTCGAACTTTACAACAAGACCCTCGCCATTCTTGGAATGGGCCGAATTGGTGGAGAGTTTGCACGCCGGGCCATGGGATTCGGAATGCGAGTCGTCGCCTACGATCCTTATCTTGCAGCCAGCAAAGCCAAGGCGATGCGTGTCGAACTTTGCGAAACGGTCGATGAAGCCGTCGTTCAGGCTGATTTCATTACCCTGCACATGCCGAAGACGCCTGAAACCACGCACCTGATCAATGCCGATCGGATTGCAAAAATGAAAGCCGGCGTTCGGATCGTTAACTGTGCCCGTGGTGGGCTGATTGATGAAGCTGCTCTTCTCGCGGGAATCAAAGAAGGCAAAGTCGCCGGAGCCGCCCTCGATGTTTTCGAAGACGAACCTCCATCAGCAGATTACGAACTGCTCAGCCGGGAAGAGATGGTCTTTACTCCACACCTCGGAGCTTCCACGGAGGAAGCCCAGGAAAATGTCGGAATTCAAATTGCCGAAGCAATCCGTGACCGCCTCCAGAATGGAACTGTCATCAACGCGGTTAATATGCCGAATTTGAGCGAGGACACGCTTTCCCAGATTGGTCCTTACCTCGAGCTTTCCGAAGTCCTCGGAAAACTTGCTTCGCAGCTGGCTCCAAATCAGCCCGATCTGTTCCGTATCGATTATCGGGGAAAAGTGGGTGATATCGACACAACACTTGTAAGCCGTTCAGCTCTCAAGGGTTTCCTCGAAGTGGGTGCGGCCTCCGGTTCCGCCAATTACCTGAATGCTCCCGCCCTTGCCGAAGATCGCGGAATTCGCGTAACAGAATCGCGGCCGGCAGATACATCGGAATTCACAGATTTGATTGAGGTCACCGTTGGAAACGAAAAGGAATCCACCACCGTTGCTGGAACATTTTTCGGAAATCAGCCCCGCCTTGTCAAAATCGATGACCGAAATTTGGAAGCGTCCCCTTCCGGTAACCTCCTGATTTTCGAAAACACCGATGAGCCGGGAGTGGTTGGCGCCATTGGCCAAATACTGGGAGAAAACGGAATCAATATCGCCAGCATGTCCCTGAGTAGGAACGAAGCTGGCGGCAATGCCTTGAGTGTAATCAACGTGGATTCCGAAATCACTGGAGATGCCCTTGAAAAAATCAATGCGATCCAGGGAGTTCAAAAAGCGAAGGCGGTCGTTCTTTAATCAAAGATCTCCCATATCTCGCTCCATCAGATCAGAGGCAAAGTCCGGCTTGGACATTGATTCTGATACCTGGTCATCACCTTTTTCAAAACCTCCCACCCGGCATGTCGCCCGGCGGTATGCGTCAGCGTTACAAAAATATTACACTTTTGGAATAGCGGAAACCGGAAACATCGAGTTTCCTAAAGGCATACAAACTGCTCGTATCCTTATGAAAAACCACCTTTTACCCACGGCCATCTTCGTTCTTTTCACAATCCAGAGTCTTACCGCCCGGGAATTCACCGCAACCGACGGTCGTAAGATTGAAGCGGAAGTCGTAGCGATTCGCGATGGCTCCGTAGTAATCAAGAGAGGAACCAAGCAATACACGCTACCTCAGGAGAAATTCTCAGCCGCCGATCAGGAATTCTTCAAAGAATGGAAGAAGAACGAACAAAAGAACAAGATTCCGAAACTGGATATTGATATCGCCACTGGAAAATCCGACCGGAATGACAAGAGCGATGGCTTCGATGACCGGAAAGGTTCATTTGAATTCACCATTAAGGTTACGAACGAGGAAATCGGATACAATCTGGAAAATGCGAGTGCGACACTGGCTGTTCTCGGCGAAGACTGCGAGGATCGGAAAAAATTCTGCATCATGCAGAAATCAAATTTCACAGTGAACGCCGCCGAGGGAGAAACCTCCCAATGGAAAGGAAAGGCCTTTAACTACCTCTTCGACAATCGTCCGCCAGCCTACTGGGGAAGCGAATACTGTGGCTATGCGCTACAAATAAAGAATGCCAGCGGTAAGGTCATATTCTCGAAATCAATGCCTGCCAAATTCGAGGGGCACACCGATAAAATCCTTTCTCTAGGCGTCGAATCGGCCTTCGATAGTAAATTGAAGGGACGTGGAAGCGCAGATATCCGCACGAAATAATTCGAAAGTTCCCTCTTTCCATCCCCGGACGGAGGATCCTTCCTCTTACTTCCCCTCCGTATCGTGAGGTGAAGTATCAAATTCGTTAGTAGCAAGGTGACAGTCCTCTACATTGCAGTTCAGTGACGGGATCTCAGTTAGCGAAGGATTTTCGTCAATTACTCGATCGAAATCCTCTGCGTTAATATGCGCACCGGTTTCAGCTGGCTCGATTTCTGTAGACATTTCTATTTCCCTTTCGGATTCCGCCCCTTTGAAGAATGCCCGGACTGGATGGCATTCTATTTGGTCGATCATTTGCCGGGATTTCTTACAATCATCAGGGAACGCCGACATTGCCGAACAGTCTAGTACGACAGATATCACCGTATTTTCACGGTTAATTCACGCCCATTTCCTTCTGCTTTCACATTGCAGGGAAAGATTGTTGTCGACTCAGAAACGGGTCTTCAACTTTTATGAATTTCCGGCTCCAGGCCATCAACCAACATTGGAAAATCCTCGCTACGGGTCGCCCGGGTGAGTTGTCGACTCTTGTTCTTGATCCTGCCTGCCGCCGCCCTGCTCTCTGGATCCTCACCATTTGCGCAGGAACCGCAATCTACGGTGCCAGCATCGGCGCCTGGCAGGGACCTCAAATGGCGATCTACGTAGGATTGAAACTGCCTCTCGTGGTATTTTTGACACTCACGGTAAACAGCCTTCTTAACGGACTCCTCGGACGCCTGCTCGGGAGTGGTCTCGGGTTCAAAGATACATTTTCCGCTCTCCTGGTTTCTTTTTCGATCTTCTCTCTGATCGTTGGGTCACTCTCACCGATCAGTCTCGGGATGGCGCTCGACACTCCCGGGCCCGATTCGCCTCAATCCGGTCAGGTTCACCGAAGCCTGATCCTGTTCCATATAGTCTTGATCTCCTTTGCAGGGATCACTGCCACCAGACAACTTTGGGGACTTTTGCGATCCGTATCATCGTCGGCTGCAGCCAGACGCACTCTTTTCGGATGGCTGGCCGGGAACCTCTTCGTCGGCGCTCAGATGGGTTTCCTCCTTCGCCCGATTTTTGGCCAACCGGGCCTCACTATTGAATTCCTCCGACCGGACATGTTCGAAGGAAATTTCTACGAATCAGTCTGGTGGGCTCTCAAACACATTTTCTAAACCCTGAAGAAAAACAAAACTATGAGTAAAAAAGACAATGCAGATAAAACCCCGCCTGAACTTCCCCATAAAAAGGACCCTTCTGTCGAAGATTCCCCGAAAGTGATTCTCAGCCTAAGCGGCCCGCCATCGATCGCAAAGATCATAGACTGCCTGTTAAAGTCACCCGACACCATTCTCGCTGAGCTGGAAAAGGGGAATCTCAAAACTGTTGGCGCACGACTCGCCGTGACAGCGATCCTTTGCCTCGCCATATTCGGTCTGATACTGGGGCTTTTTTCAGGAGGCGACCAAATGTGGTCAGCACCTGTCAAAGTGGTTGCAGGACTGATTCTCTCCGGCCTTATCACTCTGCCCAGCCTCTACATTTTCAGCTGCCTTAATGGACTGGAGGTTTCCCTGAAATCAGTAGCAGGGCTTTTACTCTCCTGCCTGACGTTGACAGGACTACTCCTTCTTGGCTTCGCTCCTGTTTCCTGGATTTTCTCTCAATCGACCCACTCAGACGGTTTCATGGGATTTCTCACCCTGGCTTTCTGGCTGATCGCCCTTGGCTTCGGTCTCACACTGATGTTCCGCACTGCGAAAGCAAAAGGAGCCGCTAAAATGAATCATCTGAAGATCTGGGCGTTCATCTTCGTGCTCGTCACTTTGCAAATGTCGACCTCACTGAGACCCATCATCGGGGAAAGCGAAGACACATTTCTTCCCACGGAGAAAAAGTTCTTTCTTCAACACTGGACCCAGAACTGGTTTGACCGGTATTGAACTCTGCAACTTTTCCGTCGGACACAAAAAAATCGCCTCTCCGTGAGGAGAGGCGATCCAAATCAAAAATGATTTAAAGTTGTTTGTCTAAACGGGTCTTTCCTTAGAAAGAAACGTTGAGACTGATTCCACCATGGAAGATGTCAGAACCTGCACCGGCGTTGCCGAGGCCGTCTGCGATCCAACCTT
>OJCB01000114.1_pt1 | contig 34645 bp, 31 predicted proteins | sample 1591501 | NCBI WGS metagenome assembly OJCB01 (sample SAMN05416813, study PRJEB24817) | seawater metagenome | isolation source: Sea water | place: Canada:Atlantic | collected 2013-07 | reverse complement strand
CTACACTATCCTCTTCGTCGGCAGCGTCAGATGTGTATAAGAGACAGGTATACAACCCAGGATCCCATCGATGGACGAATGAAATTCACACTGCCGGTGTGAAGGGCGATCGACGCCTGAGGATGCGCCGAATTGGAGGTATGCATCCCGTTGAGCAGGCAGAGATCGTCGGCATGCTTTCCTAAATGAGGAAAAAGTTCGCTGATCTTCAGTCCGCTTTTCCCCTGAGCTTTGAAGGAAAACGGAGAAGCGAGGACTTTTCTTGCTCCTCCTTTTTTCCCGTCATTGCCTCCTGTGGTTTTTCCATTCGCGGCAGCAAGTTTCGGCTTCCAGTCGAAGGTATCCAAATGACTCGGGCCTCCCTGCATGAAGAGAAAGATGACCCGCTTCGCCTTTGGCGTGAAATGCGGATCCTTGGGTGCGAGTGGACTCTGGTAGGCTCCGGCAGCACGTGCAATTTCCGCATTCAATCCCGCAAAGGCAAGCAATCCGAATCCTGCCGCAGTGTGTTGCAGCATTCCGCGGCGTGTTAGTGGAGTGTAGGTATCGCTGCAGGTGTTCATGTTCTCTGGTCTAAAAATGATATCAGCGGATATAACGAAACTCGGCTGTTGAATAAAGCGCCTGCATGAAGGCCGGCCAGTTGTTGCCCTTACTCAAAAATTCTTTGGATCGACTCAATTCCGCTTCGGAAGGTTTTCGGCAAAGTGTGTAGGCGTAGGCATATCGAATCCGGGCATCTTTGTCGGGAAGGTTCATTCCCTGAACGCGTTCTGCGGCCTGGGTGGAGGCTTTGACTACAAAATTATTGTTCATCAGGAACAAGGCCTGCGGTGCGACTGTCGTCACATCACGCTGTCCATTCACCATCGAAGGTTCTGCAAAATCAAAGACGGTGAACATCCCGGAAATTTTGGATCGAAAGACGGGGAGGTAGATACTGCGAACTCCGTTCTGAAAGATCTTTTCGGTCTGGTCCAATGGTCCTCCTTTCCCGAGTTGAGCAGGTTTGCTTCCTTCAAAAGGAGAGCCAGTTGGGCGTTTTGTATCCAGTGTTCCACCGGCAGCGAGCAGGGAATCCCGAATCACTTCGGCCTCCATCCGGCGAAGGTTCATCCGCCAGAAAAGCCGATTACTTTCATCCACCTCACTGTTCGCTGTAATCTGATCGCTACTCATCCGATAACTGCGACTCAGCATCATTGTGCGAATCATTTTCTTAATCGACCAACCGTCAGTGACGAAACGAGTTGTCAGGTGGTCGAGAAGTTCCGGGTGCGTCGGCTTCTCCCCCGCAACGCCGAAATTGTCCACTGTCGGAACAATTCCACGACCGAACAGGTGGTCCCAGATCCGGTTCACCATGACCCTGCTCGTCAAAGGGTGCTCTGGACTTGCAAGCCATCGGGCCAGATCGAGCCGCCCACTCTCGCCTTCCGGAATTTCCGGAACTCCCTCAGCACAAAGAACAGCAGGAAATCCACGGCTGACCACATCGCCTTTGATATCGGGCTCTCCGCGAACCCGCAATGCGAGGTCGGCAGGCTTCCCCTCTTTCGCGCCCATCGCAAAGAGAGCTTCTGGATTCACTTCTCCGCTTCCCTTCTTTTTCTTTCCGCCCTTCTTTTTCGCGGGCGTGACCATTCCTTTTTGTAGCTGAGCAAGACGGGTTCGGGTTCGTTTTAACTGGGATTGAATTTCCTTTTTCTTCTTCGGCTTCAGGTCTGTGGCTTTGGATTGAGTATTTAGAAATCTCAGCCTTTTCTGCGCCACCTGGATTGCCGAGGTATCGAGAACGGGTTTCCGGGGTCCCCCGTCATTTTTCGCAGAACCCGGTGATGCTCCACTTTTCCCGAGCGAAGCCAGAAGGGTCGTCCGGGTGTAAGCTCCACCACCGCCTTTGTTTAACTGTCCGCTCAAAGTCTCCGTGCTCGAAAAAATCCCCGCAAGGGCATAGTAATCTTTCTGCGATACCGGATCGAACTTGTGATCATGACAACGGGCACAGCCTGTCGTCAGACCAAGCACAGAACGACCGAGGGTATCAACCTGATCATCGACGCGATCGAGCATGAACTGCTCTCGGTCCCGTTCGTTCAAATCCATCGAGCCAAGCGCGAGGTATCCAGTGGCGACCAGCATTTCATCGCGATGGACCGGATTTTTCGCCGGCATTAAATCACCCGCGATTTGTTCGCCGACAAACACATGATAGGGCTTGTCCCGGTTCAGGGAATCGATCACATAGTTCCGAAATCTCCAGGCATAGGGAAACGGGATATTTCGGGTCCGCCCCACAGAGTCGGCGTAGCGGGCAATGTCGAGCCAGTGTCGCCCCCAGCGTTCGCCGAAATTTTCTGACTGAAGCAGTCGGTCGACCACTTTGGCAAAAGCTTCGTCATCGCTGGCAGTATCTTTCACAAAGGCGTTCACTTCGGTAACGGTCGGAGGCAGCCCGATCAGATCGAGGGTAGCCCGGCGGATCAAAGTGTATCTGTCCGCATCCGGAGATGGATGGATACCTGCTTTCTCGATTCCAGCGAGAATGAATCGATCGAGACTATCCTTTCCCCAGGATGAATCTTTTACGGAAGGAAGCTCCGGGTTTCGAGGCACTTGAAACGCCCAGTGTTTTCTTCCTTCTTCAATGTCGATTTTGGGTTTGCTTGATTTTACTACTCCGCCGCCAATCCGGGGATCGGGAGCACCCATCGCGATCCATTTTTCCAGAACCTCAATCTCGGCATCCTCCAGTTTGTACTTCGGAGGCATCTGCATATCAGGATCCGAATGTTGAACCGTCTCCATGAGCAGGCTTCCGGTCGGATTTCCCGGATCAATGACGTCACCGGAATCGCCACCGGCACTCCAGCCTTCTTTGGTATCGAGAAGCAGCCCGCCTTTGATTTTTTCGGCCTTCTGCGAATGACAATCGTAACAGTGCTCTGACAACAGGGGCCTGACTTTGTTCTCAAAAAAGGCGACTTTTTGGGCATCAGGTTCTGCGATCGACAGAGTCAGCCCCAATCCGGATATCCATGCGATCACAAGGGAATGAGTCAAAACAAACGGTGGAGAACGGAAGGTCATAAGGAAGAAGGTTGGAGAATGACGAAAATCCGCCGGTTTGTCATGACATTTCCAACCCCTGATTAATCAATGAGTTGCGATGGAAAGACTACGCTCTACTCCGCTTCTTCCTCCACAGACAGAATCGTCTCGATCCATTCACTCAGTTTCTCATCAAAATCCGGCGGCATCGTGTGATCTTCCACTCCTTCGTATTCCTTGTGAATGACTTTTGCATCGAGGAATTCCAGATCCGTGACGTAGGAACTGGTCAGCGACACATTTCCGTAGTCCTCGTCCGCGCCTACGAGACAATAGTAGGTCTGCCATTCGTGCGCATCCTCTCCGAAGCCGGGAACATCGGTGTAGGAATTTTCCCCACCCGGTGACATTAGAATCGCCCCCGCAAATTCCCCGGGATAATTCGATGCAACGTCACCGGCAACTTTGGCTCCCTGGGAAAAGCCGAAGAGGACAACTCTCGGCCACTGCGGAATGATCTTGTCGGAATTCGCCTCGAAGACCGATCGAATGTAGTCCCGGTCGACCTTTGAACTTTCGGCCCATTCAAATCCACCTTCGTCACGGGCCGCTGTCGCGCTGATGCCGACAAAGGCCACACCAATTTTGTCAGCGCGGGCTTGATAGGCTTCCTCGAACAGAGTCAGGTCGCTCGGATTCCATCCATACCCATGGAGCCAAACAGCAACGGAAACCGGTTTCCCCGGATCGTGCCCTTTCGGAAGAATGACATGAAACTCTGCGTCTTCAGGCTCTACCAATTCCAACTTGGCTATCCGCTTCAGCTCCATCTTTTCCGCTTCGGATACAAAAAAGGTTCCCAGCAAAAGATAGAACGCCATCACCCCGATGCTAACGTATCCCATTACCGTGCCGGCAATCGCCATTCCCTTCCCGGAAATTTGCGGATAATTTTTCAAATGCGCCAGGGCGACGTGTCCGCAGATCAATGCAGGAATCCCAAACAAAGGCCCCATGCAGAACAGCACGATGGAAAGGATCCCGAGAATCATCGACGCAATCGCTGCACCACTCACAGGAGGGCGTAGCGTCGGGGGATAGGAAACAGAGTTACTCATTGGCTGGTAAAAAATATTGGGAAAGCTTGGAGTCGGCGGTTGCCCCTGGTCACGTTTTCATTCACCTTCATGGCCAGGGCTGAATCACACACCACATGATAGGCAAAATTTACGACTGGATCAACAAAGACAGCGAAGGAGCGGTATGCAAAGACATCACCGATGAAGCCTGTGGCGTAGTGCCCGAAAATTTCGGGCGGCTCTTTCTGACAATGGTCCTCACAAAAACGGGGGACGCCCTCAGCAAGCCCGGTCTGATTCTTACCTGGTTGCTATCGGCGCTCGGGGCCAACTCATTTTTTATCGGGCTGCTGGTTCCGATTCGGGAAGCGGGATCGCTGCTTCCACAAATGATTGTCGGCGGCGCGATTCGCAAGCACACCATCCGAAAAGGATTCTGGCTGGTCGGAGGAATCCTCCAGGGACTGGCCGTGATCGGAATGGCGATCAGCGCTCTGCTTTTCAAAGGAACCACCGCCGGATGGATCATTGTTTCGCTTCTCGCCATCTTCAGCCTGTCTCGTGGAATCTGCTCCATTGCCTCAAAAGATCTCGTCGGTAAAACGATTCCAAAAACACGACGGGGACGACTCAGCGGTCTGGCCTCATCCGTTTCAGGTTGGATCGCGGTTGGCGTCGGTCTTTTCTTTGCTTTCAATCGCGCTGAGAATTTTCCCCTATCCTTGTTTGCGATCCTTCTCTTTGCCGCCGGCGCCACCTGGCTGATCGCTTCAGGAATCATGGCCACACTGGATGAAAAACCGGGGCCGGCATCCGGTGAGGGAAATGCCTTTCAAAAGGCGTGGAAAAGCTTTCGTTACTTGCGGGAGGACCGTCAGTTTCGACGATTCTGCATCGCCCGGGCCCTTCTCGCCAGCACTGTGCTTTCGATGCCCTTTTACGTTGTGATCGCTCGTGAAGCGACCGGCGGGAAAATTGCCAGCCTCGGAATCCTGATGGTGGCAGGGAGTATTGCCACAGCCGTGAGTGGTTTTGCCTGGGGAAAAATCGCGGACAAAAGCAGCCGACTTACTTTGGGAATCGCGGGACTTTCTGCCGGGCTCGTTGGATGTCTGACAGCCTGGCTGGCGACTCTCAAATTCAATGCCGACATTTCGATCTGGATCTTCGGAGCTCTCTTTTTTCTAATCGGACTGGCCCACACCGGAATCCGGGTCGGAAGGAAAACTTACCTCGTCGACATGGCCACAGCCGAAAACCGCGCCGCGCTTGTTGCCCTGAGCAACACCTTGATGGGAATCGTGCTCTTGTTGAGTGGCTCCTTCGGATTACTCGCAAACGCACTGGGAAATGAAATGATCATCCTGGTTTTCGCGATTCTTGGAATCATCGGTTCGCTAATGGCCTTTACTTTGCCTGACGTACAGGAGGGGTGATTCCCGCTCTATCTCATTTCTGGTTTCCCGTTTCTCAAACGAACGCAAGTTTGGTAATGAAACCCAATTGTGTAATGGCTTCCCAATCCTTACGAATAGAGTCATAATCAGAGCGTCATGCGTCCACCTATTTGTGCCATCTGCGACCGGGATCAGCGGGATCATCCGGATCTTGAATTTGACCTCGTCACTTTTCGCGAAGTGGAGAAACTGGATCACCCCGGGCATCCCGATGGTATGGAGTGGTTTTGTCAGGATCATGCAGAGGAAGCGAAAAAACGGGTCCATCTGCTTTGCGACGAAGCTCTGCGACAAATTCGGAAATTGGAAGATGAAGGCGGGTTTCGGCGTATCTGGAGAAAACTGACCGGGAGCTGATTGGTCCCCTCCTCGCGAACAGGGATTCATACGGCTTTCGCGCCAGCGGCAACTTCCCCCGGTTTCCTTGAAAGGCCTGCCCGATCAGGAATGGGAGGAATTAGCGCCCACGCGTAGACGAATTTCTGGACCTCGCTCTCAGGATCCGTCAGGGTCACACCATGCAATCCGATCCAACGCCCTCAGCTTTAGCTCGAAGAGACTTTATCAAAAAGAGTGCAGTCGCCTCCTCGACCCTGGCCCTCGCCTCACAGGGGATGGTCAACGCCGCGAACGGATCCGAAAATTTAAAACTCGGACTCGTCGGGTGCGGAGGTCGCGGAGCGGGTGCTGCCAATCAGGCAATGTTCGCCGATGATAAAGTGACCCTCCACGCGATGTGTGATGTGAACCGGGAAACTTTAGGAAAAGCGCGCGAGATCCTAATCAAACAAAAGCCGGATCAGGTGGCGGTCGATGATGAACGAATGCTCTCCGGATTTGAAGATTACAAACGGGTCATCAGCGAATGCGACGTTGTCATTCTCGCAACATCCCCCGGGTTTCGTCCGCAGCATTTTGAAGAAGCCGTTGCCCAGGGGAAACACGTTTTTATGGAAAAGCCGGTCGCTTCGGATGTGGACGGCATCAAACGAGTGATCGCTGCCGGCAAAGCAGCTAAAGAGAAGAACCTCAAAGTCGGGGTCGGCTTGCAACGTCGTCATCAACCCGGCTATCAGGAGTGGATTCAAAGAATTCAAGACGGTGCTATCGGCGATGTTCTGACGATGCGCGCGTTATGGAACGGATCTTCCCGCCCCGGTAAAGCCCGCATCCCCGGTGAGAGCGAACTCGAGTACCAGATCCGGAATTGGTATTACTTCACCTGGTTGTCTGGCGATCACAATGTCGAGCAGCACGTCCACAATCTGGATGTCGCCAACTGGATCAAAGGTGAAGAGCACCCTGTCGTCGCCCGGGGAATGGGCGGTCGGGAAGTGCGGAACAAAATCGAGAACGGCCAGATCTACGATCATCATTTCATCGAATACGAATACGCCGACGGCACCTTGCTCTACAGCCAGGCAAGACAGATTCCAAATTGCGTCCGGGACATCAGCGAGTCGGCCATCGGAACCCTGGGACGGGCGAATCTACAACAGCGTGAGTTTACGATCTCCGGTCCGAACGCAGAAGTGAAGCGCTTCCGTAAGAATGAAGACGGGCACCAGTTGGAGCACTATCCCTTTTTCAAGGCGATCCGCGAAAACCTCGATCACAACGAAGCCGAGCGCGGGGCGAATGCGACGATGACCGCAATCTTCGGGCGCATGTCGAACTACTCCGGCCAACCCGTCACCTGGGACGATGCGATGGCCTCCGGCCAGAAACTGGTTCCTGACGATCTCGTCGATTTTTCCTCTCCAGCTCCCTTGCAACCGGATGCTGAAGGGTGGTATCCAGTTGCCGTGCCGGGCGTGACGGATCCGTTTAAGGTTTGGTATTGAGTAATCGATTCAAGAGAACCGGAGCAAAGCGAAGTCAATGGAGTGATCGATTTGACCGTGTCCTGTAAACTTGATCAATCCTCTCTTCGAACACTCACTGAGCCATCAGCAAGAACTTGTAGTCCGTGTTGTACGTCCGCACATACAACACACCGTCACCCATCGCGATTCGCTCAGGACCGGATTTCACTTTCGTTGTCGAAACGACTTTGCCGGTGTGGCGGTCGAGGACAAACATGAAATCGTCTTCCGCGGTGAAGCCGTAGCCGCAGATGATTGCGTCTTCGGAAATCACAAAGCTGTGGGAATTGCAGACAAGAGGTCGGCTGCGCCAAAGAAGCTTGCCTGAGGCGAGATCGATCGCGGTGATGTATCCGTTCATTCCACCAGACGACTTGGCATAGGTCATGTGAAAGTGGGAAACGTAGAGAATCCCATCCCGAATCGCGGCGAAAGAAGCTGCCTGATTCACAAAACCCTCATCGCCTTGAATGACTTTGGGCGCGGTCGTGTAAGCGCTGAAGTCCAGCTCAGCCCGCTGTTGTTTGAACTCCGGGTCCCAAATCGTCAGGATTGTTCCTTCGGAAAAATTCCTCCCGTAAATAATATACCCACCTTCATGATCCTGCATCGCCCGGGTAACAATGAGACCATCAAGCTTTGGTGGAACATTCGCTGGTAGATTTCCCGCAATTTGGCGAAACATATTCGGAACTTCCAGAGTCGGCGGCAAATAATCAGCACCTTCCCAGGGAATATCCCCTACGCCATTGTCCTTGGCCGAGACCTGATCCAGCTTCACAAAATTCCGTTTCACGCCCGCACCATCGGAGGCCAGCGTTTCGGCAAAAGGAGGAGCCTGCATCACGATTCGTTCGACAGCAGCACGCGGAGCCGTCACGGGCTTAGCCACAACCGCCGCCATTTTTCCGGGTGCCGGGGGAGCAGCTGTTGTGTTTGCCACTTTTGGCGCAGCCGGATTAAAGACGAAAGTCCCATAAAATTTGCTGTTCGACCATGGCTCCTGACGTTGCTCAGTGGCCTGAGCCACTTTTGCTCCGACGTTTTTAAATACCCGCTCCAGTTCCTGACCGGGCTTGATCAATTCCTCCGCCAGCGCTGCGCTGAAAGGACTGTTATTTCCATCCCCGTCCTCCGCTGTTTTTCCGGGAGTCGTTGAAAAGGCGATAAACATTCCCTGCGGCATGTCCGCCGGCATGGAGAGTCCGCCGGCACCGTTGGCAGAACGGGCTCCTCGCCACGAACGGGAATAAGGATCATCACGGCAGCAATCGAGCACCAGAATATTCAACGAAGTTTTTGCCTGCTCAAGGCCCCGGAGAATGGAATTCATGGAAACGGTTTCGTCGGGCACTTCGTATTCCTCGGCCATGTCAGCATCGACCGGGATGAGGTAATTCTGCCCTTTCACCTCCACCCCGTGCCCCGCGAAAAAGATCAGGGCGATACCGTCTTCCGGAAGAGATCGGACGAATTCCCGAACCGCAGCCTTCATTGCTTTTAAATTTGCGTCGGTGGCCAGAGTAATTTCAAAACCGGCCTTTTTCAGACTTTGCGCCATTACATTGGCGTCGTTGGTCGGATTGATCAGTTTGCGTGCATTTTGATAGTCATTGTTTCCAATGACCAGCGCATGCCTGGAGTCGGCAGCTGTCGATGTCTGGACAAAAAGCCATCCGGCAATGGCGAGGACAAGGGTTCCGGAGAAATTTATCTTCTTCATGAAAGTCGTAATCGGGTTCCTTTAAAGCGAGCTTTGCAGTGAGTGGAATGACGAATCGCGATCCAATTTAAGCGAAAAAATTCGATCAGTTCAAAGCATTCCCGCAATTTTCATAAGAAAGGCAGGGATCAGTACCAGGAGAGGACTGAGTAGAGACGCATCTCCCAGGGGCTGGGCATATCGATGAACCCGGTCAATTTTCGCGTTAATCAGAATCAAGCAGCCCAGAGCCAGGCCATAGGGAATCCCGATGATCCGTTTTGACACAGTCTCGATATCTGAATTCCCCATGATGCAGGCAATCACCAGAATCCAGCAGGCAAAGAACACGATGGAGAGAACTTTGATCGGCCAGGTCCCGGATTGGGCAAAGAACGCCGCCGGATCACCTTCCCGATCCTGATCTTTCTCCGCGTAGGATATGAGCAGACAGTTTGCGAGGAAGAGGCAGGCAAGGCTTCCGATGATTCCCCACGGAGCGGGCCTTAATCCCATTCCGGAAGCGACAAACACTCCGGCCGCGAAACAAACAGCAATACAGATTTCCTTAAGGGGCAATGCTCGCGCTAATCGTCTCTTCTTCACCAATCGGAAAGCGAAGAAATAGAGACCGACTCCAAGCGCAAGAACCAGGCAGAGAATCCAATCGATCTCCCGGAGAAAAGGAATCGTCGCCAGGCCGGCGGCAATAGCAAAGCCCGCGCACCAAATCAGGACCTTCCGGAACCGCTTTGCAAACTGATGCCGTAAACTGGTTCTCTGAATAGAAGCCCCGGCTCTGACGTCGTAGAGTCGGTCACCAAGGTAGATCAACCATGTCGCACAAAACAGCGCGATTTGATTGGCCCAATGGATAGATCCCCCGGCATATTGCGCCAAAAGAACTGACCAGGACACTGCTACCAATGGCGCGTCGAGGCAGGAATGCGAAAGGCAGAGGAGCTTTCCGCCTTTCTCAGGAAATGTCTTCCTCAAGGAAATATTCCTCACCGTCGAAGATTTCGGAATCCGCTCCGCCCTGACGAATTCCCTCAAGCCGGCGATTGCTTCCCCGCTTTCGACTGGGGCTGTCGATGGTCTTGCTTACGTAATCCACAACAAGAGGAACGGTCGCCAGTGCACCCAGGGTGAAAAGAGCGGAAGCCACACTCTGGCGACTCTTTTTCTTCATCCTGTCAGCCAGTAAAAGTCCGACAGCACAACCGACAGCAGCAGGTGCGACAGCGAGGGCAGTCCCCAATAAAGTCGGATTAGGCGTAGGTTTTTCCTCTTTTCTCAAACTCATCGTGCAAATGTATGGCAGAAAGTTCTAAAAAAAATTCGTTTTTCCACATTTTCCAATAAGTTGTCTTTTCTCAATCACTCAAAATTTTTATGCCCTCATCACGATCCATCTATGCACTCATTCTTGCCGGCGGCAGCGGCACACGTTTCTGGCCCCTCAGTCGAAACGAAAAGCCCAAACAACTCCTCGCCCTGTTTGATGAGGAAACTCTAATCGAAAAGGCAGTGAATCGGCTCGATGGCCTCGTGAAGCGGGAGAATATTCTCATCCTGACAAATCAGGCGCAAGCTGCCGGAGTCCGGGCCGTTTTTCCAGATTTGCCTGAGGCCAATATCGTGGCGGAACCGGCGCGCCGGGACACTGCCCCGGCGATTGCTCTTGCCGCCGGATGGATCGCGGCGCGCGATCCGGAAGCGGTCATGATCGCCCTGCCTGCAGATCAACTGGTGACAGACAGCGGCGGTTTTCGGGAAATCCTTTCAGCGGCGGCGGAAGCCGCTGACTGCGGTGAAGCGATTGTAACTTTAGGGATCCGGCCGGACTGGGCCTGCCCGGGATACGGCTACATCGAAAGGGGGGAAGTTGCCGACCTTGAGGGATATCAGAACGAAATTCCAGTCGTGGAAGTGAAATCCTTCCGGGAAAAGCCTTCGCCGGAAGTTGCTGAAGAATTCCTGAAACAGGGCAATTTCTCGTGGAATGCTGGGATTTTCATCTGGACCATTCCCACCCTCTTAAAAGAACTGAGCCAACATTGCCCGGAACTTTCAGAGTTCATTCTCACTTTACAGGATTCGTCTGATTTTTCCGCTACGGTGGCGGAGAAGTTCCCCCACCTTTCCAAAACCTCAATCGACTACGCCTTGATGGAGAATGCGGCCAATGTCCTCAATATCGAAGCTGATGTCGGTTGGGACGATGTCGGTGGCTGGAATTCTGTCGGTAAGTATCTACAAAACGACGAGGCAGGAAACGCACACCGGGGAGATCTCACCGCTATTGAATCGGGAGACAACGTCGTTTTTTCCACCACCAATTCCAAAGTTGCGCTGCTCGGAGTTTCGGATCTGATCGTGGTCCAAACAGAAGACGCGCTGCTGGTGGCAAGGAAAGAAGACGCCGACAAAATCAAAGCCCTGGTGGACGAATTGCCGGAAAACCTACTTTAAAATTGATGTCTGAATGGGTGAGAGTTCTGGGAATTGACTACGGAACGGCCAGAATCGGCCTGGCCGTCAGTGATGACCTCGGCATGATGGCTCATCCTTTTGAAACCGTTCCGGCGGCAAAACAGGAGGAAGCGATTGCCAGAATCTCGGAAGTTGTTGCTGAACGATCCATTCAGGAAGTGGTGATTGGGTTGCCACTTCACTTGAATGGCGACGAAGGGCCCGCTGTAAAAGGGGTTCGCCGTTTCACCAAAGAGCTCAAAGCTGCTCTGCCCGATCATCTGGTTTACCACGAAGTGGACGAACGTCTCACTACCAAAACGGCAATGGAGAAACTTCATCAGGCGGGAAGAAACGAAAAGAATTCGAAGCAGATCATCGATCAGGCTGCCGCGGTGGAAATTCTCCAGGACTGGCTCGATGGACAGATGCCGGTGGAGATTCCCCCACCCCCTGAATTTTCCTGATAAAGCCGACCCGAGGTAAATAGGCCTCAGATTCTTCCGGAATGAGAAGTTAAGGACCTGATTTTTCTCCTTGGCAAAAGGAACTGAGCGTCGGAACCTAAAGGGCATGTTTACCGACGGATCAGACAAAGTTGGAGTCATCGGACTCGGCATCATCGGCAGCCGCGTTGCTGAGCTTCTCCGCTTATCGGAGCGACACGTATATGTTTGGAATCGCTCGCCCAAGCCGGTGCCGAACTTTGTCAGTTCCCCTGCCGAAATGGCTCAGCTGGCAGACATGATCCAGATCTTTGTTCCCGACGGGGAAGCCCTCATTGAAATCGTTGAGGCGATGAAAGACAAGCTGACGAATAAGCACGTGATCATCAACAACTCCACGGTGGAACCACAGGCAGCGGCGGATGCTTACGAAATTGTCCATCAAACCGGAGCTGGATTTCTCGATGCTCCGTTCACCGGAAGCAAACTGGCAGCGGAGAAGGGCGCTCTCGTTTACTATGTAGGCGGCGATCCCAAAACACTGGAAAGAACCCAACCCCTCCTTGAGACGAGCGGTAAAGAAGTCCTTTTTGTCGGAAAGGTTGGCGAAGCCTCCGTCATCAAGATCGCTACCAATATGATTTCAGCGGCTACGGTGGAGATCCTATCTGAAGCCTATGGCCTCGTCACAGCCGCAGGAATCGAACCGGGTCGTCTGCAGGAAGCAATGGCTCACAATGCTTGTAATTCCCCTCTGACTTCGATGAAGCTTCCGGCGATCATTGAGAAAGATTACGATGCTCATTTCTCGATGAAGAATATGTTCAAGGATTCCCAGTATGCCCTGAACCTCGCCAAGGATTTTAAAATTGAACTTCCGGCGCTCTCGACCACGGCAAGCGTGATGTTCCGGACGATTCAGAAAAAGAACGGGGATCTCGACTTTTGCGCCCTCGCAAAGAATTATCAAAAATCCGATGCTTAAGCTGATAGCTGGAGCAAAGTCAGTTCGTCTATTTTATTTATGAGCGAGCAGATCCCAAACGGTTCCTGGATTCATTGGAAAGACCGCGCTGTTTTCTCACTGAGCGGCCCGGACCGGGTTCGCTATTTGAACGGTCAGGTCACCAACCGGATCGATCAGGATTTAACCAATAAGACCATCGCAGCCTGCGTGTGCTCCCTGAAAGGAAAGGTAGAAGCACTGGTCTGGATCACTGAGCTTGATGGCCGGATTCTGATCGACGGGGAACTGCGACAGCGGGAATTCCTGGCAGAGCGACTTGATCGCTATTTAATCGCTGATGATTGCGAGTTGGAGGATGTCACCGCAGATTGGCGCCTCTATCATCGAATCGGAGACCTCTCTGCGGATGGTCGGGAATCCAGTCGCCTGAGTGCTGCGGGCGAAGACATCTGGAAGAGGAGCACGGATGACGCCCCGGAGTGGCCCGTCGAATCGGAAATGAGCAGCGATGCGTTTCAACTATTGAAGATTCGCTCGATGTTGCCGGAATCCGATGCGGAGATTACCGGGAATGAATTCCCCTCTGAGCTGGGTCTCGACCGGTGGGCCGTCGATTTTCACAAAGGTTGTTACCTCGGGCAGGAAGTCATCTCCAGAATTGAAAGCGTGGGGAAAACCAAACGCAGCCTCGTCAGATTCCTTTCTAAAGAGCCACTAATTCCCGGGGCCAAAATATTCGAAGCCAAACACCAGTGGGAAATACTCAGATCACAACTCATTGTTCCTGAGGGAGTTCATGAAGGTCTAGCCATGCAGTCTCCCGTAAAGAAGGATCTGCCCCCCGAGTTCTCTCAAGCGAATGAGTTCACAGTGATAGAAGAACCATTCATGAGAACCCCAACGAATGATTAAAAGGTTTCTTAGACAGAAATCCCTTTTTTCTTGAACCCCCACCAAAACCTCCGAGTATGGATCTGTCTTGGCTCGGTGGCCGCTTCTTTTCTTCGAAATTTGGCACGCAACCTGCGTCAAGCAGAAGGACGAACCAAACTTTATTTTGAAGTAGGGGAACGTGAAAGACCACAGAACAAGACCTATCAAGGGAGATAAAATTATGAAAAAAGCAATCTTAGTTGCAATTATTGGTGCGCTCACACTCGGTGTGAACGCAGGAGATTGGGGCAAAGCTCCAGTGTATGATGACAAAGCCATTATCGATGACAGTGTCGATTTCAGCGGTGAAATCGCCGTCGGATATGACTCTCGTTACATGTACCGGGGCCTTTGGTTCGGTGATGATACGGTATGGGCAGACGTTTCCATATCCAAGGAGATCGCTCCCAACCTGACATGGTCGGCAAACGCTTTCTACACGGATGTAATGTCGAATGCCCTCTCATACTCAGAGGCAAATCTTGGAACTGGCCTTGCTTACGATAGCAGTGTCGGCACATTCTCAGTCGGATTTCTTTTCTATAAGTTCTACGACGGATTCGCCGGTAACAGCCCGGCAGTTGGGCCTGGCGCTCAGCAGGATGCGAGTGAAATCAACATCGGATACGAGCGCGAGCTGTTCATGGGAATAACAGGATCACTCCTGGCTGCCCATGACCTCCGTATCGATGCTCAATACTTTGAAGCTGGTCTCAGCAAAAGCTGGGCCCTGACCGACAATGTCGGCCTCGACCTTTCTGGAGCACTGGGTTATGGTCTTAACGACTACTACTCTCAGACTCTTTCGGGCGACGCTCGTGACGGTATCACTCACGGCTTGGTTAGCCTCGCTGTGCCAATCGCGATTGCTGAAAACGTAACGCTTGCTCCTCATGTAAGTGTTAACTTTTCAGGCGACGGCCGGACCAATGGCAACGCTGCATCAGTTGGTGACACCGCAGTCTTCTACGGAGCCAGCTTAGGAGTAAGTTTCTAAGTTAAGGAATTCAAAAACAATTTAGTTTAATACTAATCCTTGGTTAAAACCGCCTTCCTTCGGGGAGGCGGTTTTTTAGTTGTCAGCTCCTCGGATATAGAGTCATCCGGTTCGAGAGTCATCCGGTTCGCAGCGGCGATTCCCTGTAACGAACTGACGGAGGACTTTTCCACCCTTCGAGACGAGGACAAACATCCCGGCGGCGGCGGGTCGCAGGAATGCATCAAGCGTTTTCGCCAAGGCCCGGGCGGAGGGAAGAGAAGCTGAATCTCGATTTTAACTAACTACCAAATTCGGGCAGCCCCACGGCGGCTCGAGCCTTTTCCAGTTTCTCCATCACTTCAGAAATTGAATCTCCGGAAATGGTAAGGTGTCCCATCTTGCGCCCACGACGAGCCCGGGACTTTCCGTATAAATGAAGCGAAGCTCCTTTGATCCGGTGGAGTTTCGTCCAGTCAGGAGGCGTCTCACCATCCTCACTCCAGACATCACCCAGCAGGTTTTGCATCACAGAAGGGCTATGAGTTCTTGCGCTTCCGATCGGCAGCCCACAGATCACCCTCAACTGCTGTTCGAACTGTGAGGTGTCGCAAGAGTTGATCGTGTGGTGACCTGAATTGTGAGGTCGGGGCGCCATCTCATTGACAAGGAGCTTCCCTTCGGTCGATACAAAAAACTCCACCGCCATCACCCCGATGTAGTTGAGCGCTTCGGCAATCTTCACGGCAATTTCGCCCGCTGATTTCGAGATTTCTTCGGACAGTCGGGCCGGTGCAATCGAGACATCAAGGATATGGTTGGAGTGAAAATTTTCCACCGGGTCGTAAGTGATGGTCTCACCCTCTTCGTTGCGAACAACAATCACGGACAATTCTGAAGCGAGATTGATACGGTCCTCCAGTACCGCTCTGATGCATCCAAAGTTCGACCAGGTGGTGTAGGGATCCACATCCGACGAAACCGTGGTCTGGCCTTTTCCATCATAGCCGAACTCCGCGGTTTTGAGAATCCCTCTACTCTCCGGGAGTTTAGCCAGGCCGGCTTCCAGAGCCTCCGCCGAGTCCACCAGAGAAAACGGCGCGCAGGGAATTTGATTATCTCTCAGGAAATTCTTTTCCCGCTCACGATGCTGACATATTGCGATGGCGTCTGCTCCCGGGCGAACCGGAATTTCCAGAGCAAGTTTTTCCAGAAGAGATCGGGGAATATTTTCAAACTCAACTGTTGCGACGTCGGCCGTTTTCAAAAAATGCTCCAGGGCGCGATTGGAATCAAAGGGCTCGGCAAGCACTTCGTCTGCCCAGTCAGCCGGCCCGTCATTCGGACCACCGATCCAGGTGAGCACTTTGTAACCCATGCGACGGGCTTCCGCGGTCATCATCCGCCCCAACTGACCGCCACCGAGAAGCCCGATTGTGGTCTTTCCTGCTTCGAACACCTGACTCATGCAATTTCGTCGACTGAAGGTAGAATTGAGCCCTCCACTTTTTCTCTCAAAGTATCCCGGTAATTCTGGAGGCTAACTGCCACTGAATCATCCTGAAGCGCCAGAATCGATACCGCAAATAGACCGGCGTTGGTGGCACCGGCTTCACCGATCGCAAAAGTCGCTGTCGGAATTCCCGCAGGCATCTGGACGATGGACAAAAGTGAGTCGACTCCGTTGAGAACTCTGGACTTAACAGGAACAGCCAACACAGGCACGGTTGTCATCGCAGAAGCCATTCCCGGAAGATGAGCAGCTCCACCAGCCCCGGCGATAATGCACTGAAGGCCTCTTTCTTTCGCCGTCTTCGAATAATCGTAGAGCAGCTCGGGTGTCCGATGAGCACTGACAACTTTCGATTCAAAGGGAATTCCGAAATCCTTCAATATCTTCGCGGCTTTCTCCATAGTCGGCCAATCGGATGTACTTCCCATTATAATGCCTACTTTTGGCGGCCCGTTCGATGTTTCGTCACTCATGCTTTGCTGCGTATTTCCAACTCACCTTTACTCTGTCGAAAACTGAGAGGGCGGCAATCAATTTCCTGCCTTGTTCTCAATCAAAGTAGATTTTCCGGCTCGTAAGTGTTCCATCCCCCCATTTAATTTCCGCTGACGCACTTTTCGCATCGGAAGGTGCTCCAAAGAATAGATCGGGCGAAGACTGACTGTAGAACCCGCCCCCGGCGTAATACTCAGCCGTCTGCACCGGAAACCCGGGAATCGTCAGGGTAACTCTCGCCCCGGCCGGACTCTTCCCGCTTCCACCAAGGGAAACTTTTACGGGTTTCGTCTTTGTTTCGTTCTCAAAATTCACAAATACGGCCGGATCCGCAACATTCAGAGAAACAAGAAGGTCAACCTTACTGTCCTTGTTTAAATCGGTCGTAATCACCCCGCGCCCTCCACCAAAAACGACGAGGCCGCTTTGATCAGGCGAGACCAGATCAAACTCCCCCGTTCCTTTTCCCAGAAGCAGTTGCGAGACCCCGCGAGTGGCCGGATCCGGATTTCGCAAAGTGGGATTCGCACGATTCTGGACAAGGTAGATATCCTGGCGACCATCAAAATTCACATCGGTAACCACACTGCCATAGGCACGACCGATCTGGACGATCCGGGGAAGTTGCCTAACCTCAAACCCCGCTTCCCCCTGATTGATCAAGAGTGAACTTTCCAATGTTGCGAGAGACAACTGATTCATCCCGGCAACTTTTTCCGGAGCAAATAACTGAACGACTCCGTCCGCAGCGAATTCGGCAGAAGTTTTTGAAAGAGTCGCAATCGATTCGTCCCCCTCAATCAGTTCCTGCCAAGCCGAAAGAGGAATCCGAACACCATCTTCTTCGATGGTGGTCAGTAAAATCCGCTTCCCGGATTTCATAGGGTCTCCGGAAAGAAACTCTCTCTTTCCTCCTCCGTCTCCACCAAGCCCTTCATTGGAAAGGACATAGTCGATGTCACCATCATTATCGAAATCCCCGCCCGATATTCCGGACCATCGCCCCGTCCAGAGAAGCAGCCCCCACTTTGCAGATTGATTCGTCAGTTTCCCCTGTTCATTTTTCCACAGCTGAGGGGAGCCCATATCGCAGGCAAGCATAAGGTCAATCCAGCCGTCGTTGTCGACATCAGTCCAGATCGCCCCCGTAACCATTCCGGTCTGACTGAGGCCGGACGCGACCACTTCCGTTACTTCGGAAAATTTACCACTGCCATCATTGAGTAATATCCGGTTGCGCCCGGATTCCGGATATTTTCCCGGAGCCAATCTCGCACCTACAAACAAATCGAGGTCTCCGTCCCGATCGAAGTCAGCAACCGCCACCGCGCTGCTGACTTCAGTCGCCGATGGAATTCGATTCTGTGATTCATCGACAAAACTCCCCACCTCTTTTTGAATGTATAGCCGATCGATAAGGCTTTCCTTTTTCTCACCGAACTCAATTCCCCCGCTGGCAATGTACAAATCGGCATCGCCATCATTGTCTGCATCAAAAAAAACAGATGGCCCGTCCTCGGATTCTCTTCGATCACCGAAGGGCTGCTTGATTCTGGCAAAGTCCGGCTTCCTCGAAATTAACTGAGTGGGATTTCCTGCAGACCCGCCCAAAAGGATTTCATCGAGTCCGTCCCCGTCCACATCGGTCGCCGCAATCGCCGGGCCTTGATTGCTCAGTCCCGGCGGAAGCATTGACTGGGAAAGATACTCATCGAAAAATACCTCACTTTTCCCGGCACCTCGGAGAACCAGCGAAGGCTGAAACATTGGGGTTTTCCGGGTTTGGCGTTTCACAGGTTTTTCCAGCGTTTGCGCTTCGCGAACCGTGTATCGAAATCCTGCTTTCAATCCTTCAAAAGTTTGAGTCGCCCCGGATCCAGCCCAGCGAATGGTAAGTCGATCCACCTTGGATTCCTGTCCGAGCCCCAGATTGAAAACCGGCTCATCCGAACCTTTGAATCCTCCGGTCGGATACAACTGCCGAAGTATTTTTTTATCACCACTCTCTGCAATCAACTCAGCCCCGACCCCGAAACGATTTGATTTAATTCCAAACAACTGAACCGAGAGCCTCTTGTTCGGGGAATGATTTCGATACATGCGAACATCGCCATCCAGAGTGCAGACGATCAGATCCAGATCGCCATCATCATCCAGATCCCCATGACCCGCAGCGTAACTCATCCCTTCAAATCCGACCCCCCACTTGTCTGCGACCTCTTCAAATTTCCAGTTACCCAGATTCCGGTAGGCCCGGTCTGCTTCAATGCGACGCGGTTGCGCTTCCAGAATATCCCAACGGGTTTTTCCTTTCAAAGACTCGCCTACCAGTTCACTTCCGGCGAGGGAAGTCCAGTCTCGCGCTTCCCCGTTTGTAATGAAGAGATCGGCCCTCCCATCGCAATCGTAGTCCCCTGCTTTGGCAGCCCACGAAGAACCGGTGTATCGCAATCCGGACGGACCTGCGATCTCCTGAAACAAGGAAGTCCCGGTGTTCACATAGAGAGCATTTGCGGGCATCTGCCGGGCTCCCTTCAGACTCATCACTTTTAAATAGTCAGATCGAAGGGGCTCGCCATAGGCAAGGCGCTGGCGTTGCGTCCCGGGTGAGGATCCGGCGGCGAAACAGTCGATCAACAGGTCATTGTTGAAATCCGCGGCGACGACACCGCGCGTGTTCCACGGAGTCACGGGAAGGGTCGCACCGGACGCATCGACAAATCCCTGATTCGATTTCCGGTAGAGAATATCCGGGCCATAACCATCGTTTCCCACATATAGATCCGGTCGCAGATCGTGATCCATGTCCCACCAGAGGTGTGAAGTCCCGTAAGTTCCTCCGGGAACAATTCCACTATTTGGCACCGGCTCAAATTTCCCCTGACCCAGGTTTCGAAAGATAAGATCAGGCTGTGGTGCCTCAACAAACTTCGGCTTCCCTTCCTTGTCGCGGTACGCCAGGTAGGAGCTTTTGTAGGCATCCGGAACGAGGAGTTCGTCATCCTCCTCCTTAATCTCCATGTCCTCAGGGCGCCCCGTCTCCGGTTCGAGATGATACGTTTGGAGATATAAATCGAGAAGGCCGTCGGCATCCAGATCCGCAAAACTTGCCGACATACATCCCTCTGCGACGTCAATCCCAACCTCTTTTGCCAACTCCACGAAACGCGGGATTCCATTTTGACTTATATTGACGAAGAGCTGATTTGGCTGGTCAAAATTGACCACGTAAATGTCGAGATCCCGATCATTGTCAATATCCCCCATCACCGCAGCCGAGCCCCACACATTTCCACCTCCAATTGCTGCGGGACCGGTCACATCCTCAAAACGGAAACCATCTCTTTGAATGAAAAGCCGATGACTGCCGGTGGTTCCCGCAAAGAAAAGGTCAGCCTTATTATCGCCATTGACGTCCCCAATCGCCACATTCCCGGTTGCCCAACCATATGGGTAAAGCCTCTTTAAGGGATGCGTTTCATCGAATTTGTATCGAACATTGACACCACTCCTCGACGTGGGGATCAGTTCGAAAAGCGCCTCCCCATCCCAGCTGGAAGCCTGCTGATGCGGCCTCGCAACGATCACCTCGGAATCCTCCAGGCAATGGGCGAACACAGGAATGAATACCGTCAGGGCAAGGAGGAGGAACCGGAAAAGGAATGTCATAAGAAGAGCCTCACTGTAGCCCTTTTCCCGCCAACGAAGCAAGCGGACCTCTCACCTATCGAAAAAATCTTTCAAATATTTTTCCGCCGGATCGTTAGAAGATAGGAGGAAGCGAGAACATCAAACATATAAACTATGCGAAAGACTGAATTCTTTTTATCAATGACAGCCGCCCTCGGGCTCGCTTTTTCCTCAAGCTCCTGCACACCCGCGGAAGAAGGTGCTCTTATCGGTGGTGCTCTTGGAGCGGCAACCGGTTCGGCCATTTCACGCCCCGGAAGCAATGGAGCTCTCATCGGAGGACTTCTCGGCGCCACCGTCGGAGCTGTCGTCGCGGATGATCGACACCACGATCACCCTCATGGACGAAGGGGCGGCTACGGCTATGGCGGCGGCCCGCGAACCGGAGGCTACTGCCCGCCTCCTCCCCGCCATTATCATGGTGGCGGAAGATTCGGTTACTGATCAATCAATTAATCACACTGCCCGCAGCTTAAACATCACGGTTGCCAGCGGGGGAATCTTCACATTGATGGAATGATTCCTCCCATGGGATCCAAAGTCATCGCTGGGGATTCCACCGGCGTTCCCGACATTCGAACCGTCGTAGGCTTCGGAATCTGAATTCAGAATTTCCTCATAAAACCCGCCAATGGGAACTCCAAGACGGTAGTTTTCGCGAGGAACCGGCGTGGCATTAATCACGGTCAGAATGGTCTCAGAATTCCGGCCACGGCGGATGAATGAAAAGATGCTGTTCTCGGCATCATCGTGATCAATCCACTCGAAACCGCCGGGCTCGTGATCAAGTTCATTCAAGGCAGGTTCGGAAAGGTAGAGCCGGTTCAAATCTTTGATCAATTGCTGGATCCCTTTGTGCTCACTATGTTCGAGGAGGAACCACGGAAGTGACTGATCGTAATCCCACTCTGTTGCCTGTCCGAATTCAGCTCCCTGGAAAAGAAGTTTCTTCCCGGGATGAGCAAACATCCACGCATAGTACATTCTCAAGTTCGCCATTTGCTGCCAGCGATCGCCCGGCATTTTCTCTACCATCGAACCTTTTCCATGAACAACCTCGTCGTGACTGAGAACGAGAATGTAGCTTTCCTGATAGGCGTAGATCATCGAGAAAGTCGCCTCACCATGATGGTGTTTACGATGAACCGGTTCGTTGGCCATGTAGCTGAGCGAATCATTCATCCAGCCCATGTTCCATTTGAATCCGAAACCCAAACCGCCAGCATCAATGGGTCTGGAGACTCCGGTAAATGCCGTTGACTCTTCCGCGATCATCATGACCCCCGGATTTTCCTCATAACAGGCCTGATTGAGCTGCTTGATGAACTCAATCGCTTCCAGATTTTCCCTGCCTCCAAACTTATTCGGAATCCATTGGCCTTCTTCACGCGAGTAATCGAGATAGAGCATCGAAGCCACCGCATCCACACGAAGTCCGTCGATGTGATATTCCTTCAGCCAGAAAAGAGCGTTACTGATCAGGAAATTTCGCACTTCATTCCGTCCGTAGTTGAAGATCAATGTTCCCCAATCGGTGTGCTCACCCTGTCTCGGATCGGAATGCTCATAAAGTGCTGTCCCATCAAATTGGGCCAGACCATGAGCATCTTTGGGAAAGTGCGCCGGCACCCAGTCGACGATCACTCCAATTCCCCTGGCATGAAAGCGATCCACCATCATGCGGAATTCATCGGGATTTCCGAAACGACTCGTTGGTGCAAAAAAGCCACAGACCTGATATCCCCACGAACCGTCGTAAGGGAACTCCGTAATCGGCATCAGCTCAACATGAGTGAATCCCATCTCGGCCACATAATCGACCAACTCATCGGCAAACTCGACATAGCTGAGAAAACGATTTTCCTCTTCGAATTTCCGCTTCCAGGATCCGAGGTGCACCTCGTAGACCGACATTGGAGAATGATAGAGATCGTGCTGAGAACGCTTCTCCATCCACTCTTTATCCTTCCACTCGTACTCATCCAAATCGTAGACGATGCTGGCAGTGGAAGTTCCATGCTGAGAGAAAAAGGCAAATGGGTCGCTCTTGTTGAAAAGGCCTCCTTCAGCGCCCACCATTTCGAACTTGTAGTGAGCACCGGCAGTGACACCGGGGAGGAAAATTTCCCAGACTCCGTTGCGATTACGCATCGGATTGACGCGGCCATCCCAGGAATTGAAATCTCCCACAACGCTAACCCGGTGAGCATTTGGTGCCCAGACCGAAAAATTCACACCTTTAATGCCGTCGCGATCCGTTATTCTCGCACCGAGACAATGCCAGAGATTCCGGTGGTTTCCCTCGGCGAAGAAGTGAAGATCGCTGTCACCCAGAACAGTGCCGAAAGAATAGGGATCGCGAACATTCCCTGTCGAATGGTCATTAAGATTAACACTGAAAGAGTAGCCAAAAGCTTTCTTCACATCTGGAAAAACCGCTTCAAAGAGGCCTTCACGATGGATCTGCTTCATTTCGGTCTCCTCACCGGAATCCGCTACCAGAGTCGCACTGACAGCCCCCGGACGAAACAAGCGGGCCACATGGCCGTCGCCACCTTTCAACTCGTGCAACCCGAGGAAGCCGAAGGGGTTCGGGTGATTTGCATGAAGAATCTGGTCGATTTCAACCGGATCCGTCGTGGGGCTGGTGCTTTCTGTTGCCATAGAAGCTCCACCATAGACGAAAATTGTTTTTTCTAAAGTCAACCTGAGGAAATCGAGTATTTTCACCGAAATTCAGAAAGCCATGCCCGAAGTACCAAAAAAATTCAATCCAGACCCCTTTGCCTATCATCAGGAGCTGGAACTTGAGATCGAGTCCCTGACCAATCTGGGCCTCGGAGTCGCCCGGGTTGATGACTGGGTCGTATTCGTCCCCTTTGCCCTTCCCGGGGAAAAAGTGGTGGGAAGAATTTTCCGGAACTCCGCAAATTTCTCGGAGGCTGACCTCATCTCCATCATCACTCCTTCACCAGACAGAGTTGAACCAAAATGCGAGTTGTTCGGTCAATGCGGCGGCTGTCAGTATCAGACCTATTCCTACGAGGCTCAGTTAAAATGGAAACGCCAGCAGGTCGCGGAATTGATGCAGCGAATGGCGGGAATCGAATTTCCAGTGAACGAGGTTCATCCATCACCTGAGGAATACAGATACCGTTCCAAAATCACTCCGCATTTTCAGAAACCGCGCAACGGGGAAATGGGGCCGATTGGTTTTCTCCTTCAGGGAAGGCGCCAGCACTTGCTCGACGTTCCCACCTGCCCCATCGCTTCCGATACTATTAACGAAAAGTATACGGAGGTTCGCGCGGAGGCTCATAAAAACGCAGCATTCTACAGAAAAGGAGTCTCGCTTTTGCTGCGCGACTCCCTCGATGGCGAAGTCTGCACGGATCACACCCAAATGTGCGAGCAGATGGTAGGTGATCTTCGATTCTCCTTTCACGCTGGCGAGTTCTTTCAGAACAACCCCCACATTCTCCCTGCCTTTGCCAATCATGTAAAGGAACAGGCACTCGGGGAAAAAGGCGAAGTCACTCATTTAGTCGATGCCTACTGCGGCTCCGGCCTTTTCTGCCTGACTGCGGCCGACGCTTTTGAGTCTTCTATCGGGCTCGAAATCAGCGAGTCCTCGTTCGACTGGGCACTTCGCAACGCGGAGCAAAACGGGATCGATAACTGCCGCTTCGTCCAGGGGGATGCCGCAGAAATTTTCGCGGAGGTGAACTTTAATCCGGAAAAAACAGCCGTGGTGATCGATCCCCCCCGAAAAGGAAGTAGCGCCGGTTTCTTAAATCAACTGATAGAATTCGGACCGCGCCGAATCGTGTATGTTTCCTGCAATCCGGCCACACAGATCCGTGATTTGGAATTGTTGAAAGAGACCTACGCCATCTGTGACATTCAGCCCTTCGACCTCTTTCCGCAGACGCGTCATCTGGAATGTGTCGTCACCCTCGAAAAGATCAGCTAACAGTTTCCCCTTATGAAATTCGCACCCTTCGCTGCTCTGCTCCTACTCGGCTCCGCCTTCCTCCACGCCGCCGATGAAGACTACAAACCCGGTCCCGAGGCGGAGAAAAAGGAAGGGGTTCCCGAAGGCAAAGTGACTCAGCATCAGTGGACCTCAAAAATTTTCCCCGGTACAGTTCGGGATTACTGGATCTACGTTCCGGCACAATACAAGAAAGACACACCGGCCAATGTGATGGTGTTTCAGGATGGCGGAGGGTTTGTCCGGGAAAAAGGAGCCTTTCGCGCACCGACAGTTTTCGACAACCTCATTCACGCCGGCGATATTCCGGTGACCATAGGAATCTTCATCAACCCGGGAGTGGTGCCTTCGGCAAAAGAAGGACAGCAGTCACGCAAAAATCGCAGCTTTGAATACGACACGCTCAGCGATCAATACGCCCGCTTTCTTCTTGAAGAAATCCTCCCTGAAGTCAGCAAATCCTACAGTCTGACGGACGATCCGGAAAAGCGCGCCATTTGCGGAAACAGCTCTGGAGGAATCTGCGCTTTCACCGTTGCGTGGGAACGTCCAGATGCGTTCAGGAAAGTCGTCAGCCACATCGGAAGCTTCACCAACATCCGCGGCGGACATGTCTATCCCGCTGTGATTCGCAAAGCAGACAAAAAACCGCTCCGCGTATTTTTGCAGGAAGGCGAAAATGATCTCGATAACCTTCACGGCAACTGGCCGCTGGCAAACAAGCAAATGGCTGAATCTCTGAAATTCGCCGGATATGATTACACCCTCGTCATGGGAACCGGCCGCCACAGTGGTCGACACGGCGGTGCCATTTTCCCTGACACTCTTCGGTGGATCTGGCGCGACGCAAAATAACAGAACCACAATTTTTTCCTTATCCAAGAATATGAAATCCATTCTCTCTCTCCTTCTCGCGCTGCCCGCTCTGGCAATCTGTCAGGACATGCCGCTCAGCCAGATACTCATCGACGGTGACGACTGGGAAGTTGTCACTGAAGGCCACGAGTTCACAGACGGCCTTTCCACCGACGCCGAGGGCAACCTTTACTTTTCGGATGTGAAGGGCGGAGACGCCGTATACAAAGTCGACCTCGCCGGGAAGACTTCAAAGTTTATCAAAGACGCTCCCGGAATCAGTGGTTTGCAATGGGGAGCTGACGGCCGCCTCTACGCCTGCGTCGCCCGTGAGCAGCGCGTCGTTTCTTTCTCTAAAGACGGAGTTGAAAAGGAACTCGTCAAAGAAGTAAGGCCGAATGATCTCGTGGTGACTCACGACGGGAATCTGTATTTCACGATGACACCGACCAAAGAGATCCGCCGCATAGATCCCGATGGGAAAATGACAGTGGTCAGTGAAGGAGTCGTCAACAAACCGAATGGCATCACCTTGTCGAGAGATCAGGGAACCCTGGCGGTATCGGATCATGGCGGGAAATACGTTTGGGCCTTTCGGATCGAAAAGGACGGGACCCTCAGCGCGCCCGGTAATTACATGACGATGCGAACACCGGCATCCAAACCGGAGATCGCAAGTGGTGACGGCATGGCCACTGATGTTCACGGCCGCTACTACGTCACTTCAGCGGAAGGCCTGCAAATGTTTGATCCCACCGGCCGAATGGGCGGAGTCATCGCCAAGCCGGACAAAGACAATCATCTCGTCAGCGTCTGCTTTGCAGGCAAAGGACATGCCTACCTCCACGTCGCCAACGGCGGGATTATTTACCGTCGCAAGACGAAAACTCGCGGCGCTCTTTTCTTCGAAGAACCGAAGAGCAACGAAGCGCCACCGAAGTAAGTTTCAGCAGTTTCATCATCCCGTTCGGAGTTCCTCCTTCAGGAGGCTTCGAAGCCTATGCCTCAGTCAACCGGGCAATATGCTTCGCCAGCAGATCGAACTCCAGGTTCACGCGCCCGCCTGACTTCACCGTCTGCAAGCTCGTGATTTCGTGAGTGTGCGGAATAATCCAGATCACCACACTCGCTTCATACAGTTCCGCAACCGTAAGGCTGATCCCGTTTACACAGATGGATCCTTTGTGAACCACTAGCTTGGCAAATTCTTTGGGAAGCTCAACTTCCAGACGGTGATCCTGCCCAACCAGGTCGTAGGAAATCACCGGCGCACAGGTATCAACATGCCCTTGCACAAAATGTCCGCTGAGCCGGTCACCAATTCTCAGCGAGCGCTCCAAATTCACCGGTGAGCCCTGTTCCAAATCCCCCAGATTGGTGAGCCGTAAAGTTTCGTGAAGGAGATCAAAGCGGATCGCCCCGTCCACCATCTCCGTAGCCGTGAGGCAGGCACCATTCACCGCTATGCTTTCGCCCAGTTCAACATCGCCGACAAAGCTAGCCTTTACCCAAAGCTCCGCGCCCGTTTCCACCGGCTTCAAATTCGCCACTTCGCCACGCTCTTCTACAATTCCAGTAAACATTCTCTCCGAATTTATCACATTCTTTGAAATCGTTTCGCAATTTTTGGATAGAACTTGAATGACAGCCAATTGTCATCCGTCTCATCGGACCACCAAAACTGGAACCACTATGGCAAAACTTACTGACGAACAAATCCAGGAGGCCTTTGCGTCTCATCTCCACGAGGGCGAAACCCTCAAACACTGGGCCTTTGGCGTAAAACAACCCAACATGCTTCTCATCATCGGACTGATTGCTCTCTGCATTCTTCCGGGAATCATTGCGGTCGCCCTCCTGACCAAAAACTACTTCATCGGCCTTACTGACCGCCGCCTCATTGTTCTGCAAGTCAAAGGGATGAAACCCGGTGATGTGAAAGCCGTCACCGAATACGATCTTTCGGACCTGAACAGCTCCAACGCCAGCACCTCTACCGGCGGACTCTTCACTCATATCGAAATCAAAGACGAAGAGAAACCTTTCAAAGCAAAATTTCACCGCGCATTTTCCAAATCCAATCGTCCAAACGCAGTCGCCATCGGCGAGGCAATTGCCGCGTGAGCCCAACTCCCGCCTAACAAGGCAAGCAACAATTTATCCATCCACATGGCGCGTCCCTGCCCATTCTGTTCCGGTCAGGTTCCTGACCGCATCTGCCCTGAATGTGGCAGGGACGCGACCAGATCTCGTCGAAAATGCGGGAAATGCGGAGGGATGTCTCCAACGATCGAAGCCAGTTGCTGCCATTGCTACGCGCCTTTCAAAAGCGAGCTTCGCTGGAAAGTGCCTTTGATTATCGGCATCTTCCTCGCGGCAATTATTCTATCGATCATCATTCAGATCGTTGCCCGGTAAAGAGCCATTTCCCTTCTTCGTAGCACAGACCACTCCTGTCTGTATCGCAATTCTCCCCTACTCCGGAATCGCCAACATCGCCGGAAATGTCAAAACGCCATCAGCCGCATTTTGCCGAAATGCCTTTCGCGAGAGATCATCGGCTGATCGCGGGTTTGCCAGAATATCAGGAACGGGAATTGCATTCGGAGCCACAGGATCTGCAGGCTTCTTTGGAACGGTTTCAATCTCCCCGGAATTGTACCGATCAATTTGCTCATTGTACGCCTTGATCTTCAAATTGAACTCTTTCAGGATCTGCTCAACCTCCTTTGACTGGCCTTGAAGCTTCCCAATATGCGATTTATGGCTGGTTCGATACGCACCTAGATAGGTGATATTGTCCCAGGTGTTGTGGAGAAAAGAGAAGAGATATTTTCGAAGCCCCTCTGACTGTCCGCTCCGCAGTAGATGATCAACCAGAAGCATGGAAGACACATAACGCCTCACCACAACGGGATCGTATTGCTGCGGAGGTCGTGGGATACCGCTTCCAATATTAATCCCTTTCGGAGGAGTAATCATTGGCCCCTCTTTCGCGGGCTTTTCCGGAACCATCGGCGCATCCGGCTTTGCCCCGGGGTCCGGTGTCTCCTCAGACTCAGGCTCTTCCCCGTTTCGCGTCAACTGAATCTGAAAAGGCCTAATCCTATCGAGAACGATCGGCTCAGAGAGAACCTCAGGCTGATCCATGAAAACGCGGTCATCCAGCGCCACCAGTTCAGCAGGAGAAACGAGATCAAAGCGCTTGGCGTCGCCTCCGAATTTTTTGGCCACCCGCTGACGGAGCCCTTCATCCAGCCCTTTGAAATTCAGCGCACCATCACGGTAGGGCATTGCAGCAACATATTCCGCCAGCCCTTCCGCAAACCAGATGGGCACGATATTGAGCCACTGATGGGTCACCGCATGGACCGTCTCATGAATCAATGTCCCGGGATCGTAGTTCGCAGTCTTCCGAAAACCGCGCGGACCCGGCGTAACGCCAAGGGAGGAAAGTGGAACCAGAATAACGCGATCACTCAGCAGATAAATTCCTGCGGAGTCCTCAAGACCACCGGCAGCGAGGTAGTCTCGTTTCTCCGCATACAGCTTCACCAGGAATTTTTTACCTTTCGGCTCCGCCGCCTCCAGACCGAGAGGCAGGGATTTCACTGCCAGGTAGGTCGCCTCGAATAGCCGGCTGAAATCTTTCACCACCACCGCACTGAGATCCTGATCACATTCAAAACGGAAATTCCTCGTCTCGTGAATCTTCCCATCCTTGGCAAAGGCTCCATCCCGGATCTCAGCCTCAACTTTCCCGGTCAAATTGGAAACCTTTTGATAGCCGGTATCGAAGTAAGCGGAAATTTCCGACCACTCCGCGATGAATTGCTGATCTTTCTTAGAGAGCCGCTCATGAGGAATCGTCGACTCCTTGCCATTCTGAAGAAGGAAGTTTGCGGTGCTTCCCTGAGCACTGATAATTTTTGCCTTCAACTTCCGCCCGTCGCTGGCCGTCCACGTACGAGCAGATTTCCAATCCACCAGAGGATCACCGGTTTTCAGTTGGGTCAATTTCCGGAGGTGATGAAGAGGTGGATTAAAAACGCCCTTCATCTCATGCCCCTTCACCCCGGCACTGATAAACAATCCCACGAAAAGGAAACAAAAAGTCCGGATATGGGAAAGACGGCAAAGCATGGCCGAAGAGTAGGAAATTCCACAAGACGTCGACAAGCCGAAAAGACGATTGCTCGAAAACAAATTAATGAACTTTGATATGAAAATAGATTGAAATGAATTTTGATTAATATAAAAATGATCACCCCGGAAAGCCCCTATGGAAGTAGAACCATCCAATTGCCATCAATCCCTTCAAGTCCTCGCTGACAAAACCCGCCTGGCAATTGTGAGGCGGCTCATGGAAGCCCCCTGTCATGTCAATGAGTTGAACGATGTCGTTCAAATCGAGCAGAGCTTGCTCTCACATCATCTCAAAGTCCTTCGGGACAGCGGCCTTGTCAGCTCGGAAAGAGATGGCAAAGCAGTGCTCTACAAGCTCGCTGACGAAGTTCGCATCGGCGATGACGGAGGAATCAACCTCGGTTGCTGCCAACTGAACTTCGACTCCTGATTTTCCTCTCCATGACAAAATCACCACTGATTCTCTTCGCCTTTCTTCCTGCCGTCTTCGCTCTTCTCCTTTCGGCTTGTGGCGAATCGCCTGAAAACCCGGAAGGCGGAAAAAAAGTTTCGGCCCTGAAAATCAACGGCTCGACAACGGTGAACCTCCCCGTTGCTGAAGCAGCAGAGGTGATGCGGGAGCGGACGGGAAAAGAAATCCAGGTGGATACTCAGGGAGGAAGTTCCGGTGGAATCTCCATGCTTGGCGAAGGACTCGTTCATCTGGGAATGGCCTCCAAGTCCTTGAGTGATGAAGACAGGAAAAAGTTCCCGGAGTGCGATTTCAATGAGATCCAGATCGGGGCGGACGCGGTTGCTCTTATCGTTTCGAAAGATGTATGGAGTGGAGGGAAAACGACCATCACAAAGAAGGAAATGGCCGGCATCTACGAAGGCAACATCACCAACTGGAATCAGATTGGGGGACCGGATCAACGTATCGCTTTCTTCAACAAAGAGCCCGGCCGCGGAACCTGGGAAGTGTTTGCGAAATGGGCATACGGTAGCGCCGGGGACACTCCCCAGGCCAGTTTCCCGGAGGTGGGAGGCAATGAAGAAACCCGTAACAAGGTTGCATCCACTCGCGGTGCTCTGTCCCAACTCTCCGCTTCCTGGGCAGATGGAAAAACGGTTTTTGCACTGAGCGTGAAAACCGAAGACGGAAAACTTATCAAACCTTCCGGAGAAAATATAGCAACGGGCGCCTACCCAATGAGCCGCCCGCTTTTTGTTCTCAGTGATGGTGATCCGTCGGGTGATGCCCGGGAGATGATCAATTTTCTTCTGAGCATTGAAGGTCAAAAGATTGTTCGGAAGCACGGTTACCTCGCGCTCGCAGATCTTTCCAAATAGACGGAGTGGTTTTTCACAATCTTTATGACCCGCTCTGCGCTTAATCCATCCTGCCGCCGCTGGAGCATCACACTCATCCTGAGTTGGCTTTTCACGGGCGTCGCACTGGCGGCAGTAGTTGGCGGACTGGGCTTGTTGTTAATTGAAAGCGCACCTGCCTGGAAACATTCGGGATTCGAATTTGTTATCGGGAAGAAATGGTTCTTCAGGCAGTCTGAATTCGGCGCCGCCCCGATGATCTACGGCAGCATCATTGTCGCGATCCTGGCAATGATTCTGGCCGCCCCTGTCGGGATCGGTGCGGCAATTTTTGGAGTGGAATACCTTCCGCGCAAATGGAGACTCGGGCTCAAGGTAACGGTGGAACTTCTCGCCGGGATTCCATCGGTGGTCTATGGCTTACTCGGCATTCTCCTTCTACGAAACTGGATTTACGAAGTCTTTCAGGATTTCGATCCACTCAGCGGGGATACTCTTCTTACCGCAGGTGTCCTTCTGGGATTGATGATTCTCCCGACCATCATGACCCTCGCCGATGACGCCCTCCGCGGAGTCCCCGGAACGCTGCGTCTTGCAGCGCGCGGGCTCGGACTCACCGCCACCGAAACAGCTCTCCACGTTTCTGTTCCCCAGGCCTTTCCCGGATTGCTGGCGGCAGTTCTTCTCGCGCTCGGTCGCGCCATGGGGGAAACGATTGCTGTCTTTCTCGTCATTGGTCGACAGGACAATCAGTGGCCCTCTTCCATCCTTTCTCTCAAACCACTGCTGGAATCAGGACAAACTCTGACCAGCAAACTCGGAGGCTCTGAGACCAACATCGCCTACGGCCAGCCGCTTCACTGGGGGGCAATCATGGGACTGGGCCTCGTGCTTCTTTCCCTCGTTGTCATTATCACTCTCACCGGAGCCTGGCTGCAGCGGATTTCGTTTCGTCAGCATCAACAGCATTCATGAAGCGCAAACTGATCCATCATCTGTTTCGCGCACTTACCGGCCTGTGCGCCCTGGCATCGTGCGCAATCCTTGCCGGCATCGTCGCTTCCATCGTCATGCGGGGCTGGTCCGCACTGAACTGGGATTTCTTTACTCAACAGATCGCCCTGGTTGGCGCTTCCGGTGGAATTTTTTACAATGTTATCGGAACCCTGATTCTTCTCGCCACCGCCTTTGTAGTCTGCACTCCGCTGGCATTGGGATTTTCAATTGTTCACAGCGTTTACCTCCGCGACAGCCACTGGCGGGGGAAACTGACATTGCTTCTTTACCTTCTCAATGGAGTTCCGAGTATCCTCTTCGGCATCGTCGGCATGGTGATCTTCGTACAAGTGTTAGGATGGGGGAAAAGTTGGCTCGCCGGGGGAATTCTCCTCGGCTTAATGATACTCCCCACCGTTTCAGTTACCTTGATTGAACGAATCGGGAGTCTGCCGATAAAATACACGGAAGCCGCCATCGGACTCGGCCTTCGAAAATCTCAGATCATCCGATCCGTCATTCTCCCGCAAAGCATTGGCGGTCTGATCACAGGCCTGATGCTCGGGCTGGCTCGCGCTGCCGGAGAAACGGCGCCCATCATGTTTACGGCGACGATCTTCGCAGGTGCCAGCATTCCCGGCGGAATCAAAGAGAGCCCGGTCCTCAGCCTTCCCTATCACATATTTATCCTCGCCCAGGACTCCTATGACCCGGCCGTCAAAGCCAAGCTCTGGGGTTCGGCGCTTGTTCTGATCATCCTTGTTCTAGGCCTGAGCCTGGTGGCCCTACCGGCACGACTTAAAATCCACGAAGAAGCAAATCATGCTTGAACCCATTCTACAAACCTCTGAGCTGAGCGTTTCCGCCGGCAGCAAAAAGATTCTCAACCCTGTGTCCCTCGATATACCGGAAGGCGGAGTGTTTGGAATCATCGGACCATCCGGTGCAGGAAAGAGCACTTTTCTCAAAAGCATCAATCGACTCACCGAGCTCTCCAACGGACTCAAAGTTTCAGGGCAGGTCTACCATCGCGGCGATCCGGTATACGGAGTTGGAGTCGACACTGACAATCTCCGCAGCCGCATCGGAATGTTGTTCCAGCAACCGGTTGTTTTTCCCTGCAGCATTCTTGCAAACACCCTCTTCGGGGTCCGCCATTTGGGAAAAGTTCCACGCAAGGAATGGAATAATGTTGCGGAAAAAGCACTGCGCGAGGCTGCTCTCTGGGAAGAAGTGAAGGACCGTTTGAAAAAGCCGGGCCAACAGCTTTCAGTCGGACAACAACAACGGCTTTGTCTCGCCCGGACTCTGGCGACCGGCACCGATGTCATTCTTATGGATGAACCCACCAGTGCTCTCGATCCCCGTTCCACCGAGGCCATCGAGGGCCTGATTCTCGATCTCAAAGAAACTCACACCATCGTCCTCGTGACTCACAACATGAGACAAACCGAACGCGTCTGCCGGACCGTCGCTTTCATCGGCCTCCGCGACAAAGTCGGCACGATGCTGGCCACCGGCAAGCTCACCGATCTCCAGACGAAATGCTGCGAGATCCCGGAACTGGAAGACTACCTCTGCTGCGAACTTACCGAACCAATCCCTAAGGCAAAAGCCTGTTGAACATTTGCCAAATGTGCGACGGCGCTTCCATCCCTTCATCCAAAGCCAAGGATATCTCCTTTTCAAAATTTACACTTTTACGCAATAAATTTACATAATTCCGCAATATAACCGTCATATATAGTGATACAGTGACAATAGAATAGTGAAAGGTGCTCACCACCTGAGATGACACTGAAGATCGAACAAAATCGGCTCCGAACTGTCAGAACATAGTGAAAGCGCTCCTTAGCGAGCGCAGAAGTTTAACCAGCACAAGTAACTGAAATAAGAAATATTCAACCTCGGTGACATGCCGCCCGCATCACGATCGAGGTCCCCGGAAAAATAAGAGATCGAGACCCTTGAAAGCCTCCTTCCCCATGTCCCGCTTCAGAGCGGGACAGCTGAGGACACCCAATCGACCCTGAAAAGGCTGCCTGTCGCCGGACAACGCGACAAACTCATGGCAGCCTATTCCCATTTTAAGAACCTTATCCGATTCCGCCGAACGAATGCCGAAACGGTGGAGGAAGAAAAACGCCCACGTGTGGGAATCGCTTTTTCCTCCGGCGGAGCAAAAGGTCTCGCCCATATCGGAGTGATTCAAGTTCTTGAAGAGAACGGTATCCATGTCGATGTCATCGCCGGAACCAGCATGGGCGCCTACGTCGGCGGACTGTGGGCCTCAGGAATTCCCGGCCCCGAGCTGGAGAAACTGTCAGCATCGATGACTTCGCGGAAAGATCTGTGGGAACTCGTCGACTTCGAAATTCCGCCCCGTCGCGGATTCATCGGCGGAAAGAACGTTCTCAAGCGACTGCGGAAATCCCTTGGAAAAAAAACCTTCCTTGACCTCCCCAAGCCGTTCTTCTGTGTCGCAACAGAACTCAATGGGTATGGACGCGCCCTCCTCAGCGAAGGGGATGTCGCTTCAGCAATTGTTGCCAGCCTTGCCGTTCCGGGAATCGTCCATCCAATCGAAAGAGAAGGAGTCGAATACATCGACGGTGGTGTTTGCGACCCTCTCCCCGTCAATCTCTTCCGCGAAGTGGCGGAAGTGGATAAAATTATCGCTGTCTCTTATACACA
>OJCB01000110.1_pt1 | contig 35246 bp, 19 predicted proteins | sample 1591501 | NCBI WGS metagenome assembly OJCB01 (sample SAMN05416813, study PRJEB24817) | seawater metagenome | isolation source: Sea water | place: Canada:Atlantic | collected 2013-07 | reverse complement strand
TTCGTCGGCAGCGTCAGATGTGTATAAGAGACAGTCTCCGGACTGAATCAGATTTCCAAAACAATTTTCACTCGAGCAGCCGGTGCAATTTGCGGGATGGTCGGCGTGAAAACATCAACGGTAGAGGAGAAGCCTATCATCGTCGCCAGTATGTTTGGAAACACGACAGATTGCGTCGATCACGCTCGTGGAATTCTCGAAGACAAAGGCTACGAAGTTCTCGTGTTTCACTCAACCGGAACAGGAGGGAAGACGATGGAGTCGCTCATTGAGAGTGGTATGGTCAAAGGTGTCCTCGACATTACTACAACTGAGTGGGCGGATGAAGTCACCGGGGCAACTCTCAGTGCAGGTCCGACTCGCCTTGAGGCGGCTGGAAAAGCAGGGATACCTGCGATCGTGACACCGGGCTGCCTCGACATGGCGAATTTCGGAGAGCGCGAGACCATTCCCGAAAAATACGAGGGCCGGAATTTCTACATTCACAATCCGCAAGTGACACTGATGCGGACGAATGTTGAAGAGTGCGCCCGTCTCGGGAAGATTCTCGCGGAAAAAGTAAATGCCTACGTCGCGCCGGTCACTGTGCTCCTTCCGACAAAGGCGATTAGTATTATCAGTGCCGAGGGGCAGGCATTTTACGATCCCGGGGCAGATGCCGCTCTTTTTTCCGCGATCAAAGACAATTTGGCAGACTCCGTTGAGTTGATTGAGGTCGATGCAGAGATTAATGATCAAGCTTTCTCCAGAGCCTGCGCCGAGGCGCTTCTCAAGAATCTCACGGCTTAACCCTGTCAGATCGATGGGCCAAGCCTGTTGAATCGCCCACTTACAGAAACCAAATACTCATGCCACAAGTCAAACACTATGGTTGCTTTCAATTCAATGAAGGCACCTCAGAAGAGACAATCGCCGAATGCTTTTCCGCGATGGAAGGAATGGTCGGGAATATTCCCGGGCTTCTCGATTTCAACTATGGCCCTTACGATTCACCGGAAGGCCTTAACGAGGGATACACTCACGGGTTCATCATGACATTTGAAAGTCCTCAGGCTCGAGACGAGTATTTACCTCATCCTCTCCATGAAGAGGTCAAAGATATTGTTGTTCCGAATCTGGATCGCGTTGTTGTTTTTGATTTTAACATGCCTTTATAGAAGTTCACTCATGTCCGACTCTTTCAATTCCCAATACCCGTCAATCGAGCATCTCCGCGAGAGAGCCCGTCAACGGATGCCGCGTTTCGCTTTTGAATATCTGGAAGGAGGCTGCTTTTCGGAGATTAATCTTCGGCGTAACACAGATGAAATTCGCGAGGTTCAGCTCAAGCCCTGGTATCTGAACGATTATCCCGGTTCCGATCTAAGGACTGAACTCTTTGGGAAAACCTACGACGCGCCTTTTGGCGTTTCACCGATTGGACTTCAAGGATTGATGTGGCCGCGCGCAACCGAGATTCTCGCTAAAGCTGCCCATCAACACAACATTCCGTTTATTTTGAGCACGGTGGCAACAGCCAGCATTGAGACGGTTGCCGAACTGACAGAGGGGAATGCGTGGTTCCAGCTCTATCATCCGACGGAAGATGATTTGCGAAACAAGCTAATCGACCGCGCGGCTGATGCCGGATTCCCCACTTTGGTAATCCTTGCAGATACCCCAACCTTTGCCTATCGCCCGAAAGAGATCAAAAATGGACTTTCCATTCCGCCGCAAATGTCAGTGCGGAACGTTATCCAAATGATGACGCATCCGACCTGGTCATTCAGTCAATTGTTCGCCGGTGCGCCTGAATTCAAAACGATGAAGCCCTACATTCCGGACGGGTTGAACATGAAGCACCTCGGACTCTTTATGAACAAGACATTTTCCGGCCGCCTTAGTTCAGACAAGATCTCGGCGATCCGTGATCGCTGGAAAGGTAAGCTTGTCATCAAAGGGGTCGTTAATGCAGAGGATGCCGAAAAAGCAATTGGTCTGGGGGTTGATGGTATCATTGTCTCCAATCACGGAGGACGTCAGCTCGATGTTGGTCAGTCGACGATCAAGCCGCTGACGGCTCTCGCCAAAGAATTTGGTGATCGGACAACGCTGATGCTCGATAGCGGAGTTCGCAACGGGCCTGACGTTGCCTGTGCACTTGCCAGCGGCGCGAAATTTGCCTTCATGGGGCGCTCATTTATGTACGGCGTCGGTGCACTCGGCGAAGCCGGGGGAGATCATACGATGACGATGCTGAAGCGCCAACTGCAGCAGGTGATGGAGCAGGTCGCCTGTGAAAAAGTGAGTGACTTTCCGAAGCATCTCCTTTCTTGAGAAATGCGCGTGATTCGTGTGAAGAATAAAATTGGAGATCCGATAAATGTCGTAATCCGAAAGCTCGTTTCCGCAAATAGGGTGGATAGAGCGGGGTGACAGAGCGATGGATATCGGGAAAAATTTAGACTCCCTTCATTATCGCCTTTTCTCAGACCATCCAGACATGATTCCTTTTCGCGAGATTTTTTCCGCTTCCTTCGCCTTGTTCCTCTTCTGTCCTTGCCAGGCACAGGATACCAAGCCCGGGGAAACACCGGGCGAAGCGGCCGTCCGGATCGCCAAATTTGAGGGGATTGCCGACCATGCTCTGGTCGTGCCAAAGCTCAATACTTCTCCGCTGCCTGAGTACGATTACGACGCGCTCGACTATGGAATGACCATCGGGATTTCAAGAACTCCCGGCGGACGGATATGGGCGTGTTGGGTGGCGGGAGGAGATAACCCTGATGCGTTTTTCGTCCTGGCAACCAGTGATGACGATGGAGAGAACTGGTCGAAACCACGCCTTGTTGTGGATACGGATACTGAGGCATTGCCGCACAAGAGAAGCACTCTGGTTGGTAATTTGTGGACAGACCCTCTGGGGCGGCTCTGGCTGATTTTTGATCAGTCGATGGACATGTTCGATGGTCGTGCCGGTGTTTGGGCAACAATTTGCGAGAATCCAGACTCGGACGATCCGACATGGTCGGAGCCCCGAAGGATCTGGCATGGTGTGACCTTGAATAAGCCGACGGTGCTTTCAAGCGGTGAATGGATGCTCCCGATTTCACTCGATCAACGAGACGGGTTTGGTCCCTTTAAAGGATGTTTCCCGGATCTGGATCCGATGCGAGGTGCGAATGTTTTCGTCTCTACCGATGAAGGAAATAACTGGGAGCGTCGCGGGATGGCGATCTTCCCCAAGCCGGACTGGCACGAGCACATGATTGTTGAGCGAAAGAGTGGAGCGCTCTGGATGTTGGCCCGGACAGGAAATGGAGTCATGGAGAGCACATCGACCGATGGAGGGAAATCGTGGAGCGATCCCGTCGCTTCAATGATCGAACATCCAGTGGCACGTTTTTTTATCCGGCGGCTGGAATCAGGACGATTGTTGTTAATTAAACACGGAGATCGTATCGATTCTCACAAGGGACGGGTCCAACTCAGTGCGTGGCTTTCGGATGACGATGGGATTTCCTGGAAAGGCGGACTTGTGCTCGATGAGCGAAAGGGCGTTTCCTATCCCGATGGATTTCAAGCTCCCGATGGTCAGCTCTATATTTCCTACGATCGAAACCGGTCCACCGACGGGGAGATTCTGATGGCTCGATTCACGGAGGAGGATGTGATGGCGAAGAAACTGGTCGATTCCCGTTCCCGCTTGAAGATGTTGATCAGCCGACCGCAGGCTGGAGATTTTGTGGAGCTATTCGATGGAAAGACTTTCGCGGGATGGGAGCAAGATGGCAATTGGATCATCGAGGACGGTGCATTCTATCGAAAAGAGAAAGGCGGCTCGCTCACCTTTCGGAAGAGCAAAGTGCCGGATGACTTTGAGCTTCAATTCGAGTGGAGGGTTTCCAAGGCTTGTAATTCTGGAGTCTACTACCGGCCCGGTCAGGTTGAGTATCAGATTCTAGACAATGTCCACAGTCCCTATGGCGAGAATGCGCGTCAGGCCGCCGGCTCACTCTTCTTTTGCATGGCACCAAAGGCAGACGTGACGAAGCCATTCGGCGAATGGAATTCCGGTCGGGTGATTTGTCAGGGGTCGGTGATCGAACACTGGATGAACGGCGAGCGAGTTCTATCTTTCGATTACGAGGATCCCAAGTGGGCCGAATACGTCGAATTGCTTGGAATTCGGGGAGGAGACCTAAAGGGGCGTGGAGGCTTTCTTTCTTTGCAGGATCATGGGCAGGATGTCTGGTTTCGGAATCTCCGCTGGCGAAAGATCCTTTCAGGCGAAGTCATTACACCGGATCCGAATTTCGAACCTATGACGGTGACTGGAGCTGCCTTGAAAGCGGAGCAGGATCGAGTGAAGCGGATGTTGGAGGCGAAAAAGAAATAGATGTCGTTCGAATTTTGGATCGTTGCTCCGTAGTTTTTTGGTGCACCATTGCTTTGGTCGGGAATGGTCTTCCCGCAAGCGTGGGTACTTCCTGAATGTTTAAGTGGGTTTGCATTGCGGCCGTTCTTTCATACCGGCCATGTTTGGGCAGATGCCGTATCAAACGATTGCTTATCTGGGGACTTTCAAAGAAGGTTGGCCACTTTCTGCCCCGGCGCAGAAAATTGTGCTAAAGCAAATCTGAGGTTTGAACTGAATCGCGATAGCGATGAGGATATAGGCATGATGAAATCTCATATCCTCACGATTGTCGCGATGTTTCTCATCGCATCGCTCAGTAACGCACAGGAAGGAAAGCCCAATGTCTTGTTGTTGATGTCAGATGATCTGAACACCTCATTAAGTGGATATGGGCATCCTCAGTGCAAGACACCCCGACTGGATGAGTTGGCAAAGAGAGGAATGCGTTTTGAGAATATGCACTGTCAGTATCCTGTCTGTGGTGCATCGCGGGCCTCTCTGATGACGGGGCTCTATCCTTACACGAACGGCATGCTTGGAAACGAAGGTGATCTGCGGAAGAACCTGCCGGATGTCGTCACGATGTCGCAGCTTTTTCGAAAGGGTGGTTACCATGCGGGGCGGGTCAGTAAGATTTATCACATGGGCATTCCCACAGAGATTCTGGAAGGAACTGCAAATCATGACGACTCTCTCTCCTGGGATGAGACTGTAAACATCAAGGCGCTGGAACAGAATGCGCCCGGAACAAGAACGGAATGGTCACCATTGGATAAAGGGTCTCAGACCTTTACCGGAGTGGAGGCGTCGACGGGTGATCTGGAGCACGCTGATGGCATGGCTGCGGAGGCGGCGATTGAGTTTTTGAAAGAGAATAAGGATAAGCCTTTCTTTCTCGGCTGTGGGTTTGTCCGGCCTCATGTGCCCCTTGTAGCGCCGTCGAAGTACTTCGATCTCTATGATCGCGATTCCATGATTGCTCCGCTTGTTCCGGAAGGGGACCTCGATGATGTGCCGGGAGTGATTCGCAATTACAAGGCGAATTCCCGATACGGCGTCACTCCGGAACTGCATAAAGGATTGTTGGAAGCATACTATTCGAGCATTTCCTACATGGATGCTCAGGTAGGAAGGGTGCTGGATACTCTGGATGAGTTGGGATTGAGAGAAAATACGATCGTCATTTTCTCGAGCGATCATGGATACTTGTTAGGGCACCACAATAAATTTCAGAAACAGCACTTATTCGAGGAAGCGACGCGAGTCCCTTTTATTCTCAGCGTTCCCTGGATCCCGGAGACCCACGGGAAGTCTTGCAAGCAAATCACAGAACTGGTGGACTTGTATCCGACTGTAGCTGAGCTCGCAGGATTGAAGGCTCCGGATAGCCTTCAGGGGCAGAGCATGGCGAGTTTGTTGAGAAACCCGGCTGAGAGTAGCTGGAGTAAACGCTTGGCTTTTACGATCAGTCGGAGCGGTGGAGAATCGATACGGACAAACCGTTGGCGATACACTCATTGGGGATATGGATCTAAAGGAGAAGAGCTCTATGATCTTGAAAAGGACCCCGGTGAATTTAACAATTTGGCTAAGGACCTGAACTACCATGTTTTTCTCGCTGCTTTACGGACCCAACTGGACGCCAAACGCAGCGAAGCGGGATACGATCCGAAGAAATACAAGTAAGGTGGATTGTTCAGTTTCATTGCTGTCCTAACCCCCTTGATGATTGCAAAGCTTTTCAGTTCACCATTTCCTCTTTTCATTGCCGGCTGCCTGCTTGTTTCTCCGGATCTCCGTGGAGACGCAACTATTGCCTCCGTCTTTGGGGATAATATGGTGTTGCAACGAAATCAGGAGAATTCGGTTTGGGGGAAAGCAGATCCGGGAGAGGTGGTCACGGTCACTTTCGCCGGAGTGTCGGTCAAAGGAACTGCCGATCCGGAGGGCCGCTGGAAAGCCACCCTTCCAGCGCTCAGTGTCAGGAGAGTGGGGGAGGATTTCGCAGTGCGTGGAACGAGTGGGGAAGAGCAGGTTTTAAGCAATGTGGTCGTGGGTGAAGTTTGGTTTTTTTGCGGGCCTTCAAACATTCTATGGTCAGTGAGGGCTTGCGATAATCCGAAAGAAGAAGTGGCGAACGCTAATTATCCGGAGATTCGTTTTTTTAAAACCGGAAGAAAACTTGCAGACGTACCTCAGGAAGATTGTGAAGGGGAATGGACGGTTTGCAGTCCACGAACCGTTGGAGTGGCCTCGGGAGTGGCCTATTTTTTCAGTCGAAAGATTCATCTTGATGCGGATGTTCCCGTTGGGGCCATGCAGAGCTTTTGGAGCAGCAGCCGGGTTGAAGGGTGGACCAGTGAGAGTTCTGTCAGGGGCGTGCCTGAATTGAACCCGATCGTAGATTGGTGGGATAAAGCGGTTGATGGATTTGATGCTGTTGCCAGCGAAGAGAGATACGCGATGGCCATGAAGAAGTGGGAAGCTGAAGCTGCCACGGCAAAGACCGGGGGGAAACCTGAGCCCGCCAAGCCGAGGAAGGCTCAGAGCCCGGCGAAGTCGACTCACAAGCCGGGGCGACTGTTTAATGGCATGGTGAACCCACTGATCCCCTACGGAATTCGCGGCGCGGTAACTTACCAGGGACTGGGCAATCTCTACTGGGCGGAACATGGCAAGGCTCTAACTTCGTCGATGTTTAAAGATTGGCGCGAGCGCTGGGGACAGGGGGCTTTTCCGATTGGAATGATTCAGCCGGCTCCCTTCGACTGCTCCAGATATGGCAAACAGAATGCCGACGCCTATGCCTGGCAACGGGAGAACCAACTTTTGATTCTGGAGGAGCTTCCCAATATGGGCCTCGCTCCGACGATGGATCTAGGAGAGATCGACGAGATTCATTTTCGTAACAAGCAGGATGTTGGAAAACGAATGGCTCTTTGGGCATTGGCCGAAGTATACGGTCAGAAAGTGGCGTTTGCCGGACCTGTGTATGACTCGATGAAAATCGAAGGAAACAGGATTCGGGTTCGGTTTAAAAATTCCGGAGAAGGTTTAATGACGAGTGACAAAAAATCACCGAGTGAGTTTGTGATAGCCGGAGCGGATGGGAAATTCTTTCCAGCTGACGGGATAATTGAGGGTGACTCGGTTTTCTTACAAAGCGAAAAAGTTCCGCATCCGAAGGCAGTTCGGTTTGCGTGGAGTGACACTGCTATTTCCAACCTGATTAACAGTGACGGATTGCCCGCTTCGATTTTCCGATCTGATTCACCGAAGAAGCAGTAGGACGGCACACGTCTCTGGATTGGACTATTTCCGCCACGACGGTCCGGTCGAATCCAGGGGGAAACGGTCGGGGATATCCCGGGGCTGCTCTTTTCCTGTCGCATTCTCTTCCATCGCGATTCCTTTGGTCTCGCACAGGATCTCAAACGCTTTCCCCTTGTTCGTCTGAATTCGGTTACCGGTAATTCGGGTTTCTATCGGCGGCAGTGTTGCTTTTGAGTCTCCTTTCATTCCGATCAGGATATTGTGCTCGCAGTTTAGAAAGGTGTTGTTAGTGATCGTCGCACGCTTGACTTGAAAATAGGCATTGGCAGGTGAGTCTGGAACTCCCAGCATGAAGCAGAGCGCACTGCGCTCGTCATCGCCGGTTAGATTCTCAAAGCGGTTTCCGGTGACGAGATGTCCTTCTCCAATCACGCGAACTCCCCCTGAGCCTTTTGCTTCGTTTCCGAGGAATGTGTTTTCCTCAACCCGGCAGTTATTTCCATGACGCAATGTTAGTGTTCCGGATACAGCGATGAAGTGATTTCGGCGATAGATATTCTTGCAGGATTTGTTGGAGATGCATTCTGCTTCGCCGTCACACTTCTCAAAGAGGTTTTGTTCTACAATGCAGGCGGCTGAGAGCATGGATGTTTTGCTGTCACCAATTCGAATCGTTTCCCCTCCGTTCCGGCCGAGTCGTTGCCTTGGACCGAAGTGGTTGTGATCGATGTGATGAGCGACATTTTCGTCTGCTGCCAGCCAAACAACCAGAGTTGGGCCCTCCGTCGTCTTCCCGGCGAAGTAGCAATGATCTATCCGGTTGTTGCTGCCATAGACGGATACGAAACGTGAAGATTTTTTTGAGCTGCCCGCTTTTGCATCACTCGTGACCGCACAGTTTGTAAATCGGCAGTGGTGGGCGAGATCACGAGAACCACGCCTGAACTCGATCGATTCGGTTCCAGTTGGATTCTGAAACCAAAGGCCATCGACCAGAAGGTGCTGCCCGGCCAGAGCAATTCTGGAATCTCCTTTCAGGATGACCTTCCCGGGAGTTTCTGCCCTGAAGGTGATCGGGTTTTCCCGCTTCCCCTTGGCCTTGATTTTTAGATGGGAATCCTTCCAGGTTCCGTTTTGAAGAACAAGGGTGTCTCCGGGCTTTAATTTCTCCGATACTGCTTCAAATGCTTTTAGATCACCTGCCGCGACGCGAAATTCATTGGCCTCTAAATTTACTAAGAAAAAGAGAACGAATGCGAGAGAGAGGGGTTGAATCATGAGGACGCAAGGAGCGTGTGTAGCAAGGTTCAGGAAAATGGGCTAGTCAATTTTTCCGATCCGTGAAAGGATGAACGTATGAAGTCGAATTTGTTTTTGAGTGAGAGAAGAAGCATTGGTCGCCGCGAGTTGATTCGAGGGCTTGGTGCCAGCGCGGCACTGTCAGTTCTCCCGTCGGTCCGTGCCCTTGATGCGGGGAAAGATTCTCTTCCGATGCAATTTTACAAGAGCCTCACCGAGGAGCAACACGGTAAAATTTGTCTGGCGGTGGACCATTCAAAGAGAAGTTTCGTAAGCAATTGGTGGTATGTTTGCCCCGAACAGAGGCTTCACACTTTCTACACCAAAGATCAGCAGGATTTGGTGAAACAGATCTTTGAGTCTCTTCATCATCCTGAGCATCGGGAGAAAATGAGCTGGCAGGTGAAGAAAGATCTGATGGGGGATATCAAGAATACGCCGTCGGTTGGTTTCTTTGGAACGCCAGAGGATGAGAACTTTGAATTTATCTACACGGGGCATCATGTGACGCGCCGGTGCAACGCTCATACCAATAAAGGGCAGGGGTTTGGTGGTGAGCCGATCTTCTACGGGAATTTTGCGAAGGCATTTCGTGAATCCAAGGATCACGAAGGGAATCCGTTCTGGTATCAGGGGCTTCTCTTCAATGAGTTTGTCAGTGCTCTGGACGGCAAGCAGCAGGAGCAGGTGTTGGTGGGGCGCGAGCCGCGTGGAGAAAAGCCGAATGTTGTGATCGAAAAGCAAAAAACCGATTTGCCGGGCCTGCGTTGTGCTGACTTGAGCAAGGATCAGCAAGGGAAGTTGCTGGAGACAATGCGACAGATGTTGGTGTGTTTTCGCCCTGACGATGTTGCGGCGACAATGAAGTCCATAGAAGACAGGAGCCTGATCGATCAACTCTTTGTCTCCTGCTACGGAGACCGTTATGATATTGGAAACGACGGGGTCTGGGATACCTGGCAGATTGAGGGGCCGGAGATGGTTTGGTACTTCCGCGGAGTGCCTCACATCCATGCCTATTTTCATCTGACAGCTTGAGTGGCACTCTTTCGAGTGATTTTGAAACCAGCAATAAACTGGACTGACGGGCTGATCCCTTTATAGTTAAAGGCAGGTGATGGTTCCGGTGCCGGAAAGGCTCTCGGGATTGTTTCTAACTCTCCTCTGAAAATAATGAAATCGAAAGAAAGTGAGTCGCCGGGCATTTCTGTGCCTGAAAAGTCGGACCATCTTGGCAGGAAGATCCGCTGGAAGTGGATGGCGGGTTCCTCGGCTGCAGTTGGTGCTGCCGCAGTGTCGGTCCCTGCGTTTGCTGATACCGTGCAGATTACGCTGACGAATAATCAGCTGTCACAAACTGCCAATACTCTTAATGCAGATTTCACGGGCGACAGTATGGAGGATCTGATTGGAATGGAGCCGACAGCCTTTCGGGTGACTGCTGCCCCCACTTCCAACAGTACGGTTGTCAAATATCGCGCAACCAGCTCGGTTTCCATTCAACTCCCCGGTAGCGTTTACCTGGGGTTCGCAAAATTCAGCGTAAACAACGATTCCAATTTGGAGCGAACTCAAACCAGTAATCGTTTTCCGAATTATAACGTGACGGCTGTCGGAGGCGCTAGCGTTGGCGGGACTGCACCCGGGACCGCGGAAGGATTACACCCGGTTATTTTTTCAGACCCGAAGATCAACGACGGTCAGCCAACGAGTGGGTTTCTGGAAGTAAAAACTTCCAACCTCCCCGAGAACACGATTCAACTGGTGCGTCTGGTTTTTGACGACGCCAGTACCGCTGCACCCGCAGGAGTCGTGATTGGGGGAACTGTCGATGAATCTCCGGTGCCGGCAGTATATGAAGCGGAGCGATTAGCTCGTGAAGCGAAGCGAGCTGCGCTGCGCAAGAAGATTAAAGCGAAGATCAAAAAGTTTAAAGGCCTTCTACGCAGAGCGGTGAGGGCTAAAGACAAACGCAAAATCAAATTGATACGTAAAAAGATCAGTAAAGAAAAGCGTCGCTTACGTGCTGTCTAGGATTCCTAGATGATGTAGCTAAGAGTCACTGTCAGTGCGAAGCCGATCAGGGAAATCGCGACGGAAAGGATCGTCCAGGTTCTTAATGTCTGCGCTTCATTCATGCCGAGGTATCGTGAAATAATCCAGAAGCCGGAATCATTCACATGGGAGAGCATGGTGGATCCCGCGGCAATGGCGATAACAATCAAGGCAAGATCAGACGGACCGTAAGATCCTGCCTCAACGATGCCGGCCATTAAACCGGCAGCCGTGATCATTGCTACGGTTGCAGATCCCTGCGCTACCCGGACAATCATTGAGAAGAGGAATGCCAGAACTACAGCTGAAATTCCGAAGCCTCCCAACCAGTTTGCGAGGGCATCTCCGACACCGCTGGCTCCGAGGATTTGTTTGAAGACACCACCGGCCCCGGTGATGAGAATAATGATGCCGGCAGGGCCGAGGGCCTTTGTGCTAAGGTCGAGCAATTTGTCTTTGCCTACTCCCCGGAGCACCCCAAGGAAAACCAGGGCGAGCAGGGTGGCCAGAAGCAAGGCGACCACCGGATGGCCGAGGAAAGCTATCAAGGTTTGGAGAGAACTTGGGTCTTCCGCTTTCGCCCAGGTGCTACCCAGAACAATGAGCACGATAGGAAGCCCCATGATGAACGCAACGAGGCCGAAATTTGGAAGAGGGCCGGCGTCTTCTGATTCTTCGAAGAATGCAGGAATGTCGACTTTGATGTTCTTGCAAACCAGTGGCACGAGAAAAATACCTACGATGATCGCAGTGGGCAGTCCGATTGCGATTCCGTAAAGGATGACGCGACCAAGATCGGCACCCAGAATTTCAGCGACCGCAACCGGTCCCGGAGTAGGAGGGACAAAGGCATGGGTTACTGCCATACCGCACACCAGCGGAAGACCGAATAGAAGGAGCGACTTTTTCGTGTCACGTGCCAGGGCGTAGATGATCGGGGCCACGATTACGAGTCCAACGTCGAGGAACACAGGAATCGAAATGAGAAAGCCGGTCAGCAACATTGCCCAGGAAGCCCGTTTCTGTCCGAATAAATTAACCAGCGAATTTGCCAGCGTTTTAGCCCCGCCGGAATTTTCCAGGATTTGGCCGAAGATTGCTCCAAGCCCGATGATGGTGGCGATGAAGCCGAGCGCACCGCCCATTCCTTTAACAACGGTGTCAGGAATATCTCCGAGGGGCATTCCGGCGGCAATTGCAACAAAGACACTGGCAATAATGAGAGCGATGAAAGCCTGCAGTCGCAGTACCAGAATCATCACGAGCAGCAAGACAATGGCTGCTCCCAATACGCCGAGAAGATATCCGAGTCCGTGCGTCGGGGCCTCGGCTGCGGCAGCGGCAGCCAGAAATGTAGGAGAAATAGTCATAAGCGGTGAGAAAAAGTAAATTGGAGCCTCTGAGTTAGCGAGAAGCTGGATTCGAGTCAAGAAATTCCTCCATGGTGCGATCGTTCTTCACTTGGAAAAATAATAGATCTTAGGCATTCCGGCCGCCGGTTGTTTCACTTTCGACTTTTCCACATAATTGGATTCGGCCCACTTTTCCCAAAAGATTTCCATCTTCGCGACTCTGTCTGGATATTCTTTTGCCAGGTCATGCAATTCGGTTCGGTCTTTTTCGATATCGTACAATTCCCATTGCTCCCTGAAATTCGTCCACACCAGTTTCCACTTACCCATTCTAATGGCACGGTTTCCCTCGTGTTCAAAGTAGAGGGGGCGTTCTGGAAGTTTCTCTCCTTTCCAAACAGGGTTCAGACTAATCCCGGCAAGGGGCATGACAGGTTTTCCTTCCCATTCATCAGGGTAGTGAGCCCCTCCTTCTTTCAAAAGTGTGGCAGATAGATCCACAATGTGGGCAGGTTGTCGGTCCAGTTGTCCCCTTGCTGTAATTCGATCGGGCCAGTGAAAGATTGCCGGCGATGAAATTCCGCCTTCATGATTGTAATGCTTATAAAGACGAAAAGGGGTGTTGCAGGCATTGGCCCACCCGGTTCCATAACTATGAAAAGTTCCCGCTTGTCCCATTTTCTCCAGCTCTGCTCCCTTATAAAGAAGGTTCTTCGGATAAGGGTTGTTGTCGAAACCGAGAGGATCCCATTCCGCACAGGCCCCGTTGTCTGACAGAAACACAATCAATGTCTTCTCCAGTTCTCCGTTCTTCTTAACATTTTCGACGATGCGTCCTACGTTCCGGTCGAGGATTTCCACCATGGCAGCGTAAGTCGCCATTCGCCGCGCCAGATCTGCCTGACGTTCTTTGGAGAGGCTCTGCCAATCCGGGATCTGCTGATCATACCAAGGGGAATCGAGATTTCGATTCGGGACCTTGGTGACACGTCCGCGTGGTGACAATTCCTGAGCTTCGGAAACAAGGCCCAGTTCTTTCATTCGACGGTGTCTCTCCTCGCGGATTGCATCCCATCCTTTTTCATAGACCTTTACATATTTCTCGATCATCTGCCGTGGCGCATGCAATGGGAAGTGCGGCGCATTGTAGGAAAGATAGAGAAAAGCGGGTTTCCCATCGGCTCGGGATTGATCAAGGAATTTCAGGCCGTAGTCCGTGATCGCATCGGTGGCGTAAAAGTCTTCCCCGTAGCCCGGTTTGTCCCGGTCTTCAGGAAGTCGAACGAACAGATCCTTTCGCCAAAAACTTGCATAGGCTTTGAAGTGTCCAAAGAATTCATCGAACCCGCGTTCGGTGGGAATGCAGTCAGGATTACCCTTGCCCCTGAGATGCCACTTCCCGGAGAGGTAAGTCCCGTATCCAGCTTTACGAAGTAGACTCGCGATGGTCACGCTCCTGTCTGTCAGGAATCCCCGATATCCCGGAAGCCCGTTATCGGCAGTCATGGCGCCCACTCCAGCCGCGTGAGGATACAAACCGGTAAGCAGGGACGCACGAGTCGAGCAGCAACGCGCTGTATTATAGAGCTGGGACATGCGGAGCCCACCCTCCGCGAGTTTGTTCAAATTTGGCGTTTCGATTTCTCCGCCATAGCAGCCAAGGTCTGAGTAGCCCAGGTCGTCTGCCAGGATCAGGATGATATTTGGTTTCTCTTCACCTCTTGCCATGAGCGAAAACAGAAAGAGTGAAACGAGAAAAATGAAGAAGTGATGAAGTCGCATTGGAAGTCAGGTATTTCAGAGAGGCAAACTTCTGCCCGGCGTTAAAAATAAGTTTAGATCATACTACACAATCGTCGTCTCCCGAATAGACGAAATCATTGAAGAGAGAATTGGGCTTGTCTCAGTCACGATGAATACTCATTCTCTCAGTGTGTCTGATTTACGCTATTTGATCACGTTCATTTTCATTGCTGTCACAATCCCGGCAGGGGAGGGCTTGAAAGCGCACCCTGAATCGAAACCGGATGGAGACGCCCGCAAGGGAGGTGTCGAGAGGACCGCCAAAAACGAGAGCAGACTGAAGCTGAGCGTTGTGGAAGCGGGACAGGAAGTTTCAATCCCGGCGATGATCCGGGTTCTCGATGAGAAAGGTCAAGCGGTGAAGATCCCCGGTTTACAGGATCGATGCGTCGGCCTTCCTAAGAAATTTCGACAGATGGGGTGGTATGTTTTGCCTGCCTCTGAAACCTTGTCACTCCCCGCATCGAAGTTGACCCTTGAGCTTGTATCGGGATTGGAGAGAACCCGGAAGAGTGTTGAGCTCGATCTTGGGGAAGGAGAGACTCATGAGTGCCGGATTGAATTGAAGCGATTCTGGAATTCGTCCGAGGCAGGTTGGGTTTCAGGAAATACACACCTTCATTTGAAAGACTTAAGCAGAGAAGAAGCCGACCGCTATCTGAGCGAAGTTTCCGCTGCTGATGGACTTCAAATGGTGTTTGTTTCCTATCTGGAACGAGCCTTGGTGGATCGGACATACATCAGTAATGGGTATTCGCGAGCTGACCTGACTTCCCTTTCTTCGCCGGTCACCCGTTTTGGAAACGGTCAGGAATACCGTCATAACTTTGGTGGTGGTGGGGAAGGCTACGGGCATGTTCTTTTTCTGAACCAAAGCGAAAGAGTTCTTCCCTCCAGCCTGGGACCGGGAATTGCTCAACAAGAGGACGACGGCACCGTGCTTCGTTCCGGAATCCAATCAGCTCGTGATCAGGGATCCACGATCCTTTGGTGTCACAATCAGTTTGGATACGAAGACATTCCATCGTGGCTATCTGGCCTGGTTCATGCACAGAATATTTTTGACGGTGGGAACAGCGGTAGCTACGGGGACACTTTTTACCGGTATCTGAATTTGGGGGTGCGTGTTCCTTTTTCGACCGGAACAGATTGGTTTATCTACGATTACTCAAGGGTGTATGCCCAAATGGGGGGAGGCGATTTGTCGCCCGGGAACTGGCTCGCAGCTCTTCGGAAGGGGAGGACATTCATTACCAATGGACCGCTTCTTGAATTCACCGTGAACGGCAAAGGGCCAGGTGAGGAAATTCCCTCCGCAGACGAAGTATCGATTCGGTATCGAGTTCTCTCGCGCGAGAATGTGGGAATGCCGGAATTGATTGTAAATGGCAGCGCCTCTGAATTATCTTCGACGAAAGTAACCGGGCATCCCGGATGGTTCGAAGCTGAAGGGGAGCTCACAGTAGCTCTTGCCGAACCGGCCTGGCTTGCTCTGAGGGTCAATCCTGAAAACGGGGTTACCAATGAGTTCCAGAGGCAGATCTTTGCTCATACCAGCCCCGTCTATGTGAACACGAGTCGAGGAGAACTCTTTCACCCGGAAACAGCGCATTTGATGATCAAAGAGATTCAGTCGGATCTGGCTGTGATTGAGGCAGAGGGAGTTTTCGCTACCTCTACCGAAAAGGAGACGGTGAGTGCACTCTATGAGGAGGCCATTCGAGCCTTACAGCAGAGACTGAAGAATTGAATCTGCTCAGGCTTCGATACTCAGTTTGCGGATCCGATTCTAGTCGGTCAATGAAACGGGGCCGAAAAGACTCGATTCGATTTCGATCGAAACCGTTTCACCGGGAATCAAATTAGCGTCTTCATCCAACGCAATCACCACGCGGCGTCCCCGAACAATTTGCCCGCGAATTGGACTTGCTCGTTCCGGTAACGAATAGACAGCCGGGCTGATCTGGATGACACGTCCGGTAATCACTCCGGTATCTTTCAAGGATACCGTAGGATAAATGTTTGCCGGAGTACCAATCACAACGGCACTCAAATCGCTTTCCGGTAAAAAGCCGACCACGCGAATGGGCCCCTTAATCAATAAGGAGGCAATAGTACCGCCGGGTTCAACGACCTCTCCGGGCTGTCGATCGACCTGAGCCACGGTTCCCTCCTGTTGAGCACGCAAGGTGAAGCCGTCGCGCCGGATACTGAGGAGCTTCAGAGCCTCTCCCTGAGCATCCGTGGCACTTACGATGCTCTCTTTCATTTCATCCATGCGGGCCAGCGCAGAAATTTTCTGTTCTTTTGCGTAGTCCACATCTGCGGCTAGCGCAGCAATGTGATCCGGCATCAATTTCAAAGTCTCGCTAAGGATTGACTCGCGGGAATTTTTCTCCGCGAGTGACTCTGCACTGATTAATTTTTTCTCCAGAAGGGGTTTGAGACGTTCGATCTCAGTTGTCAGTGCTTTATGCTCGACTGCCCTCAATCGAAGCTCCAACTCCGCCTCACGGAGAGCCTTCTCAGCATCTTGTAAGGTCGACGAAAACTGACGTTCCAAAGTTAATCGATCCAATTGGGCTTCAAGGCGAGCCCGAACGATCCGCTCTTTTTGAACCGCATTTTCTGCGTCGATAACACTGGTATCCAGATGCGCAATGATATCTCCCGCATCCACGTGATCGCCAACCTCTACCTCTACACTTGCGACGCGAGCCGATTCCAGCGAGGCAACGTTTTCAACAACTCGCTCCGCCGTTCCTGACATCACCCGATACTTGCCACCATTCGAGTAGAGAAGGGCTGCGAGAACGATGAAAAATACAAAAACCAGCAAGGGCCAATGTTGGCGAACCCCTTTCCACCAGGGACGCCGGTATCGGGTGACATGTTTCTCTTCATCTGTTGTAACCATAGTTCTTAGATTTCTACAGATGAACGTTGCATGAGGAGATTTGGCTCTTCGATGTCAGGAAGCTTCCGGATCTCATCCATTAAGAGATGTTGTGAATCCGCATGGGCCAGGCTGGTCTGGTAAGAATACTCCAGCAGGTCTCCCTGGGTTGCTTCACGGACAGCGATTAGCGTTGCCGATTTCAGGTGGTTTTCAAAAATTGACTTCAGTTTCTCATGCGACTTTGAATCCGGTGGCAGAAGAAAGCGCAGCAGGCCCTCAAACTCACTCTTTGCTGAGAAGGGCGCCCAGTGCAAATAAAGAGCCGTGGCGCAGAAAAAGAGCGCGCCAACCGTTGCGACAGCAAAGACACGTGCCCCGCAGCCAATTCCGACGGCCAGGCAACAGAATAGAAAAACCATATCGCGAGGATCACGAACCGGGGTCCTGAACCGGATAATGGCAAGCGCCCCCAAAATTCCCAATCCCCTCGCCAGGTTGTTGCCGATGACCATAATCATCATGCATGAGGTAATTGATGCGAGGAGCATCGCCTGTACAAATACCCGGGAGTAGGAAAACCCGTGGTGCGTCATCCGGTAGACCGTCGTGACCACGGAACTGAGAATGAAAACGAAGGAGAAAGCAACGAGGACTTCCGTGAGATTCAGCAGCCGGTTGGGTCCAAGCAGTAATTGGAGGTTTTCCATAAAATCTTAATCAAATATCTTTACCATTTGGAATCCGGCGAACTGTTTTCACTGCCCTCAGTATATTCAAAGCCTGCACTGAATGATTCCATTCGAAGCGCGGCGGAATACTTACAGAAACCAACTCGAACGAGACTGAAGGCTCGCACAAAATCCATCATCCATCGAGGGATTCCCATTTTACTTTTCAATTCCATGACGCAACCGGCATATTCTGAGCGCAGTCCCGTTTGCGTGTCAATCCTCCGAAAACGTCGATTGTTTACATATCCGAAATCGTAACTTGGAGTCATTTGATAGGAAACCTGGGTGTCGAAGGTCACACGGGCGTAGTCTTCAAGCCGTCCCATATAGGATTCTCTCTCATACTGGATCATCAAAACAGGTTGCCCTCCAATTTCCTGAGTGAGTCGAATGAAATCCAGGTAATTCATATGCTCCTTCTCGCTGGAGAAGGGGATATGAGCCTTCGGGTTAAGAAATAATTCTGGAGAATACACGTCGGACTTCAGCACGGATCGACTCTTGACGATAACTGCTCCGAGTTTTCGTTTGATTTCAACGAAGTAAGGCGCCTTGCCATCGGTCCCATAGGTTCGTATGCGAAGTTTGAATCGATTGAGTGACTCCACTTCTTTCGCGTAGTGTAAGGACAAATTGCGATTGTCCAATTGGATGGTTCGAACCAGGTATTTAGGAATCTCGCCAATACCGTGCTTATCGTTGACGACATGAGGCTGAATATACTTTCGAATCTCCGGCATCAGGGAATACGGAACGATGTATTTCGCTTCATGCCGTTCGATTCGGAGATCATCGCCCAGCTTAAATCGCCCCGCCTGCTCCGGCTGTACCGGAGTGGCGACTTGATCTGGAACCTTGGATAAAGCTTGGGACATCGTAAATCGAGTAAATCAATGAAAGGGGATAACAATAATTCGGTAGAAACGTCGAGATTCAGTTTCTTCGATTTCGATTTGAATCTCTCTCTCCTCCGTCTCAGCACTGACTTCCTGCAAAGTCATCCAGTTGGCTGGAGGCGAAAGCGTATCGGTGGATTGGATGGTGTATCTCACATTCGGTAAAGCGGTAAAGTGGAGGATCAAGCCTGTTGCTGTCGAGGAAATTGATAAGTTGAGAAAACTTTTCGGATCAGACGGTGAGGTGCCTTCGTTGAATTCGTCGATATTGGTGCGTCCGTCAGAGTCAAGATCCAGGCCTGAGTCATCGACTCCCACAATCAGTCCGTGGATAATCTCCCATTCGTCATTCATTCCGTCGCGGTCAGAGTCTCCCGTAACGCCGACTTGAGGAATGTCAGCAACCCAGTTTTCCGGATCATTTCCAAACTCAAAGAAATTGAGGCGTTGGAGAGAGGACCCACTTCCATCTGCTACCACCGGCCACGGACTGGCGTCTTTATAATCAATTTCCTCCATCGTGTAGTAGGGGACAATGAAAGACTCAGCAAAATCTGCCGAACCGGGATATTTCAATTCGATCTCTTCCCCGGAATTATCCAGTTTTCCAGACCATGGGCCGTAAATTTCAATGTTCTCAGGGATGCTGAATTTCGTGCGAAAGCTCGCCAATTGTCCGGGACTCGCTGCGGGATCAAATCCGACTACAAGAACACGTTCTCCCGCTTCAAGGGAAACGCCCGCAGGGAAATCGAAATCGACTGCATTTCGTAGATGCCAGGTATCATTGAGGGCGGCATTGCCGTACCCCGGCACGCCCGTGTCGGTTCCGTAAAGCGGCACGGTCGAGCTGGAGGTGTTGGTCAATTCGATGAACTCGTCGGTGCTGTTGTCCACCCCGCCGGCTAAATCAGTGGGATGATAGTGAATTTCTGAAATAACGACAGGACCGACACGTGGAAGTGAATTTGCGGCCCCGAGGGTGTTAGACGTCTGTAGAACGAAATGGACTTTTCCCTGGCTGTCTTCATAGCGGCCGCTCGTAACTCCATTGGGTGATGCCTTAAAATCCCAGCCATGATAATACCCGGTCAAATCACTGTTAGTGTTTCCGCTGAAGAGGTAGGCCTGCTCTCCATATTCGGATAGCAGAAAGGGATTAGGTCCGCTCGAGAAATCGCTCTCGTCGAATATCACAAAGCCACCGGCTGGAATGGTGGTTCCATCTGGAATCCTGAATTTCCTGGGAACAGCAAACTCGTCGCTCAAAAACCAACCGCCAATGTCGATGTCGTCTGGACCGGGATTGTGTAATTCGATGGAATCCACTTCAGGTAAATCTGTATGAGCGAGTAGCTCGTTAACTACGACAGGAGAAATAGCTAAGGGAATAACTGTGGTTCCCGGTGTTCCTCCTTCGAGGCCGCTGATCCGCCAGCTGTCTTTCAGGTCCCACGTTTCCCATCCACCCCGATCATTTTTAATCACGAGTGAAAATCCCAATCCATCGGTCAAGGGCTGCCATGAGTCCCTGAATTTAAACTCGAGAATTTCTTCTCCAACGGCATCTTCCAATCGGAGCGTTTCGCCGCCGTTGTCGAGTGATCCGTAAAATTCGCCAGCTACTGGAAGTCCAGATCCATGCCGGGCAGTGAAGGCAGCCTCGTTGGAAACCACCAGAGCATACTCGCCGGGAAGAAGACTTGTTACCGAACTGCCGGTGAAATCGAAGGCAATCCCTTTGGTGAAATTGTTCCCGTTCAGGTCCAGTGATTCGGTGTTCGAAGTATTGCGTAATTCAACGAATTCAAAATCCTGTGGATCCGGACTGATCGAATCAATGGCGGTGGGATGATACATCACTTCTGTGATTCTTAAATGCTCCTGGAGTAATGAAGGATCGCCGATGTAGCCTTTGGAAGATACTAATTCGCCTTGCTTGTTACGGAACTCGATTGTTTCGCCCCGGGCTGACAGCTGCCCATCGTAGCCCCCCTGGACAAATCGATACTGTCCGCCAGTGACCGCATCGCCCCTTGCCCTGAAAGCTTTGGAGTTTCGGGCGACGTGAAGGAGTCCTATGTAATCATCACCCACTGTGCCGGTGCCCGAAGGAATCACTGATCCCGGAGGAAATGTGAAGTTAACCGCCCCGGAAATTGACCAGGCGGAAATGTCGACCGACGTGCTCTCCCGGTTCTTCAATACGAAGAATTCCTCGTCCTGATTTCCGCTGGCGGGAAGAAAATCCACGGTCTCTATGGTAATGCTAGGAGTGCCCGGCTGTGCGGCGGGAACAGGCTTGCCGCCAAGAGTGCGGCTGGAGGAGAAAAGGTAATCCCGCTTAGCAGGAAGCCACTCGCTCACGATCCGGGCGGATGCCGTGCGAGCCTCGTTTGCATTTCCCCATGAGCCCCACTTCGCATAGTCCAGGTCAGCATCCGAAGTTACCCCGGATGAATCGAGGAGATCCGCCAATTGGGCCGCTCGTTGCGAATACCAGTCATTCGAAAAGGCGGTGCCGGGAGCGAGAAGAACTTCTGTGCGAAGCGTCTGAATACGGCGAAGAATCATATCCTGATACTCCGGCGTGTTGTGAATCAATTCCCATAATCGATTCGTATTCTTGGTCCATATATTCGAAAACAGGGTATCATCAAAATAACGATCGGTGCTGTTCCAGCGACGCCCCGCAGACAAATCTACATCCCAGGGTAGCGGTCGCCATTCCCCGCTGCCTTCGGTATCACGATACATGTAGTAGTTCTTGTGGCCGGTGTCGGAAATTCCGATCACGACCAGGGATGCGAGGTAATTGACTGTCGATGCCAGGTCAACATGATCGTAAGCATACGCACGCCGGGTATCGCGAGGTAGGCTGTCGTTGATCCCTGCGATCAAAGCAGCAAGGTCTTCCACTCCTTCATGGTGCCGCGTCTTCTTGGAAGAACGGGTCGCGTCGATCATCCGGTCATACATCTTGTAAAGCGAGCCCTTGGGGTCCAATCCTATTCGTTCGAGGTAGCGATCATCTCCATCTTCCACCATATCGGCCGTCGAGAAAAAGGCTCCGTTTCGTTCGACGCGAACAGGAAAGGCATAATGATAGGCAACTCCACAATTTTTGAGGAATTCATATCCCAGCGTATTGCGACTTTTGCTCTTATCGGCCCAGTTCGTTAAGAGGTTGATGTCTTTGACTCTTTGTTCTTCCGGGTTCCAACGGAATCGATTCCCCTTGTTGAAGTCGAGGTCGTAGCTCTTCTTGGGAAATCCCGCAGTGGACTGGCCGTGCAGATCCATCTGAATATTGTCGTAGAATTCGCCAAGGAAATAGACAGACGTTCTGGTTCCGCCCCGTGTGTTTACAGCGACTTCGTCTTCGACAAAGGTTTCCAGAATAGGGAGTTGCGATGAACTCAGTGAACTGTTTTGAGTAACAGTCCCGAAGTATCGATCTGAGTCCAGCGGGTCGGCAAAGAAAGGCGCTGCAGCTGTTCGGCTGGCGACGTCCTCTGCTTCCATCCTCCAGCGAATCATCTCACCGGGGTTCATTCCTGCTGTTGGCAAAAACGCGGAATAGATCCCATCTCCTCCAATTTCGTCGGCACCCGAACCGGAATCATTCATCGGCAATTCCACTTCGTTGCCGAACATCACCCGGTAAAAAACGCTTACCGAATCGATTTCGTCCTTTGTCTCCCGGACACTGGCAGTAACGATGATGGGAGTGCTTCCGGCACCGCCTGTGGGACGGGTCGCGCTGTTCGTCACTTCAGTCAGATAGGGCGGCACGTCGAGAATTCCGATTCCATTCGCTTCTCCGGGGCTGGGGGTGAGTTGGTATCCGGCGGTCGAGGAAGGTGTAGCAGCCAGAACAAGGTCGAGTTCTGGCAGGATCAACATATCCGAGCTGGTAGGGCTCTGGTTCAGGCCATGAATCGCAAGAATGTTCACTCCATTCACCAAGCCAAGAGTTTCGGCCGCTATCGGAAAAGCCGTCCAATCTTCATTCAGGCCATCACCCCGGTTGGTCGTAGCGCTGGAATTCCACTGCGGCGAAGCCGGGTTCCGGTCGGCGGCAACTTGCTCACCGTTGATGTAGGCCACAAACCCATCATCCCATCGTAAGCGCAGGAGCAAGGACCTCACCGCTGATGCATCCGCTACTGTGAACGGTATTCGCAGAAACACGGAACTGTTGTTGCCGTGCATTTCAGTTTCGAGATCGGACCCCAACCAGATGCCATATCCCGAGGACGTTTCGTAGCCCACTCCGGTATTTATTCCCTGCCAGCTATCTCCCGAAAAGGTTCCTGTTTTGTCTCTTTCCCAGTTGGTGTATTCGTTAGAAAAGTCGGCTGCACTTGTCGGTACTCCTGCCTGCCCCTGGGCTCCCGAAGAAATCACCGTGGTTTGATTAGCGGTCTGGTCCAGGCCGTAAGACATTCCTTGATACTGCGGCGGATACTCGGGGCTGAAATCGTGTTCCACGGTGGCCCCGTCGTCCCGGACCAGAGCCAGATACTCACCATCCTTCTTCAGCGAGAAATTCGTATGGAAGGGCTGGTCGACCGTTCTCCGATTTTTTCCAGAGGCAAAGATCAACCGGTACTGGTGAGGTCCTAAAATCGTTCCGGGAGGAAAGATCCATTTCGCCAGATTCCCGATGTCGTCGCTCAAGCTCCAGCCGCTCAAATTGACGGAAGCGGAGCTGTCGTTGTAAATTTCGATCCAGTCCACTTCGTCGCCGTCTTCGTCCAGGTAGCTCCCGTCATTGTCCGCGACGAATTCAGTGATCAGGACATCAGAGTACACATGATCCACCTTGCCCACACACAAGAGAAGAAACAGGATAGGAAACTGCCAGCTCTTCAGGAGAGAAAATCTCAATCTTGGAGGAATGTGAAGCCGTTTTGTCACGGTGTGCAGCTTAGTTGAGAAGGGGCTGAAAATAACAGCCGAAAATTGATTTTATATGAGTTGATAATGACGAGACTGCCCGGTCTCACTCTCCGGGAGTAGCGATCACCCGGTAGAATCTACGAGGCCCGCTGGCTTCGACATCAATTTGAATCTCTCTCTGCTCCGTCTCAGCACTGACTTCCTGCAAGGTCGTCCAGTTGGCTGGAGGCGTTAGAGAGACGGAATACTGGATCAAATAGCCTTTGTTCGGGTTGGCGGTGAATCGGAGGATCAGGCCAGACGCTGTCTCTACGATTGATAAATCAAGGAAACTGCCCGGATCAGACGGCGAGGTGCCTTCGTGATATTCGTCGATATTGGTGCGCCCGTCAGAGTCGAGATCTAAATTTGAGTCATCGACGCCTACAATCAGGCCGTGAATCATCTCCCAGGAGTCGTCCATGCCGTCATCATCAGAGTCCGCGGATTCTTTCCCTGGAGAATTCTCAGCCCTCCAGTTCTCCGGATCGTTTCCAAACTCGTAAAAGTTGATCCTTTGAAGGGAGGATCCATTGCCATTCGCTTCGTCTGGCCAGGGGTTGGAGTCGCGATAGTCGATCTCTTCGACAGTGTAGTAGGGAACGATGAATGCTGCTTCCGGGTCCGCCGAACCGGGAAATTTCAATTCGATCTCTTCCCCTGAATTGCCCAGTTTTCCAGACCATGGGCCGTAAATTTCTACGCCCTCAGGGATCTCGAATTTTGATCGAAGGCTGGCCGTCTGTGCAGTGTCCGTCGCTGGATCAAATCCAACTACGAGAATGCGTTCCCCCGGATTCAACACGACATTGGAAGGGAAATCATAGTCGACCGCATTGCGCAGTTGCCAGGTGGCATTGCTATTCCCGGGGGCGCTTGTGTCTGTATCGTAGAGAGGCACGGCAAGGCTGGAAGTATTGCTTAGCTCAATAAATTCATCGGCACTATTGTCGATACCTCCACTCAAGTCGGTCGGGCGATAGTGAATTTCCGAGATCACTACAGGACCAACGAGTGGTGCGGAGTTCGCGGCTCCTAAAGTATTGGATGCTTGCAAGACGATGTGTGTTTTCCCCCGGCTGTCCACATGGCGTCCCGTCGTAATTCCATTTGGAGCTGCCTTGAAATCCAGGCCATGAGAATAACCGCTCAGAGTGCCTCCTGCATCTGCGCTGAAAAGGTAGGCTTGCTCCCCATGCTCGGATAAACGAAAAGCGTTGGGGCCTGTATTGAACTCACTTTCATCAAAAACCAGGTAAGCTCCGACGGAAAGAGTGGTGTCATCCGGGATTCTGAATTTCTGAGGTACAGAAATATCATCAGTCAGAAACCAACCGCCGAGATCTACATTTTCCGGTCCGGGATTATACAACTCAATGGAATCCAATTCCGGCAAGTCGGTGTGGGTGAGAACTTCATTGACCAGCACCCGGGCGTCGGGGAAATTTGGGCCTCCGCTATCCTCCTCACCGGGAGTTCCACCCACAATCGAACTACTGCGCCAGTGAAAGGGATTGTTGCCGTCGGGGTTTTCCTCCGGTGAGACCAAGGTCAGACTTGGTCCCCGGCCGTCCGGTGCCGATGGCCAGGTTTCGGAATCGTTGTAGGTGAATTCCGAAATCACTGTTCCGTCTGATTGCTCGAACCGGATCATTTCGCCATCGTTGTTGAGACTGCCCTCATAAATTCCGACAACTGGTATTCCGGTTCCGTAGGTCGTGTTGAGGTGATAGAGACTGTTAGCCAGAACGATTCTTTCTCCCGGGCTCAGGATCGTATCTCGTTTCGTCGGGAAGTTGAATTCAACTCCATCACTGAAGCGCGTGTTCCGCAGGTTTACGGGACGGGTGCTGATGTTGAGAATTTCCAGGAACTCCGTGTTTTCGCTTCCGGTATCGGGATTGTAGTGAAGCTCGGAAATGGCGATGTCATTGGAAGTGAGCGATAAATTTCCTGCAATGGTAAAAAAGGCTTCTGTGAGCCCTGACCATTCACTGCCATTCCGGGTGCGCGCACGAACAAACGCGTTGTTGGTAAGAGTCAGGGGATTCGTGTAAGGAGCGGCATCGGTGGAAACCGCCCCTCCCGGTAAACGCGGATCGCTGCCGTCGGTAGTGACGAAGACAGTTCCACTGGTGGAGGTCGAGATCCCCAGTGAAAAGCTTGCTGAGACCTCTCCTCCATGCTGAGAAAACTGAGGGGCGGCTGTTGCCGGTAGAAGTCCGGCCGCTTGAAGCTGAGCAATCACTGTTTGGTCAAGGCTCGACAAAATGTTGGCGATGTAATTGTCGCGCGCGGTGGTCCAGGAATCTGGGCTACGGTAATTCCAGCGGGCCGCTTCCGCGAGAAAGGCGCGCTCGATCTGAGTGGTTCTTTGAAGGAGTCTCTCCGTCGCAGGACCGGGTGTCATCAAGCCGCCGTTGAAGTAGTGCTTCTGGATCCGGTCCGCCATGAGTGTACGGAAATCAGGATGATTCTGAGACCGCAGAGAAGAGAACAGATTATCCGGTCCGGCATGTCCGGTTCGGTTTGGGGGATTGCGGGTGAATCCGTCGCCATCGTTATAGTAGAGGATGAAGCCACTGCCTGCTCCAAGGGGACTGACTGCCCGGTGCTCCGCCTCCGAATTTCCTGACATGAGCATCAGCATGAAGTCGACGAACTGCGGCATATCGAGATAGTCCTTGAGCGCGTCGTAGTTATTGCCAAGCGATTTCACATTGGCCCAGGCGGAGCCATCCCCGTCGTAGGGAGTCGCTGCGGAAAAACTTCCCCCTCCGCGGTTGGAGGCTACCGCCTCGTAGTTTTCCTTTTTTCCACCCAGGTAGTTGGCGTGCATGTCGGCATTCCATCGTTCCCGCAGGTGATACATCCCCCAATAGGATCCGTTGATATAGACATGAACAAATCGTCCGTGCGGATTGATGTGTCCCATGTCGAGAAAAGTGTCATCGAGAAAACGGTTCGACATGTAAAATCCACGCGCCACCATATCGTGGGAACCGGTCCGGAGATCCAGTTGGTCAAAAACATCAACCGGACGGAGATCACGACCGTGTCCCTGGAATAGCGGATACTTCAATTTCTTCGGCCCGTAGATTCCCCGGAAGGCGAGTCGAATATTTCGTTTCGTAAAGTTCGTGACGTAGCTGCCGAAGCGGGACATGCCGGCATTGACTTGCAGATCACCATCTTCAAAACCCATGAGTTCGACGGAGGACGGTTTTTCGGCGCGGTCGATATCACCCGGGAATGCAAGCGAGATAGTCGGGAGATCCAGAAGTGCGTCCCGCATCTGTGGGCCATAGGTGGGATCCTGGGTGACGCTGGTTTGCATTTCCGGTGAAGCGATCACGTCATCCCGAAAGATGTAAGTGTGAGTCTCGACATTGGTGGAGCGAAAGGTGTTGAAGAAAGCGAGCGTGCGTAAAACAGTGGTCCCTTCAATTTCAATGGGATCGGTGTAAAGTGTGCCGCTTGTCTCGGTGGGGGCATTGCCGTCTGTTGTAAAACGAATCTGTGCTCCGGGCGTAAGTGAAGTGAGAGTAACAAAAAACGGATCGTCGTAGAAGCCCCGGGCGTGGGAGAACTGCGTTGAACCCACCCGATCAAAATACCATTCTGAATCATTGCCGGCACCGGGAGTCGGCTTGCTCAGGTAGACACTATCATTGACATCAAGCTTTGAGGTGATCAGGCGCGGTTGCATGAAGAAATCCGCGTCGCTGGCGTTGGAGTTCAGCATTTGAATCGCAAGAATGTTGGTCCCGGAGTTCAGCAGGGGGAGGAATTGGGAGATCTCAATGTCTTCGAATTGAAACGCTTCTGCGCTATCGCGTTCCTCGAGCGCCGCTGAATTCCACGCAGGGGAAGCAGGTGCATTTCCGGATGCGATCAACATACCGTTGAGATAGGCAACAAAGCCGTCGTCGTAACGCATCTTCAAAGTCAGAAATTCGAATAAGGACGGATCGTCGACCTCAAAGGGAATTCGTAGAAAAGCGGAAGCATTTTTGCCGAGGGCTTCCGCTTCAATGTCATCATTGATGAAGCTGGTAAACCCAAAGATGGCTTCGCCCGTGACTTCGACCTCGCCGAGTGAAATTACAACCGCATCGTCAGCGGAGCCGCTGCCTCCCTGGCCGGAAAAATCTGGATCCGGGGTGCGTCGAATAATCACGGTCTTAGCGATCACAGGATCTCCCGTTATCCCGACTAGATCGAGATTGATCAGCTCAGGCGAACCATCGACGTCTTCAGGATTGAGAAGCCCGGAAAGGAAAGTAGTCGAGCCGTTGCTGTCGAGAACCTCGACGGTGATGTCGCGCATGCGGTGCCCGCAACAAGCGTCTCGATTGTGAATCGTAATCTCTGAAAGGATTGAGCGATGCGCGAGTTGCAGGGTCCATTCGGGAGCATTGTCGGTTCGGAAGGTGTGAGTGAAGTTTCCAAGGTCGTTGTCGATCGCGAGTTCTGCGCCGAATGCACTCAGTGTCGACGACTGAATAGCAGAGCCTTTAAGGGCCAGGTTTTCTTCACCTTCCCCACCCGTGGCATCAGGGTCGGGAACCATCACAAAAACCTCACCCAGTGCGAGAACATTCGCGTCGGAACTGCCTCCTGCTGCACCTTGCCCCGATGCATCCGGGTCGGCGGTTCTTCGAACGCGGACGATTCGCCCGGTGACGGGCCCGCCGTTGTCAGCAGCAATATCCCATTCAATCAACTCGGGGCCGTTAGATACGTTTTCTGGGTTTAGGATTGGAGAAGTGTAAAGGACCGACCCGCCTGCGTCGCGAACTTCAATGGTGAGATCGCGAAAACGTACGTGGCAGCAATTGTCCCGGTTGTGAAGAACGACTTCGTGAATCTCTTCGTCAGAAGGAAACTCGACTTGCCACCAGGCATTGCTGTCATTTCCCAGAGTATGAGTAAAGTTACCGGTATTCCCGTCGTTTCCATTATCAGCGGGTCCGGCTGCGTGAGATGTGCTTTGGCTTGCTGTCCCGCTGAGAGAAATATTTTTAAGCGGAACCGGCGCTTCCGAAGTGTCATAGCCAACCGCTGTGGCGGCAGTTCCGGATATCCAATTGGCCCCGGGTATATGGCTCTGCGAATTCCAGTCTGCAGGGAGATCATTCGCTGTCTGAGGAATAAGGATTTCCGGATTGGAGGCCGCGACCAAGGGTACCGGGACGATCTGCTGGGAAACGCCAAAGCTAATATCCTCTTCCTGATCCGGGTAGGTGTAGTCGTTGAGAATAGAAGTACTGTCGGCAGCAATCAGCGCGATGTAATTCCCGGCTCCGGCCTTGAGCTTGAAATTTGTATGAAGCTCGGAACCTGCCACGGTGCGATTTTTTTCCGACGCAAAAATAATGAGGAATTCACCTGATTCGATCAGAGTATTTGCCGGGAACTGCCATTGAGTGAGAAGGGCGGAGTCGTCAGAAAGATAGCAGCCGGACAGGTCGAAAGGCGTGCTGTCAGGATTGTAAATTTCAATCCAGTCGGAAAAGTCGCCATCTTCGTCGGCGATGGTGGTCTCGTTTTTGGCCATGAATTCACTAATCCGGGGAGCAGTGTGAGCCATGCGGGGAACTAAGGCGAAGAACACGATTACCAGCAGGAGCAAGATTACCCCCGGCCCCTCCGATATTACGGAAGTTGGAGTTCTCCAATTTGCTTCATGCCCTTTGATCCGAACATCATCGCCCAATTTAAAGCGATCAGCCTGCCGTGGATGCTCTTTCACGGAGAAAAGAGGAGATGAAGGAGTGGGAAAAAAGACCGGGACATCGTTACCAGTTTCCTTCAGTCTACGAGGGGAATGAGAATGCGGTAGAAACGTCGAGGATCGCTTTCCTCAACTTCAAGTTGAAGGTTCCGCACTTCCGTTTCTGCATCTACATCCATCAAGGACATCCAGTTGGTCGGTGTCCCCAAAGAATCCGTGTATTCGATCGTGTAAGCCACATTTGGAGCTGCGATGAACTGGAGGCTGAGACCTGTTCCCGTCTGAACAATATTCATATCGAGGTAGCTCCCCGGATCACCGGGCAATGTTCCGGAAACATACTCATTCAAATTGTTGAAACCATCCTGGTCCAGGTCCATTCGGGAATCATCGATTCCCACAATCAAACCGTTAAGGATCTCCCAGGCATCATCCATTCCGTCCCCGTCTGAATCACCTCCCAATTCTCCCTGAGGACTTTCCGCTTTCCAGTTTTGTGGGTCATTGGCGAACTCATAAAGGTTGATTCTCTGAAGCGACGAGCCACTGCCATCCGCTGCCGCCGGCCATGGGCCGGAATCCCTGTAGTCGATCTCCTCCATGGTGTAGTAGGGAACAAAAAAGGACAGTGTCGTATCCGCTGAACCGGGATATTTTAATTCAATTTCTTCACCTGAATTGTCGAGCTTTCCGGTCCACGGTCCGTAGATTTCCACGTCGACGGGGATACTGAACTTTGAGCGCAAGCTTGCCAATTGCGCAGTGTCAATCAATGGGTCAAAGCCGACCACGAGAATGCGTTCACCAGGATCCAGTTCGACTCCTGTTGGAAAATCAAAATCAACGGCATTCCGCAATTGCCAGGTATCGTTCAGGGCCGCATTGCCATAGCCCGGCACACTCGTGTCTGTGCCGTAGAGGGGCACGGTAGCTCCTGATGTATTGGTCAATTCAATAAACTCATCAGCATCGTTGTCCACGCCGCCAGCCAAGTCGATGGGGTGATAGTGAATCTCCGAAACAACCACAGGGCCGACAAGCGGCTCTGAGTTTGCGGCTCCAAGAGAGTTGGAGGCTTGCAAAACGAAATGCACTCTTCCCTGGCTGTCGGTGTGACGGCCCGTCGTAACACCATTGGGAGTTGCCTTGAAATCCCAACCATGAAAGATGCCGGTCAAATCACCCGACGCATCACCGCTGAAAAGGTAGGCTTGCTCGCCATACTCGGATAAACGGAAGGCATCGGGCTCGACGAAAAAGTCATCTTCATCAAAAACGAGATAAGCTCCCGCAGGAATCGTAGTGCCGTCGGGGATTCTATATTTCTGAGGGGTGGAAAAATCATCGCTCAGGAACCAGCCGCCGATATCTATATTCTCCGTCCCGGGGTTAAACAACTCTATGGAGTCGATCTCAGGCAAGTCGGTGTGCGTGATTACTTCGTTGATCAGAACGGGGGCGATGATTACCTCGAAATCGGCTCGGCTGATTGGTCCCCACTCACTCGTATTGGGTTTGTAAACACGGGCCCTCACAAGAGACGGGTTATTCGTGAGGACAATCTCGTTGTCATAAGCTGTGGCCGTAGGAGAAATCGCCCCGCCCGGCTGCCGCGGATCGGTGCCGTCAGTGGTGAAGTAGACGATCACACCGAGGGGTGCAGTGTGAGAAATGGTTAATTGGTATCCATCAGGAACACTTCCCCCATCCTGAGAGAATTCGGGCGCCGGCAAATTCGGCCACAATCCATGGTTGGCGAACTGAGTGTTATTAGGGCCGAACAGATGTGTTCTCTTTCCTGTAGTAGGATTCGTCCAGTTAATGATTCTGGCTGAATTGAGGGTCTGGTTGTGGACATAGGTGAGAAGCGGCTGATGGGTGGCGACCAGCTCATCCCAGCGGGTCCGGGGCGTTGAGTTGGCGGTATCTCTGTCATCGAGAGTGGCTCCGTTGAAAAAGTGTTTTTGAACCCGGTCGACCCAGTGCATACGAAACTCGGGACTGTTCCGCAGGTATTTGAAGATCGTCGGGATTTCGTTGTTCTTATTGATCAAATCCGTCTGAATCGTGTCATAGTTCGGTCCTATGCCTTGTCCAAACGCCATCTCTGCATCCCATACGTAAAAACGGAAAAGGCCAGTTTCTGAACGCTCCCTGGCGGCAACCCAGTTGTTTTGCGGCCAATCCCTGGTGGCCCCATAGATATTGACCAGTAGATAGTCGATGAAATTTTCGACATCGAGAAGTTGATGAACGGCTTCGTAATTAGCGAGGACGGTGAGATCCTGCTGCAGGAGGCTGATCATCTCGTTCCATTTAATACTGTCGCCATTGGCGAACTCACCGACCTGGCGTACATCCCACTCTTTATCGCTGTTGTGATGCTCCTGGAAAAACGCTTCACGCAGGCGTTCGGACATATTGTAAAACCCTTTCAGTTCCCCATTGATATAAAGAGTATTGTTGATCCCGTTACTGCTAACTTGCCCCATGTCGGAGTAGAGGTGCCGCATTGTCTGATCGATGATGAACGGATTTCTAATGTCATTCTTTCCCGCCCGAATCCGCAGCTGCGCATAGCGGTCAACGGAATAGTCTTCCGATAGCCACTGGTGGTCCATCGCATCGTTTCCATAGTCGTTCCGGAAAAACACGTTAAACGATGGCTTCTCAGTATGGTTACTGGTCCAGGGCGAAGCGGCTGTATTCGTCAGTCTTAATCGGGGCCTGGAGTAGTTACTGGAAGAAAGGCGCAGCCCGGTGTCCTCCCGAACTCCTTCGCGTCCGTCAGAATAATACAACTCGAGATGAACGGGCCTTTCATAGGCTCGCCCACGGTAAGACGGGATATTGTAACTGTTGATGCCATTCGCCTGCCACCGGCCACCCACATAGGTTCCACCTTCAATTGCCATGATGCCGTGCTCCTTGTAAAAAGATCGGGCATCGTCTCCTGAGAAAATCAGTGCAGGAGCGGTTTGCAGATTAGGATGCTGGTCGACCAGAAAGGTGTGGGTTTTCACTTTCGAAGGAATCATACCCGCGGCAAAGCTTCGGGCGCGAATGACGTGTCCGGTTTTGTCATTGATCTGCGCCAATGCAAGGGGCGACGTGTATACAGAGCCGTGTGTAGCTGTCGGTTCGGAACCATCAGTGGTGTAGCGAATTGTTGCGCCTACAGTGGAACTGGTGAGGCTGACCGTGACTGTGCCGTTGTGAAAACCACCTTCCGGACTGAAGTCAGGCGACTTGGTCCGGTCTGACAAAAACGGTCCGATATTGGCCGCTCCGGGAGTCGGTTCGCTCAGGTAGCCAAATGCTCCACCTCCGCCGGGGTTGGTCCCGTAGGAATGAAAATCATACTGCTTGGGGTAGTCGGGGCTGAATTCTGTGTGGGCAGCTCCAGTGTTGTCGTATAGACCAATAAAATCGCCGTTTGCTGATAGCTTGAAGTTTGCGTGAAGCAAGGCCGACGTTCCTTCCGCGGGAACAATGCCATCAGCCAGAACGAGAAGATATTCTCCTGCTCCGATTTGAGTCCCGTCCGGAAATGTCCATTTCTGAGGGTCGTTGTCCTTGTCGGTGAGAGTCCAAGCTGTCAAATCCACAGGGGAGGCTCCGTCGTTGTACAACTCAATCCAGTCGACGAAATTTGGTTCGATGCTTCCATCTGTATTGACCTCAACCAAAGCGGGTTCTTCCGTCCCTATAAAATATTTGTGGGTCTCCGTGCTCGTCACCAGCTGAGGCCCGCTGCCGCCGTTGGTGGTAAGATCGGAAATGACCATTAAATCGGAGCTGGCGACACTGCTGTTACACATTTGAATCGCCAGCACGTTATCCCCTTCAAGGAGAAGTCCTTTATCGATCGCAATGCTCTCAATTGCCGCCGGATTATTCCCGCCGGAATCCATACTGGCGTTGTGACCGGCGGATGCGGTCGCATTGTAAGGAACAAAAAGCCCCGACGCTCCCAGGTTTGAACGCGCAACTTCTGTCCCGTTGAGGAAAGCAACATACCCGTCATCAAAATCGATGGTCAAAGTCATCGTTGAAATCGTTCCCAGTTGAGATGGCGTTACGATGAATTTTTTGCGGGTATAGAGCACCGACTGATTGTTGCGCATCCCGTCCAGATCGGTGCCAAGGGGGTAGTCTAAAGCTGCATCGTATCCAAGCGGTCCGTCGCCGTCTGTCCAGGCACCTTCGTCGAATCCAATCTTCGCCCATTCCGGTTCGAACGCGTTTTGACCGGGCAGAAAGGCGGGATCAAAAACGCCCCCTGATGGTTCCACCCGACCCACGAAGTAGCTCCAGTCGCTGCCCTTCGAAACGAAATTGACAGTCCCGCCGGTTGTTTTCTTCAGTCCTGCGTCCAGAAACAGATTACCGGATGTGATTGAAATGTTGTGCAGCTGAATCGAAAGAACGTTTTCACCCTCTTGAAGCAGGTCTGTGATTCTGCCCAGGTTGAATGTCTCGTTTCCAGTCCATCCATGCGCGTTGAATGAGGGTTGATCGGCGTAACCGAATCCGTCCGGAGCTCCCATGTTGGCTCGGGCTACCTCTACCCCGTTGATGAATGCGATAAACCCGTCGTCGTAGTCGATGTCCAGCAGAAGGTCTTCAATCAACGCCGCTTGTCCCGCAGTAACGGTGAATTTATTCCGCACATAAAGAGAGGGCGTGAGGCCATACATATCGCCGCTCAAATCCGTGACGACCTGAGCGTAATTGAATCCGATCGGCGCGGTACCTGATGGCCAGGAGGCATCATCAAAACTATTGTCCCACCAGGGAATTCCCGAACCCAAACGGGGCATTCCAGAGTCGGACCATCGGAGCAATCGATCAGACGAGATCGCGCTAAATTCATTGATTTTGACATCGCCGAAGCCATTTGTCAGAATCAGGAAAAGCAGGGTGACGACACCCAGGTTTACCCTGTAGGAGATTTTCATGAGGAAATTGCCTGGAATGAGGACCCAGAGCGCTGCATTTATCGCCTAAATGTGACAATATTGTCAAGTTTTCCCGAAGGCTCTCTAAGAGAGGGGATTCAGGGAAATCCGGGCAATATTCTGAAATATTTCCAAATCGCTGTATTTAGCCTTGAAATATTTCTTTTGCGAAGCCTTGCCAACTGTCTTTGAAAGCAATAGGAGTAGCCTTCCCCACGAAACAAACCATTCACTTAGGCCGAGAACTTCTATTCGAAACTTTATGTCGCTGCGACATAGCTGGCTGGTCGTGTTCCTTAGTATCACGGCAGGCAATTCCTTATTTCTTCAGGTTCCGATCAATGCGGAGCAGAGTAACTCTGCCCAACTGACCGGAAGCGTAGGATTGCGCGATCTCATAGCCCTCTCTCTTCAAAATGACCCGGGGCTGGTGGCGCTGCGCAGAAATATTCCCGTTGAAGTGGCTGCGAAGCGCGCCGCAGTGCAATGGCGGGATCCTGAACTCAGGTTGGGTCATACAAAGAATGACGATCTACTGCTGGATCATCCGGGAACTGGAAAGCCGGCTGCAGGACAGAATCGAAACGATGGTGACAAATCCAACACTGTCCGGGTTCGGTTCTTTATTCCAAAACCATCGGAGATGAAGGCGCTCGTAAACCAGGCGGCGCGAAAAGTTGATCTTGCCAGCTACGAGGTCATCGCTGCCGAACGCAAAGTCATCCTCGAAGTCCGGGCACAGTATGAGGAGCTTCAATACCTTTCCCGGAAACTTGAAGGGAGCCGGAAGCAAATCGCTCTGATCGAAGAGCACGTCACCAAAGAAAAGGAGCTTCTCGATGCGGGAGGCTGTCTCTTATACACATCTCCGAGCCCACGAGACCGAGGCTGATCTCG
>OJCB01000109.1_pt1 | contig 35265 bp, 26 predicted proteins | sample 1591501 | NCBI WGS metagenome assembly OJCB01 (sample SAMN05416813, study PRJEB24817) | seawater metagenome | isolation source: Sea water | place: Canada:Atlantic | collected 2013-07 | reverse complement strand
ATAAGAGACAGGGTATCCGCCGCCGCGACTATCACCGCCGCCGCCGCCTCTACCCTGGTATCCGCCGCCGCGACTATCACCGCCGCCGCCGCCTCTACCCTGATATCCGCCACCGCGACTTTCACCGCCACCGCCGCCTCTACCCTGATATCCGCCACTGCGACTATCACCGCCGCCGCCGCCTCTACCCTTGTATCCACCGCCGCCGCCGCGACTTTCGCCGCCGCCGCCGCCACGGCGTTCTCCTCCACCACCTCCGTGACCACGGTCACGGTCCATGATGAAATTTTTGCCGCGCAGTTTTGCGCTTCGGGCTGCATCGATTGCGGTATCGGCGTAATCGTTGCTTACGTCGATCAGAGTGTGCTTGGGAAAAAGACTGATCTTTCCAACGGAACCGTTCGGAATGTTCAGTTCGTTGTGCATCATCCCGGCAATATCACCGGGGCTGATTCTCTCAGCTTTGCCCAGATTAAGAAAAAGGCGGGTCATCCCCTCCTCGACTTCACCTAGCTCACGACGCTGCGGGCGCCGGTCATTGAAACTTCCTTCGCGCCGATCATTTCCACGATCCGGTCGATCACCACGATCATCCCGGCGTTCTCTTCGTTCGCGGGGACGCTCCTGTTCGGGACGGTCTTCAATAATTTCTTCGCCCTCGCGCCCGGTTTCTTCAGAAAGTAGCGAAAGCAGCGCTCCTGCAATCTGTTCCGTGGAAAATCCATCGGCGCGCAACAAATCTAGTTCCTCTGTGCTGTCGGCAAAATCTTCTGCCTTGAGTCTTACGCGTACGCCTTCGATCAGCGTTTCGGCCAGTTTTCCGTCGACTTCTTCCTGAGTTGGAATTTTCGCTCTCGGAATCCTATCCTTGATGTATCGCTCAATAGTTTTGATCCGGTAATTGTCCCGGCCGAAGAGAAAAGAAACCGCTTTTCCGGAACGCCCCGCGCGACCAGTCCGTCCAACCCGGTGAACGTAATCTTCGGGATCCTGGGGAAGATCGTAGTTAAAGACGATGTCAATATCATCAACATCAATTCCCCGTGCGGCAACATCCGTCGCGACGAGAATCTCAACAGTTCCTTCGCGGAACATCCGCAAAACACGTTCCCGTAAATTTTGAGCAATATCTCCGTGAAGTCGATCCGCCGAATAACCGCGCGAAAGCAGGGCTTCTGTGCACTCGTCAACGTTCCGCTTCGTATTACAAAAAATGATGGCCAGCCGTGGCTGCTCCATATCGATGATACGGGAAAGCACTTCGATTTTGGAACGCTGGCGAACTTCGTAGGAAATCTGTTCGATCGATTCCACCGTCAACGCTTTCCGCTCGATCTGAATGGTTTCCGGATCGGCACCGAAACTTTCGATGAGACGGGAAACTCCACCATTCATCGTGGCAGAAAAGAAGAGGGTCTGACGTTCGTCGGGAAGTGCCCGGAGAATGGATTCCATTTCGTCGATGAACCCCATGTCGAGCATACGATCGGCTTCGTCGAGAATCGCGGTTTTCACACCGGACAAATCGAGCGATCCACGTTTCACGTGATCAATGATCCGACCCGGAGTTCCTACGATGAGATGAGTTCCCTGACGCAAAGCCCGCAACTGGCGGTCAATCGGTGCGCCCCCATAAACAGCGAGAGCGTGAAGCCGCGGGAGACAAGAGCCGAGCGTTTGCAGTTCGCCGCATACCTGAACCGCCAACTCACGGGTTGGACAAAGCACGAGGACCTGCGGAGAAGGATTGTCGAAATCAATTTTGGCGAGGGAGGGCAGACCGAAAGCTGCCGTTTTCCCGGAGCCGGTTTCGGAAAGCCCTACGATATCCTTACCCGCCAGGGCAGCTGGAATGGTGGCCGTCTGAATGGCCGATGGTGCCTCAAACCCAAGCTTCGCGACCGCGTCGAGAAGTTCTTGTGGCAGGCCCAGATCAGAAAAATTTCCTGTGTTCAAAACGAAAGACGTTGTAGATTCCCCCATTCCTATCGGAAAAGAAAGAAACCGATTAGGTGGCCGGGAGAATACGCCGGATAAACAAAAGCGAAAGGCGAACTTTCAGTCGGGCAGATTGGCTTAGGCAATCTTTTCCGCCCGGGCCCGGAGGCGGTTCGCATCCTGCGATTCCCTTTTTCCGGAAAGTTTGCTGCGACTTGCTCGCGTCCGGAGCAGGCTGGCGATCTCGCGGCGAAGTAGCCGAAGATCAAAAGGCTTGGTCAAAAAGGAGTCAGAACCCGCTTCAATTGCCTGGCGCTCCATTTCCACATCCGGATTTCCTGAGGCGGTAATGATTGGCACACCGGCAACAGTATTCTCCAGAAGTCGAATCTGTTGGACCATTGTGACTCCATCCATCACCGGCATTTCCACGTCGGTAATGATGAGATCCGGCCGCACCCCTTTGCTCATCAGCATGTCGAGCGCTTCGATCCCGTTCGAAGCATCCAACACATTGTACCCCGAGCCCTGCAAAACTTTAGACAGCAAAGTACGGTTCGCAGGCAAATCGTCGATCACCATTACGGTGAACCGGTTTGCCGGAGGCACCTCGACAGGCAAGGTGTGATGTCTTTGCTGGGTCATTGAGTGGTCAAATAAACATTACTTAAACTTTCAGTAATTCAAGTAGTTAATATATCTGTATGATTTTAGACGCTTTTGTTCAAAGAAAATTCAATTTTCTTTTCACTGAAACGAAAAAAGCCCCCGTTTATGGAGGCCTTTTGATCACTTCCAAGATGCTTATCACTTGGAATCTGAGAGCTTAGAAAGAGCTCGAATTAGAACATCGGCATTCCCGGCGGACGCTCGGAAAGGCGGCGGAACTGGGTGTCCTCGTAGGATTTCGAGGCCTCTTCCATCGTCAATCCCCCTTTTACGCTGACTTCACCAAAGTCCGTGCTAACAAGCTCAGGCCGGTTGGTATTCCGCTCGACGTATTCCCTCTGGAAAAGTGGGTTCCCATCAATGTCGATCACCGTGTAGGTGTATTTTTGCGGAGCCGACATGTGGAGAACATGCAGCTTGTTCTGGCTATCGATCGCATGGGCCGGTTGTCTCAAAGTCATGTAATCTCCCAGAGGATAAGTTTTATAAATCCGCCCGGAGTCGCTGTCTTTCATCCGGAAATACAAGGCCTTGTTTCTGGCCCCGTGGTAATAAGTCATGAGCGAATATTCCCGGTAAGTTCCGGCACGCGGGTGCCCCTTGGGAACCCCGACGATCTGGCTCCACATCGGCTGACCTTCGGTGATCTGAGCTGAAACCTGCTGCGATTGAAATACGCGGCGGATCTGCGGGAAATTTACAGAAGCCTTGATTCGGTAAATTCCGATCTTCCCCATCGGGTAATATTTATTGATGTGCACTTTGTGCTCGAGTGTCTGACCTGAGCGAAGCACCAAAGACGATTCTTTGGGCATACCCTGAACCGGCGTGAGCATATTTCCTGAACCATCGTGAATGGTGAAATCAAGCCAACTCAGTCCCCCGCTCTCGCCAAACACCAGATCACGCCCCGCCCGGTTGGAAATAGTAAGCACTCCGGTAACGGGCTCGTGCAGAACGTAAAGCGCCCGATCCAGCTTTAAGGACACCTGAATCTGAGCGAATGCCGAGTTTCCACAAATCAGCAAAACTGCTGCGGCCAGAACGAACTTCCATTTTTTCCCGTGTGATTTCTGCTCCATCATCTTCCTGCCTTGTTCTCTTGAAAATGCCACAGGCCCCGCTCTTCAGGCCGAACCCTGTTCATCCGATAAGATAACCCTCTTGAATCGATGCAGGCAAATCAAAAGTCGAATCAATGGAACACTACTCATTCCTGCTATTTTATATGGGAAATCTGATAATAAACATAAATTAAGTTTTGGTTTTTCTGATTTTTTGAGTAGTATTACGTAGTTTTAAGTATTGGAATTATGAAATCTCGCTGGTTATTTCTTGTGGTGACTCTCTTTCTGGTCGGTTTTTTTGTCACCGGCCTGCTGGGGACATCCACAGCAATGACCTTTATCTGGCCGGGATATTCCATCCTCGGTCTGGCCGGAGTATTCTCCATCATCTGCCTTTTCAGGGAAACCCATTTCCGGGTGCCGCATTTCTGCTTCGGGGCAGTGTTTGCGCTGCTCTGCTACCTCCTGATCCGGGCCGCGGATTCCCCTGTAGCCTATTTTTCAAGAGAGGACGCTGCGCTGCTGATCGTATGCTTTCTCTGCTACAGCATTTTCCTCACCCTGTTCACTGAAGGCCGTTGGCGAAACGCATTTCTCTGGACCGTAGTCTCCTTGATCGGGGTAAACCTGATTCTCGCGATGGCTCAACGGCTTATTTCTCCTTCGATCTGGTTGATTCCCGGCTACGAGCGAACTTTTACGGATCGTGTGGGCGGCCTGTTTAATCATCCGGATCACTTCGCCGGATTTCTCGCCCTGGGGATCCCCTTGATGCTCGCCATGGCTTCATTCAGCAAACGGGGCCCCTACGCCAGAACCATACTCGTGACTCTTTCCATCATGTCCCTCGCTGCAATAATCGCATCTCAGAGTGCGATCGGGATGATTTCCGCTGCGGTTGGAATCTTTACCTTTGGTGCGATTTCGCTTTTCATCATTTGGCCAAATCTCCTTCCAATGGTGAAAACAACTCTGATCGGTGGCTTTGTCGCCCTCGCTGTAATAGGATCGACGGTAGTGTATGTGAATCGCGTTGGCGTGAGTTATCATGCCAAACAACAGGTGCTCGCCCGCGATGGGGAAATGGCTCTGATCCCTGTCTGGAAATCGGCGGCCAAACAGTTTCTTGAATCTCCGATATCAGGAACCGGAAGCCGCAGCTTTTATTTTTACAGCAGATACTTCCGGCCTGCAGGCGACACCGGCAACCTTCGGGAAGCCGAATTCGCGCACAACGAGTATCTGCAAATGCTGGGTGATTACGGAATTGTGGGCTTAGTCATGATTCTCGCTCTCCTCGCCTTACACTTCGGCAGCGGATTACGATTCATCCGTGCCTACTCCGGTTTTCGTCCGGTAAATGGCCCACCTGTTCCGCAATCTGACCATCTCGGTTTAACGATGGGAGCAATCGGAGCCCTCACGGTCATTGGAACGCTTTGTTGCTTTGACTTTGTCATGCATCTGCCTCTCATCGCAACGCTCGCAGCTATCCTTCTCGCAATTCTTGCCTGCCCAGATCCGATGTCGACTGCTCATCGCAAGACGAAAAGGAACTATCTTCCCGGCGGCAGTGTTCTTTTCATCAACCGGGCAACCTGCTTCGCCAGTGGACTCGCGATTGCAATCTTTGGCGTAATCTTCACTCAGAGCGAATGGCAATACGAAATGGCTCGGCTCTCGTTTCAAGGAGATCAGCGAAACTACAAACACTTCCGTCATCTTCAATTTGCCCGCCGACTCGATCCAAAGAATCCATTTGTAATGAGTCTGAGCGGTCATGCTCATGCGGCCGCCGTCCGTTCCGATATGGCAGATGCCGAGAGAGTGGAAGCCCTCCGGAAAGCAGACGAATATTTCACAGCGTCCCGCGTACTCTATCCCCAGGACATTTACTCAGCGATCGGTCACAGTGCAGTTCTTGACGCTCTCGGGCGACACGATGCCGCCGCCGAAAGAATCGCTTTCGCCAGACAGTGGGCGCCTCTTTATGGAAATCTGATGCTGGCTGAAGCAGAGCATTTCCTCCGCATTGGCGATCTTGCCAGCGCAGAGGAATTGTATACCTCGGCAGATAAAGCTCCCGTCCTGAGAGACAACCGGTCCATAGAACGTGGCCTTCAGACTATCGATGACTGGAGAAAGATGGCGGCAACTCAGAATCCCGGAGGCACTGGCAGTCGTACGGCTGAGACTACTATTCCATTGCCTGATGCGAAGGTTAAGGAAGTCGCCGTCGGAGCAAAAGCAGAAAAAGAAGACCTTCGACCAAAAGAAGAAGTGAAGAAAGAGGACGCTCCGAAAGAGTCGCCCTGATCAATCCGTTCTTTCGAATTATTCGTCTGAGGAGGCAAACGCCTCAGATGAAAACACAATCTGCTCCCCTTCTTCGGGAGCAAAAACCTGATCATCGAGCTCATGCTCTTCAACGGCGGACTTGAGTCGGCGTAAAGGCTCACAGAGTTTCTCGTTACTAATCGCAAAAGTCGCGTAGTGCATTGGCAGCATGCGTCTGGCATCGAGATCAAAGAACGCTTTCACGGCCTCTTCAGGATTCATGTGAACTTCGCGGCCACTCGGGCAGTCATAAGCACCGATAGGCAAAAGTGCGGTATCAATGCGGTGACGTTTTCCGATCTCCACAAAGCCGTCAAAATAAGCCGAATCGCCGGAATGGTAGACATTGTGCTCCGGAGTCTTCAATAAATACCCTCCGAAACCGCGGTGAGTGTCGTGGATATATCGCGCTCCCCAGTGATGCGCCGGAGTAAAATGAATCTCGGTATCCTTGAAATTGAAAGAGTCCCAGTCGTGCATTTCCTGGAAGCCTTTGATATTCAGTTTCCGGACCACTTTTCCGACGCCTTCAGGAACCAGAACCATTTGCGAACCGTCGACAATTTTCCGCAGGGTCATTCGACAGAGGTGATCGAAATGAGCGTGGGTAATCAGAATCAGATCGATCTTCGGCAGATGCTCAATGTCTACGCCCGGATCGCGATTTCTCTTAATCGGCCCCACCCACTTTGCCCAGACAGGATCAATCAAGGCGTTGAACGTCGGAGTTCTCACTAGAAAACTCGCGTGTCCGATCCAGACAATTTCGACTTCTCCCGGAGCAAGCGGAGGATACTCAAGAGGACCGTCTGTACCGGTTTTGTCGCGCTTTTTCACCATCGCGGGCAGGAGACGGCCGCTCAGATAATTATAATTTCGACGCGCCCAGCCTTTCTCAGGTTTGAGGCCGACACGACGCCCCTCGGTCTTAAATCGAGACTGTCGGCTGCTTTTTTCCTTAGAAGATTCCATCAAGTTGGTAAAGGACACGCGTCCTGTAAGACGGAGAATAAAAGCAATGTTCTCAAATCGTAAAGGAATTAAAATTACTTTCCAGAAAACAGAACCGTGGTTCTTTGCCCGACACGCATGAAATTCGGTGAAATAGAACAACAGACCCGCAAGATTTTTCCTGATTGGGATTCTCCCGCGCTCCGATTCTTTCCCGTTGAAAAAGGGGGATCCGGACGAATTTTCGTTCGCGTGGAAAAAGAACGGGGCGGCGATTCCATGATCGCGATGCATTTTACAAATGATCGCCCGGACAATGCCCGTTTCGCCTCGATCACCGATTTTCTTTTAGAGCACGGGGTTCATGCTCCCGCCATCATCGAGCGTCGCGAAGAGCAGGGCCTGTTATGGGTGGAAGATCTCGGAGAGGAAGATCTCGGAAATCTCGCCGGCGAACCCTGGGAACCAGCCCGCCGTATAGCTTACGAATCTGCACTGGAAACGGTGTTCACTGTTCACAAGGTATCCGAAAGTGACCCACCGAATTATTTACCTGAGCTGGAAAATGGATTCGACTCGGAATTGTATCAGTGGGAGCAGAATTACTTCTTCGATCATTACGTTTCCAATTTTGGACCGGATGGATCGGTCTCCATCCGGGACGACAAATCACTTTCAGGATTGTGTGAGGTCCTTGGTGGTGAACCCCGATTCCTTGTGCATCGCGACTTTCAGTGCACCAACGTGATGATCCGTATGGGGAAAAGTTTTCTTATCGATTACCAGGGCCTTCGGTGGGGATTGCCCGAATATGACCTGGCCTCAATGATCTACGATCCTTACAGCGAATTTGCGGAATCGGAACAGGACAGCCTCACGAAATTCTACTATGAACTCGCCCGACGAAATGGTCGGGAGGAAGATTTCGAAACCTTCCGAACCCGACTTGATCGCTGTGCCATTCAACGACTGATGCAGGCGCTGGGAGCCTATGGATTTCTGGGACTGGTCAAAGGGAAGGAAGAATTCCTTCAACACATTCCCACTGCGGTCTCTCGCTTGAAAGCAATTGCGGTCGATCGAGGCGTGCTTCCCGTTTTGGAAAAATGTCTGGTCGAAAAAGAATGAGCTACGGCTGCTGGTTCTGCTCTTCAACTTGGCCGCGATAGAGGCTTTTGGAAACGAAATAAGCGGCAACAAGCACTAGAATCAAAACAACCACGGAGGCTCCAAGAACTGCGCCCTGGTTGAGATTCCCCCCGGAAGACAGCCCCATGACCAGTCCGATTCCAAAACTGACGGGAAGATAAGCGAGAAGGATCGCCCCGATCACACGGGCCCGCCAACCAAGCAGTTCCTGATTCTTCGACATGGTACTCTTCCCCCGAACCATCACGATGATTCCATAAACGATGACAAAAATTTCCAGCATAGCTCCAATTATTTTATAGTTAAGTTAAGTCCTTCGGATCAGGAGCTATTGAAGAAAATTTCGATGCTGCAGTAAAGTATCTATTTCAGATATCAAAAATCATTCCGGGAAACCTTGCCGTATTTCACCCGGAGAAAAATTAAGCCAGCATCACGGCGAGGTGGCAACTTGACCCACTGCCCGTTTGCTGGTTTTGAACAGGCAATGGAACCGCTTATTGTGAGCGTTAGAGCAGTCGCTCTGACGGCAGTGCTGTTATCCGTCTGTCAGGGTCGGGTAATTGCAGCTGAATCCTTGCAGGCAGTTCGGATTGAAAGCGAATCGGCGCCCCTTATTGACGGTGATTTATCTGATGAAGCGTGGGAAAAAGCGGCCCTCATCGACAATCTCACCCAGATGCATCCAATCGGGCAATCAGCGCCATCGGAAAAAACGGAAGTTCGCCTCTGTTTTGATTCAAAAAATCTCTACGTCTCCTTTCGTTGTTTTGACGAAACTCCGGAGGAAATCAATGCGTCTATTATGCAGCGTGACCAGTCGGTAGGTCCGGATGACTACGTCTTCATCATTCTCGATCCCTACCAGACCGGACGGGAAGGATACTACTTTCGACTCAACGCCAACGGGGCCATGGGCGACGGAAAGGTAAGCGGCTTCACAAACAGCCCCAACATGGATTGGGACGCGATCTGGAACGGAGCCGGTCGCATTACCGAAACCGGTTGGGAAGTCGAATTCGAAATCCCCTTCCGCAGCATTTCTTTTGATCCGGCGAAGGGTGACTGGAATGCGAACTTCGGCAGATGGCTTCCCCGGCTTCAGGAACGGAATCGATGGTCGGGTGCAGACCGCCAACGTCACTTCCTCAAACTCGAAGATGCCGGTATCATCAGCGGCCTTAGTGACCTCGAACAGGGGATTGGCATCGACTTCAAGCCCTACTTTTTGAGCCGGCACGAATCGAGCCCGGTCCGCGAAGGGAGTTATGAAGAATATGGAGCGGATGTTTTCTGGCAGGTCACCCCCAATCTGAAAACCACCCTGACCTGGAACACCGACTTTGCCGAAAGTGAGGTCGATGATCGAGTCGTGAACCTGACGCGCTTTCCCGTTTTCTTTCCTGAGAAGCGGGACTTCTTCCTCGAAGGTCAGGAGTATTTCGAGTTCGGCCCTATCAGCAAAAGCCTTCGACCTTTTCATTCGCGGACCATCGGACTTTCCGACGAAAGCACCAAGGTGGCCATCGACAGCGGCGCGAAACTTACTGGGAGAATAGGGAAGCTCGGAGTCGGAATGTTGGCGACCCGTCTCGGCGAAACAACCAATCTTCGCGAGGACGAAGTGGGCGTGCTGCGACTGACCCACGATCTGGGAGAGGAGTCCCGGGTCGGAACATTTTTCAGTTATGGATCACCGCAGTCCAATGCCCAGAATCAGGTGGGCGGGATCGACTTTGACATCAGAAACAGCCATGCCGGCGCAAAGAACAATCTTGTCGAACTCAAGATGTTCGAACTCATGAGCCGAAATGAAAATTTTGACCTCGCCCATTCTTTCGGTGCCGAACTTCGCTATCCCAACGAACCTCTTGGCTATCGTTTGTCTGTCCGGCAAATCGATGAACTCTTTGAACCGGCCCAGGGATTTGTGAGGAGACCGGGAACAAGGCGAGCCTCAGGAGGAATCGGCTACGAATTCTATCCCGCAAACTCTCCCTGGATTCGAGAATACTCTTTTGAGTTCTCAGCCCTGCTCTACACCAATCTCGACAACATGGTGGAAAGCGTTGAGTTCAACCCTTTTGAATTTGAGATGGAACTGGATTCCGGAGATGAACTCTACATCGTCCCGGAGTGGAACCGCGAAGTGCTGTTCGAGCCTTTCGATATTTCAGAGAACGTGACCATCCCGGAAGGAAGCTACGACTTTGGGAGAATCGTCGCCGGATTTGAAACCAGCAATCACCGTCCGGTCAGCGTAGAGGTTTTTGGCAAAGCCGGTAACTTCTACAACGGCACTCGACACGGATTCGGTTCCGAGGTGGATTGGCGTCCGTCGAAGTACTGGGGAATGGACGCCGAAGTGGATTTCAGCACGATAGATCTGGAAGGGGGCGAGTTCGAAGTTCTGGTAGGTAGCGCAGGCTTTCGTTATACGCCCAATCCCAGAGTTTCCTGGAACACGATTGTCCAGTGGGACTCGGTCTCCAACGACGTCGGAATCAACAGCCGGATCCGTTACATCGTTTCTCCCGGCAGCGATATTTTTCTGGTGATGAACCAGGGGTTCAACTACACCGACGAGAGAACCTTCCGGCAGGATTCCGTAGAAGGAACTGCGAAGCTTGGGTGGACGTTTCGGTATTGAGTTACTGGACTCTCCAGTTCGGTTTGCAGAATAAAAATGGATATCAATACCATCTCACATCACCAACTGGACAGCATCGATTCTGCCTGCGTCAGCACATCCTGAAACGGCACCTCAGCGACGATTCCGAACCGTTCATCGCGGCTCATGCGTTTCCGGGTGGTTGCCGGGCTGGAAAGTCCGCAGACGAACCTTGCCAACTGCCTCGGTTGACGGAGAGCCGAATGTTTCTCACGAATAATTTCCTGCATCGTCTCAATGTGTTCCGGCGTAATTTCTCCACGCCTTGTTCTCGGCAAGGTATCTGCCCCCCGGGTTCCAAGGCACGAACTGCAAGTTCCGCAGGGCTCACTCTTCTCCCCGAAATAGGAAAGGATCTGTTGCGGGATACACTCACCGGATTCGCACAAATTCACGACCAGGCCGAGACGATCAATCTCCCCGCTTTCCCGGGACTGAAACAACTCCACCAGTCGATCCGTCAACACACTCACGGACTGCTCCGCTTTTTCGTTCAGCTCATAGCCATGACGCAAGCCTGAGGGCCGAAGCTGCACCTCTCCCATTTTCTCGAGATGCCCGAAGGCTTTCCGGATCCTGCTTTCATCCTCGCCGATCTTAAGAGCGACTTCGGTAATATCGATCGTGTACCAGATTCGCTTCTTCTCGCAGGCATCGAAAATCTTTTTCAGGAAGTCGCGCCTTTCCGGTTCATGTCCTCCCAGGATTCGCTCAACCGGCTCAATGAATTTGAAACGATATCCCGCATAAAACGGCCCGCGCGGGATGAGGACGCCATCCAACTCCAGATAAGTGAGCGCAGTCGAAATCACGAGCGGCCGCATGTCTTTGGAGATCGAAAGATCATATCGGGAAACGCTGAACCGACTCCCCTGGAGAACGACATTTTCGACGAGCGATTTCAAGGCTGTCGGCGATGGCGTATCGCCGTAGACAAAATTCTCCAGCACGATCAGATCATCGAGGCAGGCCAGAATTTCGCAGTGAGCGGGCTGCCCATCGCGCCCGGACCGCCCGGACTCCTGCACATAGTTCTCGAGCGATTTGGGAAGGTTGTAGTGAAAGACGGATCGGATGTCCGACTTATCGATTCCCATTCCGAAAGCAATCGTCGCCACTACGGTTTGAATGCTTCCATCCATGAACCCATCCTGAACTTCGGAGCGATGATCATCCCTCATTCCGGCATGGTAGGCGCGCGACGGAATTCCGTTTCGGGAAAGGGCACCGGCGACTTCTTCTGCCGTCCGTTGCAGAGTGACATAGACAACCGCCGCTCCCCCTTCGTGCTCGCGGAGACGATTCACCAACACCTCCTCCTTTTCCTCCAGCGAACAGGGAGTCACATGAAAGGATAGATTCGCCCGGGTGAATCCTGTTTGAATGTGATCCGATTCGGCGATCGAAAAACGCTTCCGGATATCGGCTGAAACACGGGGCGTTGCCGTGGCTGTCAGCGCGAGAATCCTCTCAACTTTCAATTCCTCAGCAGTAAGAGCGAGCTTCAAATAATCGGGCCGGAAGTTGTGTCCCCATTCTGAAATACAATGAGCCTCATCGACTGCCAGCATCGAAATATTCACACCCCGCAAACGCCGCATGAAGCCTTCGTTCGCCAAACGTTCCGGGGCGACGTAGAGAAGCTTCAGCTCGCCGGCTGCCATTTGCCGGTAGATTTCCTGAACCTCATCTGCTTCGAGAGTTGAATCCAGCCGGGCTGCCGAAAGGTTCTTTCGGTGCATCGCTTCGACCTGATCCTTCATCAGGGCAATCAGCGGGGAAACAACCAGGGTCATCCCTTCGAAAAGCATCGCCGGAAGCTGATAACAAAGGCTTTTTCCTCCTCCTGTCGGAAAGACCGCCAAAACAGACCGCCCTTCCATCAAAACCTCAATCGCCTCGCGCTGACCATCACGGAACTGCCCGTGACCGAACATAGACTGGAGGGATTCTTCGAGATTCATCAGAGGCTGACTCTTCCATTTCTACCGGGATTTTCACGGAAAAACTCAGAGACCATTGCCCTCCCTATATTTCTTGCCCCATCGCCGATAAACATTATCCTTGCTGCATGAAGTTTCTGTCCCCCGTGATCGTCCTGCTTATCCTCGCTCTTGCGAATGTCGAAGCGAGAACGTTTACAAACTCCTCCGGTAAAGCGATCGAAGCCGAAGTCGTCGAAATTTCCGGTGACGAGGTGGTTCTGAAAATGGGAGCCAAAAATTTCAATGTCCCCATTTCCTCTCTGTCGAAAGAAGATCGGGAATTCCTCACTGACTGGGGAAAGAAGAACAGCGGAGACAAAGCAAGTTCTCCAGCCGCGGATGTGGAAGCCAACTGGGATGCTGAATGGCCCAAAGCGATATCTGCAGATATCAGCCAGGAAATCGAAGTCATCAAAGAAGACGAGTCGACCAGCGAATACATCTACGCCAGCGATCACTATGAGTTCATCTGCGACGTAAAACTGAACACCTCAGTGGTAAAACGATTTTCCCTTCTCTTTGAAGCAACCAACCAATACGTTCGTGAACTTCCCCTGGGAATGACCAAACCCTTCCGCGAAGAGCGACACAAAATTCATCTTTTCGAACTGAAGGACACCTACCATTCCAAAGGCGGGCCCCAGGGCAGTGGCGGGGTTTACATCAGCCGCGGCGGCGAAGGCGACATTCTTGTTCCACTGACCAGCCTTGGCGTGAAAAAAGTCGGAAGCAATTTCAGCGTGGATTACGACAAAGAGAATTCGACCCTTTCCCACGAGATCGCTCACCAAATTACCGACTACGAATATTACGCCCCCGGATCCAGAGGATGGTTCACCGAAGGAATGGCGGAATACATTGCTCAGAGTGGTTACCGTTCCGGGAAGTTCAATGTCGACGATATCAACAAGATCAAAGAATACGTCACGGCTTACGGGGAGAAGAACAGCGGTGGCCGGAATCTTGGCGAGGAAATCAATGCTCCAGCCCTGAAAGATTTCATGACACAGCCCTACGAATCTTTTACCTCCAATGCCAATTTCAATTACGGCATGGGCTTATTGGTTGCCTATTATTTCTTCCACATGGATGGCGAAAAAGACGCCGCCCGAATTAAGAGTTTCCTGAAGGGGCTTAAAGATGGAAAGAAAGGCGATGAGGCTTTCGAGCCGCTCCTCGACAGCAGAAGTTTTGATGAGCTGGAGGCGGATATTACTAAATCCTGGCGCTCCCGCGGCATCCGCATCAACTTCGGGTAATTTAACTTCGCTTGCGGCTTTCTTTCCGATACTGACCGGGAGTTTGATCGAACCTCTCGCGGTAACAGGTCTGCAAATAGTGCGGGTGAGTAAACCCGGTCATGTCGGCAATCGTCTCGATGGTGAGATCCGTATTGCGAAGGAGACGGTTCACTTCACGAAATCGAAATCGCTGGAGTTCCTCCTTCGAACCTCGTTTCAGAGATGCATTCATCCGCCGCTCCAAAGTGCTCCTCGACACTGACAAGTCCCGGCAAATATCGGCAACGGTCAGTCCTGAAAAAGCACGCTCCCTGATCAGCCTCACGGCCCGCAGCACTACCGGATCTTCAATCACGAATTCATCCGAAGAAGCGCGGATCTCAATCCCTCTCGGCGGGATCAATGAGATGGACTCTTCGATCTGCTCGCCACGCATCAGGCCGTCGAGAACTTCCGCAGCCCAATAACCAACCGCCTGCCCATCAAACTGAACACTCGTCAGAGTCGGGTTCGCAAACTCACAGAGGGTCTTTTCATTTTCGCAGCCGACTACAGCCACCTCATCGGGGACAGAAATACCGGCCCGACTACAGGCGTCGAGAAGACGCGACGCCAACTGATCATTCGTCGCAAAGATACCGACAGGCTTCTCAAGAGACGCAAGCCAGCTGATCATTTCCCGCTGATGTTCCTCCCAGTTTTCCGGACCTGCCTCACCTTGAGAAGGAAGCAAAGTGCAGGTAGCTCCCGCCCTTTCAATATGGCTGACGAAATTTCTGACTCTTTCCCGAAAAAACGACTCGGTATCGAGAGTGTAGGCCGCAAACCGTCGATAGCCACGGTTGAGAAAGTGATCAGCCACCATCTGTCCGACCAGGGCATTGTCCATCCCTACAAAAGGGAGTTCCCGATTAAAATTCGTTGATCGCAATTCCACCGCAGCAACTCCCGTCGCAGCAATCGCGTCCGCCATTTCTTTGCTATAAGTCCGTGTTAAAATGCCGTCACCGTCCCATTGCTCCAACCACGGGGGAACCGAAGATTCCAATGCCCTCAACTCCAGAAATGTCGACCACGGTCCGTTCGTTTCCATATACTGCCTGACTCCGAGAAGCAGATCACGCGTATAAGACCGGGTCGTTTCGACCAGAATAGCAACCCGGCGAACAGGGGATGTCGGTAATTTTTCCAAATGACGAAAAACCTGATGTTTACTGAACCGTAAGCGAATAGCCAAGCAGATCAAGAGGCGTAGAGTGGCCTCATGTCAGAATTCATAGGAAAAGCATTGATCGTAATCGGAGACGCCACCGAAACCGTCGACACCCTCTATCCTTTCTATCGTTTGCAGGAAGCAAACATTCAGCCCGTGGTGATTGCTCCGGAGAAACGGCTCTATCAAATGGTCATGCACGAAGTGCGTCCCGGTTGGACCATCACCCGGGAGTGGGAAGGCTATCAGCTGCAGGCCGACCTGGCGTTTTCCGAAGTGAATCCGGATGAGTATCTCGGCATTTTCTTTTCAGGCGGACGCGCTCCGGAATACATCCGTGAAGATCCTGATTTGATCAGTATGACGCAGTGGTTTTTCGACAATGACAAACCCATCGCCAGCGTCTGTCACGGCGTTGAGATTCCGGCCCGGGCCGATCGGGTCAAAGGTCGCAAAATGGCGACCGTGGCAAAGTGTCAGTTCGATCTCGAAGTGTGTGGCGGAATCTACGTTAACGAGCCCTGCGTAATCGATGGGAACCTCGTATCCGGAAGAACTTTTCACGACAACGGGCACTACCTTGGGCCGTGGATCAAAATGCTGGAGGAAGCTGCAGCAGCGAAGAGCGCCTGAATTCAAGAGCAATCAATTTCAATTTTTTAATACTATGAATCGTAGACGTTTTTGCCAGTTATCAGGTTCCGCAGCACTTGCGGTGCCTTCAATTTCAAAAGCAGAGGATGCCTTTAGCGTTCGCTATGTTTTGTCCTCGGCAATGTATGGGGACATGCCGCTCGATACTGTTCTCGGTGAAGTCGCCAGGGCCGGCTGCGAGTCAGTGGATATTTGGAGAAAAGGACACGCCACCCATCGTGAGCAGATTACGGAAATGGGAGACGAAGCTTTTCAAACGCTCTTGAAAAAGCGCGGCACGAAAATGGCAATCTCAACCTGCTATCCGCTCGGCCCCTTCAAACAGGATGAAGAGATATCCTGGGCAAAGAAAAACGGAGGGACAATGACTCTCTGCGGTTCAGGAGGCATGGGTAAAAGAGACCCTGTCGGCGAAGAGGCAAAGAAACAGGTGAAAGCCTTTTTCGAAAAATTGAAACCTCACTACGAGCTGGCCGAATCGAAAGGCATCACCATGGTGATCGAGAACCACAAGAACTCAATGCTGTCGTCCCCGGACTCGATTCGCTACTTCTCTGAACTGAATCCCTCGAAGAACATCGGCATCGCTTTTGCACCGCACCATCTTCACGACGTCGTCGATGACATTCCCACACTCATCAAAGACTGCGGTAAAGAGAATATCCCGTTCATCTACTTTCAGGAGCATCACAAATCCTCGAAAGAAAAAATGTCCGAACAGGAACAGCTCAAACAGTTGCCCGGACATGGGTCTCTCGACTACGTTCCCATCCTCGCAGCCCTCCGCGACATCAAGTTCGACGGACTTGCCGAGATCTTTGGTCATCCCGTACCCCGGGGCATTCCCATGTTGGGCACTGCCGGTGAAATCACTGCCGCGATCAATACTTCAAGAGAATACATCAGTGACTGCTTGAAGAAGATATGAGTGTCCCCATTTTTCGAGCTCAATCGTGGGCATTTGCGTTCCTTTTCATAGGCGTCCTTTTGTCCCGGGACATTTCACACGCCTCCCCTCACGTGGTTGGGTATGAACGCTTCCATGTCGACAGCCCCAATGCAGCAGGGGGAGCCATTCTCTTCTCCGAACTTGGCTGCGCAAATTGCCACGGGGGTTCCGATGTCGCCGTGCCACGTTCCGGACCTTCCTTGAATGACATCTCGGACCGCGTGTCCCGCGACTGGGTCGTCGAATTCCTGAAAGATCCGGAATCACGACGGAAAGGATCCACCATGCCGAACCTGGCTCACGGACTTTCTGATGAAGAAGTGGAGTCGGTCACCAACTACCTTGGCACACTTGGCAAAGGCCTGAAACTGAGGCCCGGGCGCCACGCAAACGCGGAAAACGGAAGTGCTCTCTACCACGAAAAAGGGTGCGTCGCCTGTCATGCCCCGACGGCTGATTACCGCGGTCCCGCAGGAAGTGGAGAAAGCCTCACCTCACCTCTCGCCATTTCTCATCCAGATCTGAAGAAGAAGACAACACTGACCGCTCTCGACTATTTCCTATCAAACCCGGCGCGCTATCGAACTGACGGACGCATGCCTCACATCGCCCTCGATAAACAGGAGTCGCTCGACATTGCGGCCCACCTTCTTGATTTTCAAGCGAGTGACCCCCGCGAAGCCGACGCTCATAAGGCCTGGCCAAAAGCTGGCGAACCATCCGTCCAAAAGGGAAAAAGCCTCGTCGCCAAACTGAATTGTATCGCCTGCCACGCCATTCCCGGGAAAAAGGCTGACACTTTGATTTCCTTATCCGCTCCTCCCGAAAAGGACGCTGGCCATTGTCTTTCTGCATCACCCACAGCCGGAATTCCAAGCTACAAGCTAACAGAGGCACAAAGATCAGCTCTTGTCGCATTTCTAAAGGATGATCAACCAAAGGAGCCGGGATCCCGGGAGGATCTATCGCTCGCGGCAATGAATTGCTACGCCTGCCACGACCGGAACGGAATCGGTGGCCCCACCATCAATACCAACCCCTTCTTCCACGGACTGGAAAGCCTCGGAGATTCCGGTCGGCTACCTCCGCCTCTCACTGGAATCGGCGACAAACTGCAGACGGAATGGCTCGAGGGTGTGCTCACCGGAAAGCCGAAAAACCGGGTTCGGCCCTACATGAAAACCAGCATGCCTGCCTACGCGAAGCATGCCAAGGTCCTCGCCGACTGGTTTGTAAAAGAAGATCTGAAAACGGATTCCCCACCAATCACAATCCGCCCTGACGATATTGAGGTGGGTAAAAAACTCCTCGGAATTCAGGGCGGTGTGAATTGCATCACCTGCCACAATTGGGGAGAACAGAAATCGCTCGGGATTCCCGCCCTCGACATCAGTTCACTCGACCAGCGGCTTCGTCCTCATTGGTTTCGCGAGTATCTGCTTAACCCGGCATCCTATCGCCCGGGAACATTAATGCCCCCTCTTTGGCCACAGGGGAAATCCATGGTCCCGGATGTTCTGGACGGCAATGCAGAAAGACAGATCGCAGCCATCTGGGGATTTATCAAAGAAGGAGAAGGCAAACCAGAGGGATTCCCCGACCATATGCCCGGCCAATTCGAATTGACTCCTATTGTTCGCCCTATCATTCAGCGAACCTTCCTTGAGAAAACGGGAACCAAAGCCATCCTCGTCGGTTTCCCGGGTGAGATTCATCTGGCATACGACGGCTCGAAAGGCCGGCCGGCCCTGGTGTGGCGCGGGAAGTTTTTCGATGCCTACAACACTTGGTTTGTCCGCTCCGCCCCTTTCGAGAATCCCTTGAGCGATGACGTCTACGAGTTTGAAGCTTCCAGCGAAGAGAGCGGAAGATTCCGCGGATACAAGACCGACGGGAAAGGAAATCCCACTTTTCTGATCAGCAAAGAAGGTCAGGATATTGAAGACAGCTTTCGTGTGGCAGAGAAGACCCTCATCAGAACACTGACATGGAAGCCAGGCGAAGCTCCGACAGTGACCCATCCGAAAGGAGTCTCGATCGAAGAGAAAAAGGATCAGGCGTCCGTAACTTTTACCTACAGCTGGAAATGAGAAAAATTATCTACATCACTTCAGCACTCCTCTTTTCCTATGTATTCGCAGAGGACAAGTCCGGGAGTTCCTACAGCCGCTTCGAGTTGATCACCGCCAGTGAAACGAGCCATTCCCGCTCTGCCGAATGGAAGCCGGGCGATGGCATCACACTTGAAGTCAGCGGGATGGCCTGGATGGACGACAAGCTCGCCGTCTGCACCCGTAAGGGCGACGTCTGGATGGTCGAAAACCCTCTGTCGGATGACCGGGACAAAATCAAATTCAATCGTTTCGCCTCCGGGCTCCACGAGCCACTTGGACTTCACCGCGACGGGAAAGACATTCTCGTTTCGCAAAGGTCGGAGATCACGCGGCTTCAGGACAATGATGGAGACGGTCTCGCCGACGCCTTTCTCACTGAATGCGATGGCTGGAATGTCTCAGGGAATTACCATGCTTATGCCTACGGACCCGAGAAAGATGGACAGGGTAATCTCTGGGTCACTTTGAATCTTGGAATGGGTGATCTTGCCAACAACAAGATTGGCTGGCGAGGCTGGGGCGGCGTCATTGGCAAGGACGGTGAGTTCGTTCCCAAATCCCTCGGGATGCGATCCCCCAGCGGAATGGGTGCGAATCGCGATGGCGACATGTTTTACTCTGACCAGCAGGGAACCTGGATTCCGGCCACGCCGATTTATCATCTGAGGCCCGGTGTATTTTTTGGAAATCAGGAATCGCTACCGAGTCTCGAGTTAGCGGATGCTCCTTTCAAAATGTCGAAAATACCGGAGCCCAATCAACCCTATCCGGATGCAGTGAAAAGCTCTCCTGAATTTACCGCTCCGGCAGTTTGGCTCCCCTACAACAAAATGGGGCGCTCAGCGACAGACATTCAAGTGATCGATGAAAATGGAAAATTCGGTCCCTTCGATGGGCAAATGCTGATCGGAGAATTTACCAACTCCTCAGTAAATCGCGTGTTTCTGGAGAAAGTGAATGGCGAGTATCAGGGTGCCTGCTTTCCCTTCCTCGACGGATTCCCTGCGGCCGTAGTTCGCTTGAGTTTTTCCCCGGACGGGTCACTCATGGTCGGGATGACCAATCGCGGTTGGTCATCGCTCGGGAACCGATCCTATGGATTGGAGAGGGTCAGCTTTACGGGAGACACTCCGCTGGAAATTCAGGAAATGCGGGCAAAGCCGGACGGATTCGAACTCGTCTTCACCAAAGCAATCGACGCGAAGACTATCAGTGAGTCCGCCTTGAGCCTGAGCAGCTACACCTATGAGTATTCGTCGAAGTATGGCGGCGAAGAAATGGACACAAAGAAACACAAGGTCTCGAAGATCTCAGTTTCAGACGATGGCCTCAAGGTTCAATTCCAAGTCGACAATTTGCGCGAATTGCATGTCTTCGAATTGCAAACCACCGGAATCAAATCTGCAGACGGCGTTCCTCTGGAACATTCGAATGCCTACTACACTCTCAACAGAATTCCGAAGTGATCAAGTTTTGCCTGGGAGTGTTGGTTCTCGTCCTTTGCGCTAAGGCATTTTCCGCAGAACGCCCGCCAAATATTGTCTACATCATTTCCGACGATCAGACCTGGAGTGATTTCGGGTTCATGGGAAATGAACGCGTCCACACACCCAATCTTGACCGACTCGCTTCGCAGTCTGCACAATTTCCCAACGGCTACCTGCCCACCAGTGTCTGCCGCCCTTCTCTGGTAACACTGCTCACGGGGCTCTATCCGCATCAACACGGGGTGCATTTTAATCATGGTCCTCCCGGAAATTCGGGGTACAACCGGATGAGCTCGGTGGCAGAATATGAAGAGACCAGGAATCGCGAATTTGAGCTCATCAAGAAAGTCCCCACCCTCCCTCAAATTCTTCGTGACCAGTTAAACTATCGTTCTTTGCAAACTGGAAAATTCTGGGAAGGGCATTGGCGGAATGGCGGATTCACCGAAGGAATGACAACCTTCACCGCTCCTCCTGAAGAGCAAACCTACGGAGGAATCCGAAAACTGAAAAGCGGAGACCGCGTTGCACACGGCAACGGGGATTGGGGTCTCCAGATTGGCAGGGAAACAATGCGGCCGATCAAAGACTTCATCACCAGCTGCGAAAAATCCGGGGGGCCCTGGTTGGTCTGGTATGCGCCCTACCTCCCGCATCAGCCGCATGACTCTCCTGAAAAGTTTTACGAAATCGCAAAAGCAAAGCCCGGCGTGAAAGCTCACGAAATTCCTTACTTCGCCTCCATCGCCCAGTTTGATGACACTGTAGGCGAACTCATTTCCTTCGTCGAAAAAACAGCGGCCGAGGCGAATACAATCTTCGTGTTTGTGTCCGACAACGGATGGAGTCCGGGCACCAGGCCTGAGAAGAATCGCCCACAGGAATTCGCTCATACCAAAACCAGCAAACGCGCTCCTTTCGATGAAGGTGTCCGCAGTCCGATTCTGATCCGCTGGGATGGAGTGATCAAACCGGTGACTCACGAGGAGCTCGTGAGCAGCATCGATATTGTCCCGTCGCTGTTGAAAGCAGTCGGAGCGGAATCACCTGAACTTCCCGGCGACGACCTGCTCGGAAGACTCGACCCTGATCGTGCTGTCTTCGGCGAGATTTATCCCGGTGATTCCACCAGTCTCAACAACCCGAAGCAGGACCTCGCCTACCGCTTTGTCCGGCAGGGTGAATACAAACTCATCCAGCCTGTTGGGAAACAACCGTGGAATAACTACCTCGACGGACCCGCGCTTTATCACATCGCCAAAGACCCCGGGGAAAAGATTAATCGTATCGGCGACCCCACGCTGAAACACATCCTGCAGAATCTTCACGAGTCCCTCGAGAATTTCTGGAAGGCTGCGGATTGATCTTTTTACACGAATTTTACAGAGATGTTGCAGGGATGTCACTCATTCTGCCAGCGGGCGCTTAGGGTGAATTCATGAGATTAGAATCACGCCTACTAATACCGCTACTCGCCGCTGCATTATTTTACAATGCGCCTGTCTCCGCTCAGGAGAAAAAAGATTCTCCTCGACCCGCTGCGGGCTTCGAAGGGAAAGAGGTCAAGTCGGAGAGCATGCCGCAATTCAGTTTGTTGGTCGAATTTTTCGAACTCGACCACCGCTCTGCCAACAAGCTGGTCAGCCAGTTCGCGCCACGCGCCGCCGATGCCGGGGAGCTTCGGAATATTCTCGATGCAAAAGTAAAACAGGGGGATGCCGAACTCGTCGAAACCGGCTGGCTCCGCGGCCTCTCCGGGAACCGCGTAAAATTGGAATCGATTCACGAGCATATCTACGCAACGGAGTACGATCCGGCCGAGATTCCCAATACCGTCGGAGGAAACCTATCCGACCAAGCTGCGGGCGATAAGAAAAAGGGGAAGGCTGTCGCTGCTCCACTGCCACCGAATGCCGGTTCCCCCGATGGCCCCGCTATTCATATCACATCAGCAAACCCCAGCGCCTTCGAAACACGACACCTTGGCCTGACCATCGAGGCGGACGTCGTCATTTCTGAAAACCGCCACTCACTCGAGGTGAACGCTGCGATTGAACGAACCGAACGAATTGACGACCGCTATTTCACCCGTCCCGATTCAGAAGATACCGCCCATGGAATCGACCATATAAGCATGCCTAATTTCTATACGATGACCAACACGATCCAGTTCACCTGCATTCCCGGAAGGTCCAACCTCGTTGGGTTCCATACTCCCTATCAAGATCCCGACCGGAGAATTCTCTGCCTGGTCACTACTGAACTCATCCTCGCCAAAACGAAGTAAGCGAATTGTTTCAACCATCAAATTTTACCATTTCATCAACCTATGAATCCAATCAGAACTTTATTTCCAATCCTCATCGCTCTAACTCTCGTCGGAAGTGTTTCGGCACAAGAAAAGCCGAAAGCCGACGATAAAAAAGTAAAGAAAGAAAATGTCTTCAGCAAAACGGAAGAGTCCAATGACCAGCTCAAGGATATCCAGCCCGGAGTGGGTATTCTCATCGAATACATCTCTCTCAGCCACACGACCGCCAATGAACTGCTACGCAAGATCGGAACAAAAGCTACCGATGCCGGGGACACACGGAAACAACTCGACGGGATGATCGACAGAGGAGATGCGGAACTGTTGGAAACAGCATGGGTGCGTTCCCGCTCGGGACAGAGAGCGAAAACATTATCGGTACTCGAAAAGATCTACCCTACCGAATATGATCCACCTGAAATTCCAAATCTGATCGGAAATATTGGCAGAGCAGTTCCGCTGAAAAAAGGGGACCCGACCATCCATATGACCCACGGAAACCCTGCCGCATTTGAAACTCGAAATGTTGGAATCACTCTGGAAGTGGACCCGGTCATTGGAGCAGACCAAACACATATTAATCTAAATCTAGCTCCGGAAATCGTGAAGTATCTCGGCGAAAACTATGTGTTCCGTGAAGGGCGCGAACATACCGCGAGAGGGGTGGATCACATTTCTATGCCCATCTTTTACACCTGGAGAGAGACGCATCAGATCGAAGTGGCTGACGGCAGTTACAATCTGCTTGCTATCCACACTCCCCACGATGATCCGAAAAAACGGGTACTCATTTTTATCCGGGCAGATTTGATTTCTTTCGAGTAAGCCAGGTGTTAGTTTGAAAGCGAATGCCGTCTCTCCGACAAACCCCTGTCTGGATTCTAGCGTTGATTCTTCTATCAGCGCTGGCGGTTCTCTTTCTGGGATTCCATTTCGCCAAAGAAAGGAACGAAGTAGTGGTCGAGCAGGACCGCGCTCCTCTGGTGAAATTCGCTACCCAACTACTCAAGGAGATCGAGTCGCTCGAAGTCCTCTATCAGGATAGACTCCTCGAAACTCGAAACCGGATAGGTATTGACGCTTCGGAAATCGCGATCGCGGCTGCATGCCGGGAAATGGTAGGGATCGAACAGGCCACGGTCTTTCCCGTGCGAAAACCACCAATACATGTCGACCTTCGGGAAACAGACCGTTCAATCCCCTTGCCACTTCCCCGACGGATCAATGAAACCGTCTCCGGCGAAGGTTTGCTCGTCGATATCGAGCGATTCGAGCGCAGCGACCGGAGCGTCCCTTTTCAATGGCAAAAGCCGCCCGGACATCCGCCTCATTTTCTCACCAAGATTGATTTTGATTCCTACCTGCTTCTGCGGATTAACCCGACTCTGGCGGCGAAGGCTGCAGACTCGTGGCTTGAGGAGTGGGTTCCCAAACATTTCTCCACGGTGGAGACTGCCGGAGTTCCCGCCGTCCTCGAGAATCCACGCGGCAGGATCATTGCTTCCACTGTTGGCTCCGAACCCGGTGATCGACTGGATTTTCATCTGCCGATTTCCTCGGTTTTTGGAACGTGGAAAGTGTCATCGCCGATGCAAACAAAGATTGTCACCACCTATCGCTATCCCATCATGATTGGGTCCTCGGTCCTCGCCATCATTTTGGTTCTCGCCGGGCTTTTTGGTTTCGCCCAACAAAACCGGGCTCTGCGACTCGCAGAGCAAAGAGTGTCTTTCGTCAATCGCGTCTCGCACGAACTGCGCACACCGATGTTGAATATTCTCCTCAACGTCGACCTTCTCTCCGACCCGGCATATGGAGACGGGAATCCAAAAAAACGAACAAAACGACTCGGTCTGATTCGCGAAGAAGCAAACAGGCTCAGCCGACTCCTTGAGAATGTGTTGTCGTTTTCGAGGCGTGAGAAAATTAGAACCGACGAAGGCAATGTTGGACAGGACTTGAGAATTCAACCCTGTCCGCTCGAACCGCTGGTCGACGAGGTCCTTTCTCATTTTGCAACAACCCTGGAGCGAAAAGGAATCGAGGTTATTCGGAAAATGCCGGACCCTCCCCTGTCTATTCTCGCCGACCCCGACGCTTTCTCCCAGGTCCTCGGCAATTTAGTTTCCAACGTGGAAAAATACGCTGCTGAGGGAGAACGGTTCGAGATCTCCGCGGAATCTTCGAATGACGGCAACCATGTCACTCTCGCGGTAACCGATTTCGGACCGGGCATTCCGAGGTCAGAAGCCTCCCGAATATTTCGACCTTTTGTAAGAATCAGCGACTCCACATCCGATGGTGTTTCCGGCACCGGACTTGGCCTTGCTATCGCCCGGGATCTCACCGAAAGCCTGGACGGAACACTCGAACTCGATTCTCCCGGGAAAAGGACCGATCAGGGAGCCCGCTTTGTCCTGACTCTACCGCGGGCAGCAGACAACATTGTGGAAATGGCAGGATGAACGAATGAAGATACTCATCGCCGAAGACGACCCTGTTTCTCTCGACACCATCGAGGAGTGCCTTCTTGATGAAGGTTTCACCACCGTCCTGGCCCGGAATGGAAAGGAGGCGGTCACCCTCTGGGAACGCGAGAAGCCCGACCTCGTCTGCCTCGACATCATGATGCCGCAAATGGATGGCTTCGAGGTGTGCCGTCATATCCGGGCATTGAACCAGTCGCTTCCGATTCTTTTTCTCTCCGCAAAAAACGAAGAGATCGATATCGTAGTGGGCCTCGAACTCGGTGCCGACGATTTCATCCGCAAACCCTTCGGGAAACACGAACTCATCGCGCGGATTCGATCCGCACTCCGTAGAGCAGATCTCGCAGCGAATCCGGAAAGACCCGATAGTTTTGCAATCCGTGATCAACTTACGGTGTATCCGGCTCAGCTTCGCGCCGTCCGGGAATCGACCGGTGACAAAATTGACCTGTCGCCCCGCGAGGTTGCCATTTTGAGCCTTCTGCACCAGCACACGGGAGACGCTGTTCATCGCGACAGAATCTTCGATGAGTGCTGGGGGCTGGATTATTTCCCCGAGTCCCGAACACTCGATCAACATATCGTCCGGCTGCGGAAACGAATCGAAGTTGACCCTTCCAACCCGGAATTAATCGAGACAGTGAGAGGAATTGGGTATCGCATCCCCTGACGATTCAGTAGGGTAATGTGATCGGTTCAAGAGGGTTGAGCCGCGAAATCGGTTGATCGGGCCGCCGTCCGGTTGTCTTCTCTTCCATGATCAAAATTCTCGATCTCAATCATGTCGCGCTTGGTGTCAGCGATGTCCCGCGCAGTATTCGATTTTATGAAGAAGTCGTTTGCCTGAAACAGAAACCACGCCCCGCCTTCGATTTTGACGGTGCCTGGTTTGCGCTCGGTGACACTCGGGAACTCCATTTGCTGGAGGGGCTCAACACTCCCGTTCATGAACATCCCAGGGGGAATCACTTTGCCATTGAGATCGGTGATTTTGAAGGATGTCAGGAGCATCTCGAAAGAGCTGGTGCAAAGATCGTCAATGTGAATCTCCGGCCCGATGGAGCCCGCCAGATTTTCATCGAAGATCCCGACGAACATGTCGTGGAGTTCTGCTTCGTGCCGGAAGAGTTGAAACAATAAATCCGGTCGCCCTATGAAGTCGCAAGCGGACCTTGACGCGACGGGGCCATCCGCTAGAATCGCGTGTCCCTTTAAGAAAGGAACCAACCGCTATCCATTTTTGATCGAACTATGAGTGATCCTACACCCAACGCCGAAGAAACCGCCGAATTGGCAGAAGTAAATAAAAAGCCATTCGCCAAGCGCCTCGGCTATTACTCGAAGAAGTCCGGCCCCGGCTGGCTTCAGGCCGCAATTACCCTCGGAGGGGGCTCTCTCGCCAGCGCCTTGTTTCTCGGTGTGATTCTCGAATACAATCTGATGTGGCTTCAGCCGCTCGCAATGATTTTGGGAGTAATCATGCTGAGCGCCATTGCCTATGTGACTCTTTCGAGCGGAAAACGACCTTTCGGCGCAATTAAAGAATACGTCAGCCCGGTGCTCGGCTGGGCCTGGCTCATCGCGGCAATGATGGCCAATATCGTCTGGTGTCTTCCTCAGTTTGCTCTCGGAACCGGAGCGATTCAGCAGAATTTACTGCCGGGAATATTTGAAGGGAAATCCTGGGCCCCCTGGGCCATCGGTGTCGTGCTGCTGGCAATCGGGGCCACGATCGTGAAAGCCTACGACAGCAATTCCAAGGGGGTAAAACTCTTTGAGACTATCCTTAAAATCATGGTCGGAATCGTGGTGGTTTCTTTCTTCATCGTCGTCGCAAAACTGACTTTCGCCGGCACTCTCGAGTGGGGAAAAATCTTCAAAGGCTTCATTCCTAATTTTGCCTACCTCAACCAGCCGGCACCTGATGTCGCCGCGGCCATATCTGCGACCGGAGACGCCGCACCTATATGGACCGAGCTGATCTCGAAAGTTCAGACCGACAAAATCATTGCCGCTTTCGGAACCGCTGTCGGTATTAACATGACCTTTCTCCTCCCGTATTCGATGCTTCGCAAAGGGTGGGGAAAAGAGCATCGCGGACTGGCGACTTTCGATCTTTCCACCGGATTGATCATTCCTTTTATCGTGGCTACCAGCTGTATCGTCATCGCTGCGGCAAGTCAGTTTCACGGCAAATCGGAAGATATCATCAACCCGGATGGCTCCGTGATTGCCGGAAAAGAAGGCAGCTTCAATTCCGTTGCCGACAAATTTGTAAGTAAATATTACACCGCCGAGTTGGACGGGCTCGAAGGGGACGCTCAGACCGCCAAAGTCGAAGAACTCCGCAATGGCCTCTCCATTGAAAACAGAAGAATCGCAGCAATGCAGGTCGACAGGAAGGACAGCGATCTTGCGAAATCCCTTTCCGCTCTTGCCGGTGAAGGATTCGGGAAAATCGTCTTTGGTGTCGGTGTTCTGGGGATGGCGATTTCAACAATTATTATTCTCATGCTGATCAATGGCTTCTGTCTCTGCGAGGCAATGGGACGGCCCGATGACAAGAAGCTGCACTTCCTCGGAAGTCTCATTCCGGGGCTCCTCGGAATCTGTTTCCCTCTTGTCTGGACCGGTGAATCCAAAGCCGCCCTCGCGATTCCAACTTCGGTGATCGGCAGTTCGCTTCTTCCGATCGCTTACTTCACCTTTCTGCTTCTCATGAATTCGAAACGGCTCCTCGGAGATGCCATGCCGACTGGAGGCAAACGTATCGCCTGGAACGTCGCTATGCTGGTTGCCACTGGTGCCGCTACTTTCGGCACGGTCTGGGCATTGAAGAGCAAAGAAGCCTGGGGCCTTCCTGTAGGGAAAATCGGAATCGGTTTTATTATCCTTCTATTCATCCTCGGACTGATCGGCTTTATCAGCAAAAACAAGAAGTCTGCAGCCTGAGATCGTTTCACCGTTCACTTCCAACTTTTAAATTCTAAGCAATGAAATTCGGAATCATCGGAGCCGGCATGATCGCCAACTTCCACGCCAAAGCCATTCAGGCGATGGAAGGCGGCGAGCTGCATTCTTTTTACGGACGCCGCAAGGAGGCCGTCGACGAAATGGTCGAGGAGAACGGCGGGAAGGGATACACCAATCTTGAAGAGTTCCTCGCTGATCCGGAACTCGATATTGTGACGATCGCCACACCGAGCGGTGCCCATTTGGAGCCTGCTGTTGCGGCGGCAAAGGCAGGCAAGCACGTTGTTTGCGAAAAGCCTTTGGAAGTGACCCCTGAGCGGATTGACCAAATGATTGCCGCCTGCGACGAAGCGGGTGTGACTTTGTCGGGGATCTTCAACCGCAGATTTCACCCGGCCATGGACGTTTTCAAGAATGCGGTCGATGAAGGGCGCTTTGGAAAGCTGACCATGTGCGATGCGGTGATCAAATGGTATCGCGATCAGGCTTACTACGATTCCGGAGCCTGGCGCGGGACCTGGGCTCTCGACGGAGGTGGCGCCCTGATGAATCAGTCGATTCACCTCATCGATCAGCTGATTTATTTAGCGGGTGATGTTGCTGCGGTAACAGCCTCAATGGCCTGCCTTGCTCACGAAGGAATCGAAGTGGAAGACACCGCTGTCGCTGCCCTGGAATTCAAGAACGGAGCCCGTGGAATCATTCAGGGATCGACCGCATGCTGGTCCTCCACCGGTCACCCGGCCGAAGTGAATTTATGTGGCGATCAAGGTTCCGCTTTCCTCGCCGATGAAAAATTTCGGGTCTGGGATTTCGCTGAAGGAAAGCCGGAGGACGAGGAAATTCGTTCAACCCTAATGCAGGGAACGGAAACCAAAGGATTGGGAGCGAACGATCCCTCAGCGATCAATTTTACCGGCCACCAACTCAATTTTGAAGATGTCGTCCGATCGATCAATGAAGGTCGCCCTCCCCGGGTGGATGGCCACGAAGCCCGTCGCGCCGTTTCACTGATCTGTGCGATCTACGAAAGTGCCCGCAACGGCGGCAAGAGAGTCGAGTTGTAGGGATTTACGGCTTATGCCCCGGCTGCTCTTAGCGACCGAAGGAGGTCAGGTTGTCACGTTTGACACGGATACGAAGGATCATGAGGTCGTCTTTCGATGCTCTGCCGACGAGGCAATGATGGGCATTGAAATCGTGGGCGATCATTTGTTTGTCGCCAGCCTCAGCCAGATCTACAAACTCTCGCTTCCCTCTTTCGAGAAAGTTGACGAAACGGAGCTATATGACCCAACGCCTGATTTCCATCAGATGCAGTACTACGATGGGAAAATCTACATCACGGCGACAAAGCTGAATCAAATCTGGATTTATGATGAAAAGCTGAATCTGGAAAGAATGCATCAAGTGGTGCCTCCCAACCCAAGGCGGCGACCGAAGTACAAAAAGAATTACAACCACCTCAACAACATTATCCGCCACGAAGGGAAATTTTACATCGGCCTCAACTGGCTGACGAAAATTCAATTTCGTTGCAGCGGAGTTCTTGTGACCGATGGCGAACTGAACGAGATCGAACGATTCGAATTCGGTTGGGAAACTCACGACTTTCAGTTCATCGATGGCAAAAGGGTCGCGATCTGCGCGACCTCCAGCAAGGGTAAGCGGGTCAAACATCCCTACCGCTCCGGGTTTTTTGTCGAAGACGAACTTGTATTTGAACACGACGCTGATGAAGCGTTCTGCAAAGGGATGTGTTACGATGAGAAACGTATTTACCTCTGTGGCGGGCGGAAAATGGAGCGGAAAATGCGGAAATTCTCCAGCGCCATGGTGTTTATTCTTGATCGAAACGACTTCTCGCTGATTGAGAAGTATGAAAACAGCGAGATCAAAGCGATAAAGGGAGCTATCATTTATCCTGAAACGTCCTAGCGTTCCGCTCCATAATCTATGTCCCAGCTTTCGAAAGTCCTTGTAACCGGAGTCGCCGGTTTTATCGGAAACCGCGTCGCGCATCAGTTGCTCGACGCTGGCGTCGAAGTGGTGGGCGTCGACAACTGCAACGATGCCTACGATATCAAGGTGAAGAACCACCGGCTCGACTCGATCAATGATCGGGAAGGTTTCGCCTTTTTTGAAGCCGACATCGAGAATCTCTACGCTCTTCGCCCGATCTACGAAAAGCAGGAGTTTGATGCTGTGTTCAATCTCGCAGCCCGGGCGGGAGTGCGATACAGCATGGAGAATCCTCATGTCTACATGACCTCGAATGCCCAGGGTGTTCTCAATATCCTCGAACTGATGCGGGAGTTCGGCACGAAAAAGATCGTGCAGGCATCCACCTCCTCGCTCTACGCCGGGCAACCGATGCCTTTTACCGAATCGGTCCCGGTCGATAGACCTCTCTCGCCTTATGCCGCCTCCAAAAAGGCCGCCGAGGTGATGTGCTACACTTATCATCACCTCTACGGGATCGACGTTTCCATCCTTCGCTATTTTACCGTTTACGGTCCGGCCGGTCGTCCCGACATGGCACCGTTCCGATTCATCAAATGGATTCATGAAGGGACTCCGATCACGGTTTTTGGTGACGGATCACAGACCCGTGATTTCACTTTTGTCGATGACATAGCCCGTGGCACCATCGCTGCCGCCAAACCCACCGGCTTCGAGATCGTGAATCTCGGCGGAGGGAAAAAACCCATCGCCCTGCTCGACTTCATCAAAATGATCGAAGACCGACTCGGGAAGAAAGCGGAAATTGTCTGGGAAGAACTGAACGCCTCCGAGATGAAAGATACCGCCGCTGATATTTCCAAGGCTAAACAGATGTTTGACTGGGAACCGGAAGTCGACCTTGAAGAAGGTCTCGATCAGACGGTAGGCTGGTACCTCGATAATCTGGATTGGGCGGAAAAGGTGAAGCTCTGAGCCTTTTCAGTCGAATCTGGCTCCGACGATTCTTGCCTGATCAATCCCATTGGTCTCCGAAACAGTGATTCTCACGGCGATAAGCTGAAACCGTTTCACGAAAACGTGACGCCGTAGTCTTTGGTAATTTTCAGTCACATCTACCAGAGTTTCCCATTCACCTTCGGCGTTCATTCCCTCCACGGAGTAGGCTTTCACCGTCTCCGGCTGTGGCTTCCCCCAGAGCATTTTGGACTCCGTGTATCCATCGTGATGGCTCAATGTCAGGTGCCGGTGCAGTCCAGTATCGAGAATCAGTTGGATCCCGGAGATTTCCACGGGATCGTTCCAATCGAACTGCAGCCAAGCTGGTAGACCAACCGAAATCCAACGATGTAAGCCAGGCACTTCGCGACCTCTGGGGGCGCCGAGTTCACCAACGACAGTTCGGTTTTGTCCACTGTTCACATTGGCGGCCTCGCCGCCCTCAGTTTCGCTGCTCGCGCATATTTCTGCTTTTGAAACGAGGGGGCAATTCCCCGCATCAGCCCGACCTATCAGATACCCATCGTCTTTCAGCAATTGACGCTGTATCAGCCCGGAATGGTCAGACAAATCCTTAGGCGGTATCCCTTTCTCAATCCCGAGAGCCGCCGCCGTTCCGACTCCCTGCCCCATCGCGGCGCACGTTGCCATGACCCGGGTCGAGGCAAAGGCGACGTGGCTGGCGGAATGATTTCGACCGGCGAACATGAGATTTGAAATATCGCGGGAGACACAGCTTCGCAGCGGTATATCGAAAAGATAAGGAAGCGGATGCTGAACGCACGGCTCCAGCTTCGGAGCGTCGACCCCTTCCGGTGGATGCAAATCAATCGACCAGCCCCCATAGGCAATCGCATCGGGAAACTCGCGCGAAGCCATCAGATCTTTCTCCGATAGAATGTGCTGACCGATGAAACGACGGCTCTCTCGTTTTCCCGGCAGAAAACCAATCCAGTCGAGCGCCCAGTGAGAAGCATCGAAGGGATCGCCTTCACTGTTTTTTACATGATCCCAAATCCCCAGAGTGACCGACAGCAGCTCATCGCGGATCTTCTCGTTGTCCTGGATGGTATCCAGTTCGCCACCCCACTCGGCCCACCAGTATCCGTACTCGTGGGAGAAATCCTCTTCCCCTGGATTTGCATAAAGTCGGAGCTCCAAATCCTCTTCCAAAAAATGCCTGGCCCATTCCGGCGCCTGGAACGGCATCGCCTCAGAATATTTTTTTGCCGTCAGCAGAATCGTCGATCCCAAACGCTTTTTGTCTGAAACCGCCTGAGCCAGAGTTTCTCCAAATGTCTCGCAACTCTCACGCCCTTCTATGAAGGGAGCGTCCGCCTCATACCCGAGCCGCCCATCACCGGTGCAGTCGATGAAGGTCTTCGCTTTTACCCGAAAGGAATCTTCGGTCGATGGTCGTTCCGCCAGGGCCGCGAAGATTGAACCGTCCTCTGCGATTTCCGCACCGCTTATCGAAGTGTTGAGAATCAACTCGAGATTGGGCTCGGTTCTGCACAGATCATAGAGAATCAAGTCGAACATCGAGGCCGATCGCTGCGGATTCCGAACGCAATTCTCCAGGCGGATTTCTTCAATAATTCCCGACTCTCTCGCTTCTGTCACCAACTCCTCCCCGCGATCGAATCGCCCGGTGCCGTTCGCCCCGACGATATGCATGCGGACTTCACTCGATGCATTTCCACCAAGAACCGGTCGGTCCTGAATCAGAATTACACGGGCTCCATTCCGCGCCGCCGCCAGGGCACAGGGAACACCTGCAGCGCCACCTCCAGCAACGAGAATATCGCAGTTCAACTCAATTCGTGAGCGTTCCTTCTTCATTTAAAACAAGCTCACATCCAGATCGACTGAGGAACACCTAGTCCGTGACCTGCTTGATCAATTTTTTGGCACTGTCCCAGTGGTACAGATTTCCCACCGCATCGCCTGCGACGAAGTGGAGACCATCAGGGCTAACCGTTGCGCAATGCACAAAGGCGGCCACGCTCGGCAATGGGGCGTTGGCAAATTTGACCGTCTTGTCTCCCGCTCCAGTGAGAAGGCTGTTGGTCCAGGGTTGATAGGCGACCGCAGTGACTTCTTTCTCAAAACCGACTACTTTCGATTTTTCACTGGCCTCAGCAATATTCCAGATCTTCACCGATTTGTCGGCGCTTCCTGAAGCGATTTGCAATTGATCACTGTGCCAGGCAATACTCAGAACATGACCGGAATGCCCTTCCAGATTCCCGACCCGTTCCAGAGTCTTCGCATCCCAGATCCGAATTAGATTATCACTTGCAGCAGTGGCGATGCGGTCTCCATCCGGAGAATAGCGAACGCAGGTAACAGTGTCGCGATGAGCATCCACTTTTTCTGAAAGAAGCGCCCCATCGAGAGTGCTCCACAACTTCAACTCACCGGCCCGGGACGGAACTCCGCAACCCGTGGCAAGAGTGAAGCCATCGGGCGAATAGTCGAGCGAAGTCACCCGGTCAGGAAGTTGCTCCGGATTCTCCCCGTCTCCGATTGTTCCGCTTAAGCTCCAGCGCGGAGCGTAATCAAAGATCCCCAGACGATTTGATTTTGAAATAACAGCGCAGGCCTGTCCGGCCAGATTTTGACTCGCCAGAAGTGGTTCAGCGAGTTTCAGAGTTTCCAGATAGGCCCCGCTTTTTCCATCATGAATCTGCGTGTCCCCGGTGGGGAGAGAAACCGTGAGATACTTCGAGTCTGCAGAAAATTCAATCGTCTGAGCGACAAATGCTTCGGCCACCTTCTTGATTTCAGCATCCAGTGCCTCGATCTCTTTCTGAAACTGCTTCTCTTGCGCTTCAGCCACCTGCTGCTGCTGCAATGCTGCGGTCGCCTCTTCAACCGCTTTGCCGGAAATGATCGCTGCATGGTCTTTGTTCCGGGCCGCCACCTGCCACTCGCGTTCCGCTTTCTCGAAAGTATCTTTCCCGGTCTCTACCGCCTTTGTTGCATCTGCCAGAGCCTTGTCTGCCGCACCGCGAAGAGGATCTTTTTCGCCGAGCGACGCCTGCTTCTGTTTCGCAGCTGCTTCTGCAGACTGCGCCGAGCGGACAGCAACTAACGCCAATTCATATCCAGCTCGTTTTTCGACGAGAGCCGCAGTGGATGTAGTCGCAGCCGCTTTCTCGTCAGCCGCTTTCTTATCAGCCGCAGTTACCAGGTTTTTAAATCCGGGGACGAGTCCCTTCGCCTGAGCCATTCGCTTGGTGAGCAGTGCTTTCTTCCGCTCAAGTTCCGTCGTTGCAGAGAGATCCAGTATCTTTGCACCATCAGCCGCATTCCAGAGCGCAAGGCTTCCTTTGCCGGGACTGGTCGCGATCCGCTGTCCATCCGGAGAGACCGAGAAAAGCGACACAGGGCCACCGCTCTGAATTTTCCGAATCTGCTTTCCGTCAGCAAGATTCCAAATAATGACGGTGCCATCTTCGCTGGCAGAAATGAGCTGTCCTTTTTGTCCGGGCATGGGAGCCAGATGCTTGATAGCCTTGGTGTGCCCCGCCAAAGGCAATGTTGCCGGATCGGGCGCTGGTGCAGGCTTCGGAGCAGGCTTCGCTGCTGGCTTGGGAGCCGGCGCTGGAGTTGTCGCGGGTTTCGCCGCTGGCTTGGGAGCCGGCGCTGGAGGTGTCGCAGGCTTCGCTGCTGGTTTGGGAACCGGAGCTGGAGGTGTCGCGGGTTTCGCAGCTGGTTTGGGGGCCGGAGCTGGTGTTGTCGCGGGTTTTGCTGCTGGCTTGGGAGCTGGGGCTGGAGTTGCCGCAGGTTTCGCTGGCGCAGGTTTTGGTTCAGGCGCAGGTGTCGGGGCGGCTGCTGCTGCCGCGGGAGCAGGCTTGGGATCAAACACGCTCAATTTGCTGCGATAAATTTTGTTATCAGGAGAAGCTGAAAAAATCTCACCCCCGAACATGGCAACCGCAGTGGGGACAAACCCCGGCTTGTGCACCTTTGACTTGGCAGGATCAGCCACTGTCCGTAAGCGCACCGAACCATCCGCCGATCCGGAGAGGAGAGAGGCCCCGTCCTCAGAAAAGGCGCTGTCTCTTATACACATCTGACGCTGCCGACGAAGAGGATAG
>OJCB01000107.1_pt1 | contig 35613 bp, 27 predicted proteins | sample 1591501 | NCBI WGS metagenome assembly OJCB01 (sample SAMN05416813, study PRJEB24817) | seawater metagenome | isolation source: Sea water | place: Canada:Atlantic | collected 2013-07 | reverse complement strand
ACCTTCAAAAGAAACGTCTTTAATAGAAGCTGTTGCTTCCGATATGGTAAAGTTTATTGAATTTACATTATAGAAAATATTATCAGCCGCTTTTACCATAATTCTTGCGGTACTTGTTTGATTATTTGGCACCTCAAAAGATGCTGTTCCATCATTAGGTGTATTTGCTACTAAAGTTATAGGGAAAGTCGCCCCTCCATCTGTAGACAATACTATGGTTACATTCTGGCAGTTAACAGGTGCTTGGTTTGAAGAACCCACAGACCAGCTAACAGTTTGGGTAGATGCCACAGGCCAATCTACTTCTAAAGCGGGAGTATCTACTGTAAATGGCGTAATGTCTACTGTTGAGATTTTCACGTCATCTCTGGCACTATTTCCACCACCAGCAGCATTATCTCTGACCACTAATGAAAAATTCATATCTCTAGCAACAGAGGGTAATACTTCCCATTGACTTCCTAAATTTCCAGCAACAATAGTAGAGAGTGCTGGCATGAATCTGTCTGGTGAAATTGAGGACGAATTAGATCTAAAATTAGGCCCAGATGTACTTCCGGAAGATGGTGGCATAGTTGCTACTTCATTATCTGTTTGCTCCCAATTATAAGAAAGCACATCTGCAGTATCTATATCTGAGGCATTTCCTCTTAACACAAAAGGAGTTGATTTAGGGATTGAATAATCTTCTCCTTCACTTATAGTCGGTGTATTATTACCTGCTGAAGTTGTTGCTGCACAATTAGCTGAAGATTGAATTCTATTCCACATTTCGGTAATACTTACAGAATGAAAGTGATCATCACTGTTGTTTTGTACATTGGGAGGACAAATTCCTGCATAACCCATGATTGTTGAGGCACTCCCCGGTTCTACAGCTGTAGGATTATTTCTATTACAACTATTATTTTGAGTATGATTAGCCCCAAACTGGTGTCCTATTTCGTGAGCAACATAGTCTATATCATATGGATCTGAAATAGGGTTACTTCTGCCTGTAACACCTCTAGCTTTAGAACCCGAATTACAAACAACTCCAAGACTTGCAAGCCCAGAACCTGCAATACTAAAAACATGACCAATATCATAATTAGCAGTACCAATTGTAGTGTCACAAATACTCTGAACTTCATTTATCATGTTTCCTGCGCTTCCATCTGTAATTCCATCAGTTGCGGCATCTAAAAAAATAATCTCATCATTATTGGCTACAATTTCCATTCTTACTCCTAAATCTTTTTCAAATACCCCATTTACTCTTGTCATAGAAGTATTCATCGCAGATAATACAGCTGCTTTCTTCACTTCATCTGAAGCATTGCTAGAAATATCCTGATCATCTAAGTGAAATTGCGCATATTCACCTGAACAAACTAAAGCCAAACGAAAAGTTCTCAATAATCCATCATTTGCATTTCTTTGAGGGCTATTCCCTGTTTTTTTTTTATCTAATTGTTCCGTTACATCACATCTAAATTCTTGCTCTTTTTGCGGAAGATTTGACCTGTTATATACAATATAGGAGCTATAATCTTTAGTATACGGATCTATATAGAAAGAGGACTGTCCTGCATAAAAAACAACTCCATGAAAACCATCTGTTCCAAAACTAAGCCTAGCTGTTGCCCCTGGGTTATCTATTCCTTTGGCAACATACGATGCAATCATTGGAAATTTTTGAGCAAGCCCTTCCGATAATGAAGAGGCTTCTTTTATTAAAAACTTTTGAACACCATCTGCTGTCGGAAGCTCTATAATAATTGATTCATTGGTCTTTGTTTGTGATATTTTATTTTTAAATTTTTGTACATCTAATTCATACACTTTAAAATTAGTTGGAATAGATTTTCTGTATTTAAGTGCATCAGTAGAAAAATTACTTTTTTCAATATCTGCCAATTTCCAATGCTTAGATTGAGAAAAAATAATAGTTGTTACTAAACATAAAACAATAGATAAAATATATTTTTTCATAGGAGAAAGAGTTTATAAAAAAACCTAGGGGCTTTGCTACAAATATAATTAAATATTTATATTTACCTGTAATGAAACCAAACAAAAAAGTACGACTAAGAGACCTAGGTTTAAAAGATTATAAAGACATTTGGGAGTATCAAACTTCTTTGCTAGATAGTATCATCGCTGTAAAAAGACAAAATAGAAAAGAAAATACGAATAACCCTACTGAAAATTATTTTCTTTTAGTGGAGCACCCACATGTATATACCTTGGGTAAAAGTGGAGACCTTAGCAATCTTTTAATAAATGAACAGCAATTAAAAGAAAAAGAGGCCACTTATTATAAAATAAATAGAGGTGGAGATATTACCTACCATGGTCCTGGTCAAATAGTAGGCTATCCTATTTTAGATCTTGAGAATTTTTTCACGGACATCCATAAATACCTGCGCTTTTTAGAGGAAGTAATTATTAAAACACTGGCTGAATACGGTATTAAAGGAGAAAGAAGTAAAGGAGAAACAGGAGTTTGGATAGATGCAGGAACTCCATTTGCTAGAAAAATTTGTGCCATGGGAATTAGAAGTAGCCGCTGGGTTACTATGCATGGCTTTGCCTTAAATGTAACCACCAATCTTGGCTATTTTGATCATATTATACCCTGTGGTATTAAAGGAAAAGCAGTCACTTCTTTAGAGGTTGAGCTAGGTGAAAAAATTGAATTGAATGAAGTGAAAAAGAAAATACTTGTTCACTTTAAAGCTCTTTTTGAGGTGGAAGCATTTGAATCAGATATCTAACTTTAATTGAGTTGGTAACAATTTAAAAGTTTTTCTATGATACTTTGTAATTCCAAATTCTTGGATTGCTCTTCTGTGTTCTTGTGTTGGGTATCCTTTGTTTTTTCTCCAATTATAATCTGGAAATTCTGTATGTATTTTTTCCATAAAATCATCTCTATATGTTTTTGCTAATACAGACGCTGCAGCAATACTCATAAATTTGGCATCTCCCTTTACAATGGTTTTGTAAGGAATATCTTTATAGGGTTTAAATCTGTTACCATCTACAATAATATATTCTGGAATTATAGACATGGCTGAAATAGAACGTTGCATACCTATTATAGAAGCTTGTAAAACATTTAATTGATCTACTTCTGTTTGATTTATAAAAGACACCCCAAATGCCAGGGCTTCTTTTTCTATAATAGGTCTTAAGATGTTTCTTTTAGCCATAGAAAGCTGCTTAGAATCATTTAATAATTTGTGGTAAAAATCAGGTGGTAATATAACAGCAGCAGCAACAACAGGGCCAGAAAGACATCCTCTGCCTGCTTCATCTGTTCCTACCTCTAATTGATGTCCGCTATAATTATTTTTTAACATGCTGCAAATTAACATTTTTTGAAGATAATTATTTGAATTCTTTTCCATTTAAAAGTTTACTTTTGTTTTAGAATATTTTTTAATGAAAAGAATTATTTTTTTCCTTTTTTCTACCTGGCTTTTAACCACTAATGTAATTGTCTTTGGACAAACCCTTAAGCCCATAAGAAAAATAGATAAATCAAAAATTAAGAATGAGAGACGTAATTTCTCATTAAACGATTCTATTTCCTCAGGTTCTAACAGGACTAAAAAAATTAATTTAAGTGCTAAAACAACGTACACAGATTACAAGGTTTTTTCGTTTCTAAAAGACACTACCTACGTAGACACCACTCTAAACATTAAAAAACACTACAAATTTAATTTTTTACGAAAAGACAACTTTGGCTTGCTCCCTTTTCACAATATTGGCCAGACTTTTAACAGATTAACCTATGATTTTGATAAACTAAACCCTGTTCCCAATATTGGCTTTACTGCAAAGCAATTTTCTTTTAATACAGTTGAAGGCATTAATTATTATGAAGTTCCTACGCCAACTTCAGAAATTATGTTTCTAACTACACTAGAACAAGGTAGATTTTTAGATTCTTTTTTTACATTAAATTTCTCCAAAAGACTTAACGTTTCTATTGCATATACAGGTCTACGGTCTTTAGGGAAATATAGAGCTGCTTTGGTAAGCCAGGGTAATTTTAGAACAACATTTCATTACGAAACTAAAAAAGGGCAGTACAAAATTAGAGGTCATATAGCAACCCAAGACATCTTACATGAAGAAAGTGGTGGGCTTACACCTGAAGCATTACGTGCTTTTAAAGATGATGATCCTAATTTTTCAGACAGAGCTAGGTTAGATGTAAATTTAGAGGATACAGAAAACTTTTTAGAAGCTTCTCGGGTCTATTTAGAGCAAAAGTATCAGCTCCTTTCTTCTAAAGATTCTACCAATCAAAAAGACTTTACCAACTTAAAGATTGGCCATGTGTTAGAAAGTAGTCGTGAAGCATATGAATTTAGACAGGGCTCACCTACCAGCTTTATAGGAACTACTAATTTTTCTGGAACTATTAGAGATGGAGTTAAAAACGCATTCTTCAAAAATCAATTTTTTTTAGAATTTAATTCTAAATATGTCTTAGGAACTTTTAGAGTAAAGTCTAGCATCATGAACTATTCTTATGGCTATGACAAAATAATAAATCAAACTAGTGGGATCACCAAAAGAAAACTCAAAGGGAGTGCTGCTTCTTTTGGAGCAGACTGGAAAGCAAAAGTTAATAAATTTCAACTAGATGCAACGGGTGAAATAACACCTGGTTCTGCAAGATTAGCAGGTACAAACCTTCTAGGCAACCTGTCTTTTAAAAAAGACAGTTTGTTTGACCTAAAGGCAAGTATTCTATTAAACTCTACATCTCCAAACTTTAATTATTTACTTCATCAGAGCTCTTATGATGGGTATAATTGGGAAAATAATTTTGACAATATAAGAACTCAAAACTTAGGTTTTCAGATAAGTTCTAAATGGCTGAACGCGGCTGTAAATTTAACTAATATTGAAAATTACACCTATTTTGGAGAAGATAACAAACCACAACAATACTCAGAAAATGTTACTTATTTAAAAGTAAAGGCATCTAGAGAATTTAGCTACAAAAAATTTGCCTTAGACAATACCATCATGTACCAAAATGTGAGCGGTGGCTCTGCTGTTTTTAGAGTCCCAGAACTCATCACTAGAAATACCTTGTACTATTCAGATTATTGGTTTAAAGGAAAGCCTATGCAGGTTCAAATTGGAGCTACTTTTAACTATTTTACAGCTTACAAGGCCAACGCATACAATCCGTTATTGGCAGAGTTTACACTTCAAAATTCTGAAGAAATTGGGTTTCCTTCTGTAGATATCTTTTTTAACGCACAAATAAGAAGAACTAGACTTTATTTTAGAATAGACAACGCGCTATCAGATGCTGGAAACAGAAACTATTTCTCTGCACCAAATTACCCATATAGAGATTTTACGATTCGTTTTGGACTTGTCTGGAATTGGTTTATTTAAAGTTCTTATTTGCTAGCTAACTGTCTTATTTTTATCCTAAACGCAGCAAATAATAAGGTTGTAAATGGAGATAGCCAGTTAAAAATTGCATAGATAAAGTACTCTCCAACACTTACACCTAAAACACCTGAATGATAAGCTCCACAGGTATTCCATGGAATTAATACAGAAGTAACGGTTCCAGAATCTTCTAAGGTTCTACTTAAGTTTTCGGGAGCCAAGCCTTTTTCTTTAAAAGCTTTTGAATACATTTTACCCGGTACAACTATAGCTAAGTATTGATCTGATGCTGTAAAATTTAATCCAATACATGTAAATACTGTACTGGCAAACAACCCAAAAACAGAATCAAAAAGCTGTAACATAAAACTACTAATCTTAGCTAAGGCGCCAATTGCATCCATAATTCCTCCAAAAACCATAGCACATAAAATAAGCCAGATGGTTCCCATCATTTTTGCCATACCTCCAGAGGTAAATAAATCTGCTAAAATTTCATTGTCTGTTGCAATAGCAGTATCAACAGTTATAGCGGTCATTAAACCTTTATAGGCTGAATTAAAAGTTAACTCAGTTGCACCAGCAATATTCATAATAATTTGTGGTTGAAAAAATAATGCAAAAATTGCCGCTAGAAGAGTTCCAGCAAGTAAGGCTATTAAAGGTGGTGTTTTTTTTGTGATAAGAACAATTACTATAATTGGCACTAAAAATAACCAAGGGCTAATATTAAAAGCCTTATCTATATCTCCTAGCATTACAGAAGTATCTGCATCGCCACTAACACTTAGTGTGAGTCCTATAATTATAAAAATAATTAAAGTAACTATAAATGTAGGAACTGTGGTATATGCCATATATTTTATGTGCGTAAACAAATCTGTTCCTGCCATGGCTGGCGCTAAGTTTGTTGTATCAGACATTGGAGACATTTTATCTCCAAAATATGCACCAGATAGAACAGCTCCTGCAGTCATCCCTAGAGAAATATCTAAAGCTCCTGCAATTCCTATTAATGCAATTCCTACGGTGGCTGAAGTGGTCCAAGAGCTTCCAGTAGCAATAGAAATAACAGCACAAATAATTAAACATGCGGGTAAAAATATTGTGGGGTTTAAAATTTGTAAACCATAATAAATCATGGTAGGAATAATACCACTAACCAACCATGTACCTGCCAAAGCTCCAACCATTAATAAAATAAATAGTGCACTTGATGTTGATTTTACATTCTCAGCAACCTCATCCATCATTCTTGAAAAGGAAACCTTATTTCTAAAACCTACAATTGCGGCTATGGCTCCTCCCATTAATAATATAAATTGATTTGTTCCACTTAATGAGTCATCACCAAAAATAAAAACATTGTAGGCTAACATTCCTACTAAAATGACGATAGGAATAAGTGCTTCTAAAATAGAAAGCTCACTATTCTCCATTATTTTTTGATCTTGTATTTTTATCTCAGAAAGGTTTTCTTGGTCTTGCATCGTATCAATTTTTGTTTTGTAATGTTACGATTTTAGAAGAAGCTATGCAAATGAAAAGAGTTGGTTACATTTGCACTCATGGATTCAATTACTCAAATTGTTTTAGGGGCTGCATGTGGCGAAATAGCTTTAGGAAAAAAAATAGGAAATAAAGCCATTCTTTTTGGTGCTATTGGAGGTACTATTCCAGACCTAGATGTACTTATTGGAAGTCTATATTATTCTAATGAAATTGATAGCCTAGCTTTTCATAGGGGATTTATGCATTCAATACTTTTTGCAGTTTTGGGAGCTTTCATCTTTGGTTTTATAAGCTCAAAAGCTTATGATTATGGAGCATTACGAAAAGGATCTACCAATATGAAAGACTGGGTCTTATTGTTTTTTTTATCAATTTTCACACATCCAATTTTAGATAGCTTTACACCTTACGGAACTCAATTATTCTTGCCCTTCTCGGACTATAGAGTTGCTTTTAACAACATTTCTGTAGCAGATCCACTATATACACTTCCCTTTCTAGTATGTATAATTGTTGCTATGTTTTTTAATCGGAAAAACCCAACACGAAGAAAATGGACAAAAGTGGGTCTTTATATGAGTTCCGCTTATCTATTTTTTACCATTGGTAATAAATTGTATGTAGACAGTGTATTTAAAACATCTTTTAAAGAAGCAAACATTAACTACCAAAGGTTTAGTGCTCAACCCACGCTTCTTAATAATGCATTGTGGTATGCAGTTGCAGAAACTGACATTAATTACCAGGTAACTTTTTATTCTATTTTTGATAAAAAAAACACCTCGCCTACCTTTATTAGTATTCCTAAAAATCACACACTACTAAATGTAGATCATCCAGATATAAAAACATTACGATGGTTTAGCAAAGATTTTTATGCCTTAGCGGTTTCTAAAACGAGTGATCAAATTATTTACAAAGATTTACGCTATCCATTGTTAGATCAGAACGATTCTAATTCTTCTTTATTTAGTTTTAGATTGGTAAAAGAAGGAAAGAGATGGAATACTAAAAACCTCTCAGAAGAACGCTTTAAAGACCAAAATGCACAAGATTTTGTTGCTGATATGTTTAAAAGAGCTTTCAGAGATTTTTAAGACAGCTACGCTTTTACTCCGGCAAGCACTCCTACTTCCAACATGCATTCTTTCATAATTTGATAGGTTCTTTCAATATTGTTGTCTAAACCAATAGAAAAACGAATTAAACCATCGGATAAGCCCATTTCTTCTTGTTCTTCTTCTGGAATTTCTGAAGAAGTAGATGACCCTGGAGCAGAAAATAATGTTTTATAAAAACCTAAACTCACCGCTAAATATCCTACATTTTTATGCTGCATAGCCTCCATAAGTAAATTGGCTTTTTCTAAAGAACCAGCGTCTATGGTAAGCATTCCTCCATAGCCATATTCTGTGTTCATCATGGAGGTAAATAATGTATGTGATGGATGCGATTCTAAACCAGGATATACTGTTTTTACCCCATCAGCTTCAAATTTTGTTGCCAAATAACCAGCATTAAAACTATGCTGCTTCATACGAATGTGTAAAGTTCTTAAATTCTTTAAAACCGATGAAGCACGTAAACTATCCATAGTAGAACCTAATAACATACTAGCTCCGTCTATAACGCTTCTTAATTGGTTTATAAATTCTTGTGTTCCACAAACAACACCTCCAACAGCATCTGAAGAACCATTAATAAATTTGGTTAAACTATGCACCACAACATCTGCTCCTAATTGAATAGGAGAAATAGACAAGGGTGAAAATGTATTGTCTACCACTAATTTTAAATGGTATTTTTTAGCCAATGCGGCTAATGCTTTAATATCTGCTACCTCAAGTAATGGATTGCTTACAGATTCGCAATACAAAACCTTGGTATTTTTAGTGATTGCCGCCTCCACTACTTCTAAATTTGTAATGTCTACAAAAGAAGTTTGAATGGCTAACCTAGGTGTAAAATTCTTTAAAAATGCATAGGTGCCTCCATAAATAGTTCTACTAGAAACAATATGATCTCCGGCACCACATAATTGTAATAATACTGGAGTAATAGCTCCCATTCCAGAAGCTGAAACATTGGCCGTTTCTGTTCCTTCCATAGCAGCCAACGCTTCCCCTAAAAACATATTACTTGGGGTGGTATGACGTGAATATAAATGACAACCATCTGTATTTCCTTCAAAGGTATCAGCCATTGTTTTTGCCGATAAAAAGGTATAGGTAGAAGAGTCTGAAATAGATGGGTTTACGCCTCCAAATTCACCAAAGTTTTGAAGGTCTTGAATGTTGTCTGCTGGGTTAAATTTCATGGTATGTGTATTTTTATCAAATTTAGCTATAAATAGAAATATTATCAACTATAATACATAATATCAGTTTATTTTTCATTAAAATTTTATAAAAACAAATTTTAAATCTTTATTTTTAAACTTTATAAGAAATTTTTAGATAATTTTTCGGCTAACTATTTTACAAAAAAAAGACAGCACATTAAAAAAAGCATTCTCATGAAATTAGATGGTACTGATAAAAAATTAATTAGCCTGCTTCAAAACGACAGCAAACAAACTAGCAAACAACTTTCTTTACAGCTAAATTTATCTGTAACGGCGGTCTATGAACGAATTAAGAGATTAGAAAAAGAAGGGGTTATTAAAAAATACATTGCAATTATTGATAAAGAAAAAATTAACAAATCATTTCTTATTTTTTGCCATGTAAAACTCTTACAGCATTCTAAAGAATTCTTGTCTAATTTTGAAAAAGAGATCTTAAAGCTAGCCGAAGTTTCTGAATGTTTTCATGTAAGCGGTGATTACGATTATATCTTAAAAATACATACCTCAGACATGAAAGAATATAGAGAATTTATGGTTACCAAGCTTACTACTATTAAGCATATTGGGAGTACACATTCTACTTTTTCTATTAACGAAGTAAAGTATTCTACTAAAATTGAGCTGTAATCACTAGATTTTTTTTAGTTCTATATAAGTAGTGTGAATTTTTATAATTTCATTAAAAAATTCTTTTAAATAGTGATATTCTTTGGCAGAAAATAGATGCTTTTTTAATTGATATCTATAACTTATGGTTATTTTCCCATCTCTAACATCTCCTACATTTAACAAAAAAGTTCCTCCATTGTTGGGTAATTTAATTCCTTTAGAACTTGGTTTTTTAACTACTTCATATTCTTTTGGTATTCGTAATGTTAAAATATAGGTATACTTTATAGGATGCCCAAAATCTACTGGGTAATTTCTAGTCTTAAATTTAAATGGATTTTCAGAAATTCTGTAGTATAAGAATGGGTTAATTAATATACTACCATTAGAATATTCTGGCTGATCTGATTCAATTTTTAGCTCTTCTACTAAAGATTTCTCTAGCTCTTTAAAATTTTCAATTTTATACTCTTCAATCTCCAGATCAATAGAAGTGTTTTCTAAGTTTTCTAGATAGCTACTCTTTCCATTATCACTGTATTCATGCCGTGTTTCAAGAGCGTGATATCCTTTCTTTTCAACATTAATACTACCTGTAAACATAAGAGTAGTATCCATTGTAATAGTTGCCATAATTTTGGTAGAAGCATTCTTCATTGGTTTTATAAGCTCCCAATAACTTCCTTTGTCAAAATCTAAGACTCTCCCTTCTCCATTTAAGGTTCTAACCGGTATTTGACCAAAAGAAAGAAACTTATCTGTAGCATCTAAAAAATATGTTTTATTATTAATAATTGCTTTCACAATCATATAATTAAAATCTGTTCTAACAGGATAGAGCCTTGTAGGTTGTGCTCTATCTCTGGTGGCTACCATCACCAAATAGCTTTCTATATTTGCCGCTTGTAAGCTATTGTATAAAGAGAGATTAATTACATCTACACCTCCAACTCTTTCTTTATAGATCTCTTTGAGATTAATTTGATCTTGTGTCCAATAGTACCCATTCCAAGAAAATCTATTTTGAATGTATTTATAAATATTCTGAGCTTTATGAAACGCGTCTTCTATTGCTAATAAATTCTTAGGCAGTATTTTAGCAAAAACATAATCCTTTGATATTTGCCCATCAAAAAAATCGTTTTTAAAGCTCTTATCTGCATCTTTCCAAGTTTCTGTATATTTCTTTTTTCTACCGTCTGCTTGTGTTATTGAAATTAAGTCAAAAGAAAGTTTCGAAATATAATTCTCTTTGCTTAACATATAATCTTCTTCTTCAAAAGCTGGAATATAATCCATGCCATAAAAAATATTTGCACAATCTCCTCTTCCAATACCAGGAAAATACAAGCATTTTTTTTCTACTTTCTGCTCATTCCTTTGAAATTTTAAGAAGCCTGTTAATCTAGAATTAAATTGATAGTTCCCTAAATAAGATATAGAAAAATCACTTTTTAGTTTTGGAATATTGGATTGAAAATACCAATCATCTACTCTAGAGTATGGAGAAATTACACTGTATTGATATTCAATTACAGTGCCCTCTTTAATAGCTGGTATTGTAAAAGTAACTTCTGTCCAGTTCTTGTCTAAATCTTTGGTATAAACATCGGAAGCCAATAGTTTTGTTTTTACAATAGTACCATTTTCTAAGTTGTAGGAATACGCCTCTATTTCTCTAATTTTCTCTTTTTTGTAAAGCTTTACTTTTACAGTAGCTCTATTAAAAGCAGCAGAAGTAAATAACTTAATTCTGTAATAAAAATCTGTTTTAAAATCTAAGTCATATTTTTCTGACATATAGGTATTTGCGTGTTCATAAAGTACCAAAGCATTTGCAGTAGTATCTTTGTCATAAGATGCTAATTGCAATTCTGCTATACTAGTTAGCCCAACCTTTGTTGATCTTTTTTTCTGTGAAAAAGACACAACACTCACCATTAGTAAACATAATAGGATCTTATTTTTCATTATTTTTTTATTATTACAATTTTCTCTGATTGTTTTTTAACTATTTCATCATAAAACTGCTTTAGCACCGAATAATAATTAGCCGCTATTTTTCCTTTATTAAATGACATAATTGAAGAAAATTTTATTTTTCTATCAGAGGAGATAACTTTAAATTTATAAGAACCTAATTGATCTACCATTTCAAACGAATCATTTTTAGGCAAAGACTCTACTATATATCCTTCTGGAATTTCAATAGTTACCTTGAAAATATTCTTCTGAGGAGCTATAAAATCAATAGGGTATTTTCGTTCTTTTAGTTTAAAAGGACTCTTTGTTTTTGCTAAAAACAATAATGGGTTTAAATACATTTTTTGGCCAATTATTTCAACTGCGTCTTCAGTTTGAAATTTCATTGTTTGAGCTACTGGCTTTCCTATTTTATATTTATCAGTAATTTTAAAATTATCAATTTCTATATTATATTTTGACTCCATTTTTTCAAGTAGATCTTCTTCACTGATATGATTGTAGGTTTTTCTATAGTTCATAGCAGCTAAATTAAAATAGCGACTTCTTGAAAAACCATTAATTTTTCCTTCATCAGAAATCTTTAATGAAAGATTATATTCTTGCATTTGATACCTATCAGAATTAAGTTGTATCCAACTAGAAAATCCATCTTCTTTTACAATACGACCGTTCCAATTAATAGCTCTAGGGGGAAGCTCGTTTATAGAGCTGTATGGCTCTGTTGCATCCATTACCAAGGTTCCTTTATTTGGTATTTCAACAGTACATATAACATAGTTAAACCCCTGGCTTGTTGGAGATAATGGCACTCCGTTATTTCTTGAACTTACTAAAACAGGATTCGCATCTAACCCAGCATATCGAAGCATAGAAACTAACATTAAATTAATGTCAGCAACATTTCCAACACCATCTTTGTATGCTTTCCTAACACCATTTTGAATATACTTACCATAATTTCCATTCCATGTGGTTTTTGATTTTACAAAATTAAAAATTGCATAAACTTTATCTTCTGGAGTAACAAAATTAGATAATGCTTCAGATAAATCTTCTTGATAATAACCTGTTTTTTTAATCTGCTCTCCAAATTGGGAGGACTCATAAATTTGTTTGCATATACTTTCCCATGTTTTTGCATAAAATTGAGGAGGATTATTTGGAAACTCAACAGAAACCAATTCAAACTTTAAACCACCTCTATAAGAACCAACATCTGTTACATAAGGTTCATCATCCCTGAGGCCTTCTATGTTTTCAGCTTTATAAGAGTATATTTCAGTAAAATAATCCATATCGTAGCTATTTTTTGTTCTTCCTGAAGGACCTGCATATCCCACAGTTTGGGTAGTATATGTTATTTTCTTGCTTGTGTTTTTTCTTTCAACTAGTGGTGAAATAAAATAATAGCCTTTATTAATTTTATTAAACTTGTAGAAACTGGGAATTAAGACCTGATAATTGAGTTGCTTAACAGGAATTTGAAATTGATATTCTAAATCATCAATGATTTTAGAGTACGGAGAAATTAATTTATATTTAATATCAAGAACAGATCCTGGTTTCACTTCAGAAAATGGAACTTTTTTTATTGAATAAAAATCATTTTTTTTCTCATCAAATGTATCGTTTTTATCAATTTTCACTTTAACAATTTTACCTTCCTCGAGATTGAAAGTATATGCTTTTAATGATGTTATTTCTTCATTATCATCTGATTTTGGAGTGTAGTAAGAAATAGTCTCCGTAGCCAAACCTACTCCTTTCTTTTTATAAATCTTTATTCTATTGTGAATTTCTGTTATCATCCGAAAACCCTCTCCTGGAAAATAATCGATAGCAGTTTTTCTATATCTATACAAATAAGCGGCACTTGCTGAAGAATCTGGTTCATAAAACGTTTCTTCTAATTCTGCTTTAGAAACTTTTCCAAATTTATAGTCTTGGGCATAATTATTGGAAATTGAAAATAAAAACAACAACAATAAATAGATTCTATTTTTCATAATTTTAGGGTTAGGTGGTTTATTCAATTAAGACTTAATTAATACAATTTTCTCTGATTGTTTTTTTATGAATTCTGCAAAAAATCCTTTTAATATCTGATAATAGCCTTCGTTAATAGAAGTACTATTAAATTTTAATTGTGATAAAACTCTTATTATTTTACCACTTGTTATAACTTTATATTTAAAGATTCCTAGGTTATTTGGCAAAGACAACGCTTTAGTCTCTGGGATAGACTCTATGGTATAATTAGATGGGATTTCTATATTAACAGTATGTTTTTCTTCCCAAATTGATGAAAACTCTACTGGAAATTTTCTTTCTTTTAGTTTGAATGGATTAGAATTATACCCGTAAAACAAAAGTGGCTTTATATACATTTTTTTATTAATTACTTCCACTAAATCTTCGCTAGAAAACTTAATGATTCTAGTTATTGCTTTTGAAATATCTTCTTTATTGTTAACTTTATAATTTTCAATATCTATACTATATTTCTCTTCTAAATCAGAAATCAGCTGATCCTGATCAATTCTATTATATGTATTTCTATATTCTAAAGCCCCTAGATCAATAAACTTATCCCTCATCATTCCTTCTATAAAACCCTCATTACTAACTCTTACTGTTACAGTACTTTCCTCTTTTGATGAAGCACCAGATGTTAAATTTATCCATGAGGAAGATCCATCTTTCATTATTAAACGCCCTCTCCAATTTAAAGCTCTCTTAGGTAATAAATTCGGAAAACTATAAAACTCACTTGCATCTAATAAAATTGTTTCATTTCCAATTGAAACAGCAGTAATCAAATAATTAAAACCATTTCTTGTAGGAAAAAATGGAATACCGTTAGACTGAGTACTAACAAGAACCGGATTAGCTCTTAGACCAGCCTTTCTTAAAATTGATGTAAGCATTAAATTTATGACAGCAACATTACCAGAGCCTTCTTCATATGCTCTTTTTAATGTTTTATCTAAAGACAGGCCCTTATACCCATTCCATTTCACTTTTCTTTTAACAAACTGAAATATATTCATTACTCTTTGATAATCATCTTTCGCTCTCTTAGTTAATGTCAGTAAATCATCAGTGAAGTAGTCAGTGTTGGAAAGTTCTCTTTCATAATTTAAGTTTGAATAAATGTTTTTTGCTACATCAGACCAGGAAGTTGTATAAAATTTAGCACCTTCATTAGGGTACTTAATAAAATCAATTTCAAAATCAATTCCAGCTCTGTAATTATTTATGTTTTTCACAAAAGACTCATTATCTTTAATAGCTGGTATATTTTCTTTTTCATATTTACTTATGTTTATTGCAAAATTTGCCTTTGAATTTTCATAAGAAGAGTATCCACCATTTGATGAAGTTGGGCCTTCTCTTGAGGTTTGACTTATAACTCTTTTCCCTCTAGTTTTAACTGGATTTATAAAATAATATCCTTTAATTCTATTTTTAAAATTAAAAAACTCCGGAATCTCTATTATAGAGATCATTTTTTTTACAGGGATATTATGTTGAAATTTTAAGTCATCTATAGATCGTATAAATGGAGATACTAAATTGTATTCTATTTCGATGATACTACCTTGCTTGATATTTGGTAGAGTTACTTTTTTCTGACTAAAATATTCATTGATTTTTTCATCAAAAATATCTTTTTTAGAAATTTTACTTCTTATAATCTTACCTTTAGTAAGATTATAGGTGATTGCTGTAATTGAAGATACCCTTTCATTATTTGTTGCATCTGGTTTGTAATACTGTATTTTTCTGGTAGCCTCATTAAATCCTTCCTTTGAATAAATTTTAATTCTCTGATGGTACTGATTAATAATCCTAAAACCTTTAACATTACTGTAGTCATAATAGGTTCTCCTTTTTCTATACAAATAAGCGGCACTTGCAGAAGAGTCTGAAGGATAATATTTTTCTTCAAGTTCTGCTTTAGAAACTTTTCCAAATTTATAGTCTTGAGAATTTACAGTAGTTTCAATAAAGAAAACTACCAGTAATACTAACGATATTCTTTTCATAAGGGAGGTATTTGATTAGTTAGTTGTAACAAGAGATATTCTTAGATTATCGTATTTAGCAATAGCCTTTCTAAATTTTCTATAGTCTTTGTAGTCTTCTTTTGGATAATCTCCTGCTTTTATTAAAAGCGATTTTTTGTAGGTAAAAGTAGTGGCATCAATTTTAGTGAAGCTTACTTTGTAGGATCCAAATTTGGTTGTGATATTTTTTTCTTCTGGCAAGCCTACAAAAGTATATCCTTTGGGTATGGTATATGTATAGTGGTCTATGTCTTGGTAGCCTCTAGAAATTTTGAGTGGTAAAGTACGGTTTCTATACCTTTTAGGAACATAAGATTCTCTATTAAACACATTAACTCTAAATAAATACTCATTATCACTGATGGCTGCATAATCATCTATAGTGGTCTTCATTTTCTCTAAAAGAACTACAGAATCTTTGTCATTCTCTAAGGCAACAGAGGTAATTTCTAAATTGTTGTTATAGTCCCAGACATTAGACATATAGTGCTTTTTTAAATCTTCATCAGACATAGAATCAAAGCTGCTTTTTTGATCATACTGTATTCCGGAAGAAACTCTTTCTAGACTAGCTCCTATACTACCATTTTTGTATAATTGAATACTTCCATTTATGGTTTGTAAATTATCTTCATTTAAATAGGCGGGAGTTCTTTTAATAATACCACCCTCTGGGGTAACTACCAATACATCTCTATCATCTGTAAAGTCACCTAAAAAGCCAAAAGGTATTGTTTGACTGGTGCACTCTAACCAAATATCATTTCCATTATTTGGGATATTCAAAATGGCATGATTTCCTTGCATTGAAGAGAAATCTTTAACAATATTTCTTTTCTGCTGAGCATACACTAGTGTAAAATATGATGTAATACCAACAGCATCTAATAAAGCTTTTGTATAATTGGTTAAGCCTTTACAGTCTCCATAACCTACCTTATCTACCTGATTGGCAGCAATAGGTTCCCAACCACCAATGCCTATTTGAACACTAATATACCTGGTTTTATCTTGTACAAACTTATATACAATTTTAGCTTTTTCTATAGGGTCTGTGACACCGGCTACCAAACTTTTAATTTTCTCAATCGTAGAAACATCTAATACATCTCTATCCTGTATTAATTTACGATGCATCCACTTGCCAAACTCTTTCCAATTAGAAGCCCTTCCTGTTACTTTTTTTAAAGCAAATTCATTTAATGCTACCATTAAATGTGGCATGTATTCTAAATAAGACATACTTGAATTTTCTGGTTTTAATGCTTTTTGATTCTTAATAACATAATGTAAATTAGCCCCTGAAGATAAATTTTCTATCGGGTAGCCCTCAAAACTTTTCTCTTTAGTTCTTAATTTAATCTTTAATGGATTATTAAGTATATAGGTACTCTTTTCTACACCAACATAATAACCATTGTTTGGAATCCATCTGGGAATAAAACCTGTAGAGGATGTTCTGTATTCAGATTCAAAAACTAACGTATATGGATATGATATTGGAGTATAGTCAATATATTTTACTCTAGAGTCTGAATACAAGGTTCCACCACTAACAGCACTTACATCTACAAACTTCCCTTTAGAGTACTTTTTTATTTCGTTGCCAAATGCATCGTAAATTTTTGCAGATAGTTTAGTAATTTTAGTGTCTTCATCGTAGCCCTCTACAATTCTGGCGTCTACGTTTCCTTTTTTGTTTAAAACAGTCACTACCTGTCTATTTTTAACAAGCATTCTATCTGCAGCTTCTATAGTTACTTCTAGAGAATTATTTCTAAAAACAGCATTTGCATTCTCTTTCAAATGAGCCGGTATGCTAAGTGATGATAGTTTGTTATTTTGTGAAAAAGTGGTAAAAGTTGTTAAAAGGAGGAGTTTTAGCACCGAAAGTGCTTTTTCTTTAATCATTTAGTTGTTTTTTTCAAATATAAAAAAAAATGCTCAAGGTTAAAAACCTTGAGCAAATACTTTAAAAATCCAAAACAACTATCTTGGTTTTTTTTGGGTTTTTTATTTATTTAGTTGAATGTGATCCATCACAATAACCCTCTGCATCTGAGGTGTTACCACAACCACAAGTAGGTCTGTCTATTTTATAAAATTTCATATCTATTTATTTAGTTATTTAGTTGTTTTAACAACAAAAGACATTTCTACTAAATCATCAATAAACTTGTCTTTTAATCCTTCAATCCATCTTTTAGAACCGTATTTTACATTAAAATCTGCTCTGTCTATATTAAAAAGATCACTTGTAAAAGTAGTTACTCCATCTTCAGTAGAAATCTTTGCAGGAATAGTAATACTCTTTGTAACGTCTTTAATAGTTAAGTTACCGGTAACGGCTATATTTGCTTCAACTTCTAATACTGAAGTAATCACAAATGTAGATGTAGGGTATACTGCTATATCAAAAAAGTCTGGTGCTTTTAAATGCCCCTCAATTTTTCCAGCTCCTTCGCTTCCAGCCATGTCTAAGTTTTTTATAGTATTCATGTCTATCACAAACTCTCCTTCTTTTAAAACACCATTTTCAACTACCAAACCACCACTCTTTAAGGCAACTGTTCCATTATGTGCTCCAGTAGGTTTCGTTCCTTTCCAGGTCATCATAGAAGTTGTTAGATCTACATTGTTAACGATGGCTACTTTTTCAACTTTTACTTCTTCACTTACAACTACTTTTTCTTTCTTTTCTCCGTTACACGAAACTAAAATAGTAGACAAGGCTACTAGGGCAATTAAAACTTTTTTCATTTTTATAATTTGTTAATAGTTAATTGTTACTTATTTTCCATGGCGAATATATGATAATTATATATTCCATGGAAAACATAAAATGTTAAATTTTATTTTTTGAATCTATAATGATAGTAACAGGTCCATTGTTGTGTATTTCTAGAGCCATAGAAGCTCCAAATTGCCCTGTTTGAACTTTCTTCCCAAGCTCTTGCTCTAATTGAGTAATAAAATTTTCATACAGTGGAATGGCAATGGATGCTTTTGCTGCTTTTATATAGCTGGGCCTGTTTCCTTTTTTGGTAGATGCATGCAAGGTAAACTGGCTTACCACTATAACATCTGCCTGGTCTTCTATTAAAGAGCAATTCATAACACCATTTAAATCATCAAAAATTCTGAGATTTGCAATCTTTTTAGATAGCCAATGACTGTCTTGTTCTGTGTCTAATGCTTCTACTCCAAGTAAAATTAACATCCCTTTTTTAATGGAGGCTACTATTGTACCATCTATAGTTACACTAGCTTTTGTAACTCTTTGAATAACTGCTTTCATTGATTGGCTATTTAATTTACTGATCTCTTAAAATTAAAGCACAAAAATTTATTCCCAAATATCTGTTCTGTAATTTTCTTCCTCTCCTTCTAATATTTGAAGGTAACTCTTGTAGCGAGACCAAGAAATTTCTTCCTCTTCTAGAGCATCTTTTACAGCACACTGAGGCTCGTTTACATGAATACAATTATGAAACTTACACCCGCTTTTTAAAGCAAAAAACTCTGTGAAATAATCCCCTAATTCTTCTTTTTCAATAGCAACTACACCAAAGCCTTTAATTCCTGGCGTATCTATAATTTTTGCATTAAAGCTTAGATCAAACATTTCTGCAAAAGTAGTTGTATGTTGCCCTTGCTGATGTTGTTCAGATATCTGCTTGGTTTTTAAATTTAAACCAGGCTCTATGGCATTTAATAAGGTTGTTTTTCCAACACCAGAATGACCAGAAAACATGCTTGTCTTTTCTTTCATTAAATCTTTAATGGCCGCTACGTTTGTATTTTCTTTTGCAGAAACCTCTACACAGGTATAGCCTATTGTTTCATAAATATCTTTGAGATATAAAATCTCTGCTCGTTCTTCTATCTGATAGGTGTCTATTTTATTAAATACTAAAATTACTTTTATAGAATAGGCCTGTGCAGTGACTAAAAAACGGTCTATAAATGTTGTATGTGTTGGCGGATTATTAATGGTAATTATTAGAAATGCAAGATCTATATTAGAGGCAATAATCTGTGTTTGTTTAGATAAATTAACCGATTTACGAACAATATAATTTTTTCTTTCGTGAATTAATTTAATAACTCCTGTCTCTTCATCTCCTTTTGTTTCTAGATCAAATTCTACCAAATCACCAACAGCAATAGGGTTGGTGCTTTTAATGCCTTTTAACCTAAACTTTCCTTTTATTCTACACTGATAAAACAAGCCCTCTTGAGACTTTACAAAATACCAACTACCAGTAGATTTATAAACAATTCCAGTCATGTCGCAAAGTAAATCAATTCTAAACTAAAAATTTGTACATTTATAGCTAATTTTTAAAATCATACTTATTATGAAAAAAATCTATGTATTAGTAGCAGTTTTATGTTGTATTTATACCAGTGAAGCTCAATCTTATGAATACCAAGTAATAACAAGTGTAGAATCTATTATACCAAGTGGAACTGGTAGATCTAGATTAATTAGTACTGATGAAAATAGAAACTACAAAGATTTTACTTCAGTTAGAACCGATGGGAAAACAGTAAAAGACAAAAGAAATAAATCTGACAGAGGAGATATTAGAGTGAAGAATTTTGAAGAAACTAAATTGTTGAATTTTTACAATATAGCTGGTATTCGTTTTCAAAATATTGCTGCTAATGATGCGGTAATTGCTTCTAAAATAAACACCATGACAGAAGAAGGATGGGAGTTGGCTTTTGTAACAAGCGCTGTAGAAAGTGATGCAGGTAAAAATGATGGAAGAGGTATCTTTATTACTCGTTATATCTTTAAAAAACTAAGAGGATAATACAAGTTTATAACAAAAAAAAGCGGCTTAAAAGCCGCTTTTTTTTGTTATCCATTCATCACTTTTTCTTGATGATTAATAGATTCTTGGTGAATTGCTTTAAATACTCTCAATATAAATTCTTCACTTAGCTTATTTTCTTCTCCTTCTAGAATCATTTTTCCTAAAATTTCGTTCCATCTCTTAGATTGCAACACCGCTACATTCTTATCTTTCTTAAGTGCTCCAATAGCATCTGCTATTTTCATACGTTTTCCTAAGATGTCTATTAATTGATGATCTATGACATCTATTTGAGTTCGTAAGGTGTTTAATGAATTTCTGTATTCTACCTCTGTATCGGTTTCTTTTCTAATTTTTAGATCTTCCATCATCTGAATAAGAGTATCTGGAGTTACTTGTTGTGCAGCATCACTCCAAGCATTGTCTGGATCTACATGTGTTTCTATCATTAAACCATTAAAATTTAAATCTAGTGCTGTTTGAGAAACTTCAAAAATCATATCTCTTTTTCCTGTAATATGAGACGGATCGCATATTAATGGTAAATCTGGAAAACGATTTTGTAATTCTATGGCTATTTGCCATTCTGGATTGTTACGGTACCTTGTTTTTTCGTACGTAGAAAAACCTCTGTGAATGACTCCTAAATTTTTAATATTTGCAGAGTACAAACGTTCTATACCACCTAGCCATAATGCCAAATCTGGATTTACTGGGTTTTTAACCAACACAATTTTATCTGTTCCTTCTAAAGCATCTGCAATTTCTTGCACTATAAAAGGACTTACTGTAGACCGTGCTCCTATCCATAATAAATCTATATCATGTTCTAAAGCCAACTTTACATGCGCTGCATTGGCAACTTCTGTAGCGGTTTTCATACCTGTTTCTGCCTTTACTTTCTGAAGCCATTTTAGCCCTAGTGCCCCTACTCCTTCAAAGTTTCCTGGTCTTGTTCTTGGCTTCCAAATTCCTGCCCGAAAATAGTTTACATCAGAATCTTTTAATTTGTGCGCGATCTTTAATACCTGATCTTCTGTTTCTGCACTACAAGGCCCTGCTACTACGAGTGGGTGATCTAAATTTAAATCATCCAACCATGTTTTTAATTCTTTTGTATTCTTCATCTTTACTTATTAATTATACTATTTCTATTGAATTATTTACTGTTTTGTACTACTAATGGTTCTTACAAACCACAAATTATTAGTCATTTATTTTATTCCTTTTAAAATGCTTGCAATATGATTTGTTTGTTGCATTTCTTCAAAAACTTTATCAAATTTATGTTCTTCCATCAATGTTTTAAACTGCTGTAGATTTCCTATATACTCATCTAAAGTTTCTATAATATTGTCTTTGTTTTGCTCAAAAATAGGCGTCCACATTGCGGGCGAACTTTTTGCCAGACGAACAGTAGATTCAAACCCACTTCCTGCCATATCAAAAATATCTCGTTCATTTTTTTCTTTGTCTATGACCGTTTTTCCAAGCATAAAAGAACTAATATGAGATAAATGAGATACGTAGGCAATATGTTTATCGTGAGACACAGCATCCATATATCGAATTCTCATTCCAATTTTTGAAAAAATCTCTAGTGCTTTTTCTTGTAATTTAAACGCTGTTTTTTCTACTTCACAGATAATATTGGTTTTATCTTTATACAATCCTTGCAATGCTGCCTTAGGGCCAGAAAACTCTGTTCCTGCAATGGGGTGTGCTGCTAAAAAATTTCTTCTTTTTGGATGTTCTTTTACCACGTCACAAATACGTTGTTTAGTAGACCCAACATCAATTACCAAAGCATCATCACTAATAAGATCTAATACTTTTGGCAATACTGCTAATGCAATGTCTACAGGAATGGTTAAAAAAACGATGTCTGCCAAAGGCAAATCGTTCATGGTTGCTTCTTTATGAATAATGCCGTGCTCTAGAGCTTCTTTTAGATGTCTAGAATTGGTATCTATTCCATAAATAATAGCCTCTGAATATTCTTGTTGAATATCTAATGCAAAGCTTCCGCCAATTAATCCTGTTCCTATAATAAAAACCTTCATCTTACAATCTATCTAATGCTTCTTTTATTTTTTCTTCGGGCACACATAATGAAAACCGAATATATCCTTCTCCTTTACTTCCAAAAATTGTACCTGGAGCAATAAAAATATGATGTTTATACAATAAATCATCTACTATATTTTCTGCTTTTTTTCCTGCTGGAATTTTTGCCCAAACAAACATCCCTGAGGTGTTTTTATCAAAAGTACAGTCTAATGCCTCTGCTATTTGCCAGATGAGTTTTCTTCTTTTTTGGTAAATCTCATTCATGTTCTCAAACCATCCTGAACTAACTTTTAAGGCAGCAATGGCTCCTTGTTGAATTCCGTAAAACATTCCAGAATCCATCTGTGTTTTTACCTTTAAAACCTCTTCTAAAATAGGGGTAGCTCCTAACAGCATTCCTACTCTCCAACCAGCCATATTAAAAGACTTGCTCAAAGAATTTAATTCTATGGCAGTTTCTTTTGCTCCGTCTATGCTTAAAATACTTAAAGGATTGTTATTCAACACAAAACTATACGGATTGTCATTTATAATTAAAAGTTGATGCTTCTTTCCAAAAGCTATCAGTTTTTTAAACAAGTTTTCTGTTGCTTTTGCACCAGTTGGCATATGAGGATAATTTACCCACATTAATTTTACATTAGACAGATCTTGTTGTTCTAATTGTTTAAAATTAGGTTCCCAATTGTGCTCAGATGTTAAGTCATAAAATACAGGAACTGCTTCTACCAAATTAGTAACCGATGTATAGGTAGGATATCCAGGGTTAGGAATTAACACCTTATCTCCTTTGTTTAAAAACGCCATAGAAATGTGTAAAATTCCTTCTTTACTTCCCATGAGTGGTAAAATTTCATTCTCTGGGTTTACAGCAACCTGATAGTTTTTTTGATAAAAATCTGCCACAGCTTCTCTAAAAGCTGGCAATCCTTGGTAGCTCTGATATTTATGAGCACCCTCTTGCAGCACCGCTTGCTGAATTGCTTCAATTACTGCTGGTGGCGGCCGTAAATCTGGGCTTCCAATTCCCATATTTATAATGGGTTTTCCTTGAGCTGACAGCGCTCTTACTTCTCGTAATTTTTTAGAGAAGTAGTATTCTTGTACGGTGTCTAATCTTTTAGCAGCTTTCATCATTTTCTACCGTTTTTATAGGTTCCTAAAATTTTGAATTCTTCTGCCATTATTTCTATAATCTTTACCAATTTTAAATAGTCTTTGTAGTCTTCAAAAGTTACATCTACAAAAAAGGAATATTTCCAAGGCATCTCTATAACTGGCAACGATTGTATTTTAGTAAGGTTCATTTTACAATCACTTAATACATTTAAAATTGCCGCTAAACTTCCTCTTTTATGGTTCAATTGAAATTTTAATGACGCTTTATTAACGTGATCACTTCCATGGGTAGGCTCCTGTGTTTGTACAATTACAAATCTAGTAGCATTGTCTTTCATGGTTTGAATTTCATCTTCTAGCACTTCTAAATCAAAAATTTCTGCTGCAATTTTGGGAGCTATTGCTGCTATACCAACCAAATTTTCTTTTGCAATTCTTTTGGCAACTTCTGCCGTATCTACATCTTCTACTAATTTAATATGTGGGTGTTTTTTAAAAAACTCCTTGCATTGCAACAAGGCCATTGGATGAGACCACACTTCTTTAATATGAGCTATTTGCTGCCCTGGCAATGCCATTAAGTGATGATGTATGTTTAAGTACTCTTCTCCAACAATGTGAAGATTGTTTGTGTCTATTAAAGCATAATTAGGAATAATAGATCCAGCAATGGTGTTTTCTAAAGCCATGACTCCGTGCGTTGCAGCACCGCTTAATAAACTAGCGACCAATACATCAAAAGACATGCATTCTTTTAATAGCATGGTAGTGCCATAAAAGTCTCTTGCAACTTTATGGTGGTTTGAGCCTTCTGCTCCTTGTATGGCAATAATTTTATTCATTTGTATCAAAAAAAAAGTCTCGAATTAAATTCGAGACTTTCAGTTATATAGTTTTTATACAATATACATGGCGTCTCAACTTTTACTAAAAAAGTAGAAGTAGAAAAAGAAACGAGTCCAAACGTATTGCATATTCATTTTTATTTTTTGTGTGCGAACAAATCTAAGTATTAAATTTACATAAACAAATAATAGTGTCCTGATTTTTAAATAAATACGAAATTAATAAATTAAGCCTATCTTTTTTAAGATTTCAACAACCAAACCATAAAATATTAGCATCAAAAAAAAGATGATCATTATTATGAATTTGTTAAGTGTTAAAGTGCTGTTTTTTTTCTTAATTTGCTTTTAATGAAAAAGTACACCTTCATACTGTCTTTATTTTTAGCTTGGAGTGCAAACTCACAAGACTTAAAAAAGTATAAAAAACTGTATCCTAATGATGATGTTATTAGGCTTCAACAAGAGATTGTTCTTCATATAAAACTAGACAACGGAACGTTTAGCATTAAAAAAGATGTTTTTGAAGAAGATTTATATTTAAATAATTCTGCCAATTACAATTCTAAACGCTCGTTAAGTTATGCTACTTTTTTTAATCTAGATACCATAGAAGCTTCTTCTTTTAGTCTTCAAGATGATACATACACAGAAAACAAGGTCACAAATTTTAATAAAAAGAACAATTTAAATGATTCTTTTTATGATGATTCTAAAGAGCTAAGTTTTATTTATCCCAAACTAGCCAAAGGAAGCAAAACACAGTTAAAACTACAATACAGTATTAAGAACCCACGGTTTTTAAATGCCTTTTTCTTTGGAGATTTTTATCCTGTAATTCGCAATAAGGTTACCATTATTGCAGACAAAGACATAGAACTTATCTTTAAACCATTTCATCTAAAAAACGCTCCTAAAATTACTTTTAAGAAGAAGAAAAAAGGAAAAAACTATGAATATACATGGTCTCAGCTAAATAGCGAAAAATTTGACATTGAAGCAGATGCTCCAAGCTACAGATCTATTTTACCTCACATTATACCAATTATTACCTCATATAAAGAAAATAATGAAACTAAAAAATTATTAGATGGTGTTGGCGGTCTTTATTCATGGTATTATTCTTTGGTAGAAAACATTAACAAAGAAGATACAGACCCAGAGTTGGAGGCACTAGTTGCAGAACTTACCCAAGGAAAAGCATCTGATCTAGAAAAGGTAAAAGCACTGTATTATTGGACCCAGAAAAACATAAAATACATTGCATTTGAATATGCCCTTGGAGGCTTTATTCCAAGAGAAGCTAATGATGTATTTCAAAAAAAATACGGAGACTGTAAAGACAATTCTAGCATACTTTATAAAATGTTAGAAATAGCTGGCTTAGAAGGAAATCTAACTTGGATTGGCACACGTAAAATACCCTATACCTATGAAGAAGTTCCAACGCCGGCAGTAGACAACCACATGATTTTATCTTATGAATACAATAATAAAACCTATTATTTAGATGCTACAGGAAGGTATATACAAATAGACTACCCGTCTTCTTTTATTCAAGGAAAAGAAGCTTTAATTGCAAATGGAAAGAGCTATAAAATTAAAAAAATACCAGTAATTGCAGCCCATTTAAATACAATAACAGACAGCACCTACCTAAAAATTTCTGGCAGAGATATAATAGGATCATCTCAAACAAAACTAAGCGGTTATTTAAAAAATAATCTATTTTATAATTTAGAAAATACTCGAAAAGAAGCAGCTGTTAAAGAATTGTATAACAAGCGGTTTTCTAAGGGAAGTAACAAATTTCTAATTACCTCTTTTACAGAAGAAAATAAGTTTAGCTATGAAGAAGACTTCTTAGTACGCTATAATTTTACCATACAAGACTATGTACAAAATATAGGCTCCGAAATTTTTATAAACCCACATATAAACAATAGTATAGCGGGCATAAAAACAAAGAAAGATAGAAAATACGCTATAGAATTTGATTATAAGAAACAGTATTCTTACACAAATACTATTGAAATACCAGAGGGGTATACTGTCTCATATATTCCAACATCTGTTTCATTGGGTACTGAGTTACTCTCTGTAAACCTGTCTTATTCTAAGGTTAACAATACCTTGGTTTGCCAACAAGATGTTGTTTTTAACTTTATAAACCTTAGTGTAACAGCACAACAAAAGGTAAACGCAATTATTGAACAAACAGAAAAAGCATTCAAAGAAGTTATTGTGCTACAAAAAAAATAAAACAAACACATGAATTTTATAAAAAGCCTCATTTTACTACTATGTATTACTAGCAATAGTAGTGCACAAACAAGCCCATTCTATAAAAGTTATGACTGGGACACCAACCCAAACTATGTAATTGAAGCATCAGATAAAGACATGATTGCTCTTAAAGAAAAGGTGGTTACAGAATTTTTCTTTGAAGATCAAAACTTAACAGAATACTACCTAGAACACAAAGTACTGTGGTTAAATTCTGACGATCGCATAGAAGAGTATAACAAAGTGTATTTACCCTATGCTAGCAATGCATCATTAGTAGCAAACAAGGCACGTGTTATTAAAAAAACAGGAGAAATTATTGTACTAGATGCCTCTAAAATTTTACAGGCAGAAAATGAAGAAACAGGCAGTAAATACAACTATTTTGCTTTTGAGGGTATAGAAAAAGGAAGCATCATAGAATATTATTATGTAGAAAAAAGACGCCCAAAATACCAGGGTGCTAGAGTAGATATTGAAAGCGATTATGACAAACAATTTGTAGAATTTGACCTATATGCACCCACCAACCTACTTTTTAACTTTAAAAGTTTTAATCTAGAAACAGCGGTGGTAAAAGATGAAAGTTCTACAGAAAAACTACATTGGCAATTTGCAGTTAAAGACCTGCAAGGTATAGATAGAGAAGAACAGGCTCCTTATACGGCTGCCATTGGGTATCTTATGTATAAATTGCATAAAAACACCGCTAACAACACTATTATTACCTCTTATAACGAGGTAGCTCAAAATTTATATGCCTTCTATTACCCTGGCTATACTGAAGAAGAAAACAAACTCATTGAAAAATTTGCAAAAAAAATTGCAATTAATGCTGATGAAGATGAAGAAAATAAAGCAAGAATTATAGATTTATACCTAAAAGAAAATATCTATATTTCTGAAAGTGGCAATGATGAGTTAAAAGAACTAAAAAAGGTACTTACTTCTAAAACCGCCAATGAAAGAGGAATTATAAAGCTATACATTGCCCTGTTTAAACAATTTGATATTACCCATGAAATGGTACTCACCACTAACCGGTTAGAACTAAAATTTGACAAAGAGTTTGAGGCTACTACTTTTTTACAAGAGTTTTTATTTTACTTTCCTGCATCAAAAAAATACCTAGCTCCTAGTAAATTTGGCACTAGATTTGGGTTTCCGCCACCTTACTATATGGACAATTACGGCCTCTTTGTAACAGGCTATGATATTAATGGTAAAAGAAAGGCCTTTTCTGAAGTTAAATATATAGAAGGCCTCCCTGCCAATTCTTCTAAAGATGAAATGTTTATAGAGGTAAGCTTTCACAAAGAAGATTTTACCAAAAACACTATTAAGATACACAGAAAACTACACGGGTACTATGCCATGAACATACAGCCATTTATGAATCTAATTCAGCCAGATAGAAAAAATGAAGTAATAGACGATGCCTTTGCAAAAAGCTCAGATAAAAATGCCGAAGTACTTTCTAGAGAACTCATACATGAAGACCCTAGCCTTTTTGGCCTCAAACCATTTGAAGTAACATTTGATCTTCGTTCAGAATATTTTGTAGAAAAAGCAGGTACTAAATTTCTATTTAAACTTGGTGCTTTAATTGGCCCTCAAATGGAAATGTACCAAGAGAAAAAAAGAATTTTACCCTTAGAAGCAGAGTTTAATAGAAGCTATTATAGAACGCTAAAAATAACCATACCAGAGGGCTATAAGGTTTCTAATTTAGATGATATTACTATTAAAAACAGCTATACAAAAGAGGGCAAAGAACTCTTTATTTTTGATTCTTATTATTCTCTAGAAGGAAATATACTTACCGTAACTGCAGACGAGCATTACAGAGAAACCCTTGTAGCTCCAGAATTGTATGAAGCCTACAGAACGGTTATTAATAGCGCTGCAGATTTTAATAAAGTAACCTTGGTTTTAGAACCTAAGTAATTTTTTTTCTAAATAAAACTTCTTTTTAGTTCTTGTACTACTTCTTTTTAGCCAGTAGCTAAAAAATGCTCCCCAAAAAAGGGGAGCTATAAATTTCACCATTTCTAGGGATTGACTCAAATACCTATTTATCTTTATTTTTACAAAAAAAAATTGCTGTAACCTTCAAAGTTTTACAGATAAAGACAACTAAAAAGTTGTGTTATCAGGCAATATACGTCTGTTAGCATTGGCTTTATTAGTGTTATAACGAGTTGGTAGCAAATTGAAAAAAATGAATGAAATAGAAAAAATCGGAGAAAAAGATTTATCTCCAAAAATAGAAATATGGGACAACTCAAAGAGAGCTAAAAATTTAATAATAATATTTTGGGTTTTAACTGGACTAACATTAATCGGAATAATTTCAGGGTATTTTGAATTGCAATTACTTAAAAACGCACAAATTGGAATATATGCTAGTGAAAGTGAAGCAAATGCAAGTGACTTAAGACAAGGGATAATTGGAATTGCTCAAACTGGAATTTACATTGCCTCTATAGTTTTATTTTTAAATTGGTTTAGAAGAGCATATGGTAATTTACATAGGTTTGGAATAAACTATTTAAAGCATAAAGAATCTATGGCTGTTTGGGCTTGGTTTATTCCAATAATTTTTCTTTTTCGACCGGTTCAAATTATGAATGAAATATGGAACGAAACTCAAGAAAAGATTAAAAAATTTGATTCTATTTACAATATTAAGAATGGTGGATTAATAATAGGGTTATGGTGGACTTTGTTTATTATTTCAAATTTCATTGGAAGATATGTTATGAAAACTGCCTTCAAAGACGAGACAATTGAACAGCTAATAGAGGGATCACAAGCAATGTTAATATCAGATGTATTGCAAATTCCAGAGGCTTTGTTAGTTATTTTAATAGTATTTCAACTTTCGAAAATGGAAACAAAACTAGCTAAAGAAGTTAAAAAATCTGATGGTAACATTGTGTATAAGTAATAGCGGTATAAGTGATAAGAAGAAAGTATAAACATATAATATAGGTCGGTGCAAAACCAAAAAATTTGTGAGTAGAAATCCGCTACTACTCATACACAAGACCGTTATTCCATATTAAAATAATCATTACGGTAAAAAATGGACTGACCATCCAAAATCGGAATTGTGAAAGTTGAAACCGAAGTAAAAGAAAAAGTAAACCGAGTTATCGAAAATCGAAAGAATAGAAAAAAAAATGTTAACCTGGAAAAGTCTAAAACTTGAAAAAGATTTTTCCTTAAAATTAAAAAATTATGAATATTTTAAGAACTTTAAGAAAACCATATTTATCTATTGCAATGGCAACAATTTTTCTTGTTACCTCTTGTACTAATTATGATAATGAAGAAATTAATAATGAATTAAATAATAAGAAATTGAGCCTTGATATTTTTGATACGTTAAAAGGGCAGCTTTTGAATATTAATAATTTAAGCACACTAAAAACAAATTCAAGACTAGAACAAAATAATTATATTTTGAGTCAGGTAAATGACATTTATGATACTAATATAAATTTTGATGATAATTTGAAAGATTTAGATAATGCTGAAGATATATTTAATTGGTTAAAAAACAATACTGTATTTAATAAGAATGATATAAAGATACTTAGTAACTTTAGTAAAAATTTAACCTCAAAAAGTTTTGATAATTCTGTATCTATTCTGGAAAATGAAATATCTGACGAAAATGTAGATTCGTTTAAGTTTAAGAAATATCAATCCATTGTAAATGGAGTAGCTTTAATTGAATACCAATACCCAGGTCTTTTTACAACAGAAATAGAAAATCAACAAAAAAGTCCAAATTGCAGCTGGGCAATAGCAAAGTTAGCATTAGCATCAGCGGCATTAGTTACTGCTTGTAATCCTGCTGCTGCTGCTGCAACGGTAGGAACGGCTTGTTATCTCGCCGTTGCCAGTTTTGTTGCAGCTTCTGCTTCTGTGGGAATAGCATGCGGAGATAAAAAATAATTTTAATAATTAGTAAAAATTGAACAACGATATAAAAAATAATATTTTTTTTTAAAATACTATTATACATGTTACTATTTATATGTATTACTTCATTATTCTTTTCAGTAGTATATGTGTTCTTAAATATTAATGAAAATGGAGTTTATGATGGAGAGAGTATTATAAATGATATTTTTCATTCTTCAATTATGGCACTAATTATAATGATAATTATACTATTGCCTTTTAAGGAATTGAAAAAATAACGTGGCATAACAATGTATATAAAAAATAGCAGTTAGAGCTAATTTACTCTGCTACTTTTCATATATAAACACGTTGGTAGCCATTTGACGGAAACATTGCGTTAAAAATCAGCGGTTCAGAAAAAGAAAGAGTCATGTTATGAAATGACAAAGTCACTCACTTAAAAGAGATTGAACCGAGAGTAGTAAACAAAATGTAAAAATTAAATGATTGCCTTTCGGTCGAAAACTAATCGCTCAAGACCTAAATGGAGCACTTAAATTTTTATACTATGAAAAATTTATTTTTATCATTAGCACTAATGTTAACTGTTTCGTTAACATTTGCTACAAACGAGGAAGCAAAAGCTTCACCAATTACCCTAGAAGAAACAATTAGTATAGTTGATTCTGAAATGGTAATACTAACAAGTTCAATTGAAAATATTGAAATTGCAATAGTAGACGCAGAATTAGTATGGGAATTTCCAGTATATTGGGTAAATGACTATGGTTCTGGTAGTTTTCCTATGAGTGGAAATGGTTCTATGGATGACATAATAGAAGCACTTTTAGACATTTTCTTTCCATAATTAGAAATCTTTAATGTCCCTAAAAGCAAAATTACTTTTAGGGATATTATCATTAATTAAAAACATAATAAACATGAAAATCTTTAAAATATTATTACTATTACCTTACATTTTATTTTCACAAAATCAAGAGATAGGATTGGTTAAATACAACTATAAAATACCAGCAAAAAAAACATTAATTAAAAATTCTTATTTATATTTTAATAATAATAAAACTATTTTTATTTATAACAAAGAAGGAATGGATATAGACAACAGTGGTGTTAAAACTAATAAAGAAGGTGCAATAAGTATGAGTTTTAAAACATCTGATAAAATTGGAACTCAATTTTATAGAGATTTTAACAAAAAACAAATATCATATAGACACGCAAAAACAACTTTATTTAATGCGTTTACGGTAGAAGATACTTGGATTAAAATAAATTGGAAAATAAAAAATAAATTTAAAAAAATAGGGAATTACAAGTGCCAAAAAGCAGTAGGCGATTTTAGAGGACGAAAATACACAGCTTGGTTTACAGAAGAAATTCCTTTGCAATATGGGCCTTGGAAATTATTTGGATTACCTGGGCTAATTTTAGAAGCTGAAGATTCTGAAAAAATGTTTGTTGCAAAATTTAAAGAAATAAAATATCCTTGCGATTGCGATTTTAACTTTGAGAAACCAAAGGCAGAAGAATCTAAAACTTTAAAAGAATATGTAGAATTTCGAGATAATATTGAGGATTATGTTTTTAGAAAGATAAAATCAAGATTGTCAAGAAATATTGGAGCAACCATTAGGCAAAACCCAAAATCTAAAGATGGAAGAAAATATCGCGACGAAAAAACGTTTGAATGGGAGGAAAAATAAAAATATTCTATATTTTTTTGTTTTTATTAATTCCAATTAAAAATTTTAGTCAATCTAAAATAATTGGTTTTGTAAAAGATAGCACAAACCAAACAGGCATTTTAGCAAATGTAATTTTAAAAAACTCTGTTGATAACTCTATAGTAACCTTCACAAGCACTAATAATGATGGTAGTTATTTATTAGAAATAGAAAATATCGGAGATTTTATTTTAAGTTTTTCTGCGTTATCTTACGAAACCAAATTAGTTTCCAAAACAATTGTAAAAGTTAATGAAGAAAATAGCATTAATGTATTTTTAAAATCTAAATCCATTAATTTAGATGAAATTGTTATTCAGTCTAAAAAACCTATTACAGTAAAAAAAGACACTATTGTCTTTAATGTTAAATCTTTTATACAAGGAAATGAAGATGTTGTAGAAGACTTGTTGAAAAAAATTCCAGGACTAGATGTTGAAAGTGATGGTACAATAAAAATTGATGGAAAAGAAGTAGAAAAAGTAATGGTAGATGGCGATGATTTTTTTGAAAAAGGATATAAAATTCTTACAAAAAATATGCCACCTGAACAATTAGAAAATGTTGAAGTTTTACAAAATTATTCAAACAACAAGTTACTTAAAAATGTAGAAGACAGTGATAAGGTCGCTTTAAACCTTGTATTGAAAGAAGATGCAAAGAGAGTTTGGTTTGGAAACATTAATTTAGGTTATGATATTACATCAAATAACAGTTACAAAATTAGTAGTAATTTAATGAATTTCGGCAAGAAAAATAAATATTATTTTCTTACTAATGTTAACAATGTTGGTTATAATGCCACAGGCGATATTAATCATTTAATACGTCCTTTTCGCTATGGAGAACCAGCAAGTATTGGCGATAATCAAAGCGTAAATATATTAGTCAACTTAAATTCTTTTACACCAAACTTTAAAGCATCAAGAACCAATTTTAATAATACAGAATTGACATCATTAAATGCAATTTTTACCTTATCTGAAAAAGTAAAACTAAAAACACTTGGTTTTTTTAATTGGGATGAAAATGATTTTTTTAGGTCATCTATTCAAAATTTCAACATTAATCAAGCAGAGTTCACTAATACTGAAAAATTTATTTTAAGAAAGAAAAAATTTATAGGTTTTGGTAAAATAGATTTGGATTACGACATTTCAAAAACAAAGACTATAAAAATAACAACAAAATATAATAATCAAGATAATCAAGATAAAAGTGATTTAGATTTTAATAGCCAACAAACAGTTGAAAATTTAAAAGATAGAAACACTTTATTTGACCAAAAAATTACATACACAAACAAATTTAAAGACAACAAAGTATTCCTACTTACAGGAAGATATATAGACGAAAAACTATCACAAAATTATACAATAGACCAATTTCTATATGAGGATTTATTTCCAGATTATTTAAATACTAACAACACAAAACAATCTAGTAAAAACAAAATGCAATTTATAGGATTTGAAGCACATTTATTAGACAGAAAAGAAAATGGAAATTTATCAGAGTTACAATTTGGAAATCAATATAGAAAAGATGTGTTATCTACTACATTTGCATTAATGGAAAACAATAATCTTTTAGAAACTCCAATAGATTACCAAAACAATACAGTTTATTATACAAACGACTTATATCTAAAATCGAAATATCGTTTAAAAATCAATGATTTTGCTATCACTGGAAAAATAGATTTTCATCAATTATTCAATAGATTAAAGCAAAATAAGAGCACAAATCAACAATCGTTTTTTATTAGTCCAACAATAGGTTTAGATTGGGAATTAAACGATAAAAACAGAATAAGGACTTCTTATTCCTATAATGTAACAAATGCCAAAATTTTAGATGTTTATAATAATTTTGTGTTAACAGATTTCCGTACTTTTTCAAAAGGGTTTGGAACATTTAATCAATTAAATGTTTCAACATTATTTTTAAACTACCAATTAGGAAATTGGAGTGATAAGTTTTTTGCAAATACAACAATCTTATATAATAAATACAATGATTTTTTCTCAACAAATTCTCTAATAACTCAAAACTATACACAATCTGAAAAAATTATTATTAAAGATAAAGAAATGTTATCTATAAATACAAGTATGGATAGATACTTTAAGCCAATACTATCTAACCTGAAAATAAATTTGGGATATTCAAAATCAGACTACAAAAATATAGTGAATAATTCAGAATTAAGAAAAGTAAATTCTATAAATTATAATTACGGTTTTGAATTACGTTCAGCGTTTAAAGGTTTTTTTAACTATAATATTGGTTCAAAATGGACAATAAACGAAATAAAAACAACAACAGTTAATTCATTTACAAACAATGAAACATTTTTAGATTTACTATTTGATATAAATGATAAATTTAGTTTTCAAGTTCAAAACGAAAGATACTTTTTTGGCAATATTGATAATGAAAATAATACTTATTATTTTTCTGATGTAGAAGCAAGATATAATTTAAATGAAAATAAATTAAGTTTTTCTTTATCTGGTAAAAATTTATTTAACACAAACACATTTAAAACATTCTCTATTAGTGATATAAACACATCTATAACAGAATATAGATTATTATCTCGATATGTTTTATTGAAAATGAAATATAGATTTTAACAAATGAAAAAATAAGAAACGGCTGCCAACACCCTATAAAATTAATTGCTGGTTTTAATTTACTTACGAAAGTCCTCTTAGACTTTCTATTTGTAATTTATTTACTAAGCTAGGTGCTTAAAACACGCAACAAATCTTATACAAACACGTTAGCATTCATTGCTAAACTGAACTTTCCTGAAATAGGTTGACTAAAAATTAATCAATTAATTACAGTCACTTA
>OJCB01000105.1_pt1 | contig 36363 bp, 23 predicted proteins | sample 1591501 | NCBI WGS metagenome assembly OJCB01 (sample SAMN05416813, study PRJEB24817) | seawater metagenome | isolation source: Sea water | place: Canada:Atlantic | collected 2013-07 | reverse complement strand
CGAGATCAGCCTCGGTCTCGTGGGCTCGGAGATGTGTATAAGAGACAGGTTGGCAATAGGCTCGAAGGAATGTGGTTCCCTTTGCAGCCAGCGCATCGAGGTGCGGAGTGACGGCCACCTTGTCTCCGTAGCAACCCAGAGTGGGCCGCAAATCATCAACCGCGATGAAGAGAACATTTCGTCTGCTCTTGTCCTCCGCGAGAGTCAGGGAGGCGCTGAGCAGCAAAACAGCAAAAATGGTGATTCGGAAAAGCATGTTAACAATCGATGCGTGAGCTCTGAGGATACAAGGAACAAATTGCCTGACCAAGCCTGACTGTGGCGCGATCCGGCAGGGTTCGGCGTTGAAAAGAAAATGCGAGACGGTCTAATGAACGGAATCAGCGACGACGCGTTTCCATTTTGATGAACCATGAATATTCTTTGTTTCCGTATTAATTCTCCACTCTCTTGCAGTCTACTCTTCCTCTTGTTGTTTGCCGGAGGGTTCCAAATTCAGGGATGGGCGCAGGACAAACCCTCGGGTTTTCGCGCAGGAACCGCTGCGGTCGATATCACACCGGACGTCTTTCCCATGCAACTTCGCTCGGGTGCCTCCAAGTATGTCCACGATCCATTTTTTGTGAGAGCAGTAGCTTTTGAAAATGGTGACGGTCGAGCGGTGGTCGCCCTGATGGATGCGATCGGTGTGGGTCGGGATATGTGTGACGAAGCGAAGCGTATTGCTGCGGAAAAGACAGGTTGGAAGGCTGAGCAAATGATGGTTTCAGGGACCCACACTCACACCGCTCCCAAGGGTGGGGACACTTCGCCCGGACGAATTGCCTATGAGAAAAAACGGGGGGAAGGTTTGGCAGCCGCATTGATTCAGGCAATCAAGTCACTTGAGCCGGCCAAGGTGGGATTTGCTTCGGATGAGGAGCCTTCCGAGGTTTACAACCGTCGCTATTTTTTGAAAGAGGGAACCATGGATAAGAATCCGCTTGGTGGATACGACCAGGTTCGAACGAATGCGCCCCGTCAGAATTTGTTGAAGCCTGCCGGACCGACCGATCCGGAAGTTAGCGTGGTGGATGTGCGAACGAAACGGGGCAGGGCGCTGGGTTTGATTGCTAACTATTCGCTCCACTATGTCGGAGGTATTCCCAAAGTGTTTGAAGAGAATGGAAAGGAAGTCGGCATGGCATCGGCTGACTATTATGGCGAGTTTGCCCGGATTATGCCCTACCGGCTTGGAGGATCGAAGCCTCCGGAGAATCTTGTCGCGTTTATGACCAACGGTACCAGTGGTGACATCAATAATATCGACTTCCATTCAAAGCGTGCGCCGCGGGCACCCTTCGAGCAGATTCGAGTGGTGGCAAATAAGACTGCAGATGCTGCGTGGCGGGCTGTTAAAAAGATCGAGGAGTATGATGAAAGCCCACTGGTGGCGATGCGGCAGCGGGAGGTGACATTGACCTATCGCATGCCTTCCGATGAGGATGTGCAGAAAGCCGTGGATTTGCTGAAGTTGACTCGCAAAGACCAGGAGGCCATCAACAAGCGAACCGGTTCAGTGGCGCGCAATACCGTTACCTTTTCGGGTGTGGATCGGCCCGATCCTGAAAAAGTGATTGTTCAGGCAATCCGGATTGGTGATCAGGCGATTGTTTCCCTGCCTTTTGAAGTGCTGGTCGAAATCGGATTGGAAATCAAAGAGAAGAGTCCCTTTCCTCACACTTTTACTGTTTCGCTGGCCAATGGGGGCTATGGCTATCTGCCTCCTCCGAATCAGCACAAGCTGGGGGGATACGAAACATGGTTGGGAACGTCGCGCTTCGAAGAGGATTCCTCGGTGATTCTGACAAAGAACCTTCTGGAAATGCTGGGTGAACTCAAGGCTCTCTGAAACCCAAAACTCAATTAAATGTGATGAGGTTTTCCAGTTCCGCCTTCCGGCTCCTGGTTTGGCTTCTGGCACTTGCCGGGTTTCTTCCTGTTTCAATTTCTCGAGCGGCTGAAGAAGAGCATCCTCTTCGACCCAACATCGTTTTGATTCTCGCGGACGATCTCGGGTTTTCCGATGTCGGCTGTTACGGTGGGGAAATTGGAACGCCGAATATCGACAGGCTGGCAGGCGAGGGAATGAAGTTTTCTCAGTTTTACAATTGTGCCGTGTGCCGCACGACAAGGGTGTCCTTGATCACCGGGCTTCATCCGCGAAGAAGAAAAGGGCGCATGTTGCATGATAATATGACGACCCTTGCGGAGGTCGTGCAGTCGGCAGGATACCGGACCAGCCTGATCGGGAAGTGGCATTTCCCTGTGAAGAAAGAAACAGACAAGAACCGCCTGCCGACCCGTCGCGGCTTTGAATCGTTTTACGGACTGGCTGCAGGGTGCAGCAACTATTTCGACCCGTCTCTGCCGAATCCGGATTTCTACCGTGGTCAGGACCCCTATCCGTTTCTGGATCAGGAGAAGGAAATAACTGAATTTCCATCTGACTTCTACACAACCGATGCGTTTACGGATCGTGCGGTCGGGCAAATCGGCGAGTTTTCAAAAGGCGAAGATCCGAAGCCGTTTTTCCTGCATCTTTGTTACACCGCGCCGCATTACCCTCTCCATGCAAAGCCGGAAGACATTGCGGAGTTCAAAGGAAAGTATGATGAGGGATACTTCGCTCTGCGCGAGACGAGAGTGGAACGCCTGCGTGAATTGGGAATTGTAGATCCCAAGTGGAAGCTTTCCGATCCGGATCCGGACACCAGCGATTTTGTCTATGACTACGGGGTTATTCCCTGGGAGGAAGTCAAAAATCTGGAACGCGAGAAACGCCGGATGGAAGTGTACGCGGCGATGGTGCGATCGATGGATCGGGGTATCGGACAGGTCATGGAAGCGCTGGATAAGGCAGAGGTTGCCGAGAATACGGTCGTGATATTTTTGTCCGATAACGGTGGCTGTGCTTCCCATTCGGGGTACAAGCGCGAGGATGTTCGCAAAGCCCATGAAGACTACAACAAGGAGCTTCCCGGTTCCGTCGACACCTACGATTATGTGGCCCAGGGATGGGGGTGGGCGCAAAATGCTCCGTTTCGACGATACAAAGTCTGGACGTACGAGGGCGGGATATCGACTCCGATGATCGTGCGCTGGCCCGGAAATATCGAAGCGGGAACGATGACGAATGAGGTCGGACACGTTGTGGATTTCATGCCAACGATTATGGATTTGTCCGGCGCGAAGTATCCGAAGAGTCGCAGTGGCGTTCCGGTCCCCTCTGCGGATGGACACAGTCTGATGCCAGTTCTGAAAGGGGAATCGCGTCCTGAATATCCTTCACTTTGTTGGTATCTCTACGGGAACCGCGCCGTTCGTCAGGGGAAATGGAAATTGGTTTGGGGAAGTGATAGGAAAGAGTGGGAGCTCTACGATATGGAGAATGACAGGACGGAAACGGAAGACCTTTCGGCGAAACTCCCCGAAAGAGTTTTGAAGATGGAAGCGGAATGGATGAAATGGGCAAAAGAAACCGGAGCTCCTTTGAAGGGCAATGCGATATGAAGTCAAAAAACTGGATAGGTTCTTTTATAGTTCTCCTCACCTTGTTCACTTGCCTGAGGGCGGCGGCTGACACGACGATCGTGGCCTTTGGCGATTCTACGACTGCGAGCCGGGGAACCCTCAAGATCTATGCGGATATCCTTCGCGCTGAACTTCCCGGGCACGGAGTGAAAGCCGAGGTGATCAATGCCGGTGTCGGTGGGCACAATACCGATCACGCCATGGCGCGTTTTGAGAAAGATGTGATCGCGAATAATCCTGACATAGTCATTATTCAGTTTGGGATCAATGACGCGGCAGTGGATGTGTGGAAGAGGCCGCCCGCGACGAAATCACGCGTGTCTGTCGAGGCCTATGAGAAGAATTTGCAGCACTTCATCAAAGTTTTGAAAAAGAAAAAAGTGAAGATCATTTTGATGACCCCGAATCCGCTACGCTGGAACAAGAAGATGCTGGAGTTGTATGGAGAGGCTCCCTATCTGCCCGGAGATGAGGGCGGGTTTAATGTGAAGTTGAAAGGGTATGCCGCGAAACTTCGTGAACTCGCAAAATCCAGTGATACTCCCCTGATCGATATCTATGGAGTCTTCGAGGAATTTGGAAAGGGAGAGGGGCAGTCGGTAGATGATCTTTTACTGGATGGAATACACCCAAACGATAAGGGGCAGCGGATCGTCGCAGACCATTTGATTGAAATGATCACGAGAAGTAAGGCGCTTCCAACACCGTCTCCGGTGGCAACGAAGGGTCTTCGAACTCACTCCGGACAATGGGAGTAACAGGAACAGGCGACTTTGATTGTGGATATGTCAGTGTGCACTCCTCCTTCCGCTCTCTCAGATCGGCGCCACCACGACAAATGGAAGATCTTTGAATACGAGACTGCAGATTTTGAAGGGAAATGTGTATCCATCGGACGAGAGTCATCAGCCCCCGGTCTGAGCTTGAAGTTGGAGCATCCGGAATGGCGATGCGTCGATCTTGACGGGACACCAACCATGCACATGAGCTACGCGGTCGATGAGGTTCGGGATCACCTCATCGAAGTGTATCGGGAAGTTCTGGAGCGGGATCCAGACGGGGTGGTTTTTATGTTTCACCGCGGTCTTCCGACGATGTTGTGGGAAGAGCCGTTCTGCGAGCGATTCAAAGCTAAGTTTGGTGAAGATCCTCGGAAACTGAAGGAAGCGGATCCACGAGTTCACGAAATGCGGGCGGAGATCATGACGGGGTCTATGCGAAAAATTCGCGCACTGCTTGATGAGGTGGGAGGTGCCGGGGGTGCGTCGGGTCAGCGACTGAAATTCGCGGTCACCACTTTTTCAACGCAGGCTGACAACAGGAAGTTCGGTCTCGATGTGGAGACCTGGATTAAAGAGAAACTGATCGATCAGATTGGAATTGCCTGGTTCGCCTATTACACGACTGGTTTAAAAACCAAAACAGGCGACACGGCCTACTACGCGAAAATTACGGAGGGAACTGAGGTAAAGGTCTACCCATTCTATGTGGGCTGGAAAATGAAGAGCGCGGAAATTCTTTCGGAAAGCGTAGCGCGTGACTACGAGCAGGGCGCAGATGGGGTTGCGGTTTGGGATCCTAATCAGTTTGTGAGTTGGGCCACAGGGAAGGATCTCTATTGGCCATTGGTATCCAGGCTGGGACATCGGGAAAAAGTTCGCGCAGGTTCATTTATTTTCGAGCCAGTGGCAACACCACTGACGAGGATGGGAGAGAATCACTACAGCCGCTGGTATCCGAATACCGGATTTTGAAACGCGGCTTATTGAGCCGCCCGACGGCTGAGAGAGTTTTTCCAACTTTCAGAAAGTGAGGGGCACGCGGCGAGAGCGAGAGCTGCTTCATGATCATCTTTGCGATGATGCATGATCTCGTTGGCTCTGGATACCGTCCACTCCGGGTGGGGGCTATCAATCAGAGTCATCTCACCCGGGGCTTCGACAGTGCCTTCGTTCAAGACGCGGAAATACCAGCCCGTCTTTCCAGTCTGTTCGACCTGCACTGCAAGGTCTTTGACTCTCCACCTCCTCGCCAGCTTCCAGCAAGGTTGACGGGGCTGTGAAACTTGAAGAATGACCTTACCTATCTGGAATTTGTCACCAATACATACCTCATTCTCCGTCTTTTCTTCCACCGAGAAATTTTCACCGAAAGCGCCTGGATCCAATTTCAACTTTAGCGCTTTCTCCCAATGAAGAAGGTGCTCCCGCGGATAGGAGTTGATGGCTTTGTCAGCCCCTCCGTGGTTTTCCAAATCAGCCTGCCCGTCGCCGGCTAGATTGAGGCGGTTCACCATGACTTTTCCGGCAACTGGAGTTTTGAGAAAACCTGATTTCCAGGGCTTGTCGAATGGGTCACCTGAAGTTGAGTCACCGAGCTCTTTTGGCAGCCCCACCTGAATACTGATTAGCTTCATGAATTCACGGCGCTGAAAATGAAGCCAAACAATTTCTCACGAAGATCATCAGTGAGTTCTCCGGCATACTCGCTGATCTCATAAACTTCAGCAAACTCTGACTGTTCACCGATGAACTGTCCGTGGGTGGAAATTAGTTCTTTTCGATATTTCTCTGCAACTGCTCCGTAGAGCAATGGAAGAAACTGAGTTCGCATCCACATATTCCGTTCTTCCCGACCCTCGGGTAAAGGCTCCGAATCTCCCCTGTTGTAGGGCAACCATTCGAAGACCTGAGAGGCGTGGCAGGAGAACATTTCGACAATCGAATCCGAATAGCGGTCAACAGCGATCGCAATATCCGCGCGCAGGGGATTCGGTTGAGTGAAAAGATCTGCCATGTAGGCGATGACAGGATCTTTTCGGAGGGCGGGCGTGTCCGGAACGAGAGCCGGGACCGTTACTGAGAACGACGCGTCTTGAACCAGTTGACCGACCGCGCGATGGTCAGGATGGTAGTCGCAGGTGCGGTGCGTAAGAATCAAGTCCGGCTGGAAACTCCTGATGGCCCGAATGATTTTCCATCTCATTTCCAGGGTGGGCTCCAGGCATCCATCATTGGTGTCCCACACTTCACATTCAGCTCCAATCACAGAGACGGCATTTTTTGACTCCTCAAGCCGGATTGCGGCCAGTTCAGCGCCGTTCTTTTGGTGATGCCCGGCGTTTCCGTTGGTGACCGAGATCCATTTTACGATGTGACCGGCTTCCCGGTAGGCTGTCATGATTCCACCACAGCGGGCTTCTGCATCATCGGGGTGGGCGACAATCAGAAGGAGGCGAAGGGTTGCTGTAGTGGGCATTGGATTCAAAATTGGGTCAGGTTCGATTTAATCCTATACCGGCTTGCCGGAAATTTTGAATCCTAATTTTCAAATCCGAAATTTCTGAGTCTTCGGTGCTTTTTTGCGGCTGCAGATTTTACCTGTATGGCGCCGGGTTTCAGGCCCCGGGGACGGCTAAATAGTTTCGCCGGGGATGTATTCGGGCATGATGCGAATTGACTTGGGAGGAAGGGTTCCGGTTTCCGCAAGGCGCCGGGCAGCCAGCGAGATGCGTCTTGTGAACTGTGCGGGCTTGGTTGCGTAGCGGTTGGGTGAGGGGGTGATGTGTTCAAGAAAGGTTTCATCATCCCTTGAAATGATTGCGATATCTTGCGGTATCCGAATTCCCCGCCTCATGAGAAAGGTCATCGCAGTGAGCGTGTGCACTGCCCGGGCGATGGCAAAGGCAGTGGGCGGATTTTTTCGCTGTAGTTCTCGCTCTAGCAAAGCACAAAGGTTCTCCGCTGTTCCATCGTGGCAGATAACACGAAGTTCACTTTCATTATCCCGCTCGACTGCCTCGCGAAGTCCGGTTTCACTGTCAGCTTCTCCTCCGGTGGATCCCCGGGGAAGGACCAGAGTGATGTTTCGATGCCCTTTGCTCCGGAGAATTCCTCCAGCATGTCGACAGGTGGCACGGTAATCGATATCAACAGAGGGAAGTGCGATTCCGGGCGCGCAGGAGCCGGCAATGAGGCAGGGGATTTGATGTTTTAAAAACCACTTTTGCATTGGCTCACGCGATCCGAAAACCAGCCATGCGGATGCGGGAGTGCGTGCCGTCAGCGCCTTGAGTGCACGGTTGGGGCGCTCTGAAAAGCAGCTTGGGTCTGCAATGAGGTTCAGCTGAAATCCTGCTCGTGCCAGATTGGTTCGGAGTTCATCTACCATGATGACAGCAGAGGGTGCCATTGCGGTGAGGGGACGGGGAGAAATGGCCGCGATGGTACCTTTTCCCGTGGTGGAAAAGGAGTGGGTGGGATGCTTGATGATTTGACGCCGTTTGCCCCGTGAAGTCGCGATTCTTCCTTCCTGTTCCAATTCCTTTAGGGATGCGCGCAAGGTAGGGCGACTGATCTGAAACTGGGAACAGAGAACTCTTTCACCGGGAAGAAAATCCTGCCATTGGCTCTTGAGGATACCCTCGCGTAGAGACCGGGTGGTTTCCGCCACAAGGGAGATTCGGCGGGGGAGATCAGGCTGGGAATTCATCTGGTAAGAAAATATTACCAGTAGGCTGCGCTTGTCAGTTTGCTCTGGCAAGCGAATTGTAAGGACACGAATGACTCAGCTCCCTGTTTGGAATCGATTTTTCTTTGGTGTTTTCGCACTGGTCTTTACCCTCAACCTTTTCGGGGATGAACCGATCATCGACGTGTATGTCAGCACGGGTGACAATCATTTCCTGGGATCATCGCTACCGATAGATTCGCCGACAAGTATTGAGGCGACCTTTGATCTGTTCCGCGATGTGCAACATGCCCGCCGTGTCTACTGGCGCGGGCATGAAGCTTCCTGCTGGTTGGAGACGATGCATGCTCGGCCGGAGAATCCCCGTTCGTATTCATTCTGGACGTGGTTGAACAAGCTCTACACGGAGGTAAAGCCTGATCAGTTGGCGGTAAAAGCAGCGCATGACCGTGGCATGGAGATTTGGGGAATGGCCACTCTTTGGGACTGGGGTTCGCCAGCAGATACGCCCGGGTTCACGGATTATCCTTTTTGCTATGAGTCAAAGCTGAAGCTGGAACATCCGGAATGGGCACCGATGGATAAACACGGTGTGCGACATCAGGGAGGGCCGATCGAACTGGCCTATCCGGAAGCGCGAAAAGCGCTTGTCGACTTGACGGTTCGTGTTGCGGTCGAAGCGGGCTACGATGGTTTGGCTCTTTTGACCTATGTGGAAAATTATTCGCTGCGATTCGAGGAAGAGTTCGGTTTCAGCGATCCGATTGTAGAGGACTTTAAGCGCCAGTACAAAATTGATATCCGCACGGAGCCCTTTCGCCGGGGAGCGTCGAGGGAGGACTGGCTGCGCTTGCGCGGAAGTTACGTGACATCATTTCTGCGGGAGCTGAAAGCCGAACTCGGGAAACATGATATTGCGCTCGGTATGGTGATCGATTCGAATGATCCGTCGCAGCCCTTGTCCTGGAATGTTCCTGAGCTGACCCGAACGGCCGGGCTTCATTACATGGATATTGATACATGGGTGCGAGAAGGCTTGGTCGATGAGCTGTTGATTTACGGAAACAACAGTGGGCAGTCGCAGATGAAGGCATTGGAAGATTTGCAGTACTTGGCGAGGGACACAGAGACATCGGTCAGTGTGATTACTTCAGGACCGTTTCGTGAGGGGTGGAAAAAATATCAGGACGCGGGGGTACCGACGATCCTTGCTGTGAGTGATGATATTCAGCATCTGTCGCGCGGGTTCATTCCAGAGCAGACTGCTGAATCTTTGAGCTCGAATGATCTTTCGAATCGGATGCGAGCTTTGCAGCAGGTCATTGATGGGGAATTTAAAACTGATCTGGAAGTCCTGATTACACTGACGGAATCAGAGAATCTAATTGAGCGTCGTCTTGCGCTACAGGCTTTGGGGGTATCCAGGGATCCGGCCGCTGTTCCTGTGATAGAGAATGGCCTCGGTGATCCTGAGAATGGTGTTCGCTGTGTTGCCGCCCTGGCCTTGTCAAAGAATCACGGCGCTGGTTCGGCAAAGGCTTTGCTGGATGCGGTGGAGAAGAATGGAAACCATATGCTTCGGGAATGTGCGATCATTGCGCTGCGACGACTGCAGCCTTTTCCCTCAGAGGAGATCGAACGCGCCGCATTGGAATCAAAGAGTGGTGATGTCAGAGAGGCGGCGATGCGTTCCCTGATCACTACGGCCCGGACCTCGATGCTGCCGACTTTCCAAAAAGGTCTGAACGACAGCGAACGATTTCCCCGTTTCGCGGCGGCAGAGTCCCTTGGCGTGTTGCGGAAGAATCCTGAAGCGGTCGAGACCCTTATCGGTGCTCTAATTCATGACGATACAGCAGTGGTCAATCGGGCTGCTGTTTCTCTCGGAAAAGTCTTAGCGCGAAATGAATCGGAATTGAAACCAATGCGTCCCAGGATTCTCGAGGCTCTGCTGACAGCCTTCCGTCGTCACAGTGATCCGAAACGGAGCGATCATGACTGGGGCTGGCGAGTGGTCGGAAATGCGATTCTTGAGTTCGGTGATGAGGGCGCGGATGCGCTTCGTGAAATTCGGGATCAGCAGGAAGACCAGCGCTTGGCTGAGTTGGCTTGGCGGGTGGTCGACCTTCCGCAAAAGACCGCGATGTTTAGCGATGTGACCGTCGAGGAAAACGAGGCAGCGATGGAAAGGCGTCCGGGGAGTGACAAGGACCTGTCGGTAGCGCTGGACCTTTACGTGGATCCGAAGGCGGGAGATGATTCAAACAATGGTCGGTCATCCCCAGTAAAAACGATCGCCCGAGCCATGAAGCTGGCTCAGCCTGGAGATACGATTCATCTGACGCCGGAGACCTATTACGAGAGCGCTGATTTCTCGAATAAGCACGGACTCCCCGGTAAGCCGATTACCCTGGATGGTCATGGCGCCGTGCTCGATGGGAGCGAGCCGGTCACCAGTGCGGAGTGGGAACAAGTTTCGCCCGATCTTTATCGAAGGCAGAAGATTTACAAGACGACCGACGACGCCATCGTTGGCCGCTGGTTCTTACTTTGGGATGGAAAGATGCAGCGGATGAATCGCTGCTCTAAAGGCCCCAGCGATCCGCTGAAGAAACCTGAGGAACTCAAGCCGGGGGAATGGACATTCGTGAGGGAAGATGGCGATGCCTTTTACCTGAAACTGAAGCCGGGCCAAAAACTCGATGAGGCGAATATCCGGTATCCGAAGAGAAGTAGTGCCGTTGTTCAGAGTATTACGGGGTCCTGGCTCACCGTGAAGAATGTGACGGGCACTCACGTTTACAATGATGGTTACAATATTCACGGGGCGCAGCGGAATTTGGTTTTTGAAAATATAGGCGCCATCGAATGTGGAGACGATGGGTTCAGTGCTCATGAGGATGTGGACTGTCAGATAGATGGCTTTGTTAGTATCCGAAATGCGACAGGGCTTTGCGATACGGGGACAAGTCAAACACACTACAAAAATGTGTTCATCAAGGAATGTATCGGGTTCGATCTGTATTTTATCGGGTTGAAACATTCGATTGAGAATGCACTGATCGACAGCAGTGCGGCAAGGGCCTTTTGGGTGGACGGGAATCAGTTGAAGGATGGTCAGGTCTGTCAGGTGAAGATGAAAAATGTAATCATTCGACGCGCCGGTGGTGGGCCGCAGGAGTTGAGAGTTGGGAATGGCGGATTTCTCTTTGCTGAGAATTGCACCTTTGATAGTGTCAACGTGATGCTGACGCCAAAGGGAGGCGTGGATTTCCAGAAGTGTGTTTTCCGGAAGGGTAAATTTCACCCCGAAGTGCAGACCTATCCGAACACGATCTGGCGCGGTGACGGAAATATTTATGACTTCAAAACCCTGAAGGTGGTTCATAAACCTTTTACGCCGGAAACTTTTGCCGAGTTCCAGAAACTGACGGGAAGCGAGCCTGATTCGAAGTGGGACGTTTCTCCGAAAGTGCCGGAAGGCATCGGTGCTGATGAATCAAAACTCAAAAACTTGAAAACCCAATGAATCCAGAATCCACTCTATCGAATGATCGTCGCCATTTTCTAAAAGCCGCCGGGGCAGTTTCGATTGGCGCTGTTGCTTCCGTACCGTTTGTCGGGCGTGCTGCCGGAGAGGCGACCATTATTGAAACGAAAGTCATTTCCCAACGACCTGAGTATTATTGTGGATGGCCAACGCTGGCCCGCCGGAAAAATGGCGAACTGTGGGTTAGTTGGTCGGGAGGCCGCCTCGCTCACGTTTGCCCCTTCGGGCAGGTCGTTTCCATGACTTCGAAGGACGACGGCAAGACCTGGACGTGGCCGCGCGTTCTTTTGGACGGGGCGATTGATGATAGGGATTCGGGTTTTCTTGAAACGGAAAAGGGAACTTTGATTGCGACGACTTTCACCTCTCTGGCCTACGAATCCTACATGAAAAAAGGTCAGCAAATGAGTGGTCTTGGACAGGACGGCTGGCAGACGAAGAATTTTGGCGACGAGGAATTGAGACGGTGGATGGCTTGTCACAACCGGCTCACGGACGAAGAGAGAAAAGCGGAACTGGGCCAGTGGTTGATCCGATCTGAGGACGGAGGAAAGACATGGGGAGAACGGATCCCAACGATCGTGAACAGCCCGCACGGGCCGATTCAATTGAAAGATGGGCGTTTGCTCTATCCGGGGAAACAACTGTGGGCTGAAGGCAAAAAGATCGGTGTTTGCGAATCCAATGACGATGGTAAAACCTGGGATTGGGTTTCCGATATCCCGACCCGCGAAGGCGATGATCCCGTCAAGAGTTACCATGAGTTGCACGGTGTCGAAGCCGCTGATGGAGCGATCGTGGTGCAGATTCGTAATCACAATAAGGAGAACGCCGGGTGGACGCTGCAAACGGAGTCGTCGGATAGTGGAAAGACCTGGAGCTCGCCACACCCGATCACCTATGGTTTGCCCTCCCATTTGATGAAGCTCAAAGACGATCGGCTTCTCATGACTTACGGCCACCGTCGTGCGCCCTTCGGTAACCAGGCGCGAGTGAGTTCCGATAACGGGAAGAGCTGGAGTGAGCCGATGATCATTTCGGGAGACGGAGCCGGAGGAGACCTCGGGTATCCGAGCACGGTCGAACTGGACGACGGAACCTTGCTGACGGTTTGGTATGAAAAAATGAAGGACCAAAAACACGCTGTTCTTCGTCAGGCTCACTGGAAACTTCCGGAGGCATAATTTCTTTTCTACCCATCTTACTTATGAATAGATTCACCGCTATTTTTTTCCTGGCTGCTCTCTCATTTTCGTATTCCGCCAAAGCTGGCGTCACTGTCGATGGCAGTCCGGAAACCGAGGAAGCGGTTTTCTTTTCCTTCGATGATCACGCCATTCCCTGGCGGAATAATCTCTATGTCACTCCAGTGACTGCGACAAAACATCCCGGCAACCCTGTGCTGAAACGCGGACCGGAAGGTGCCCCTGACCATGGCCATGCCATTCTTTACGGGACGGTGATGAAACAGGGCGACAAGTTTCGCATGTGGTACCTCGGCATGTTTGAGACGGAAGTGAAGGCTGGTCAGGCACCTGGTTGGTGGCGTCCGATGTGCTATGCGGAGAGTGACGACGGCGTCACTTGGATGAAGCCCGAATTGGGACTGGTCGACTTTAAGGGAAACAAGAAGAACAATATTTGTCTGATCGAATCGGAAGTGCCATCACTCGCGAAGGTGAACGATTTTCTCAGTATTCTTCATGAGCCGAATGACCCTGATCCAAACCGTCGTTACAAAGCTGTCTATATTGCCCATCCTGAGTTCAAAGATGTGAAGGGCGGGCGAAGCAAAATCGGCCCCGACGAAAGGCGTTGGGGTGCATTCATTGCGGCTACCAGTGCGGATGGCTTGAGATGGAAAGTTGTAGGTGACCGTCCGATGAATGCCGGAAACGAGCGCTTCGAGGTCTCGGGTCTCTACAAGTTTGGTAAATTTTACTACGCTCCCGGCCAGCTTATTTCCCCGTGGATGTGGCGGATGGATGGAAGCGATGTTGGTCGCGGAACAATGACTTACCGTTCGGCAGACTTCGATCACTGGTCGGATTCCAAAGCCTTCGGATTAGCTCGAATAGGACAACTCACATCAACGCCCGTCAAAGGGCAGCAGGGCCACATGGGGGCTGGAATTTGGAATCGGGGAAATGTTATCGTCGGGCTCAACGGCCTGTGGCAGGACGCTCCGAAGAAACCGGAGGATGGGAAATACTGGAACAAGGGCGTTCGTATTGATCTTGGTCTGGTGGTCAGTAACAACGGGATTCATTTTCGTGAACCGATGCCCGATCACAAAGTGATCGAACGGGGTGAGCCGGGAGCGTGGGATGACATTGCACTGCTGCAGGGGCATGCCTTCGTTAATGAAGTCGACAAAACCATGATCTGGTATTCCCACTGGGACACCGGCGGAAAATTGAAGTCCATGGAGATTGGCCTCGCGACCTTGCGCCGCGATGGCTTCGCTTACATGTCTCGAAAGATTCCTGATTCTTCGGCTCATTTTGAGACCGCGCATTTCCAATCGACGGCTCCTGCGAAAGTGACCGTAAATGTGGAGGGGGTTTCCGAGAGCGCTCCACTCACGGTTCAACTGATCGATGAATTGGCGCGGCCCGTGAAAGGTGCTGTCGCGAAAGTGACCAGGCCGGGGACCCGGGTCGAAGTTGGATTGCCTGAGTCCATTCCTGCGGGGAAATCATTCGCTCTCCGCGTGACTCTTCCCGAGTCAGGGGATGCGAAGGTCTATTCGATCTACGTTGGTCAATGAAACGATGGATCGTCGCAGTGAGTGCCTTGTTAGTCGGGGGGCTATGGTCACCCGAAGCGCGATCACAGTCTGCGGATATTGACGCGGCGCTCGAGAAAATGCCCAAGCCGTGGAAGACGAGGGCGAACCGATTCACCTTTGAAGAATACGATGCCACTTTGCGCTATTGGCAGGAAAAGCATCCGGGGATATTTACGCTCTCAGAACGAGCGCGGAGTGGTGATGATTTTCCCGTTTATCTCATTGATCTCACGGACCAGTCAGTTGCCGATCAAGACAAGCAGCGGGTTCTGATTACCGGACTGCATGCCGGCCCGGAGAGGACCGGGACAATGACAATCCTTCACCTCATTGAGTGGCTGCTTAGTGATGACGAAGTAGCGCGTGAGACTTTGAAGAATCAGCGGATCCTGCTGATGCCTATCATGAACCCTCACGGATTTTTCCCCGGTGAGACGCATGGGAATGCGGCGGGATTACCCGTTTACGATGGGCGCCGCGGCTTGATGTGGGATATCGAGACGATGAAGCTCCGCGACCCCGAAAAAACTCCGGAACTGAATGCTTTTCTCAAAGTCGTCGATGAATTTCAACCGGAAGTTCACGCCGACATCCATGGGGTCTCGTTGCACTACAATGGCCAGTTGGTTCTGGAATCGGTGGGGTCTGCGGGATCGAATCATTCTCTCCGTCCCTGGGACCCGCGAGTGAGTGATGCGATGATTGCGGCAGGCATCGAAGAGGGCTTTCCCAGCGACCGGTGGGAGGCTGATGCCCAACGAATGCTTTGGGGGCCGGAACTGAATCCCCACGCCAAGAAGCTCTGGATGGGCCGCGTCTTTTTCTATCCGGGGATGTATCCCTATATGAAATATCACACTCTACCGGTCCTGACGGAAAACGGTTGGGAGCAGGGTGGTGTGGCTCGTTTGAAAGGATTGCTAAAGCTCGGCAACACCACGCCGTCAAATATGCCGCATCGGGGTTACGCGGTGGACAGGATGAAGACCATCACGGGGCATTACATTGCCGCCTATGGAAACAATGCGGAAGAGCGCAGGCGGAGTCGGGCGGAATTGTGGGAACGCCAGGAAAACCTGAGTATGGGAGTGCTCTACTCAGAAACTGATTTCCGGATCATGATCGCGTGCGGCATTACACCGGATGGTCAAAATGTCATTCACCCGAAAGACCCTCTGAAGGTGAAAATTCCCAAGGGCGAACTGGCGGACAATCTGGAAGGGGTTCCCGGTTTCGATGCGGCGTCGATTCGGAAATATATGGAGGCGGGACCCGAGACTTCGCTCTATGTCGGCTCGCGTTCTACGGCACTCGACAAGGGAATCGAGCACGGCCTCGCGATGACTATTCGAATTTCCTACGCCCGGCCTGGGTTGCTGGATGTCCGATTGAATGGTCACTCCATTTTCGAGAGCACCACCGATGGGTATCAATCCTGGTTAGGAGATGGCTACACTCATTTGCGAGTGAACATTCCACCTGAGAAAACACGCGACGCGGATCTGTTCGTGCTCAGTTGCATCTACTCCAGCGATAATCCAAGGAGCTACGGGTGGAGACCTCCCGCCGAAGTGATTGAAAAATTAAAAACGGAAGCAAAACCATGAGCGTTGAAAAGGAAGTGAATCCCTACGTCTGGGCGGATGTTAACGAGTTTGATCTCGATCTCTGGAATCGATACCTGAAAGATTTTGTTCCCCCTGACTCTTTCGACGCTCATGCTCACCTCTGGCGAAACTCAGACTTGGGAACGCCGACACCGGCTCTTGCGGCAGCTGGTCCCGAAGTGGCGACCAGGGCTGTTTACGACGAACGGCTTTCCATGTGGATGCCGGATCGATGTCCCACCGGAGGTTTGTTTTTCCCGTTTCCTACACGGATATTGGATGTTGAAGGGGCGAATCGCCATTTGGCCGATGAAATGAAAAATGATCCTCATTCCCGGGGACTGATGATTGCGACGCCATCGCAAAAACCTGAGGAGGTCGAGCTTCAGATTCAGGCCGACGGGTTTGTCGGATTCAAGGTTTACCATCTTTTCGCGGATCGGGAAGATACCTTCAACGCCGGCAGCGAAGAATTTATTCCGGAGTGGGTGTGGGAACTGGCTGAGTTTTGGGGGCTCACCATCATGCTTCATATGGTGTTACCGCGCGCTTTGGCTGAACCGGAGAATCAGCGCTATATCCGGGATCGCTGCACTCGTTATCCGAATGCGAAGCTGATTCTTGCTCACGCTGCCCGTGGATTTTGTGGAAAGCATACGGTCGAAGGAATCGATTCGATTCGTGGGCTCGACAATGTTTATTTCGATACTTCGGCGGTGTGTGAAGCTTCCGCCTTCGAGGCAATCCTGAAAGTGTTTGGCCCAAGCCGCCTCTTCTTTGGAGCAGATTTTTGTGTAACGGAAATGCGCAGCCGGTGCGTTGATCTGGCCGACGATTTTCTTTGGCTGGATGAAATTCGGGCGGACTTCAGCAGGGCTAGAACTGCGAAGCCCACATTGCTCGGAATCGAATCGCTCCTCGCTCTGAGGCAGGCCTGCGAAAATCAAAATCTAGACGCTACGGATGTAGAGGAGATCTTTTGTAACGGTGCCCGAAGAATGCTCGATCTTTCGCTTCCGCGGGAAATGCCCGACGTGCAGAAGGCCTATCAGAAAGCCAAGGAGATAATTCCCGGTGGAACGCAGTTGCTGAGCAAGCGACCTGAGATGTTTGCTCCGGAACAATGGCCTGCGTATTATCGGGAAGCTCACGGTTGTGAGGTGATTGATATTTCCGGAAAGCGATATATCGACATGGGACCGAACGGAATCCTTTCTACGATTCTCGGGTTTTCTGATCCCGACGTGAATCGCGCTGTGATTCGAAGAGTTACTCTCGGTTCGATGTCGAGTTTGCAGACCTATGATGAAGTTGAGCTAGCCAAGCTGCTTTGCGAGATTCATCCGTGGGCGGAGAACGCCCGCTTCACCCGGGGCGGGGGAGAGTCGATGGCCGCGGCAGTTCGTATTGCGCGAGCTCATACGGGGAAAGATAAAGTTGCTCTCTGTGGCTATCACGGTTGGCACGACTGGTACCTTGCGGCAAATCTGGCTGATTCGAATTCCGATGCGCTTGATGGTCATTTGCTTCCAGGACTGGATCCGGCGGGAGTTCCCTCCGGTCTTGCGGGGAACACCCTAACTTTTCACTACAATGATCTCGAAGAACTCGATGCCCTTCTTCACGAGCATGGCGCGGAGTTGGGGGCGATTGTGATGGAACCAACGCGTTTCACGGATCCAGATCCGGGTTTTCTGGAAGGAGTTCGTGAGCGATGTGATCGTTTTGGGATACCTCTGATTTTCGATGAAATTTCAATCGGCTGGCGACTTTGTTGCGGAGGAGCACATTTGAAATTCGGAATTAACCCTGACATTGCTGTGTTTGCGAAAGCCCTTGGTAATGGAATACCTATTGGTGCGATCATCGGGAGAAAGGAGGTGATGCAGGCGGCTCAGGTTTCCTTCATTTCGAGCACTTTCTGGACGGAAGGTGTTGGCCCCGCTGCAGCTCTGGCCTGTGTTCGGAAAATGATGGCGAACGATATTCCCGCTCATTTGAAACAGATTGGGACTTTGGTGAGGGAAGGGTGGAAAAGTCTGGGCTCGAAGCATGGGTTACCGGTCAAGGTCGGAGGACGGCGGGAGATGGCGTTACTGGCATTTGATCACCCGGAGGCGGCTGCGATTACCACCTTGATGACTGCTGAAATGCTAAAGCGCGGGTATCTCGCCGGAGCTACATTTAATGCCACTTTTGCTCATGAGCCTCGTCATGTGACTGCTTATCTGGAATCCCTCGACGAGGTATTTGCTCTAATCGCGGATGCTGTTGCCGAGGGTGCGATAGAGGAACGAATTGGTGGTCCAGTGAAGCACACGGGATTTGCGCGCCTTACCTAGTGTAGCACGGAATGCTATTCCGTTTGCGGAGACTCGTGCCTGTGCAAATGGCGGTTGGGCAGAGAAACGGAATGGCATTCCGTGCTACTTCGGCTTATCCATGGTGGGCATCGTCTCACTCACCGGAATTTCGCCTCGCAACATTTTTCCACCCATTCCCGTGAGGCGGAGATAGTGGTTGGAAGGGAGTCCTTTGTAGGTGAGAAAAGAAACTCCGTCACCGACGGGAACCTTGTTGGTGCATTTGAAAATAGCGGTGCCTTCGTCGACCTCGTCAAACATCGCCACATAGATCATTTCGGCTCCTGCGCGTTTCGCTGCGACCATTTGTGACCAGAGAAACTTGCCGCCGAGTCGGGGGATGGAATCCATTTCTCCACCATTAAGATTGTGCCAGCTGAAACCCGGATAGACGACGGGGAAATAATCGAGGGTCTTTTCCCGGCACCATTTGATGTCTGGTTGGTAGACCTTTTCGCCGTGCTTTGCTGCCTGCTCCGGAGTTTGATACCGCCCGACCGGCCACGGACTGACAATGTCTGCGAGTGCCAGGATTTCGTGGAACTCCGGATCGTCAGTTGCGTCGCGAATTCCTTCCCGCCAAAAGGTGGGAACTCCGAGCATCACGGTGCAACCTTCGTCTTTGAAAAAGGTCACCAGGTCGCGGCATTCTGCGAGCGTGTAATTCCGGTCATCGCTGAATCCGACTCCCCAGATTGAGACGACTGGCTTGCCTTCGTGCTTCTGGTAGGCCGAGTCGGTGACGGCATCTTTGATTTTGACCCAGTCTTCATTTACGAGGCGCGTCTTTCCTTTCTTGAGGCCGCTGAGGTCATACATGATCGAGAAAGTCCGGCCCGATTGTTTTGCTCCTTCGCGGGCATGTTTGAGGACGGTATTTTTCTGTCTTAATAGTTCAGGGCTTTTCAGGCCATTTGCGAAGCGCTGCAGAAAGACGCCATCGATTCCATATTCCTTCATCCACGAAAAATGACGAAGAACGGTTTTTCGATTGGTACTGCTGAACACTTTGGCGGGCGATCCGTCAGGAAGGCTGAATCCGGTCGGGTAAAGTTCGTCTTCATCGAATTCGGAAACATCCGGCCAAAGGTCGACGGTTACGTTTCCGGGGCCGAACGGTTTTCGTCTGTTTTTAGACCAGTGGACCCAGCCCAGATTCATGCCGTCGCCTTCGCAGGTGAACCATCCCTGGTAGCCGCACATGACCTTTCCGGTCAGAGTGGAAGGATCAACAGAGCCTGGTTCCTCAGCATTGCCTGCGAAAGGAAATAGAAAGAGAGGGCCCAGAAAGACCCAAATTGCAGAAGCGCGCATGGCAGGATGTTCCTGCCAAAGGCGCAAATTGCCAAATACAATATTTCGAGTCGAAACTCAGGAAATCGCAGCAAGTCTGGCGGAGATACTTCGCTGCTTTTTCTGCAGCTTCTTAATATTCTTTTTCGACTTCTTGACCAGGCGTTGATTCCTTTTTTTCTTCGCCTTTTTCAGCTTCTTCTTCTCTTTGCTGATCTTTCTGAGAGTGGAACGAAGTTGGGCGCGGAGACTGAGGATTTGAGGGCCGTAGTCAAAGTCGAGCGTGCCTTCCATTACGCCGGAGCTACCTCCCAGGAAACCACCGTTGGTGCAACCGATGGAGCGGACCATTCCTCCCACGGGAAGATCGAGTCCGTTGAGTTCCCATCCGTCGGATGTGACAGCGCCAGTCCCGAGGGATTCCCAGATCATCCCGAGGTCGGTGGAGATTTCAAATTCCGGCGGGGCAATGGCAGGACCGGCTCCTCCGCGCGCCCATTTTAGAGAGCTTCGTCCTGAGACGGTCAGACTTTGAGTCGCGTCTTCATTGGCGAGGCGGGCGAGCCCTTTGCGGGCGCTTCCGTCCATGAATTGAAACAGGCCACCTACGAGAATGCTTCCGTCTTCCTGCAGAGTGATGGCGTCGACTTCGTCATCGGCACCGGCTCCGGGATCAAAGGCGGTATCGAGCGATCCGTCCGGATTCAGCTTTGCGATGCGGTTGATTGCTGTTCCATTGTAGTTGGTGAAGGTACCACCGATGACAATCTTGCCGTCGACCTGAGTCGTAAAAGTATAGATGCGATCATTCGCTCCCGTCCCCGGATCAAAGCCGGTATCGAGTGCACCTGTAGAGGTGAGCCGCGCGATTCGGTTTCGGCTGGTTCCATTGATGGTCGTGAAATATCCGCTAACAAGAATCGACCCGTCCGTCTGTGCAGCGATTCCGGCTACCCGATCATCGGCGCCTGTTCCCGGATCAAAGCCGACATCAACTGAGCCAGTTGAATCGAGGCGTGCGATACGGTTCCGGTTTGTGCCGTTCACAGCCGTGAAATGGCCACCGATCAGGATCTTGCCATCCGGCTGCACCGAGATGCTGTAGATCGCATTGTCCGCCCCGGTTCCGGGATCGAAGGTGGTATCGAGAATTCCATTTGCTTTGAGTCGCGCAATCCCCGGGCGTGGCGTCCCCTGCACATTGTCAAAGAGACCGGCGATGAGAATCTTCCCGTCCGGCTGCAGTGCCACGGCGTATACCACCGCATCTGCGCCCGCGCCGGGGCTGAAGGTATTCACCGATTCGAGCGTGCCGTCGGAATTGAGGCGGGCAATCCCGTTTCGCGTAACTCCATTGACCTTGGTGAAAAGACCTCCCAGGAGAATCTTCCCGTCCGCTTGGACGACGATACTGTTGACGGAGACGTTGATCTCCGTCTTGAAAGTGCTGTCTACAGTTCCATCCGGACCGACCCGGGCGATGTGGAGATGACGTTCGGAGCCGACCGACTCAAAGTCGCCCGCGATAATGCTCGACCCGTCCGCTTGCACCGCGATGCATTGCACGAATTTTCCCGCTTGAACCCCGGAATCGAATAGGGCATCCAGGGTACCTGCTGTGACGCCCGCCTCCGCAATTTCCAGCGCTCCGTTGCCAGCTGCTCCACTACTGGTCAAACCATCGTTCCCACCGGGATCGGGGGTTCCTATTGGATCCGGTGGGGGAGGCAGTGTATTGAAAACTGCTTCTCCCGAGTAGACCGTTCCATGTTCATTCGTCGCGTAGGCGGCCCAGGTATAAAGCGTGTCCGAATCGAGACCAGTTAGAGGCACGGAAAACGCACCCGTCCCGCCAGTTGCCGCAGGAACAATGGTAGCATCGGTCTCGTCACTGAAGAGACGGTCTTCCGTGATTGCAGAGGTCGGCCCGTAGACGATTCCACGTACCGTTACGGGGGAGCCTCCGTCATCGACAACCTCCGCTTCCAGGGTGGCACCTGTTTCTGTGATTCCATTCTCGCCCGCTGACTCAATCCTCGGTGCCCCACTCGTGCTGAAGGTAAGAGATGCAGAGTATCCCGTTCCCACGCTATTGGTGGCAAAGGCTTTGACACGGTAGGCAGTGCCCGGGACAAGGTCAGTGACATGTTTCGAGAATTCTTCGATCTCGATGCCGCTAACAATTTCTTTCCTGACGTCTGGACCGTCGAGAACAGGGGCATCATTATCGGCCACGCGGGAAAAGACAAATCCCCGCTCCGTGATCGCAGACCCTCCGGCATTCGTGAGATTAGCCATGAGCGACGCCCCACTTGCTGTTTCATTCGCACTGGAAAGGCTGTTCAGGACAGGGACTTTTGTCGAAAAACTCGAAGCCCAGGAGTAGCCTGTACCTGCTGCAGTAATGGCGTAGGCCCGGAAGGAGTATTCGACATCCTGTGATAAGCCGGTGATAGGCACCGTGAATGCCCCGACGCCGGCACCAGTGGCGGCGACCTTCGTCACGTTCGCCCCTCCGATCATAGGATCGTCGTTGTCAGTGGTAGCCGAAAATACGACCCCGCGTTCGGTGATGGCGCTGCCAAACGTGGCCGCCGTTGCACCCAGGGTGGCGCTGTCAGGCATCACCTCAGCAACGGTGAGCTCGGTCAGAACGGGAATCGGATAGGCGCTCTCCTCTTCGATCAAACCGGAACCGCCATTGCTGTTGCCACCATGGGTTGTTCCACGGCCACGAACCAGCCCGGTTGGCGGGAGGCTCAGTCCTGTCAGTTCCCACCCGTCATCAGTCCAGACACCGTCCCCAAGATCTGTCCAGGTGGAACCGGCGTTGGTGGAGACTTCGAAGAGGACATCAGAAAGCAAGGGGGTCGTTCCGCCTCGCAGCCATTGTACACGGGAGAGGCTGGTTGCGCTTACCTGGCTGAACGCGCCGTTCCGTCCCAATGCGGGAGCCGGCTCCGGTTCGGGATCTCCCGGCCCGGCCGGTACTGAGCTGTCGGCTGGAAATGCCTTGTTGGGAAGAGCCGCGAACGGAATCCGATCCGGGCCCGCTTGTGCTCCTACGAGGATGGTTCCGTCGTTCAGTAGGGCGACGCTTTCTACATCGCTTTCTACATCGTCTTCAAAAAATTGACCGAGGGTGGGATCCAGATCTCCCGAGGGTAGGATGCGAGCGAGCCCTTTGCGGAGGATTCCATTGAACTTGTCAAAATTGCCGCCGATCAGGATTCCCCCGTCCCGCTGAATTGTGATACTGGTGACCTGTGCGCCCACAAAGTCGTCGGGAACCGGGGGGATACGGAAGAGGCCGGTGCCGGGATCAAAGGAACTATCGAGGCTTCCGTCGGCATCGAGCCGGGCGATGCCGGAGCGATTCGTCCCGTTGTAGGAAATGAATTCGCCTCCGATGACAATTTTCCCATCCGATTGCAATGCAATGCTGCGAACGGTGAGTGGGTACCCGGGGCCGGTACCGGTTCCCGGATCAAAAGTCGTATCGAGACTGCCATTCTCATTCAATCGAGCAATACCGACCCGGCTGACTCCGTTGTATGTCTTGAACCAACCTCCAATAAGGATTTTTCCGTCGGGCTGCACAGCAATGCTATGGACAGGGTCATTCGGATCGTTTGGAACGACACCCGGATTGAAAGAGGTGTCGGTCGTGCCATCTGAATTGAGTCGGCCGAGCCACCAGTAGTCGGGTTCATCATTCACTCCCAGAAACTCACCCGCGACAATGATCTTACCATCCTCCTGCAGAACAAGGGAAAGGAGAGTGCCCGAAACCACATAGGCGGAGAAACTCGTATCGGTGGTACCGTCGGGATTCAGCCTGACCACGTGATTATCGCCGAGCGGAAAGATCACGCCATTTGCTTCATTGATATAACCACCAATCAGGATTTTTCCATCCGCTTGCACTTCCATCGTGTTGATATCCCCCCCCACGTCAGGGGTAAAGCTCGTATCCACAGTGAGATCCGGGTGGAGCCGGGCAATCCCCCCCTGGGCCACTCCGCCGATCATCGAAAAAGTTCCTCCAACGAGAATCTTCCCGTCGGCCTGAGTGACGGTGGTGAGGATGTCGCTATCCACCGGAACGTTGCTCTCCGTAACAAAGATTTCGACATCCGTATAGGACGTGCCTTCGGCAACACTGACATAGGCCCGGAAGGAGTAACTGGTAAATGAATCCAAGCCGGTAACTCCGTGGGTGAATACCCCGGTGCCCGTGCCGGTTGCAGGCACCTTTGTGACATTCGGGCCGGCAATGAACGGGTTATCATTGTCTATCGTGCGGGAGAATATGACTCCACGCTCCGTGATCGTGAGTCCCGCGTCACTCGTGATGTCTCCGCCGAGAGTGGCGGAATTTTCCGTGACATCGGCGCTGGTGGGTGAAGAAATCGTAGGCCCTTCAAGTGTTGTGAACTCCCCTGTATCTCCATGGGCTGTTCCATGTTCATTGGTGGCGTAGGCCGCGAAGTAGTATTTCGTGTTGGGTGCGAGGCCCATCACATCGACGGTGAACATGCCTGTGCCGGCAGCCGCTGCCGGCAGCTTGGTCACGTCATCCCCGTCCACCTTCGGTTCATTATTGGTAGTAGAATAGACCACTCCGCGTTCGCTGACGGTTCCGTCGTCCGTTTCCGCATCGGTGTCGCTTCCGTCCCCGGCACCGGTCACATTGCCACCCAGGGTAGCGCTGGACGGGGTGATGTTGGTGGCTGATGTCGCGGTGGTGACAACAGGGACGTCAGTCGTGCTCGAATCGTCATTGCCTTCGTCATCGTCATCGTCGCACGCACAAAATACGGCGACCATCATCGGCATGATAAGAATGGGTGCCCAGACGCGGAAGTGGAGAAAGCGGGATAAATTCATAGTGACAGGAGGCGAGATAGTGGGCCGACATTTAAAAAACACAACACGGACGCTTCGACCGCCCCTGCGTTCTATGAACTTCTACGCTGTAGAGATAATAGACATCCCTGTTATCTTCCTTTTTTTTTCCTTGGTCAAGTAGCGAATCCGACTGGTTTCGCAGCAACGCTCCTGAATGGGCGTTTGCCTTTCACCTTCCAGGTGCTTTCTATAATGTCCCGGGATACCTTTCGTGACGAACCTGTTTTCCGGGGCTCAACCGTATCCCCATGAACGCACTTTTCCGACCCGTTGACATCGCCCCGCTTGTCTTCTTCCGGGTGGTCTTCGGGGTTCTTGGATTTGCCGACGTCATCGGCATCTGGATTTATCACCACCTCTATCAGGGGAATTTCGATCCCGCCGGTTTCCAGTTCAAATACATGGGATTCGAATGGGTTCCTGTAATGCCGGAGCCGTTTATGTCGCTGCTTTTTCTGATTACCGCAGCCGCCTCGATATTCATCCTGCTGGGGAAAAGTTATCGTTCAAGCACCCTGGTCTTTGCCATTGGATTCACCTGGATATTCCTTCTCGAAAAGGCAGTCTATTTGAATCACCGCTATCTATTCTGCTGGATTAGCTGGGTCATGGTATTTTTGCCGGCCAACCGCCAATGGTCTTTTGACGTAGTCAGGAAACCGTCCCTCGAGAGCGATACCATTCAAGGATGGTGCCTCTGGGTTCTGCCCTTTCTAATGGGAGTTGTCTATTTTTACGGGGGCATCGCAAAGATTAACTCCGACTGGCTGAGAGGCATGCCGCTCGATCTTTGGCTGAAAGAAGCGGAGGACATGCCTGTCCTCGGCACCATCTGGAAACTGGAGATGACTCCGCCAATAATGGCCTGGGCGGGGTTGCTGCTCGATTTAATGGCGCCGTTTTTCCTTTTGTTCACGAGAAAGAGAAAATGGGTATTCGGGCTTATCTTGTTTTTTCATCTGATCAATTTTCTAATTTTCAGCATCGGCATTTTCCCCTGGCTATCGATCAGTTTAAGCCTCCTGTTTTTCCCCCCGTCAAAATTCAGAAGATGGTTTTCCCGTTTGATGCAGCGTTTCAAGAAACTGCGTCCGCTTGAATTGTGGTGGAGTCGTCTGCGGCCGAATAGCACATCAAGCTCACCGGTTACCCCACCCGCCTATCCGAGGTGGCTCGTCCTCTCGCTCCTGTTTCCGCTCATCCTGATTCATCTCTTCGTGCCTCTGCGCCATCACCTTCTCTCAGATGATGTCACCTGGACGGAGAAAGGGCATCGCTATTCATGGCGCATGTTGCTAAGGAGCAAACGCGGGTCTGGAACATTTACCGTAGCCAATCTGGACACGGGAGAAATCACTATAGTTAGACCGAGTGAATACCTTTCTGGTCGACAGAGCCGGAAGGCAATTACCCGACCCGATATGATTTGGCAATTCGCGGGGCACCTCGAAGAAATTTGGAAAGCAAAAGGAGAAGAAAATGTCGCTGTATTCGCTGACCTGAAGGTTCGACTGAACGGTAGACGCGCTCAACAGTTTACCAATTCACGAATCGATCTGACAAAGGAAGACTGGCACCATTTTGGAGCTGAAAAATGGATTCTCCCTTTTGAGAGAGAATGAGTGTCGGGAAACGGGATGAAAGGTCCGCTTGCTTTGTCGCAGTCAACACGTGCCGGTCGATTCTCCGCAACCCCGTCAAGATTCGGCAGGAGATTTCAGGAAGGGCTTGACGATCCGCTCATCAAACCGGAAAGGAGAAATGATGGAAGAAGCGATGAACCGTAGGAATTTGCTGCAGCGCAATGCGATATTGATCCTTGTGTTCACTGCATTGATCGCCCAGATCGTCGGTCAATATCTCTTTCGATGGAAAACGGAGGACGGCTTCTATTCCTCGTGGGTCCTCCTTCGAATTGTGTTTCCCCTCCTGATGGTCTGGATGGTGGGTATTCCTTTTCGTCAACTGGGTCTCGGCCGCCCCGGGGTAGACGCCGGATTGTGGAGGGCATTTCTAATCATCATCGCAGGAGGAGCCCTCATTTTCATCGGGCTGTATTTTTTCTCCGGCTACTTTGATACCTACTCGGATAATTTCCGGCGGAACGGTCCGGATGCTGTCGCCCGATTGAAACGGTTTCTTATCTTCAGCTCTTCCACAATCCCGGCATGGGAATTCCTGCACCGCAGTGTCCTTCTCATGGGGATTTACTACATCCTGACGCAACGGGAGGAAGTGCAGGAACGAATCGCGAAGCAGGTATGCATCGCGCTGGTCTGCGCTTTCGAAGTGCTCTTTCACTTCATCAAGGAAAAGAGCTGCGTCGAACCTCTGACTCTTCTGATCGGCTCGCCTATTCTGTCCTACCTGACTCTTCGAACCGGTAGCATCTGGATCGCCCTGATTCTCCATGCGCTCGTGGAGCTCAGCTTCATCGTGCTAGTCATTCTGAGCTAGCATGTCAGGAAAAGAGTCTGCGTGATCGTCTGTATTGTGACAGGGGGACTGATCGGCGTTGCATTACCGGTTCGACGCTGTTTGACGAAAAGCGAGAACCGCATTCAGCCCGCCGAAGGCGAAGGAGTTGGAAAGAGCGGCGCGGATCTGCGCGGGGCGCGATTCATTCCTCACGATGTCGAGATCGCAATCGGGATGCAGCGGCGGGGAAAAAATCGTCGGTGGCAGGACTCCGCGATGGATAGCCAGAATCGTGGCGAGCGCTTCGATCGCACCCGCAGCACCGATGGTGTGACCGTGCCAGGATTTGGTCGAGCTGAGCGCAAGAGCTTCCGCTTCTTCGCCGAATACTTCCTCGATCGCGCGGACTTCATTAGCATCGTTCGCGACCGTGCCGGTTCCGTGGGCATTGATGTAGTCGACGTCCGAAGTGCTCAGTCCGGCGTCGGTCAGGGCTGCGCGCATCGCGTCAGTGGGACCTTCCAGCGAGGGCGCGGTGAGATGATGCGCGTCGGAATTCATCCCGAACCCGGCGAGCTCGGCGTAAATATCCGCGCCCCGGGCTTGCGCCGACTCCAAAGTTTCCAGGACCATCATGGCACCGCCTTCCCCGAGAATCATCCCGGGCGGATCGGCGGAAAAAGGGAGGCAGATCGTCGGAGAAACCACTCGCAAGGCATCCCAGGCAAAGAGGCATCCGCGATTAAGCTGGGATTCGTGGCCTCCGGCGATCGCGACGTCAATTGCGCCGGAGCGGAGTAGACTCAAAGCTGTGCCGATGGCGTGACTGGAGGAGGAACAGGCGCTGCTGATGGTGAAGGCCGGGCCGCGCAGTCCGAATTCCATCGAGATGTGGCTTGCTCCGGCGCTGGGCATAATGTTAGGAATTGTCATCGGGGAAGTGCGGCGACCTCCCTGGCCGTAAAGTTTTTCATACGCCGCATCCTGGGTTGCCGCACCGCCGATACTGCAGCCGGTAATGACTCCGGTGCGGCTGGCCATCCTATCGTTAAAAGAGATCCCGGAATCTGCGATCGCCTCCCTGGCGGCGATCAATCCGAATTGGGTGGACCGGTCGAGGTTTCGTTGCTGGCGGCTTTCGAAGTGATCCATCGGGTCGAAATTCCGCACCGCCGCAACATTGGAAAAGTTGAGATCGGGTTCGGGTGGATCGAGTGGGGCAATTCCCGAAGTCCCGGATTCCAGACTTTTCCAGAATTCACTAACATTGTTGCCAATCGCCGAAATGACGCCGAGTCCGGTTACGACGATTGTGGGTTCGTTCATTCCGATGCTTCAGTGGGAATGTCCCCGGCGAGAATGCGCTCCACTCCGGTGATCACATCGCGAATCGTGCGAATTTCTTTAGCTGCTTCGTTTGGAATCTTGATATCGAATTCCTCTTCAACATCGAAAAGGACATCGAGTGCATCGAGGGAATCAAACTCCATCTCTTCAAAAGAGCTGTCGGCCTTTACCTCAAAATTATCGACTGCATCGCCAATAACGCGGATCACTCGTTCTTCGACAGATTCTTTGTTCATGCGTTCTGGTTCCTACCGCAGTGCGAGCGCACCGCTTGCCATTTGAAATTTATCCGCTCCGGCGGGCTGACCAGTCGTTTTACAAAGAGAATCAAGCTGCTGGCGCAGCAGGAGGGAGTAGTCAGTCGAAGCGACTGACCTACAGCGCTGCCGCGAAAATTCATCCCGAAATTGAAATCGAAAGGTGTGCGGCAGTTGGCATTTGAAATCATCATCCTCAGGATATCTTCGGATCGAGTGTGGTGTTTTCCTGATACTTCCTCAATAGATAATTCGTCAGGAAGTAGATCGGAATGGAACTGACGACCATAATGATGGAAAGGGACTGAGAGGGAGAGAATTCTCCGACCAGTGCCCCTCGATTATCCCCGCGAATGAATTCGATGAGGAATCTAAAAATCCCGTAGGCGATCATGTAGACGACAAAGCCGTGTTTGAAGTTCCTTTTGATCGCCAGGTAAAACAGGGCCGCAAAAAGGATAAATAGAAACGTGGCTTCAAATACCTGGGTAGGATACACTTTGTGTCCCGGCTTCGGGAAGATCAGGCCGAGTCGCGAGTCAGTCGCGCAACCGTAGCAGCATCCGCCAAAGAAACACCCGACCCTGCCCCAGGCATGGGCGATGAGTATGCACACCGGAGCGATGGGAAGGACTTCGACCATACGGGGTCCGAATTTTTTTCGTCCAATGGCGAGGTATCCGATGATAAAGGAACTCACTCCGCCAATGAGTCCGCAAATAAAAGTGAGAGACTCGAAGGTGATTCGAAATCCCTGAGATGGATCTTTGATGAAATTGAAAATCGCCTGCCCACTCATTCCGGCAATGAAACCGACGCCGATTGCGACGTAGGCATTGGCTTCGCAGAAATCGACCCACTTCGGGACTCCACCTTTCACCCGCGCGTAGTAGCGAACCACCACGAAGCAGCACACCAACCCGATGCAGATGCAGATTCCGTAGGTATTGAGGAACCGCTGATTGAAAAGGTGTGGATACATTGGATAGCCGGAAAAACTGACTCTATTTTTTTGCCTTCGCTTTGGCTTTTGGCTTGGCCTTCGGTTTCCTCGGTCGAAGAGAAGGGAAGTTCGGCTTCTCGGGACGTTTCTCCATGGGATCGAAGAAGCGCATGTTCTCTCCCACCCGATTGTAGTCGCCGATGTCGACACGGGCGTCTTCGGCCAACTCTAACAAATGCGCCACGACCATGGGGTTCTCCGTAGCGACGTTTTTGGTTTCGCCGGGATCGGCCTCGAGATCGACGAGGAAAGGAGTTTTCATTTCGATCCAGTCTCCCGGGGCAATGTGGCGGTTGTTGGTAAATCCGCCGAGCCAGCTCGGTCTGGCGGGGCGGGGGAGATGAAGTTTCCATTTCTCCTGACGGACCGCCTGAAGAGTGTTGAGAAAATAGTAGCGGAAGACTTTGTCCTTGGTCGCCTTTTCGAAATTCCCCGCAAAGAGATGCTGGATGTCTTCGCCGTCGATGACACGGTCGGTGGGCGCTTCGGCTCCGGCGAGTTTGGCAAAGGTAGGAAGAATGTCGATGGTCGCGGCGAGCTTGTCGCATTCCGTACCTGCGGGAACTTTGCCGGGTGCCCAGAGAATCGTTGGGACGCGAACGCCGCCCTCCCAGGTGGAGACTTTTCCGCTGCGCCAGTTTCCGGCCGAGCCGCCCTGGTCGCCGGGAAGATGGCCGTCTTCGTGGTTTTTGTTCTTGCTGAGCCATGGCCCGTTGTCGCTGGTGAAGAGGAAGTAGGTATTGTCGGTGAGCTCGTGTTTTTTCAGGGTGTCGATGATTCGACCTGCACTGAAATCGATCTCCTCGACGACGTCGCCGTAAAGACCGCGTTTTGATTTTCCTTTGAAGTCAGCCGAGGCATCGAGCCGCGTGTGAGGCATGGTGTGGGGGACGTAGACAAAGAAGGGTTCCTCATGGTGATCATCGATAAACTGAATCGCTTCGTCGGTGTAGCGCTGGGTGAGAACTGACATGTCAGTGTTTTTCTCAATGAGCTCTTCATTGCGGAAAAGGTTCACAAGGCGGTCGTTGCTGGTGGGCGTTCCGAAAAAGGTGTCAAAGCCCTGATGGTTCGGCATCAGGTTTGGAACATAGTCGGTTTGCGAATGACGAGCCAGGTCCCACTTTCCGAAGCAGCCGGTGGCGTATCCTTTTGTTTTAAGAATCTCTGCGATAGTGATCTCTTTGCTGTGAAGTACCGGGTGGATCTCTTTGATGTTTCCCTTCTCGGCGAGCCGAAGTGGATGGCAACCTGTCATCAGTGCTGCCCGGGACGGACCGCAGATCGGCTGGGCGTAGAAGCTGGTGAATTTCATCCCTTCCGCAGCGAGTTGATCCAGCCGTGGTGTGCGAATGTCAGGTGATCCGAAACAAGCCAGATCGGCATAGCCCAGATCATCGACGAAGATGAGGACGAAATTTGGAGGCCTTTCCGCCGAAGTAAGCGGAGAGGTCAAACAGGCGAAGATCAGCAGAAAATAGAATGCACGGTTCATGGCGAAATTGATTCAAGCCTAAACCGGCTGAGCCGGAAACTCTAAATCAGGAATTTTTGCGCGTTTCTGCGGCCAAAGCTCTTGCGTGTTACGCGCTGCAATTCACGAGTCAGAGTCTTTCCCTGACTCCCTGAAAGATTCACTATCAGGGGATTCAGAATCAGCTTTTTCTTCACCCTCTATGTCTGAGTCGGTTTCAGGCTGTTCGAGAGCTCTGGGCTTGCGGGTGCGGTGGCCGGGTTTTGAAAGGATTTCAATAAAGATAACGGGCCACGACTCCGCCGAAGCTTTATCAATCGCAGAGGTGACTTCTTCAACGTGAACACTTGTTGCGGTGTCGCTGTCCTGACCTGTTCGGCAGTCGAAGTCCCAGAAGTCGACATCCTCGGGAAGCTTCTTGCGCCGCTCCCGTTTTATATATTTCCGGACATCATTCTTGATCGACTCGACCACGCGAGGTGGTTTGTGAGGAGGGACTTCAAAAGGAAAGCTTTTCTTCATTCCGCCCTGTCGTTGGAATCGGCCGTCTTGTCCAGAGAGAATCCTGAATCATTGAGCGGGAACCGCCACCTGCCGCGGGCTGGAAAGGTAGGCAATTAGTTCGAGTGCCTGTTCAGTGCTTAGAGTTTGAAGAAGACCTTCCGGCATCATCGAAACGGGAGAGCGGGTTCGTTTTTTGATCTCCGAAACAGAGAGGGCGATCTCTTCATTAATCGATTTCACTTTTACGGTGGTGTCCGTTTCTGAAGTGATCACTCCGGCAACAATTCGCCCTGAAGTCGTTTCAATGATGGAGAGCTGATAGTCTTTCGAAACGGCCGCGCTCGGGTCGATCAGGTTTTCGAGAATGTAGTCGAGATTGGTGCGCTGTGATCCGGTCAGTTCCGGACCGACGGTTCCGCCTTCGCCAAACATCTGATGGCATCCGGCGCAGAGCAGCTGAAAATGTTGGCGTCCTTTGGAAGGATCTGATTCTGAGATCAGTTTGGGTGTGAATTTTTCGAGATACTCTTCGAAAAGCTTCTTTTTCTCGGCCGGTAACTTTCGGAGCGTTCCCCACAATTTATCGACTCTTGCAGCGAGCTCTTTATCGCCGCTTTCTTTGAGTTGCCTTGCGGTGTAGGTGGAAATTTCGGAGAGGGGGATGCGCTTGTCTTCGACTGCATCCAGAAGTTGCTGTCCCCATTTGGCGCGTGATGCGAGAGTTTGGAGAGCGTCTTGCTTTGAGCCTGAGGGGAATTCGCCGAATGATTCAAGTAAGTAGTCGGGAATTTGTTTGTCATTCTGCGAGGACATTGCGCGAATGGCATTTGCCTGCAGTTCCGGCTCCCGGGACACTTGAATAAGAAGGTCGGCAATGGGCACTTTCCCGTAGGAAGCCAGAGCGGCAATGGCGAGCCTGCGATCGCCGATTTCAGCATCACCATCGATTACGGTTTTCTTCAGGCTTTTGATTGCAGTTGGGTCATTGAATTTGAGGGCCAATCGTATCGAGCGCTCCCGAATCTCCTGTTTGCGGGACTTGCTGAATTTCGCAAAAAGGTCGGGCCAGGACTCGGGCATTGTCAGGGCGGGTGAGCCTTCCAGACCCAGTAGCGTGCCTTCGAGAAAGGCTGCCTTGGATTCGACGGATACGAGGGTCGCCATTGTCGCGACAAGTTTTTCCATCCGTGATTCGTCTTCGGTGAATTCAGCAACCCGCCGCGCGACATTTCTCGAGATCAGGGGGATTTTTGAAAAGGCACCCCATTTCAAAAAACGCTCAATGCTGTCGTGGATCATCGGTTCGCCTGCATACCAGATCATGTGGGGGAGATTTTGATCGTAGGTGCTTTCATCGTCACGGCTGAGTTTGACCAGCATTCGCCATTTGGGATCTGTCTTTTCGTCGGCCTCTTCGGGTAGTTCATTTTGCTTTCGCCACTCCGGATCGTTGGTGTCGATTCGCTGCAGTGAACTGGCGATTTCGAGGCGTTCCAATAAGCTTCCGAAGCGAAACGATTGGAGGGTTGTGTGGTCGGGAGTTTCCCGTTCACAGAGGAGGCGGACCGCCCACGCCCGGATATGTTGCGATCTGTTTCCCAGGCAAAATTTTAGAAAAGCATCGTCGGCCAGGCCCATCGCATGAAGAGTCCAGAGCGCTCTCAGTCTTGCGGGAACGTTTGGTGCTGTGTGAAATTGATCGAGGAGTTGGGCTTTCGCTTCGGCCATTTCCTGCCCCGCCCTGGTGCGCTCCTGAAGAATGCGGCGCGCATGCCGGACCATCCACTCGTTCCGGCTCGATTGCAGCCTTGCCAGATCAACATTGGATTTTGATTCCCAGTTCAGATCAGGCTCTTGCGTTTCGCCGTAGGAGATTTTAAAAATTCGCCCGGTTCCCTTTTGAGTGTTCCTGGTGCTGTGGCATTCACCAGTATCTGACCAGTCGATGACATAAATCGAACCGTCCGGAGCAGCTTGCAGGGTAGCTCCCATGAACCAGGGGTCTTTGGAGATCATTAAATCCCGCCCATGATCGGCGGTGTACCCTGAGCCGGAGCGTTCGAGGATGTCGTTGTTGATCCGCTTCCCGTGAATATTATTCATGAAAACTGTGTTTCTGTATCTATCAGGAAAGGAATCGCCGAGATAAACCAGCACTCCGCAATGAGCGTGGCCGCCGCCGAGGTCGTGGGTCTTCTGGGTCAGAAGATGCTCCCTGACATTCCGGCCTTCTTCGTAGTGCAAATGATCCGCGATTGTTTCGATGCGTTCGTAGGCATACTGACTCGACTTCCGTCCGCGCCAGGGTTCGTAATGGGCTCCGGGGATGGCGTGGAAGAGATGCGGGTTCACACAATTGGTGATAAAAGCCTGGCCGTAGTCATCCCAATCAATTCCCCAGGGATTGGTGGTGCCGTCGCTCCAGGGTTCCCATTCGCGGGTGAGGGGATCCATTCTCCAGACGCCACCGTCAAAGCGTTCCCGTTCCATTTCAGGAGTGCCGGGCTTCCCGATCATCGACCAGTTGGTTCGACCGTGAGTTGCGTAGAGCCAACCGTCCGGTCCCCAGGCAAATCCGTTGGCGAGATTGTGGGAATTGGCGTGGTTTCCAAATCCGTCGAGCACGACTTCCGGCTCGTCGTCGGGAACATCGTCGCCGTTCTTATCCGGGATGAAATAGAAATAGGGAGGCGACATGACCCAGACACCGCCAAAGCCGACTTCGATGCCGGTGACGTAATTTAACTGATCGTAAAAGACGGTGCGCTTGTCGAATTTCCCGTCATTGTCTTCGTCTTCGAAGATTACAATTCGGTCGCCGGGAGTGAGTCCGTGTTTTGGATAATTTACCGCCTCGCAGACCCACAATCTGCCCCTGTCATCGACGCAAAAATTGATTGGTTGAACCACCTCGGGTTCGCTGGCAAAAAGCGTGGCCCGGAACCCTTCCGGTAGTTCCATGGTGGAAGCGGCCTCTTCCGGGGGGAGTGGTTTGTCGACAGCCGGCTCATCCTTTGCCGACAAGGAACAAAGGAGAGTGGCTGGAAGTAGAAATGTCGTGATTGTCCGCTTGGAAATCATGGTGTGGGAATTTTACGCTTCGATCTGGAAGGATGCGATTCAAAATCGAAGACAATTCCACTTCATTGCGCGGGACGCATTTCTTGACGAGAGAGGTGATGGAAGTTCAGATTCAGAGTCATGAAATTTACGATCTTCTTTACACTTCTCAGCCTCGGAGCAGTTCTTTCTTTTGCCCAGGAGAAGAAAGCAACAAAAGCAAAGGCAAAGCCTAAGTCCGTCGTGGTACAACCAACGATGGCCGATGTCTCTTACGATAAACACAAGATGACAGTGATCGATTTTTGGAAGGCCGAAGGCGAGGGGCCGCGTCCGCTTCATATCTACATTCACGGAGGTGGCTGGATTGGTGGCGATAAGAAGTCCGGTTGGAAAGATGCGAAGACCTGGCTGGATAAAGGTATCTCCTATGCGGCGGTCAACTATCGACTGACGGGCGAAGCGTCATTGCCGGCTCCGGTTCATGACGCGGCGAGAGCGATTCAGTTCATCAAGTCAAAGGCGGGAGAGTGGAATATTCAGAAGGACAATATTGTTCTGTCAGGTGGAAGTGCCGGCGCCTGCACCTCAATGTGGATTCTTTGTCATGATGATCTCGCGGATCCGAAGTCGAGTGATCCGGTGGAACGCGAGTCCACTCGTGTTCAGGGCGCGGCGGTTGCAGGTGGGCAGACTTCGATTGATCCAAAACAAATCGAGCCATGGCTTGGGCCGATGGTGCTGCAGCACAACATGATCAATATGGCGGTGGGGGAAAAGACGATTGCAGGTGCCTTGAAAAATTACGACAAGCACGCTGAACTCTTCAAAGAATTCTCAGCCTACAATCACGTCAGTAAAGATGATCCGCCGCTCTTGATGACCTACGGCAGTGACATGACTCTTCCCTCGAAAAGTGCAGGGCATGGAATTCACCATCCGGTTTACGGAGTGAAGATGAAGGAGAAGTGCGATGAGGCCGGGATGGAATGCCACCTTCTTGTTTCAGGTGTTTCGACTTCCGAAGAATACTCTTCAAAGAACGTTTTTATCGCCGAAATCCTTCTGGGAAAATAATTAGCCAGCTTCCTGTTCCGCTTCGTTCGCACCTTCAGGGGTGGGCGTGGCGGAAGGCTTGCTTTTAGTCTTCTTTTTGTTTCGCTCGGCCAGTTGACGGGCGATTTCTTTGAACGTTCCCAGCACTCCGGGAGGAGTAGCGGGAAGAGGAAGATCAACGTCCAGATCGGCTTCGTAACCGAGAGAGCGCAGGGCGTCCCAAATGGCGGCACGGACGGAGGCCGCGGCGAGAACGGTTGCTTCTCCGCAGGGATCGCCGGGCGCTTGATTCGGGCTCGCCAGAGGGCGCAGTCGATCGGATTGCCATTGAAAAGGTGCGTCTGCAAAACCGGGAACCCCTTCTTCCACCGGAAAGTCCGCGATAGATGGAGCATCAGGATCGGGCGCTGCCTCGGATAAAATCCAGCCGGATCCGAGGGTGAATGCGCGAAAGAGTTGAGCGTCGTCGCGGTCCCCTTGCTCGGCAGTGGGAGAGCCTTCGTGAGAAATGTCGGTGCGCAGGATTTGGATTTCACCGGTGAATGCGTCCACCTGAATTTCAGAAACGGCGGCGGCGTAAGTGAACGCGGAGAATGGCCAGCCTGCTCCGAGTTCGGGATCCCACCAGAGATTGGGTGCTGTCTCTTATACACATCTGACGCTGCCGACGAAGAGGATAGTGTAGA
>OJCB01000104.1_pt1 | contig 36468 bp, 26 predicted proteins | sample 1591501 | NCBI WGS metagenome assembly OJCB01 (sample SAMN05416813, study PRJEB24817) | seawater metagenome | isolation source: Sea water | place: Canada:Atlantic | collected 2013-07 | reverse complement strand
GAGATCAGCCTCGGTCTCGTGGGCTCGGAGATGTGTATAAGAGACAGGTTCCTACCTCAGCAAATTTAGGAGCCCATTCTTTAGACGTGCTTCCTCCTGCCGAGAAAATCGCCACATCGGGTCTCATTTCAATGGCTGTTTCCATCCCCACTACTCCATATTCTTTCCCTTGGTAAGTAACTTTCTTACCAATCGAACGGGCAGATGCCACAGGAATTAGTTCGCTGACTGGGAATTGGTGCTCATCTAAAACTTTTAACATTACCGTACCGACAAGTCCGGTCACACCAACAACTGCTACTCTCATTTTTCTTACATTTAAAAAATTACCAAATAATTCGGTTGGGGCCAAATGCGAAAATCGAAGAGCAAAGATACGGGCATATGCGCATTGCCGCAAATGTATTTTTGTCTCCAAATGCAAAACTATTCGAATGTCAACTCATTTTTTATAGAATTGCTATAATTTTGTACCTATGAAAAACACATTGATCCCTATCTTGCTATTCTGCCTCCCCTTCGGCTTGATAGCCCAATTAACCGATGATTTCTCTGATGGAGACTTTACCAACAACCCAAGCTGGATTGGTCAAACCACTCTTTTTCAAGTAACTGCAGAAGAATTACAGCTTTCCGATCCAGCTCCTGGCAGTAGTAATAGTTCATCTATAGTGGTGACGGCACCTACTGCTTCCGAAGACCCAACCGTGTGGGAGTTTCTTGTTAAATTAACATTTGCTCCTTCTGCTAGTAACTATGCTAGTGTTTACCTCAATGCCTCTAAAACGGACCTCAGCCAAGATCTGGAAGGTTATTTTGTCAAAATTGGCGGAATTTCAGGTAGCGACGATGCCCTGGAATTATTCCGGCAAGATGGCAATAGCACTACTTCACTCATCACAGGAACAGCTGGTGCGGTTGGTGGTTCGCAACCGATTGCTAGAATTCGTGTGATCCGCACGGAAGACGGCGTATGGACGCTTGCCGCAGATTATACGGGTGGAACCAATTTTCAAACAGAAGGCACGGCCACCGATGCCACTTACCCAAGTGGACAATACTTTGGGTTTCAGTGTAATTATACCAGCACTAGAAGTAGTAATTTCTTTTTTGACGATGTCTCCATCGACCCCATATTCGAGGATGTGGCCCCTCCTTCTTTGTTGTCGGCTTCAGCCAGTTCAGCGAATACCCTTGTTGTTACTTTCGATGAACCAGTGCAAGTAGCGGCGGCTGATCGTTTCTCCATCGATGGGGGTATCGGGACACCTACAGGCGTTACGGCTGGCGATTCGCCCAGTAGCCTTAACCTTCAATTGGGCACTGCACTTGTCAATCAGCAAAACTATACCCTCACCGCTGATGGCGTGCAAGATACCAACGGTAACAGCAGTGGGTCCCAAACGGCCTCTTTTACTTTTTTCAATCTTGAAACGGCTGAGTTGAATGACATAGTAGTCAGCGAAATCATGGCCGACCCTAATCCAGTGGTTGGTTTGCCCCTTTCGGAATACATTGAATTATATAATCGAAGTGATAAACTCATTTCTTTGTCTAGCCTAGCCATCAGTACAGGGGCTAGCCCCAAATCATTGCCAGATATCAACTTACCGCCTGATACCTACATTATTGTTTGCCCAGCCGATGAGATAGCAGCTTTCGAATCCTTTGGTGCAGTAGCTGGCATCACTGGGTTCCCCAGCTTAACTAATGGTGGAGATGATATTGTACTAAGTGATGACTCAGGTAATACCATTTTTCAGGTCAGTTATTCGAGTACCTGGTACCAGGATTTCAACAAATCTAGTGGCGGCTGGTCTTTGGAATTAATTCAAACCGATGGACCTTACAATTGTAGTGGCAATTGGAGCGCTTCAGAAGCTAGTGCAGGAGGTACACCAGGACAAGTCAATTCATTGCAAGGTACAACACCAGATACGGAAGGCCCTGCATTGATACAGGCCGTAGCCGTCAGTGATTTTGAGGTACTTCTCGTATTTGATGAGGCCTTAGACCCCGCCACGGCCAATGTTGCGAGTAATTATGGCATTGAGCCCGCACTGGATATTAGCTTTGTATCCCTGCAATCACCAGAAAACAAACAGGTGGTTCTCATTTTGGAGGATGCAGTGCAAGAAGGCGTTGTATATACCGCCTCTGTCAATCAGCAGTTGAGTGATTGCCTAGGAAATACCCAAAGCCAAAATACTAGTATCCAATTTGGCTTGACGGTAACGCCGGAAGCAGGTGATATCATCATTAATGAAATCTTATTCAATCCAGCTACAGGGGGCAAAGATTTCGTAGAGCTCTACAATCGTTCTGATAAGATATTCAACTTGCGCAATCTGCGTCTGGGCAATCTCAGTCTTACTTCCGGAAATATAGGAGGGCCCATAGAGGAAGACTTCCTATTATTCCCATCTTCCTATGTGGTCATTTCTGAAGAGCCAGCCGATATCTTGAACCGTTATGATGTCCTTTCACCCCTTGCGATGGTTAAGAATTCGCTCCCTTCATTATCCGATGATGAAGGGAATATTACGCTGGCTACCCCTAGTAATGTAGTGATCGATTCTTTCGATTACAATAAAGATTTTCACTCTCCTCTTTTGGATGATCAAAACGGGGTGTCTTTGGAAAGGGGGAATCCGGAACGAGCGACCCAGGATGCCGGAAATTGGAATTCAGCAGCATCAGCCGCTGGCTTTGCTACCCCTACTTATCAAAACTCACAATTTGTTGATACCACTGCTGCCCCTGACAATGATATCATATTCTTGCCGAATCCCCGCTTCTCACCCGATTCTGATGGTTTTGAAGATGTTTTATTGATAGAATACCAAACTGAAAAATCAGGTTTTTCACTCAATTTGCATGTTTTCGATTCGCAAGGTAGATTGATAACACGATTGGTTCGCAATGAAGTATTAGCGACTCAAGGCAGCTTCAAGTGGGATGGCAGCATTAATATGGGGGAAAAGGCGCGAACAGGAATCTATATTTTGTGGGCAGAAATGCACCATCCGGATGGAGACGTAATACAACAGAAAGAGGTATTTGTCTTGGCTGGGATGTTGGATAAATAGGAAATGGGAAGGGGGAAATCGGAAGTTGGAATATTTCCCCCTTCCCATTTCCCATTGCTCCCCCCATGCCAAGCAGAGGCCAGATTAAGTACTTCGAAAAAAGCGTATCATGACCGTAAAGAATAGAATTGCAAGCTTCACCTACGCCTTTAAAGGCATTAGAGATCTATTTACCTCCCAACCCAATGCTAAAATACATGCGGCAGTAGCCGGACTGTGTATAGTAGCAGCTTGGTACTTTCAATTGAGCCAGACGGAATGGTGCTTTATTTTATTTGCCATCTTTAGCGTACTAGCTGCAGAGGCTTTTAATACAGGGTTAGAACATTTGACAGACTTGGTCTCGCCTGATTTTCATGAACTCGCGGGGCGGACCAAAGACGTGGCAGCTGCGGGCGTTTTGCTAATGGCCATGGGTGCTGCCACAGTAGGTTTGATTATTTTTCTGCCTAAAATTTATGCTTTATTTAGTAGTATGTAATTGGGCTAATCATTAATAAGATCGGAGCATTATGTTTCAGCAAAAAACGTACGTAGAAAGAAGAAAAGTATTAAAGCAAAAAGTGGGAAAAGGATTGATTCTGTTGTTTGGCAATGAAGAATCGCCTATGAATTATACCGATAATACCTATCACTTCAGGCAGGATAGTACTTTCCTTTATTATTTTGCTATACAACGTCCAGGCTTGGTAGCCGTGATAGATATAGAGAATGACCATGAAATTATTTTTGGGGACGAATACACCGTCGAAGATTTTGTTTGGAGAGGTCCACAAGCCAGTATTGCTGAGCAGGCAGAAAATTGTGGCGTAGCAAATGTGCGGCCAGCCGCCAAACTTACCTCAATGCTTGAAGGGGCAAAACGAAAGGGGCAACAAATTCATTTTTTACCCTTATATCGCGCTGAGAATAAGATAAAATTGCAGGAATTAATTGGGGTTGCGCCTCATGAAGTGGCCACAAAATGCTCCCTTGATTTAATACAGGCAGTGGTTAGCCAGCGCGAATTTAAAACCGAAGAAGAAATTGCCGAGCTGGCGCTGGCTGTGGATGTTTCGGTGGATATGCACCTTGCAGCCATGAAATTTGCTAAACCTGGAATGACCGAGGCACAAGTAACGGCTGAAGTCCACAAAATTGCCATTGCCGCCGGGGGCAATATTTCATTTCCGATAATTGCCACTATAAATGGTCAGACTTTACACAATCATTACCACGGCAATACGCTTAAAGACGGAGATCTGTTTTTGATTGATGCAGGTTTTGAAAATCAAATGTCGTATGCCGGCGATTTATCCAGCACCATTCCTGTAAGTAAAAAGTTTACTTCCGAACAAAAAGAGATCTATCAATTGACGCTAGCATCGCACCAGGCTGCTATCGATGCCCTTGGCTTGGGCGTCCCTTTTAGAAATGCACATATGGCCGCCTGCAAAACTATTTTCGATGGATTAAAAACGATGGGGTTTACCAAAGGAAATACCAACGATGCTTTTGAAGCTGGCGCCCATGCGCTGTTTTTCCCTTGTGGTACTGGGCATATGATGGGATTGGATGTACACGATATGGAGGATCTTGGCGAAGTTTGGGTCGGTTACCAAGGACAGCCCAAAAGCACCCAGTTCGGATTAAAATCGTTACGCCTGGCTAAACCGCTGCAAGCAGGTCATGTTTTCACCATCGAACCTGGAATCTATTTTATCCCTGAACTGATTGATTTGTGGCGTTCGCAAAACAAATTCAATGAATTTATTTGCTGGGAAAAGGTAAACAGCTATCGCAATTTTGGCGGAATCAGGAACGAAGAGGATTTTGTCATGACCAAAAACGGCGCTCAGTTATTGGGTAAGCCCAAGCCCAAAACGATTGACGAGGTAGAAGCCATTCGCGCTGAAGTTGTTTAGGTGAAGCGTTTATGCTTCAAGGAGTAATATTCTATCCCCCTGAGCAGTTGTATGATTAAGTGGAAGGCTACTGAAGTAGTTACAAAGGGATGAAGATTTAATTTTTTTTTTGATACCTTTAAGAAGCTATTTACAGGGCTTCTTTAGGAGCATTTGGCGGGGTAAGCTCAGACTTCAGAAGTTTCGCTAGGCATGACAAAGAAAACTTCAGAAGTCTGAGAAACGGCTTCTGAGCCGTAGCCCTTTTTGGGTAGTCAATACTTTTTGCTTTAATCAATTTTGTTTTAAACACCTTCGAAGTAATAATTTGAACAAAAAAAAGGTTACTAGAATATTGCCATTCGAAACCCTTTGGTAATGATCAAATAAGACTAATAGCAACTTATCGCCAATTTAGAGATTCACTGATCATTACTTCATACTACACCCTTATCCTATGAACTTGAGACACAAACTTGTTTTGTTGCTTTGCGCTTTGCAAAGCTTTTCCTTTGCCCAAGAACAATTGGGCATTCGCCTCGATAATTATGCAGGCATCAACGCTACCCTATTTAATCCAGCTGGTCATACCGCGATGCCCTTTAGCTGGGACCTCAACCTAGTGGAAGGCGCCCAATTTATAGATAATAATTACGCTTTTGTTCGCAATGCCAAGGTAGGCGACCTTTTCAATAGCAACTTAAGTCTTGTGCTGGGTCCACGCGTTGGCACCGATACCCCTTTGAAAACGGATCAGCTGGCTGTTGACTTTTTTGATGATGGAAAAAAACGCTATGCCTATAATTTATCCCGCTATGTGGGCCCCTCCTTTTTTGTTCGAATTGCGGGTCAACATTACCTGGGCTTGGTTACAGGCGGGCGGTTCTTAGCCGGAACCAATGGGGTAACCGATGAATTCAGTTATTTCCCTTTCAATCGGAAACCTGACTTTGAAGAATTCACGGTAGATCCTTTTCGCGTTGGTGTGATGGGATTTGAGGAAATCGGACTGAACTATGCTTTCAAAAAAGAAACGGCCTCAGGTAGCTTAGCCTTTGGCGTCACCGCCAAATATCTGAGAGGATACGAAGCCGCTTTTGTCTACAATAGTACAAGCTATACGATGGCTCGCTTTCCCGATAATGATCTCTTTGGAGACGGTCTCAATTTCGAATTTGGTTATACCTCTGGCATCATCGAGGAGTCGCAAAATAGGGTAAAACCCTTAGGTACCGGTTATAGTCTCGATCTCGGGATGGTTTATACCATAGGTGGTCTCGACGAAGGTTATGACTGGAAGATCAGTGCGGCCTTGATGGACATTGGCCAGATCAACTTCACGAAGCAAACGAATCTACACCAAGTGAGCCCAGGAGCAGGCAGTGTAATTAATTCTAATAACTATAGTTTTTTTGATGCTCCTGAAGAAGTAGATCAAGTGGTGCAAATATTTAGTTTGGAAACCTTGGGTGATCAACAGGCTTCTCTAATAGGAGACGCATTCACGATGTGGTTGCCCAGTCGTTTGAATATTCATGTCGACAAAGCCCTCAGCAATGATATGTACTTGGGTATGGTTTTGATGCAGACGATAGCGCCTAGTTCTCAAACGGTGCCAAACGGAAATTTGATAGCATTTGTCCCTCGTTTTGAGCGCAGATGGTTTGGTGCTAGTATGCCGGTTTCGATGTACAATTTTCAGAAATTCCGGGTGGGCTTAAGCCTAAGGCTTCCCTTCCTGACCATTGGAACAGACCATCTAGGGAGCTGGGTAAGCAGTACTAATTTATCTGGGACGGATATCTACGTAGCCTTCAAAATCAATCCATTTCAAATTGGCCGTGGCGGTGGCAATTCGCCCTTCTCTTCTCGGTCGAAAAGTAAAGACAATATCCCCTGTTACAAATTTTGATACATGCTCCACTATTCTTGTCGAGCTTTCCACGAGCTCACGTTGGATGAGTTGTATGATATAATGACCATACGGCAAGCCATTTTTGCAGTAGAGCAAGACTGTGCCTACCTGGATGCGGATGGCAAGGATCAAACCGCCTGGCATGTCCTAGGCAAGGATGCAGATGGCTCTCTGTTGGCTTACGCTAGGCTACTGCCTAAAGGTGTCGCCTATGAAGCATATGCTTCTATTGGTAGGGTATTGAATGCCAAGTCTATACGAGGAAAGGGAGAAGGTCAACATTTAATGACGGTAAGTCTTCAGCAAACGGAACTGCTTTGGCCAGGGGTGAAAGTTAAGATCTCCGCTCAGCTTTACTTGCTCAAATTTTACGAATCCTTTGGATTTGTGCCGCAAGGTGAAACTTATCTAGAGGATGGGATACCGCATATTGCGATGTTGAGATAGGCTTACTAAAGCCTTGCTATTGGGGTATGGAGCACGCTTATACAAAAGTGTTGAAGGCTATAATATACTTCCTAAATATAAAAATAGCGCTTGGGGGCCACTATGATTAGTAGTCCTCAAGCGCTATAAAAAACAAAGCCTTATTTATTTTCTTTATAGAATTCTTCTTCGTCGACAACACGAACCACTTCTCCTCTCTTCAGCTTACGAGAGATCGCTGAATAAGGGCCACTAACGACCTTATCTCCAGCTTTGAGGCCACTTTTGATTTGAATATAGGAGTCATCTTGAACACCTGTGCGTACAGGAACCATATTCACGGTATCACCTTGCACCACAAAAACAACCTCCATCAAATCATCTCTTCGGTCTGCCTCTTTATCCTCCTCCTCGTTGTCATTTTTGACAAACTTTCTATTATTCTTTTTCTTATCTTCTTTTTCTCTCGTCGTTACCGACTGGATGGGAACGCTTACGACATCTTCCGCCGTTTCAGTGTTGATCTCTACGGAGGCTGACATTCCAGGTCGGAACGGATACTTGTTACCCGCTTTGATCAAATCAGCGTATGAGCTAGGATCCATTCGAATCCTCACCTCGAAGTTAGTCACCTGATCACTAGTCAATGCAGTCGTAGTTCCGGCTCCGGTAGCAGAGTTAGCAATTTGTGTAACACGTCCCATAAACTTGCGATCGACATAGGCATCCACTTCGATTTCCACTTCATCACCATAAGCAACGCGTGGAATATCATTTTCACTTACATCCACACGTACTTCCATGGTATTCAAGTTGGCAATACGCATCATTTCCGTACCTGTCATTTGGATAGTACCTACTACCCGTTCGCCCTGTTCTACATTTAGGACAGAAACTACGCCATTGTTAGGCGCGTAAATAGTGGTACGTCTCAGGCTGGTTTGCAATTCTCTCAGCGTTGCTTGAGAGCTTTCTACTGAGAATTGCGCCGCACGTGCGCCCTCTTGCTGTGCCTTGATATTGGCCTCTGCTGACCTAAGGTTGGCTTCCAATGCTTTCATGCTAGATAAGGACGCATCATAATCAGCATCCGATATCACACCTTCTCCTTTCAACTTCTCATTACGTTTATGAATCTCTTGCGCATTGGTCAATTGTGCAACAATTTGCTCCTTCTGCGCTCTGAAGTTTTCAATCTGCGAACGCGCATTCGCCATGTTGGCTTTGGCACTATTCACCCCTGCTACCCCTCTCTCTACTTGCGATTGGTAAGCATCTGGATCGATCTTAGCTAACAATTGTCCAGTCACTACCGAATCCCCTTCTTCTACTAGTAATTCGACGATTTCACCAGAAACATCCGAACTGATCTTTACTTCCACTTCAGGAAAGACTTTCCCACTAGCGGAGACCTTTTCTTTGATGGTCCTTTCGGCTACTTCTTCGGCCATTACCTTTTCCCCTTTGGGCTTGGATTTATTCTTCATAACCACTCCCGCAATCAAAATGCCAATAATGGCAATCAATCCGATGATTAAAAAACTTCTTCTACGTTTAGCCATGAGAGTTAAAAATTTAAAGATGTTCTCTACATGCAGACTCTCGCTGATCTTAGCGTAGCCTATGTTTCATTTCCAGCGGGAAATGAAGTGCGCAAACTACTGCTCTATCATAGCTTAGTCCTACAATCGAGTGTGTGTATATTATACTATTGATTTAATCTATCTTAATGGTTTTCCCCATATAGAAATCCACTACTTTCAGATTGAATAAGTATTGGTACTTAGCCTGTATCAAGGATACCTTGGCTTGGTTCAAATTATTGGATGCAGTAGTAAACTCTAAGGAGTTGATCGCTCCTAATTCAAACCGTCGCTGTGCATTGAGATAGGCAGCATTTGCCGCTTCTTCCGAGCGCTGGGCTGCTGCAAAAGATTCTTTGGCAGCTCGAGCATCAGCGATTGATCGTTGTACATTGGTTTTGAGTAAGTTCTTGGCCTGCTTGTTTTGAACTTCAACATTGAGTGAATTCAATCGTGCTCGGTCCAATCCTACTCTATTCCTATGGTTACTATAAATGGGTATGTTGAGGCTGAGCTGAGCATACTGTCCGAAGTTCTGTTCAATTTGCTCAGAATAACTCAAGAAATCTCGTGCTAGTGAAGAATAGTTACTACTCAATCCGGCAAAAGCGGAAAGCGTAGGAAAACCTTGGCCGTAAGCTAATCGCTCACCCAATTCTGCACTCTTGATTCTCATTTCACCTGCTGCAATTTGTGGCTGGCTACTCAAGGCTGTATTGTATACATCTGTTAAGGTAAAAGCATTAGGGTTGGCTTCTGGAACGAGTACTTCTGGGCGTACAATACGGAGATCGATATTAGGATCTAGCTCCAATAATTGCTTGAGTGTAAGGTAGTTGATATTCACCAAGTTGTCTGCCTCGATAATGGCCTGTTGCTCTCTTGCGATTTGGGCTACAAAATCGAGTCGATCATTCGAAGGTAAAGAACCCGCTTGAATGAGCTTATCCGTTTGTGCCAACTGAGCTTCTGACAATTGTATGCGCACTTCGGCATTCTCCAACTGCTCTTCTGCTAATAAAATAGAGAGATAAGAAGAAGCTACTTGCAAAGCAATATCATTGGATGCGGCAGCAGCATCTAATTTGGCGGCCTCCACATCAAACTTACTTTGCTTGATGGAGTTATTAATGGTATTTCCAGCGAAGAGCGTTACACCTGCATCGACACCGAAACCATTGAAACCAATACTTTCATTCTTAAATTCATTGGTGGTAGGGTCAATGGTTCGACCAAACTGGTACCCTCCTCTAATACTGGCACTTAGGTTGGGGAGGCGATTCATTCGAGCTTGTTTATTAGCTAGCTCAGAATCCAATATTCCATATTGTGCCTGCTTTACGTTCAAACTGTTCTGGCGAGCGTGATTTACGCATTTTTCCAAAGACCAAACTTCTTGGGCTTGGAGCATGATTACAGAACAAGACAAAAGGAACAGCAGGGTCAAAATCTTTTTCATGTTGTAGATTTTAAGGCTTTTGATAACATAATTAGAATTGAGTGTCAAATCTACGTAAGCTATTTATGTGGTTGCACAATAGTAGTAAAGTACCTACGGTTGGCTGAATTATTTATATCAATCTCTACATATCATGGATAAAAGGAGTTTTTTTAGCGAGGAGAGTATTTTTCGATTGGAGGATCGAAAAAGAGGAAGAACAGCGTTTCCTTGCTGAGAATATAGGGTAGGTAGGAACACCTGCAACAGCCAATAGAAAAGCTGCAGCAGTTAGCCGCTAAGTGAAAAAGGAGCGCTTAATGGCCCTCCTTTTTCACCCTAGAGTATGCTCAAAAACCAATAAGAGTGTAGCCTCTACCGAGCAGAAGAACTAAAAGTACTAGCACTGATTACCTGGTAATATCGCTCTCCGAAGGGCTTAAAATAGATGAGTATCGTATAATTATTATTGGTTTCAAACCAGTTGCCTTCCAGTTCTGCAAGATCAGGCATCGCCTTTTCACGCTTAGCAGGGTCTCGAGGCACCGTCACATACATAAAATCATAAACCCCTTGCTTGAGGTAAGCCTTTCCGACATAGGCATTGACGGCCGGATTATAAATCATCTTAAACTCTTCTTTCAATTGCCAATCCGTTATCCCGCCCAAAATATACACCTCCTCTTCATACAACGGGGCCGTTACCTTCAAAGAAAAGAAGATATTTCCATAGTCTGAAGAAAGTGCATTATTCCGCTGATCACGGGTTTCGATAATAAAACTCCCTCCAAAATCATCCCAACTAATGTAATGCTTATTCGAACGTTTCTCTTCTATTTTTAAAGCGACCTCATAGGTGCCATTAACTTCTTCTACAATGGCAATACTAGGCGTTCCAAAGCGAAAGCTACGAAGATCGGCAAAGCGAAATTCCTTACCTGCCGGAAAAAGCACCTTATCTTGGTAATCAAATACGACCGAATTCAGGCGAGTGAAGTTAGGTGAAAGATCAGTCACCGCATTATCCCAACGCCCATTCTGCATCACCACGGCTTTGATCTCTTGCTGAGGGCTCCGCATGGGAAACTTTTCATAATCCACCGAAAAGTCAATCTCTTGATGCGACTTAGATTTACTCACCATAGCAGGTATTACTACCCTAGAATCGATACTCACCTTGGGATCCACCACTACAAAACGACGAGTCAATGCTAGCTTTTGCTCATCTTCGTCTTCATAAACCTTTAATAAATAATTACCGGATTTAGTCCACTGGAAATCATCATTCGGTAAGAGCAACTCATAATGCACAAAAGCCTGATTGGTCTTGAAACTAAAACTGTACTCATCTATATCATCATCCATATAACCATCTAGGTATTCCACATCTGATAGATTGGAAGGTTCCCAATTGATGTCGCAATGTTGTACGGTGTAAATGTAGTTTTTCACTTCTCCGTCCAGGTCATCAAAGGATAACATCAATGGGATGCGAGATTCCAGGTTAACAACGGGGACACTCAGTGGCAGATTCGCCACATTGAGTTGCACTGTTTTTATATTGTCTACATACACATGATCAATGTACAAGAGATTGTCATCGGCGTATTGTGCCGTAAGCAGTAATGGAAAAAAAGCGGATAATAGTCCAAGTAGTCTTTTCATTTTTCTACAATTATTCGTGGATACCTGTTGGTTGTATTTTGTGTATAGGGTAAAAAACGGTTTACCTTAATTTACTCACCCATTTAGTGTTTCCCATATAAAAGCGCCAGGGCCAGGCAGCACATTCAGCTGCATAACCTACCCCAATTCTAGGGCTGCTTACTATCTCGTTGCCCGGCCATTCTTCCCCGCGATCTTCAATCCATATGGAGCTATCGGGCTTGACTAAACTATGGCCCGTATAAGCCGTAGTGATGCCCATTGCTTTAGACATAACGCCAGGACCAGCCGTTAATTGTGGTTTTTCCCGGGCTATCCCTCGTCTTTGTTCCATAACAGGAAGGCCTTCCTTGGCTTCAATAGCTCTTATTAAGACGGCATGGGCCATGTCCTCGTCACCTGTCACTACATTAAATAGGTGGTGAATTCCATAACATAAATAGACATAGGCGACCCCACCACGCCAAAACATGATCTCCGTGCGCTTGGTACGGCGATTGTTATAAGCATGACAGGCTTTATCATCTGGTGCCCGATACGCTTCCACTTCTGTGATGAGTCCACTACAATGTTCCCCATCGATATTCGATACCAGGTACTTACCTAGCAGGGATTGGGCCACAGCCACTACATCTGTGTTTTGATAAAAAGAAGGCCCGAGTCGAGGATACGTCATCTTTAGGTATAGAAGTTATTTTAAAGGAAGTTGCTGAGCCGTTTGGGTAACCCAACGAGAGTGTTCAAAATTAATAGGTTCTCTGACAATTGCGCCATGGAAGGTCAGAAATATAGAAACGAAAGCGGATATGCCAGAAAACCTGCCTACCAAATCTGCATTCTCAAGCTATTTGGCAACTTGGTGAAAGCCTAAGGAGTGAGCTTAGCGCTGGAAAATGGTAAGATCTACTGGACGGATTGGCTGACAGACAAGATACAACTAGCCAAGCTGGGTGGCTCAGCGATTGAAGATGTAATCATCAATGATTTGGATACACCGCAAGGATTCACGCTAATAAGCTGTTGGTCTTCAAGCTCCTTGCGATACTTTCTTATCTGGAAACTGCTTTTTTAGGAAGCCCTATCTTTTTATCCTCTTGTATCTTTTCACTAGGTTTGTTTCCTTGAATCGCTTCATGTACTACTCTAGCTGAATACTGCCAACTGTACTTTTCTTTGATCTGCTGCGCTATATCCTGGAGCTTTTCGTCCGAAAGTGGTGACTCCAATAGTTGCTCGAGTTGAGTATAAAACGCCTTGGGTTGTGCCGCATCAAACAAGTATTCTCCAAAAAAAGTAAAATCTGACATGGCGGTATTTCGTGCACACAGTGTAGGAAGCAGACAGGCTGCGGCTTCCAAAGGGGGGATACCGAATCCCTCGGCGAGAGAAGGGTAAACGAAGGCTTTAGCACCGCGGTACAATTGCATTAATAATACCTCATCTACTTGCCGGAACCAATGAAATCGACCTGGATATTTGACCAAGGCGGTATCAATCATTTCTTGCAATGCCGTATCATTGAGCGAATTATTACCTACAAAGACTAGCTGGTAATTTTTGTATAAATCCAATTGTTCGAAAGCATCAACTAAGAGCTGATGATTTTTCCGTTGTTCCAATCGACTCACATATAAAACGAAGTTTTCAATCCCATGCTGCGAGGCCAAATCCTTGCGAATAACAGCCTTATTATGGGTCTCGAAATACTGTGGTCGTACGGCATTGGGGGTAACATAAATCTCGGAAGCCTTGACCCCGAAATGGCGGGCTATAGCCTGCTTGGAATAGTCAGAAACGGTAATCTTTGCATCACTATTCCAAAAAGCTAATTTAAAGAGTATTCGCCTACTGGTGCGATAAGTCCAAGGAAATTGCTGTGGAAAGTCCAAAAATAATACATCATGAGTTGTGACTATATATTTACACTTCCTCACAAAGGGAACCATGTACTGAAAATGCGCCCAATCTATTTTCCATTCTCTGATGAGGCGAGGAAATACCTGCCCATACAGTTTGAATCGACCACTAGTCGTGAGCGGAATAAAGGTAAAATCGTGATGAGCTTCAAAATGCTCACGGATTGTTTTTTCGTCTTCCCCTGCAAAGAATAAAGTGTATTCGTCATTGTAGGCTTCCATAAAAGCGCTGTACAATTCCCGGAGATAAGTAGCACTACCTTGTGCTTCTCCTTCCAAAACTCGGGCGTCAACGAGCAAGCGAATTTTTCCTTTTTTCATCATATTGAGCAATTAGTAAGTCCAGAAAGGCCTGTGTAGGGGACCATTCTGTAGCTATAAAAGAAAAGAGAGAAGACCTGCTTTGAATGAAGGTTTATAGGAAAGTAACGGAAACCGTCTCTATGTCCTACGGAACTACATTGAAATTGTTTTATGCAACAGACTTTATGTACACAATTTTTGTCTTTCACCTATAAACTCTAACTCAAAAGTGGAAAAAGAATTGCTTTGCCATGTCACAAAAACGAACAATTGCGCTTTATCCATATATTAATTACCGGCACCTTTGACCATAACATAGAACCAGTAATGATTCTATAGACAACCGTTCCCTTTTTTATTTAAACATACATCTAGCCCAGCCACTTTTATAACAAAATAAGTGGCTGGGAAAAGATTCCAGTACTAGTAAAACCCTAATAAGCCCAATTCCTATTTCACTCAAATTAGGCAATAGCATAAGAATGCTTTTTGCTGCGCAAAAGGTTTTAACAAATAGCTGTCACACCCAATTGACTTAAAAAATGCTATCTATTTGAAAGCAATCACTAATGCTTAGCGATTAAACCATGAACTGTTTACTTAGAATATTTGAACTATCTTCTGACATGATATTCATTTGTTCTGCCAGAGGAAAGATCGAGTTGATTAACCCCTCAGCAGAAAATGGATTAGGATATCAACGCGATGACATTGCTGGAGTATACTTTTCCAAGCTGCTCGATCGAGAAGATCAATTGCGTTATGGAGACAGCATCGATGAGATTTCTCAAGAGGTGCCGCCTACAGAATTGCGCATTCGACACAAGTCGGGCCATTATCACTGGATTTCCTGCCAAACTCATCTTAGTCCAACTGATCAAAAGAACATAATTATAGCCAAGGATATCACTAAATGTAAAGAAGCACAGCATCAGATTGAAGCATCGGCATCCATTAAAAAATTAAACAAGGAACTCACCCATTTCAATCACCTGCTTTCCCACGATATAAAGGAGCCAATAAGGAATATCGTTAGTTTCTCTAACTTGGCCCTCAAAGAAATTCCCCCTAACTCAAAATTGCAAGATTACTTCCAATATATCATCAGTAGTGGTAAACAATTGCATTTACTCATTAATAACTTGGTGATTTACAATAACATTAGTCAAGACCAGGTTTTGAAGTTGCAAAATATCGATATGGACTTGGTGATGAACCGCCTGCAAACCAATATGGATCACATAATTCAACAACGAAATGGTAAGCTCATCTACGGCGGTCTTCCTCAAATCTTTGGCAATGAGAACCTTCTTTTTCTAGTATTCAAGCATCTATTCGAAAACGGTTTCTTGTATAATGATAGTGATGAACCAACAGTGGCCATCAAATACTATTGTTCGTCCCATTCACATGAATTTGTCATCACAGATAATGGGATTGGTATTGAAGCAGCGTATCATTCTTATGTCTTCGATCTCTTCAAACGCCTGCACAGTCGACAACAATATTCCGGAACGGGAGTCGGTCTAGCTATCGTTAGGAAGGTTTTAGAAAAGATGGATGGAGAAATTAAGATTGTAAAGTCAGTTCCGGGTCAAGGCACCTCGATCAAGCTTAGTTTTCCGATCCTAAATAGGTCCACTGAGGCTAACTTTGCAATAGATCCTATGTATGCTTAGATCCTGGCAGGTATTGAAGTTGCTGCAATTGAATAACGACTAGCCCCAAGAGAATCAATAGTCCACTCCACAAATGATAGTACGCTAAAGTTGTTCCGAAAAGAACAGCAAAAATGGAAGTAAACAGGGGCACTGTGTTCATAAAAATAGCGGCTTTCCCTATCCCCATACCTGCGACACCTCGGTTCCAGGAAAAATAAGCTAGCGCAGTGCCTGGCCCCCCCATCCCCAAGGCGGCATACCAGAATATGGCGGGATAGTCCCAAATCGTAGACCAAGTAAACGGTTGGATAATAAGTAAAAAACAAAAGCAGCAAACTACGGTAATAAAGAAGGTAAATTGTAAGTTCTGCATCCTGCTCCCATACTGTTTAACCCCCAAATGATAAAAAGCAAACGCTAGATTAGCCAACCATAGGTAAATATCGCCGCTCCCCATCTTAAACGCTCCAATATTACCCATCTGTCCCTTCGTTATCAGAAGAGTAACCCCCAATAGGGCAATCAGTATTCCTACAATATGCCAATTGGATATCGGGCTCTTATAGAAAATCCGGTTTAGAATAAGTGTTAGCGCGGGGTTGAGGCTCATAATCAGAGCCGCATTGATCGCAGAGGTGTGCTCAAGGCCTACAAAAAAACAATAATTGAAGACAAATATTCCGCCAACACCCACCAATATTAAGGCTTTCGATTGCTGTCGAATCTCTCTCCAAGTCGGAAGTTTCCCCCACAGCAACAAACCTAACACCAGAACAGCTATTACATATCGCCAAAAGCCAGCAACAATCGCAGAACTACTCTCCATCATCACTTTGGCCAAGAAAAAATTGAGCCCCCAAGTGGCAGTAGCGATCAATAAGTACAAGATGTTCTTCATTCAGTAGACTTTATCCCGGTATTGCGGCTCGTTATTCATTTGAAGGTCAAAGACAGACAAACGATCTCTGATAGATGAACTAAAACTGGAGCAAGCGGTATCCGTAGGTAAACTTTCGGCCTTCTCATTTGTAAGATTAAATACTCCCTTCTGTATTTACAGTACTTATTTAAAAATACAATCAATATGAAAAAGTTTTTGAAATGGGCAGGTATTGTCATCGCCTCACTAGCTGTCATTTTATTCATCGCCTTTCAGGTGCTACAATCGCAAACCAAAAAGCACAGCCCGGAAGATACGGTGGAATATGTAGATGGTGATACAAAGGTTAGTGTTTTCTACAATCAGCCTTCAGTCAAAGGGAGGGAAATATTCGGAGGGCTCATTCCCTACGGAGAGGTTTGGCGAACAGGAGCCAATGAAGCTACTACTTTTACGACCACTACAGACTTGACGATCGACGGTAAAACACTAGCCGCAGGCAGCTATACGCTCTGGACCATTCCCAATAAAGATAGCTGGACCGTCATTTTCAATGAAAAGGAGTATGGTTGGGGTGTTGGTTTTGATGGCAAGGCGAGCCGTGACGCAGCTGCCGATGTGCTGCAAGTTAAGGTTCCGACCCAAGCCCTAAACGATACGCAAGAGCTATTTACGATCGCCTTGCAGGACAGTGGGAGCCCTGCTTTGGTGTTGAGCTGGGAGAAGACGAAAGTGGCGGTGCCTTTTGAATAAGAAGTGAAGAGGTGAAAGGGTGAAGAGGTAAATGAAAAACACTGCTTCATTTCTTCACCCTTTCACCTCTTAACCTCCTACTCACTCCGCAAGCAATCCCTCGGATTGGCATGCGCTGAGCGTAGTGCCTGCGAACTCACCGTCGCCCAAGAGATCAACATCACCAGGAATCCCGCCAAGGCAAAGAACCAGGGACTGAGGTCCACGTGATAGGCAAAGCCTGTGAGCCATCGATTGACCATGAAGTAGGCTACGGGCAGCCCCAATAGAATCGAGACCAATACCAGGCGGGTAAAATCTCGGGTAAGTAAGACCACAATATTCGAGACGCTGGCGCCCAAGACCTTGCGAATCCCTATTTCTTTCTTTTTGCGTTCAGCAGTAAAAGCAGCCAAGCCAAATAGTCCCAAGCAAGAAATCAAGATGGCAAAACCGGCAAAGTAGCGTGAGAGGGAGGCAACTCGTTGTTCTGCTGCATATTGCAAGGCATATTGCTCATCCGTAAATTCAGGATCGAAGGAAAAGCCAGGATTGAAGCTTTCATAAAATTGCTTGAGCTCTTTGAGCGCTACTTGCTCCTGACCTGCAGCCAGACGGGCCATCACCGCCCAGGTATTTTCTGGACTCAGGCGGAAGAATAAAGGCTCCATTTCTTCATGAAAGGATTGGAAATGGAAATCTTTGACTACACCAACGATCTCCATATCATATTCATCCCAAAGTCGAATTTTTTGGCCGATAGGATCTGTCATCCCCATGATCTTAATAGCGGTCTCATTGAAAATGATTTTACTAGAATCAGCACCAAAGGCTTCATCGAAAAAACGCCCTTCCTCCAATTCAACGCCAATTGTTTCTAGCAAGTCATAATTGACACGCACGTGCTCGAATAGTACGCGATCATTCGGATCTTTTCCTTCCCAATTCAAGCCACTCGTATTATTTTGTCGACCGATGAGATTATGAGAGATAGTTGAAATCTTCTCCACGCCTGGGAGTTTGCTCGCTTCTGCAAGGAAAGCTTTTGTTTGGTCTTCCAATCGACCATCCATATCAAAATGAATCAACTGATCCTTCTTGAAACCTAAGTTTTGAGACTGGACAAATTGAATTTGACGATAGACCACCATTACCGCAACAATGAGTATGATAGATAAGGTAAATTGAAAAACCACTAGGCCTCTCCTCGCCCACAACTCGCCCCAAGAAGTCTTTATCTCTCCTTTCAATACCACGACCGGCTTGAAGGAAGATAAGTACAATGCGGGGTAACTACCGGCTAAAATTCCGCTAAAGAGGGTAATGCCTAGAAAAGTAGCAATCAGCGTCGGTGAGAATCCAAGACTCAGTGTTTTATCCGTTATCAAATTGAAGCGAGGCAAAAACAACCAAACCAACATGACTCCAACAATCAGCGAAAAGGAAGCGATCAAAATCGACTCTCCCAAGTATTGACCTACCAAAGCAGAGCGCAGAGCCCCTACTGCCTTTTTCACCCCGACTTCCTTCGCTCTCCTGGATGCCCGCGCTGTCGACAGATTCATAAAATTGATACAGGCAATAATGAGGATAAAGATGGCGATAATCGAGAAAAGGCGAACGTAATCGATACGCCCCCCTGCTTGTTTTCCATTTTCATAGCGGCCGTACAAGTATCGTTCTGAATAGGGTTTTAGAAAAAGCGTAACATTGGATTCTTCATTTCGCTCCGCTACAAAGTTGGCGATCTTGTCGCTTACCGCTTCTGCATCGGCTCCTTCTACTAAGGTGACAACTGACTGCGGTGAGTTATTGCCCCAACTCAGTATCCAATCATTCTCCTTTTTAAATTTCTCATAATTCATGATGAAGTCAAATTGCGCCGAGGAATTTCCAGGCACATTTTCAAAAACACCTGTTACAGCGTATACTTCATCATGTTCTACCTCGATCGATTGTCCCATCGCTTCCTCTACCGAGCCAAAGAGTAACTTGGCCAGGTCTTCAGCAATGACGATCGCATTCATATCTCGTAGGACATCATTGGGTGTCCCGGCCATCAAATCAAAGCTGAAAAGATGGAAAAAATCGGGGCCTACATAATGTCCTCGTTTCTTTATGTTTTGCTCTCCTACCGTTAAGGTGTAACTGCTCAGCCAATTCCAAGTCGCTGCATGTTCTATCTCTGGAATTTCATCGGCCAGAGTTTCGGCTAGCAGACCAGGAGTCGAAATCGTAGTCATGACATCTTCCGCATATTGCTGGTGCTCCATGACCTGAAAAAGTCGATTATCTTTTTCGTGAAACTTATTCATATTTAGCTCATCCTGGACCCAGAGGAGGATAAGCAGCGCGCAGGCCAGGCCAGTAGAGAGGCCAATCAAATTGATAAAAAAGGAATTTTTATGGCGTCTGAAGTTGCGAAACGCCAGTTTGATAGTGTGCATAATCATGATAGTCGGGTTTTGTAACACTAAAGAGTATGGTTTGCCAAAATAGTTGCAGTGAACGCCTTAAACTTTTCAAAGGTCAATAGACTTTATTATGAAATGGGTTGTATAGGGATGGGAATTAAGATTTTGCAGCAAGACGAGGCCCGAAGAAGGAGCATAGCCATTAGCTACGCGACTGATGAAGAACGAAGGCTTGCTACAAAAGATAATTTAGCTCCCTACAAATTATTTCATAATAAAGTCTAATTAATAGTCCATGATAATGTGCTACCTTTCTCTAGAAAATAATACACCAATAGCATGTTATCAAATACTAGTTTACCTCTTCCTTTACAGCAGTGGGCGTCGGATGGATCCTTCTTATCGCTAGGTCCTTTCCAACATCGAGTGTTTACCAAAATGTATGGATCGCCTGATGCTGAGCCGGCAGATACACTGCTATTATTGCATGGCTTCCCCGAATCTTCCTTCTCCTATCACGCCAATATTGATGGCCTGCTGGGGTTCTTTCAACGTATCATCGTATTTGATTTCTTAGGCTATGGTCTCAGCGATAAACCGTTGGAAGGCTTTACTTATTCGCTGTTTGAGCAGACTGATATTGCCCTACAGGTTTGGCGTCACTACGGCATAAAGGGAGGACATATCTTGGCCCATGATATGGGGGATACGGTTTTGACGGAATTGATTGCCCGAAGTGAACAGGATTTACTGCCCCAATGGTTTTCAGCAGGAATCCTATCTGCTACTTTTACCAATGGCAATATGGTGATGGAAAAAGCCAAACTACGAATAACCCAAAAGTGGTTGCTAACGCAGAGAGGAGGCCCCATTTTGGGCAAGCTACTCAACTTCCCTATGTTTAAACAGCAAGTAAAAAGTACTAGCCGTAGTGCCGGCCTGAGCGATGAGACCATTGACTTGATGTGGGCAGCGATTCATCATAATCAGGGACGACGCTTATTCCATGTGATCATCCGTTACCTCAACGATCGGAAGCGATTTCAGAATCATCGCTGGCTACCTCCCCTTAGACATACCCAAATTCCATTGCACATTTGCTGGGGAGATCAAGACCTGGTCGCTCCTGTCTCTGTCCCCCAATACCTCAAGCAAGAGGTGATGCCCCAAGCCACCTTAAGCTTTATTGAAGGGGTGGGACATTTCTGTCAATTAGAAAATCCGGACGCGTGGTTAGGTCAAGTCAGTCAATTTTGGGTAAATTACCAGTCACTTTAAACTAGTATTAGAAACGACCAACTATCATGCAATCAAAACCGCTACTAGCCTGCCTTTATCTTCTTATGGGCTTACCTCTGCTAAGTTTAGCCCAATCCAATAATAATGAACGCCCGAGTGTTTCGGCTCAATATATCGAAACAGCCCCCCTAATTGATGGAGAGGTATTGGGAGAAGAGTACTGGAAAGCCGTCACCGCTGTCACCGATCTCTGGCAAATCCAGCCCAACTCAGGCCAAGCCGCGTCAGAAAAAACAGAAGTCTATATTTCCTATACGAATACCACTTTTTATATCGCCATAGTTTGCCATGATGCAGAGCCAGATAAGCTCGTAGTATCTGATGCCCGCCGAGATGCCTCACTCGATAATACCGATAGCTTTATTTTTTTGGTAGATACCTATCATGATGGGCAGAATGGCTTCATCTTTGGCACCAATTCTCAAGGAGTAGAATACGATGCACAGGTGAATAATGAGGGGCAGGGTAACTTCAATGTCAACCGGCAACAAGGCGGAATCATTGGTGGGTTTAATATCAATTGGGATGCCTCCTGGGAGGTAAAAGCCAAGGTAGGGACCTTCGGATGGAGCGCCGAATTCGCCATCCCGCTGCGCACCCTGCGCTTCAAATCCGGTGAGAACCAGAGTTGGGGCTTCAACTTCCGCCGCAATATTCGCAAGTCTAATGAAATCGCCTACTGGGCCCCCATGCCCATTCAATTTGATTTGAATCGGGTATCCATGGCCGGCGAATTGACGGGTTTAAACCTAAAGAATCCTGGTAACCTCAAGGTAATTCCTTATGTATTGGGACAAGTAGCTAGAGATTACGAAGATCCTGATTCCAAAACCGACCTACAACCAGAGGTGGGTGTGGATGTTAAATACAGTGTCACCCCCAGTCTTACCTTAGACCTGACGTACAATACCGACTTTGCGCAAGTGGAAGTCGATGACCAGCAAGTTAATCTCGATCGATTCAATTTATTTTTCCCAGAAAAACGCCCCTTCTTTTTAGAGAATGCCGGCCAGTTTTCGGTCGGAAGCCCAGGCGAGGTCGACCTCTTCTTTAGCCGTCGAATCGGCATTGGCACCAATGGCCAGCAGGTGCCTATTATCGGAGGTGCGAGGCTTTCGGGAAAAGTCAATAAGACCAATATAGGTTTCCTTAGTATGTTCACAGAAGGTGTCGAAGAAGAAGCCATTGATCCTAATAACTTTACTGTCGCACGGGTGAATCATGAATTTGCCAAACGCTCAGCGGTTGGGGCCGCCTTCATCAATCGAGAAGGCATGGGGGACGTAGAAGATGATTTCAACCGTACTTTCGCCTTTGATGGCCGCTTGGGTATTGGTAAAAAAGCGCAATTGTCTGGCTTTTATGCTAGAACGGTTACGCCAGGCATCAATGATGGCGCTCAATCTTATCAGTTTAAATCCAATTATTTATGGAATGGACTTGATCTTTCTGCGGCCTATACAGAGGTGGGTGAGGGATTCAATCCGGAGGTGGGGTTTCTGCTTAGAAATGCCTTTCGCAAGCCAGAATTACGGATCTTAAAGCAGATTCGGCCCAAGAATTTCATTGGGATTTTGGAATTGCGGCCGCATATTTCTTATCGCTCCTATTGGGATTTCAATAACTTCCTAGTCACTAGCTTCTTACACGTAGACAATCATTGGGAATGGAAAAATGGAACAGAATTGCATACGGGCATCAACTTCACATTGGAAGGCGTGGTGGAAGATTTTGAGATTTCTAATGAGGTCATCGTACCAGCGGGCTCTTACCGACACCATGAGGCTCAATTTGTATTCTTTACCAACCCAAGTAAGATGTTTTCCATCAATGTCCGGTCGGTTACCGGTGGTTTTTTTGGAGGGAAACGTTATGCCAATAGTGGTACCCTGGCTATTCGACTAGGCGATAAGTTCAATTCGGAATGGAGTCTCATCCACAACGATATTCAGCTTCCAAATGGAGATTTCACTACCGATATTTTCCGTGCTCGACTCTCCTACTCTTTCACCCCACTTATTTTCGTCCAAAGCCTTTTTCAGTATAATAGCGTAAGTGGTATTTGGTCTTCTAATGCCCGCTTTGGCTGGTTGCAACAGGCCAATACCGGGCTTTTTCTAGTCTATAATGAAACAACCGCTGACGGGCTGATTCGGAATCGCAGCTTTACAGTGAAGTATTCGCGGGTGTTTGATGTATTGAAGTAATGAAAAGATTTCGCGTCAATGAATACGGGTAGCTATTTAATGGTCTAATCCCTGGAGACTTCCGAAGTGGATTGGTCGATACTAGGTGGGTTTCTTCCTATCAACTTCACCATTTTGGATATATAATATCAGATGTTCGCTACTAGTTTTACTAGTACGCGGGCTTTGGCTGCGAGCCTGCTCGCCGAGATACAGCATATACAGACTACAATTACTTACAGCGAGCTGGCTCGCAGCCAAAACCGGCATACAAGCATGAGCTTGTAGCCAACATATATTTAAAAGAGCAGCGATTTGGAAAGCCCAAATCGCTGCTCTTTAGTGCATCCATTTTTGGTGCAGTTGATTTTAGTAGATAATTAATCTATCGACCAACCCACTTCAGAAGTTTCCCCAGTCCCTCCCGAGGAAACTTCTGAAGTCTACACCTAAGCAACTAACGGCCTACTTGTCCACAATCAGCACTTTCCCACTGGCCCAGTTCCCATCTTCCAACATCAATTGATAAGTGTATAAACCTGCTGGTAAGCCATTCCTTGACATTTCAAAAGAGGTACTTGGAAATTGTTCCGTTCTAAGCCATTTCCCGGTAATATCAAACAATTGCAATTGTACCGACTGTGCAGGCAGGTTCTTTATCCGAAAATTTGTCTGTTCATCAAAGGGGTTAGGAAATACACTTACCTGCTGAGTATTCAGCGGCTTGTCCTTGACGCTGGTTGGCAGTCCGGTAAATAAGGTACCTACTTTGTGTAGCGTCTGATTGGTGTAAATGGGTTCATTAAAGTCGAAATAGATAGCCGCAGTGTTCGTTATCGTCGTTCCGATCGGTAAGTCCTTTTGTTGCGCTATGGTGAAGTTAACGAAACCCTGAGAGGCCGCAAGATTAGTCGTACTATCCGGTAGTAATATATTATTGAAGGTAAAAGTCAAGCTGTTATTTTCTTCAATAGACCAGCTGTAGGGGTGGCTACTAGGGCCCGGTCGCAAGGTTTTCACGTCCAGTGTCGCGGGAATCAAATCCTTGATCAGCACTTTATAAGCGGTATCGGTACCCGTATTCTGAAAACGGATTTTGTACTCTATTTCGGTGTTGGGAAAAACGAGTTTCTCATCACCCCATCCCTTTGGGCCTCCGGCTTTATCATTGGGGTCGAAAGAGTCGACGTTTTCGAGGCAGTGGATATCCACAAAAGGGGAAGTATCGGATAAAGGTAGATTGAGTCGAAGACTAGTAGAGTCCGCACCACAATTGATAACGGTAATGTTGGGATAATCGCCCAATGGACTGCCATCCGATTGGCGCGCGATAATCGTGTACTCGTTCGCCATTCCGATAATAGTATCTATCAAAAAAGTGCCCTTGTCTAATTGGAAGTTTTTTTCATATAAGATGATTTGGTCCTCTATTACGATATAAGTCTGCGGACTGGCCATGTCCCCTACCCCAATATTTTCTATCCTAAAAAATACAGTATCCGATCGGCAAAAGCCATCCACAATAATTTGGGAACCATCCCAATTCAGGTCTTCACCAAAACATAGCGTATCAGGAAAAGCATGGGCCTCCACGCAATGTACTTGACCAATCGGAATATCCTGGTCGCATGCCAAGGTCGTATGTACTTGAAAACTGCCACATTCCCCTATTCCTACTGTCCCGATCATGAAACGATAAAGCTGTTCCTCCACCATTGTGTAAGCTAGGTCAGCTGAATCGACGGTCAAGTATTCATCTAGAGACAGATCAATATAACTATCTCCGCCCTCCACCGTCCCAGTATTGCAATAGTCAACCTCATAGGTATTGGGAAAACACCTACGAAGTCGACTAGTCGCAATCTTAACATCAATTATCGGGCATAAAACAATAGCTTTCATAGCTAGATCCACTATTAGTGTGTCCGGCTGATTAGTAAAATTGACCGTATAATTTTCTTGACAAGTGTTGCCCCAGTAAGCACTAAGCGGAAGGGCTGAGACCTTATAATCGCCAGCAGGTACATTGATTTCATAATTTCCCATTTGATCTGTTACCCCATAATAAGTATTCCCGTCTCCTATCGCTTGCACCACCCACTCTGACAAGATCAATTCAGACTCACTCAAAGCACAATCCTCGTCTTCATCGTAAAAAACATTCCCCTGAATAAAATTGGGATAAATATTGCCGAAAGCATCTGTTTTGATAATGTAAGCCATAGTCCCACTTCCTCCAGTTAGAATTACCCCACCATCCGCCGTTCCTTTCACCGAACCAAAATACTCCCATTGAGGTACTCCGTCTATCGTTCTACCATAATTTCTTTGCCAGCGTTGTTCGCCATTGACCCCTACTTTAATCAGGAAAATATCTGAGGTTCCCTCTAAACCTTCAATATTATAGCCTGCTACCGCAAAGTCACCATTCACCATCGCTGAAGCACCATTTGAGCCCTGGCTAAAGAAACGCCCTGGGAAGGGATTAATTCCTATTACATTCCAATTTTCATCCAGCCTCGTATAAACTATACCTGGTTCAAAACCATCAGCAAAAACGACATATTCGCCATTAGGCTGAGGGATAATACTGAATGCTGTCATATTATTGAATAGCATAGAAAAAAAATTAAAAGTATCCTGTGTGGTACCAAGCACATCGATTTGGGTAAGATTAGATTGATCATTGACTCCACTCACTATAAAGTCGCTATTAGGTAACTCTACTATACCATCGATGGCTATAGAAAATGGATTAGCATATTCACCCCGCGATATAAAATTGCCATCAGCATCTATCCGCAGTATATAGGCACGGTTAATAGCGAACATTTCTTGCAGATAGGAGCCTGTAATAATCAACTCCCCATTATTCGCTTCAAAGATCTTATCCACTCGCTCCTCGAAGTAAAAGTTGAATTCGCTGTCCCATATCGGCTGCCCCGCTTCGCTCAATCTCGCGACAAAAATAGATTCGATCGTATCTTGAAGCGTTCCGCCATCCAAAATACCTGCCACGACTAAGTCGCCATTTGACAATTGATCGATAGTTCGGCCAACACGTCCTGGCAATGTAGTTTTCCAAAGAACATTTCCCAAGGCATCAAGCTTAAGCACTACAGATTGTCCTTCCTCCGCACCCGTTACAAAAAAATCACCATTGCCATCTTCTATGACATCCTCTGCACCACCTACGTAGGGCGTAATTTCCCAGGTCTGGGCACTCAGCTTACCAAAAAACAAAGTCAGGAAGAAAAGGATAAATAATCTGCTCATAAGTTTACATTTCATCTGATAAGAATTAGGCACGGTGTAACAAACTGTAGCAAGACTTCTGAAGTCTAAGCCTCAGTCATTAACTAAATCTGATCCCAAAGTACTAGCCATATCAGGTAGAAGCAATATCAAATCTCTTTATTTGCCAATATTTCATTTCTTTAATTATCTCTTTACTAATTTTATATCAGCATTTTATATTTATTTATGCCAAATTATCATAAATGAAAAACAGTCAACTCATCGCCTTATTAAGCACCTTTCGCCGTAAAGAGTGGGTAGAGAGTACCAAATTCGTCGCTTCTCCCTTCCACAACAGCCGAAAAGACGTCATCGAGCTGCTGGATTATTTCAAAAAAGTGATACCCAAGGGACAGGTAGATAAGCTGGAAAAGCCCCTAGTTTTTAAAGCGGTTTATCCCGGAAAGGCCTATGAAGAGAAGCGCATACGCTACGCCATGTCTTTTTTGTTTCAGCTACTGCAGGATTACCTGGCTTATAGCGAGTGGGCTTCGGGGCAACTAAGGCCTCAATTGTCCTTATTAAGTGCTTTTAGAAAGAGGGGTTTGAATCGATCCTTTGAGACCAGCAGCCATAAAACAGCAAAACAGCTGGCTAATCAACCTTTTAGAAACCAAGAATATCACTATTGCCAATTTCTATTCCAGCAAGAACAGTATATCTTTTCCGCTAACCAAAGTCGTCGATCAACGACTGGTTTTCAAGAATGGGCACATCAAAGCACGCTTTTCTTCATGACCCAGCAGCTGCAACAGGCCTGCGTAGCCCTCTCTCATCAGACGGTCTTGGAAAACACCTATGACTTGCCCTTATTTGCGGCTGTTTTACAAGAAGTACGAACAAAGGATTACAGTCATAGCCCCGCACTAATGGTCTATTTTCATTTATATAACACCTTGAAAGGGGAAGAAGAGGACTTACATTTCCCACAACTCAAGTCTCTGATTATCAATGCTAATCATTATTTCCCCACCTATGAACTAAGGTCTATTTATCTACTAGCCATTAATTATTGTATACAGCAGCTTAATGCAGGCAAGAGCATCTTCCTCGAGCACGCCTTCGCCTTTTATAAGGAAGGCTTAGCCACCGATGTTTTCTTAGAAAATGGCTATTTGTCTCGCTTTACCTACAACAATATCGCCTTGGCGGGGATGGGCTTAAAAGCCTTTGAATGGACGGAGGTTTTTCTAAAACAATATCAGACCTATATCGAACAAAAATACCGAGAAAGTACCCTCAACTTTAATTTGGCTAATCTATACTATCGAAAACGAGATTTCTCGAAAGCTATGTCGCTCTTACGCCAGACCGATTTCCAAGACGTTTTACATGGATTAGAAGCTCGAAAAATGCTATTGGTAAGTTATTTTGAACTGGGCGAGACGGATGCCCTAGAGTCGCTATTGGAAAGTTTCAAGAACTTGGTTTATCGCCAAAAAGACATTGGCTATCATCGCGGAAACTATCTGAATCTAATCCGCTTTACGCATCAGCTTTTGCGCCTACACCCATCAGATGACAATACGCGGCTCAAGCTGAAACAAACCATTATTAGTACGGGCAATGTCGCCGAAAAAGAGTGGCTGTTGCAGAAGGTCAATGGCTGAAGAAGTGAATGAGTGAAGTGGATTTCAGCACCTCACCTATTCACTCATTCACTTCTTCACTCATTCACTTCTTCACCCATTATCCCTACCTCCTACTATAATTAGGCGCTTCCTTCGTAATTGTAATATTATGCGGATGACTCTCTTGGAAACCTGCACCCGTAATCTTAACAAAGCTCGATTTTTGCAGCTCTTCGATGGTCCTCGCACCGCAATACCCCATTCCTGCCCGCAAGCCGCCCAAGTATTGGACCATCACTTCTGCTACATTCCCTTTAAAAGGTACACGGCCTTCAATTCCCTCTGGTACTAGTTTCTTAATATCGTCTTCTACATCTTGGAAATAGCGATCCTTAGAGCCCTTTTTCATGGCGCCCAGTGATCCCATTCCGCGATAGATTTTGAATTTTCTTCCATCAAAAATAACGGTTTCGCCAGGTGCTTCTTCCACCCCAGCAAATAAGCTACCTGCCATAATTGTGTTCGCTCCGCCTGCTAAGGCCTTGACGATATCACCTGAGTAGCGAATACCGCCATCCCCAATAATGGGTACACCGGTTCCTGCTAATCCTTTTGCAGCTTCCACAATAGCATACAGCTGCGGTACACCGACTCCAGCTACTACTCGTGTCGTACAAATACTACCAGGTCCTACTCCCACTTTCACGCCATCTGCACCAGCATCCGCCAAAGCCCTGGCTCCAGCTGCAGTCGCCACATTACCACCTACCACTTGCAAGTTGGGGAATTGAGATTTCACCTCTCGCACTGCATTCAAGACACCCTGTGAATGGCCATGAGCCGTATCGAGACAAATAACATCTACATCCACATTTACCAATGCTTGTACGCGCTCCAACATATCAGCCGTCACACCTACTGCAGCACCCACTACTAATCGACCGAGTGAATCTTTGCAAGAATTGGGGTAATCCTGGACTTTCAAGATATCCTTATAGGTAATGAGTCCTACCAAGGTTTGCTTATCATCCACTACCGGTAGTTTCTCAATCTTATGACGTTGCAAAATATCCCTGGCTAGCTCGAGCGTAGTCCCGATCGGTGCTGTCACGAGATTTTTGGTCGTCATCAATTCTTTAACTGAACGCGATTCGTCTTTTTCGAAACGAAGATCCCGGTTCGTCAATATACCAATTAGCTTATTGTGTCCATTTACAATTGGAATACCTCCAATCTTGTAGCGACGCATCAAGGCTTGCGCATCTCCTACCTTGGCATTCTCCTTCATCGTGACGGGGTCTACAATCATGCCGCTTTCAGAACGCTTTACGCTTCTGACCTGTTCGGCTTGCTCGCCTATCGTCATATTTTTATGGATAATACCAATCCCGCCTTGTCGAGCGATGGCAATAGCCAACACATTTTCTGTTACCGTATCCATGGCAGCAGAGACAATGGGAGCATTCAATCTTAATCCTTTTGTAAATTGAGTGGAAACGTTCACTTCTCTGGGAAGAACTTCAGAATAAGCGGGCACGAGGAGCACATCATCGAAGGTCAGTGCTTCGCCTAAAAACTTGTCGATTTGTATTTTTTGTCGTTCCATGCGCAAAGGTATAAGAAATGATGGGAAAAGAAAAAACTCTTATCGTAAAAGTTTTTTTAAGTCAAATCCTTGTTCCTTTTCTTCGCATTATTGACCTTTGCAGCTATGAAATTGAGTGTATTTAGCGATGAACATTTTATGCGGCAGGCCTTGCGCGAGGCCGAAAAAGCCAAAGACCTAGGAGAAGTGCCCGTTGGTGCTGTTATTGTCTCTAATAATCAGATCATTGCACGTAGCCATAATCACACGGAGCAACTGAATGATGTAACGGCTCATGCCGAGATCGTTGCGTTGACCGCTGCTGCCAATTACTTGGGTAGCAAATACCTGGTCGACTGTACCCTCTATGTCACCCTCGAGCCCTGTGTAATGTGTGCCGGTGCTTTGCAATGGGCGCAGCTGGATCGGCTGGTCTACGGAGCCGAGGATGAAAAACGAGGTTTTATGCGTTTTGGTAAAAGGCTTTTACATCCCAAAACCAAAGTAGAATTTGGCATCTTGGAAGCTGAAGCTCGACAGTTGATGCAGGACTTTTTTCGCTTAAAACGATTGTAATCCCGTTTGTATCATCTGCTATTTTTAGAAATCGAAATAAGTCTTTACAATCATTTGCCGGCCAATCTTAGGCGCGCCGTAAATGGCTCGATAATCTTCTCCAAATACATTCGTCACCGTTAGGTTTAGCCGAAAATTTTGTTGAAAAGCGTAGCCCAGTCCTATATCAGCCAAGGTAAAAGCATCTACCGGGCCTGACCAGGGAATACCGTTTATACTCGTCCATCGATTTTGATAACGTAGCATCAAAAAAGCATTGAAGCCATAATCTGGTGCCAACTCTATACCCATCTTTATTTTAGTACTGGGTACATTTAAACTAAAATCAGTCGTTAAGCGATCAAAACCTTCTCCGATGGGTACGTCTTCAAAATAGACCTGACTGAGCCACGTCAAATTACCAAAAATCGAAAGATCCTTGTGGACATAGTATTTCAGCGAAAAATCCAACCCATAATAATCGATTTCACTAATGTTGTAATATGCTAAGTCTGCTGTAGGTAAAGCGGAATTCTCCGGAGATTGATCGGTACTTATCAATCCTAATACCTGCGGATCTCCAGTTAATGGATCTACAGATAAGCCCCGAGCTAATTGAGCATACAGACTAGCAATAGAGCTAGGCGTTTCACCCAAATCAGCTAATGTTTCTCCATCGAGGCTATTTTCTAAAGCCTTGGACAAGTCGGCCGCTAAAGTGGGCTGCATCACAAAGGGGCTAGCCAGAATCGGCGCAGACAGCAGATTAGTTCTCTTATTATAGTAAAGGTCGATTCCAATACTCCACCGATTATTCACTAAACCTTTGTATCCAATTTCATACATATCGGAACTGGATAGGTCTAGCGTAGATCGGGTTAAAGGTTCTTGGGTCAAAACACCGGCTGAGAATCCTGATACTTGTTCTTCAAGCCCATTGAGGTAATTGATTACTTCCTCCGATGCTAAGCCTTTTTCGGCTAATTGTTGGGTCAATAAGCTATAGACAGGCTGTAGATCCAGCCCAACGCCCTCCGTTAGCCCGACTCCTGGAAGAAAACTCGCGGTTTGCTTATTGTCAAAACTAATTTTATCGGCACCTCCTAGTAGATGGTAAGAAAAACGGTCTGTATCAGCCAACGCCAAATCACCATAAAGGTTGATAGCAGATGGTGCGCCCACCGCATGGTTGAAAGTAAGTCGTAAAGTATGTAAGGGCGTAGGTTTATAGACCAAACCCAAGCGAGGAGAATAGGAAGATTTTTCTAAGGCTGGAAAATGATCAAATCGAGCCGCACCCACAAAATACACATCATTACTGATCGACATTTTGGCTTGACCATAAATACCAAAAATCGCATAGTCATCCATAGTCTCCCAGCGTCCATGCACCGTACCTTTGGTATCTGTGGTATTCAAACGATAGTCCGTGCCAAATACGTAATTGATCTTATCCTCTCCAAAATCAAAAGTATACTGCAACTGGCCCTCAAACTGATGAGATTCAGTAATAGTGGTCAGGCCAGTAGCATATAAATAGGTTTTTCCATCCTTACCTCCCTGGTAAGACCAGAAAGCTTGTCCAAACCAGCCGCCAGACTGCACTCGTGTTTGGGCAAAAGGTCGAGGCGCAGCGGTATACCCTACTCCTTGCGAAGTGCGAAATAAGGCTTTGCCGACTGACCAGCCGGCCGTACTGGTTATCGTTGTTTCATCATTAGGGCGATAAGCCAGCGTACCGGTAATGCCCATCGATTCCACCTTGTAATTGGGTACTGTATTAGTCACCAGTTTATCCGTCAAGCTACTGACGATTCTTGGCTTAAAACTGGCAAATTGACTTGCCTCTGTAGGATCAAGACGATCAATTTCCCAATCATTGGCCTTCCGATAGTAACCGGTCACTTTGTACCCCAATTTACCATTAGCAGATACCCCAGCTTGCCGAAACGAAGCTTGCAATAGATTCCGGGTACCTGCCCCAAGACTAAACGTAGTGCCTTGTTTGTCAAAGGGACTTTTAGAGATAAAATGGACAATCCCGGCTTCTACACCAGGGCCATACAAGGCCGAACCGGGGCCTTTCACAATTTCTATTTTTTCCAAATCTATCGGATCTATCGGCTGCTGACCATAGGCCAACGTACCCAATCCTGGTATGATCAAATTCCGGTAATCCGACATCACAAAGGTCTCCGTCTGAAATACCGCCGAACGACCTCGCAATGTAATATGCCCGCCATTCACACCGGTTTGCGTGACATCCAGGCCGACCTTATTGCGTAAGGATAAAAATGGATTACTCACCGCATCGGCTAATAAGGCTCGCTGTTGTATCACATCTACCGCAGAAGGAGCCTCTTGGACCTTTTCTCGCTTCCTCGATACGGACACCACTACCTCTTGGCCAATCAGGGCCCCAGGCATCATAGATACCAATAGGTTACTTGTTGGGCGATCAATCATAATTTCACGCAACTGATAGCCCAAATAGGTGACAATCAGTTTGGCGGGTAAGGGCTGTTTAATTGTGATACTAAAAGAACCATCCTCTGCTGAAGAGGTACCTTCAATTTCACCCCTCACTTCGACATTCGCACCGGTGATAGGAATATTATTAACATTGTCCATCACAAGTCCACTGATGGATACTTGTGAAAATCCTATGGATAATGAAACGACTAAGAACATGACGGTAAAGAGAAATTTACTACCTCTACCGATTAGGTAATTAAATGCCATTTAGCTGAGAATTAGACGTACTAGTGATGGTTACGTCTGATGGTTGAATCAGGTGTATGCTTAGGTCTAACATGGCCTACCCTCCTCATTCGAAGGAAAGGTATGCCATGTTAGTTAGATGTAGTAAGAATTAGCGAATCGCTGTGTTGTCTTCTATTTTACTTGTGCAGAGATCAATGCTTGTAGTTCATTAAAAAACTGGATCAATTCTACATTTGAAAAATGAACACGAGAATTAAAGATGTAGCTGTTGTTGTAAGCATCTTCAATCAACAACTGATTTTCATCTACATATTTAGTAAAGGAAAGGTTAATAAATTCGTACCAAGGAAAGAATTTATAGTGATCATAGGCCTCATAAGCCACCTTCTTATTCTTTCTCTTTCTAAGGGGCTTTAGCGGTTTAGCCTTCAGGTTTAAACCCACTCCCTTTTTGGTAAGAATAACATCATCTAGAAAAGAGATAGGATGATCTTCAAAGTCAGTAATATTATACTTGGTTACCAAGCCGCGCACGTGGCTTTGATTCTGAAGTGCTAAAGGATCTTCTTCCTTACAGTCTTCCAAGCAAACAAAAGCATCCCCGTCACTTTGTGTATAATAGCGTTCATTGTACTTTCTACATAGCGCCGGTATTTTTTCATCCATATCGTCCAAATCCAATAATCCTCCCTTCAAAACGACATGTTTCACTTCACAGTGGCCTACGCTTACTAGTACTTTGTTGCCATTAGCGGCCAAGTTGGCGCAATTATCAGTAGCCACAAAGAATACATCTAAGCCGCGAAACAAGAATAATTGCTGAGAATAGTTACTTTCATCTGTAAAACCCCGCAGATCAAGTATAAAACTATTCGGTTCATTATAATTAGACAAGGCCAATTTCGGCATTTCTATATCAATAAAAGGGGTGCTCAGGTCTACCATATTGCCGGTATCGGCGGTTGGTTCTGTTTTCCTGATGAAATTCGATAAATCAATAATAACCGGCGTGTTAACTGAGCCAGGAATCACCCGAATCTCATTACTTCCGGCTTGTTCTAGATACCGTGAGGCTTTAACATGCAAAAAATTGGTCGTATTAGCATAAGTTCCCTTTGCTGTAATTTTAATACCATCACCCGTCCAAGAAATAACGATTGGAAGTTCCTTTAAATTAGGGTTCAGGTAGCCTATCTGTGCATTTGCATGAAAAGAAAACCCCATACAAACGATCATAAAAGTCAGAAAGATTGTGCTTGTTTTAAACATTTTTAATGGCATTTAGTGTAGTTATTATAAGACAGTATTTTACTAAGCTGATTCAGCACATCGCTGGGCAGGTAAGCCTTATACCATTATTAGGCATAGGCAATTCTAGGCTTATTCTCTCACAGAATAAGTCTTATCCTAATGTCCAGGATGAATCTTCTAATTGGATGAGTCGCTTGCGTGTAAAACGTAGAATTGGGTTAATGTAGGACAGGTTTACTGGATGTGCATTATGCACAACTGCAACACTAAATCATTAACTTAGTATTACCTAGCACGCCTGTAATATCATGTTGAAAGGTTAGAATACTTGTAATCAGCGCGATCTAAAAGCAGTTGGTTTTCGGCCTAATGTCTAAAGTTTCTTTCCTACTCATGGAAAAAGTTACTCGACAGGCTGTAATTATAGGTACCGGGCTATAATTAACAACAACTTCTGGATACAGGTCAAGGATATTTTACTAAAGGTAAGCAACGTTTGAACGATGATTGGACATTAAAATCCATTACTCTAGTAGGGGGGAGAAATACCGTTTGATTGATTGGTGTGTGTCTGTTTTGGTGTTATGGTCTTACAGCTAATACGGAGATATCAAAAGAATGTTTCTCATATAGTATTTATATTTATGTAAAATTAAATATATGTACTAAATAAGTGCTAAACCACCTCCTATTGTAATCACTGGCGGCTAAAAACAAGCTGTTAAAAAAGTGCAAATCATGTTAAAGTGTCTTAATCCATTGGAGCGAGCTAAACTATGTCCTTATTTTTCGGTCTAAATATTTATCATTAACAATCTACAAATATGAAAAACGCAAAATTATTCTTCTTACTAGTTATCAGCATGACGATGCTGGCATCCTGTAGCCCAACGCTCACTCCATTCACCCAACGTTTGCAGAGTCAATACGATTGGTCTGATGCAGAACTGAAACGTATCCAATTTTATGTATCAAAAGACATTGTGCTAAAACGAGAGGCATCGGGTGGCACCTCCGAAATCATTGCAGGTGAGATCAAGGTGGTAGATGGTCGCAATATCGACCAGGTAATCATCCGCAAAGGCACACCTGGGGTTTTACTCTTTCAACCCAAAGAGAATCGCTTTGCGGTTGGTTTTGAAGACAGCAGTGATAGCAAGTTCCTCATTTTTGGTCCAAGCCCAAAAGCGGGTGAACGCTATGTACTATTGGCTTCCCAATGGCAGAGAAGGGGTGGACAGGTTACCTATGATGGTCGTAAATACCGCGTAGATTCTGAGAATGCTTACGCAGCACTGATGGTAGACTTAAAGAAGATTAGAAAAGTAAATGTGAAAAATCGACGAGCTACTGGTAGGCGAGTGAACTAATCAAAAGCCTTAGACTTCAGAAGTTTCCCCAGTCCTGTCTGGGAAAACTTCTGAGAGCATGTTTGGGCAATGCTTTTGGAGGAAAAAAGTGTCATTTTTTTGCTAAGACAAGGCTCTTTTTGAAGCGCATATCCATAGTATCATAAGCACTATTTGTTATGTTCGGCGTGGCTTACTCAAGAAAAAATACAGCACACCTGCTATTAGAAAAGAATCAACAAAATACGCATGGGTGATTTGGAAAACTTCTTGATAGGTCATTAGGCTTATTGCCGAACTTAGCCCCCAACTGATCAATGCTGGCTTTCCCCAAGCTTGAATTTTATCTAAATCGTATTGTTGCTTTTTTAGCCAAAAGAAATCCAAAATATAGATAGCAGCAATCGACGGTGTGAAAACGCCTAGAATGTTTAAGAACTCGATGAAGTAATTAGAGAAACCTAACAATGCCATCACTGTCCCAATAAAGCCTGTGACTATGCACATTTTGGCATACCCAAAAGATTCAATGACTGTATTAAAGGTAAGAGATATAGAATATAAATTGGATGCATTGGTTACCCAGGTGGAAACAAATATTAAAACAAAGGCAGGAACAACCAAATCAAAGGATTTCATTATTTGTATGAGATCTACCTCTCCTGATTGAATAGCAATAGCGGCACTAATTATATAAACTCTGTCTCTTATACACATCTCCGAGCCCACGAGACCGAGGCTGATCT